>Ga0102938_10004313_pt1 | contig 10479 bp, 10 predicted proteins | sample SalPonR2_B_D2_MG_FD_84516 | JGI IMG/M metagenome (GOLD analysis project Ga0102938, IMG submission 84516) | Salt pond soil microbial communities from South San Francisco under conditions of wetland restoration - Salt Pond MetaG R2_B_D2_MG | ecosystem: Environmental > Aquatic > Marine >...
CTGGGTGGCGAACTTGGAGGCGGGCATCGCCTTGCCGCGGGCGATGCCGGGCAGGTCGGAAATGATGCACTCGACCTCGTCGAGCCTGTAGCCGTCGAGATACTCCCGCGCCGCGTCGGGCAGGTTGTCCATCCAGTCAGCCATGGCGGGCGTCCTTGAAGAAATCGGCGATCCGGTCGGCGAGGCGCGCGTTGTCGAGCGGCGCGTCGAGATTCGCCGCCGCCTCGGCGCGCAAGGGCTCGGGGACGAGGCCGGGGGCGCGGGTACGCAGCAGGAAATCGACCTCGGTCGCGGTGAATTCGGGGTGGGTCTGGACCGTGAAGGCCCAGTCGTCGTAGAGCAGCGCGCCGTAGCGGCAGAAGTCGCTCGTGGCGAGCACCTCCGCGCCGTCCGGCGGCTCGATCACCTGGTCCTGGTGCCAGGAGTTGAGCGTCATCGGCGTGCCCCCCCAGTCGACGGTTTGCGGGCCGACCGACCAGCCGCCCGAGAACTTCTCGACACGGCCACCCAGCGCCTGCGCGATGATCTGGTGGCCGAAGCAGATGCCGACGAGCGGGACCTGTTCGGCCCGGGCCTGCCGGACGAAGTCCTCGAGCTTCGGGATGAACGGCAGGTCGTCGTAGGCGCCGTGTTTCGAGCCGGTGATGAGCCAGCCGTCGGCGTCGTCGACGGAGGAGGGGAACTCCATGTCGACGACGTTCCAAACCGCGAGGTCCAGCCCGTGTCCGCCGAGGAGTCTCCTGAAGAGCGTGTCGTAGTCGCCGGTGACCTTCGCCATGTCCTCTGGCAGGTGGCCGGCCTGCAATATGCCGATGTGCATGAAATACCGATTTGGGTTTGCGCGGGTAATAGCGCCCGGATCAGACAGTGTCGAGATAGAGGTCGATGCGCTCGGCCTTGGAAAGCTCGTCGTAGTACTGCATCTCCTGCCGCTTCGTCATGATGTAGTTGCGGATGAGCTCTTTCGGAAGGACGCGGGCGATGAGCGGAGAGTTTTCGAACTCGCGGATCGCGTCTGCCCAGTTTCGGGGAAGCTGGGGGAGGTCCATCTCGTAGGCGTTGCCGGTGACGGGAGGCGGGGCCTCCATGCCGTCCTCGATGCCCACGAGCGCCGCGCCGAGGATTGCGGTGATCAGGAGATAGGGATTGATGTCGCCGCCAGCGACGCGGTGCTCGATCCGGCGCGCCGTCGAGGGGCCGGCGGGGACGCGGATCGCGGCGGTGCGGTTCTCGTAGGCCCAGGCCATGCCAGTTGGCGCGTGGGCGCCCGGCTCCAGCCGGTCGTAGCTGTTGCCGTGCGGGAAGAAGACCAGCGCCGAGGGCGGCATTCCGGACAGGCAGCCGGCGATGGCGTGCCTGAGGAGGGGGCCGCCCTTGTCGGTGCCGTCGTCGAAGATGTTCCGCCCGTCGCGGTCGCAGACGGAGAAGTGCATGTGCATGCCCGTGCCCGAGTGCTCGACGTAGGGCTTGGCCATGAAGCTCGCCGCGAAGCCGTACTTGCGGGCGATGCCCTTGACGAGCAGCTTGAACAGCCAGCTGTCGTCGGCGGATTTCATGGCGCAGCCGTGCGTGAGGTTGATCTCGTACTGGCCCATGCCCGCTTCCGAGATCGCCGTCTCGGCGGGAATGTCCATCGCCTCGCAGGCGTCGTAGAGCTCGGTGAAGAAGGTGTCGAAGGCGTCGAGCGCGCGAATGGAAAGCACTTCGCCGCCGAGCCTGCGCTTGCCCGAGCGGGGCGATGGCGGGGGCTGGATATCCCGGCCTGAGTCGTCGACGAGGTAGAATTCGAGCTCAGTCGCGACGACGGGCGTCCAGCCCTTCGCAGCGTAGCGTTCGAGCACGATTCGCAGCGCGTGGCGCGGATCGCCCGCGTAGGGCCGTCCGTCCTCGTGCGACATCCACATCGGCAGGAGGGCTGAAGGATTCTCGAGCCACGGCATCGGCACGAAGCCGCGCTCGGTCGCCTTCAGGATGCCGTCCTTGTCGCCCGATTCGAAAACGAGCGGACTGTCCTCGATGTCGTCGCCCCAGATGTCGACGTTGAGCACCGAATAGGGCATCCGCGTGCCGTCTGTCAGCAGCTTGTCGGCGAAGCGGGCAGGCAGGCGCTTGCCCCGTGCCTGACCGTTGAGATCGGCCACGGCGGCGCGGACGGTTCGGATGTCGGGGTGCTCCCGGAGCCAGGTATTCATCGTCTCACCGGATGATCTGTGGCCGCAGCCTCAGACGCGGCCGGACCTCCTGTGGCAAGTGCCTGTTCAGATAGCGGTTCGCAAGCCCGAAGATGCCGATGATCGCGAGGGTGAGGAGGATGAAATAGAAGGCGACGATCGGATAGGGGACGAAGGGATTGAATGTCCGGTCGGCGAAGAACTTGGCGTAGTAGAGCGCGTCGCCGCGCTGCTGCCATGCGGGAAAGCCCGAGAAGAACACTAGCGTCGTCGCGTGGAAGAGAAAGATCGCCTCGTTGGTATAGGCGGGCCAGGAAAGGCGGAGCATGGTGGGCCAGGTGACGCGCTTGAACTTGGTCCACCCCGAGAGGCCGTAGGCGTCGGCCGCCTCGAGATCGCCGCGCGGGACCGAACGGAGCGCGCCGTAGAAGATCTCTCCCGAATAGGCGGCTGTGTTGAGGAACAGCACGACGAGCGCGCCGAGCCAGGCCGACGTGAACGGATTGAAGGCGGGGCTGACGCCCTTGAGGCTAAGGAAGAAGAAATAGGCGAAGAAGAACTGGATGAAGAGCGGCGATCCCCGGAAGACGAGGATGAACCATTCCGACGGCTTCCGAAGCCAGACCTTGTCCGACGCCTTTCCGAGCGCCACCGCCGTGGCGAGGAAGAAGCCCGACAGAAGCGAGAGCGTCCCGAAGTAGATGTTCCAGATCATCCCCGACCCGATCAGGGTGAACTGCTGGCACAGGGTATAGCCCTCACGGGGCAGAAGCCTCTCGCCGATGCCGATGGAGCGCAGGGCGTAGTCGGCAACGGTTTCCCAGCAGCTCATGCGCCCGCCCGTTTCATCGCATCGCCGCCAAAGGTCGCCTGCCCGTGCGTCAGCCGGCGCATGATGCGTTCGAGCACGATCTCGCTGGCCCGCGTGAACGCGAGATAGAAGACGAGGAGGACAAGGAAGTACCACATCCGCCAATCGCCGTGCGGATAGGCGGTGAAGCGCGGATTTGCGGTCCCGCCGAGTTCGCGCGCCCAGTAGACGATGTCCTCGACGCCGAGAAGGAAGAGGAGCGGCGTGGCCTTGATGAGCACCATCCAGAGGTTCGAGAGGCCGGGCAACGCGAAGACCCACATCTGCGGCACGAGGATCCGCCAGAAGGTCTGGCGCCGGGTCATGCCGTAGGCCTCGGCCGTCTCCAGCTGCGCCCGCGGCACAGCGCGCATCGCGCCGTAGAGCACGTTCGCCGCGAAGGCCCCGAAGACGATCGCGAAGGTGAGGATGGCGAGGGAAAAGCCGTAGATCTCGTGGAACATCTGCGGCGAGTTCGAGAGTGGCAGCTTCGCCTCGGGGCAGACGATGAAGTCGTTGCCCTGGCGGATCGGCTGGTCCCAGTCGGGGCACTTGACCTGGTGGCGGAGCCATTCGAACGCCTGATCGAGCGCGATCACGAAGAACAGGAAGAAGGCGATGTCGGGCACGCCCCGGACGATGGCGATATAGCCCTTCCCGAACCAGGCGAGCGGCAGGACGCGCGAGCGCGCGGCGATCGCCCCGCCGAAGCCGAAGAGAAGCGCCGCGGGCGCGGTGATCGCGAGAAGAAGCAGCACCACGCCGAAGGAAACGTAGAAGGCCGCATGCTTGCCCGTGGTCAGGTAGCAGGCGAACCAGCGGACCGTGTCGAGCGTATCGGGATCGGTGCAGAAGGCGAAGATGGCGCGTCACTCCCCGGATCGGCGCGTTGGGGCGGCGGTTGCGGCAGGATGACGGGGCGGGCGCCGGGCCCGCCCCTCCGTTGGACTACCAGGTCGAGGAGACTTCCCACTTCTGGATCAGCTCGTTGAGGCTGCCGTCGTCCTTCATCGATTGGATCGCGGCGTCGAAGGTCGCCTTGAGTTCGGGATCCGATTCGCGGACGCCCATGCCGACACCGCCGCCGAGCGGAACGTCGGGGCCGACGAACATCAACTCGGAGTCCTCTTCGGCGATGGGCGCGAGGTAGGATTTGTCGGCGAGCACGGCATCGGCCTCGCCGTTGCGGACGGCGGCGATGGTTTCCTCCGGTGTCGCGAACTCGACGAGGGTGGCGCCGGATTCGGCGATGTAGCCCGCCTGGATCGTGCCCGTCTGGGCCGCGACGACTCCGTCCTCGAGGTCGACGTCCTCGGACATGCCGAGATAGGCGGAAGGATCGGGCGGGGTGTAGGGCTGGGTGAAGTCGATGACCTGATCACGTTCGTCGGTGATCGACATGCCCGCGATGATCGTGTCGTAATTGCCCGAGACGAGGTTGGGGATGATCGAATCCCACTCGTTCGTCACCCATTCGCAGGTCAGGTCGGCGCGGGCGCAGAGCTCGTCGCCAAGCTCGCGCTCGAAGCCGTCGATCTCGCCCGCGTCGTTGATGAAGTTCCACGGAGGGTAGGCGCCTTCGGTGCCCATGCGGACGGTGTCCTGGGCGACGGCCGTGCCCGCGGCGACGACGGCTGCGGCGGCGGTGAGGATCAGGTGCTTCATGTTTTTCTCCCGTTGGTGCGCGGCGCCCTTGCCGGATACCGCTTTGATCGGTGCAGCGTTAAGCGAAATTGTCCCGGGATCAAGCCGTTCCATGGCGAAAGCCGGGTCGCGGGACGCCGGGTGCCGTCGCTTTGGGCATCAGGACGGGGCGGTGGCCGAGAGGAATTGCCGGAGCCGGTCGGTTTTCGGGGCGCCGAAGAGCTCGCCCGGCGGGCCCTCTTCCTCGACCCGGCCGAGATGCAGGAAGACCACGTGGTCGGAGACGTCGCCTGCGAGCCGCATGTCGTGGGTCACCAGGATCATCGTGCGGCCCTCGTTCGCGAGGTCCTTGATGACGCGGACGACCTCCTGCTCGAGTTCGGGATCGAGGGCGGACGTGGGTTCGTCGAAGAGAAGCGCGCGCGGCTCCATGCAGAGCGCCCGCGCGATGGCGGCGCGCTGCTGCTGGCCGCCCGACAGTTGCGCGGGGTAGGCGTCGGCCTTCTCGTGGATGCCGACCTTGTCGAGGTACATGCGCGCCTTTTCCTCGACCTCCGCCCGGTCGCGGCCAAGCACCGTCACGGGCGCTTCCATCACGTTCTGCAGGATCGTCATGTGGGCCCAGAGGTTGAACTGCTGGAACACCATCGACAGGTTCGTGCGGATGCGGATGACCTGCGTGCGGTCGGCGGGCTGGCGGGTCTGCCTTTCGCCGCGCCAGCGGATCGGTTCGCCTTCGAAGAGGATCTCGCCCTGCTGGCTGTCCTCGAGAAGGTTCGCGCAGCGCAGGAGCGTCGACTTGCCCGATCCCGACGATCCGATGAGCGACACGACGTGTCCCCGCGGCGCCGTCATGTCGACGCCCTTGAGCACCTCAAGCGACCCGTAGCTCTTGTGGAGGTCGCGGATCTCGATGACGGGCGTGGTCTCTTTCGTCACGTCTGCCTGTTTCCCCTGTCCCAGTCCCCGAGTTAGGCGCGAAATCCTTCGCATTGCAATGCGAAATGGGCAGCTGTGGCGGGTCTCACGGGGCGGGGGCCGGTTCTGCCACCGGAGGAGGCGGCGTCGGCACCGCGAGATAGGCGGCCGCGTCGAGGCGCACCGTGCCCAGAAGTCCGAGCCGGTCGCGATCGACCGCGGAGAGGGCCGCGATGGCCGCATCGAGGGCCTCCGCGATCGGCGCGGGGTCGCGGTGGAGGGCGGTGATGAAGGGCAAGGCCGGGGTCGGGTCGGTCCGGTCGACGACCTTCAGGTCCGCCGCGCCGTCGTCCCACGCCCGCATGATCCGCCAGGAGAGCGCGTCGAGGGCCGCGATGTCGGCGCGGCCGTCGGCGACCGCGCGGGCCGAGGCGCGGTGCGCGCCGGTCTCGACCACGCGGCCGAACGCGACGCCCTCCGCTGCCGCCTGCGCATGGGGAGCGGCCCAGCCGCTCTGCGAGGCGGGGTCGTTGATGGCGAGCGTCGCGCCCGCGAACTCCGCGAAGGTGCGGCGCGGATCGGCGCGGCGGGCGACGAGCACGCTGTAGTAGTGGCCGGGCGGTGCATCGGGCAGGTCGAGCACGGGCGTTGCGACGAGACCGACCTTGCCGTGCAGACGCGTGCGATACGGAAAGCCGCAACTCTGCGACAGGAGGAGATCCGGCGACAGCCATGCCTCCCAGAGGCCGGTCCTGCGGTCAAGCGTCGCCGGCGCGTCGATCCCGTGGTCGCGAAGAGCGCCAGCGACGGCCGTCCAGAGCCTGTCGTTCGCGCCGGCCGTCTCGGGCCGGTCGTACATCGGCAGGCTGGCGATCATCCGCGTCGCGCTTCCACCCTCTGGCGCGCGAAGTTCGAATCGCGATCATTCACGCCGAGCATCGGCGCGACGAGGCGAAGCAGGGCGTCTTCCTCGTGATCGCGCTCGCCGTCGGCCAAGACGACCTCCCAGAGCGCCTCCAGCACGGCTTCGCGCTCCTCGTACGGTACGGCGTCCTTGATCGCGCGGGTGAAGCGCACCGTATCGGGCGCCTCCGCCTCGAGGCCCTCGGCGTCGCGCCGGAGCCGCGTCGCCTCGAAGGGCGAGATCGCGTAGCGGGCCTGGAGGATACGGTCGATCCGGCGCACCTCCTCGTCGACATAGTCGCCATCCGACCGGGCGATGCGGACGAGAAGCGCCGCAAGCGCGAGGCGCGCGTCCTCGTCGGGAAGCGTTTCGGGCTCGGGCGCCGTGAGGCGGCGGAGGAAATCTGCGAACATGGGGGAGGATATATGCCGAGGCTGCGCCGGAGGAAAGGGCGCCGGCCGCGAAGCGCCCGCGGTGGCGCGGTGGGCGGGCACGGAGGGGGTCCGTCGGGGTTTTTGAGTCATAAGCGCGACGCACATCGCGAGGATTGCAGGCTTCGGCTCAGTAACCCAACGCTCCCGAAATCGGTGCACAGCGGCCTGCCGCCACCGTACAAGCGCGCCGGCGGATCAGAATTCGGCGCCGGGTAGGGTGGTCATCGGACCTGCTGCTTTCGGATCTGCTGCAGCATGCCGTGCAGCTTTTCCGAAATCGATATGTTTGGCAATTTCCGAAGCGGCGCGGTCGACTGGATTGTGCTGTCCTGCCGTGCGAAGAGGGCAGCGCAACCGGGAGGCGCGGCATGATCGTCGGACATATCGGGGCGCGGAAGGGATCGAAGGGGGTGCCGGGGAAGAACACCCGGCCGATCTGCGGCAAGCCGCTGATCGACTGGTCGCTCGATCAGCTTCTCGCGGCGTCGCGGGTCGATGCCGTGGTCGTCTCGACCGACGACGAGGCGCTTCTGGAGCATGCGCTGGTCAAGGGCGCTTTGGACATCGGACTGCGTCCCGCGCATCTCGCCACCGATACCGCGGGCAAATGGGGCGTCTGGCAGCACGCGCTGGGGGAAGCGGAGGCGCGGGTGGGACCGTTCGATGCCTTCCTCGACCTCGACTGCACCTCGCCGCTGCGCCTGCCGGAGGATATCGACAACGCTCTCGATCTCTTCTTCGCGGAGCGCCCGGACATGGTCATGTCCTGCTGCGAGGCGCGGAAGAACCCCTATTTCAACCTCGTGGAGCCTGACGAGACCGGGGCGCTTCATGTCTCCAAGCCGCTTCCGGGCGGGGTCGTGGCGCGGCAGCAGGCGCCCGTGGTCTGGGAACACGCGGCCTCGACCTACGTCGTCGCGCCCGAGTACCTGAAGCGGGCGAAAGGTCTCTTCGAGGGGCGGGTGATCCCCTATCTCATGCCGCCCGAGCGCTGCATCGACATCGACAGCGAATTCGATTTCCGGATCGTGGAGTTTCTTCTGAAGGAGAGAGAGAATGCCGGGGCAGCTTGACGGGCGGACCGTCTTCATCACCGGGTCGGGCGGCGTACTGGGCACGACCTACGTGCGGCGGATGCGCGATGCGGGCGCGAAGGTCGTGGCGACCGAACTGCCCGGCCAGCGCTTCGACGCATTGGCGGCGGCGCACGGTGACAACCCCGACTTCGGGCTCTACGATCTCGACGTCTCGGACGAGGATCAGGTGGTTGGCATCTTCCGCCGCGTCATGGCCGACGGCTGGGAGCCGAACGTGGTTCTGAACAACGCGGCGATCACGGGCGAGCTTCTGATGGGGGCAGGCAAGAGCTTTCCCGACTTCGCGAATACCTCGCTCGATGACTGGGAGCGGACGCTCAGGACGAACCTCACCGGGGCCTTCCTCGTGGCGCGGCAGATGGACCGGGACATCGTCGGGAAATACCCCGCGACGCTCATCAACGTGGCCTCGATGTACGCGCTCAACGGCCCGCACCACGCGATCTACGAAGGGATGCCGTTCAAGTCCTTCTCGGCCTATTCCACGACCAAGGCGGGCATCCACGGCCTGACGCTGTGGCTGGCGGGCTACTGGGCGAAGCGGCAGGCGACGGTCAACACGATCGCGCCGGGGGCGGTGTTCAACAACCATTCCGAGGAATTTCAGCGGCGGGTGGGCGAGCTGATCATGGCGGGGCGGATGGCCGAGCCCGACGAGATCGCCGACGCCATGCTGTTCCTTGCCTCGGCGCAGGCGGGTTACATGACCGGTCAGCTCGTGAACGTGGACGGAGGGTTCTCGGGGTGGTGATCCTCGTCGTCGGTGCCGGGTCGATCGGGGCGCGGCACGCCGCGAACCTCGGGGCGCTGGGCGAGACGGCGGAGCTGATCCCCTGGCGGGCCTTCGACCGCGCGGCGGCGGAGGCGCGGGGCGACGTCGAGGCGCTGGTCGTGGCGACGGCGACGCCGGTGCGGCGCGCGACCTCACCGATGCGCAGTGCCGGGCGGTGGTCGGACATGGTGGCAGGACCTCATGGGAACGTCGACGTTTGGCTCGTGTCCCCCGCTGGCCGTTCGCAGCGGCCGGTCCGTCTGGACGGGGGGCATCTCGTCGACGATGGACCGCGGCGCCATCGGGTGGCGCCGGACGGCGGTGTGCCCGTAGCGTGTCGAGCATGGACACCTCTGCGCTCACCAGCCTCACCGCCGGCATGCCGATCGTGTTCGGCGGTGACCGGATCACCCACGTCCCCGATGCGCTCGCTGCACAGTTCGTCGTCGGCGACGCTCTGATCGTGCTGCAGGATCGTGGTGACCTGCTGCACGTGCCGGCTGCGGACCGAACCGCCGCGCGCGCCGCCGTCGACGCCGCCGATGCCGCGTTCGCTGCCATGGGCACGGTCACCGACGACCAGCTCGACGCCTTCTACCGGTCGTTCGCGGACCGCCTCGAGGCGGCGGACGGCTTCGCGCCGATCGCCGCCGCCAACGCGGCGGACGTCGACGCCGCTCGGGCGCGGGGCCGGTCGGTGACCCGGCTGCGCCTCGACGAGCGGATGCGCACCGACATGATCGCGGGGCTACGCGGGTGGGCCGAGGTGCCGTCGCCGCGCGGCCGGGTGGTGCGACGCATCGACCACGGCGCGTGGCGGCTCGACGAGGTCACCGACCGGCTCGGGGTGGTCGCGTTCGTGTTCGAGGGGCGACCCAACGTGTTCGCCGACGCGTGCGGGGTGCTGCGCAGCGGCAACACGGTGGTGTTCCGCATCGGCTCGGACGCGCTGGGCACCGCGCGCGCCATCGTCGAGCACGCCCTGGCACCCGCGCTGCGCGCCGCCGGGCTGCCGGCAGGAGCCGCGAGCCTGGTCGACGCCCCCTCGCGTGCGTCGGGATGGGCGCTGTTCGACGATCCGCGGCTCGCGCTGGCGGTCGCCCGCGGCTCCGGTGAGGCCGTACGGCAGCTCGGCACGGTCGCCCAGCAGGCCGGCAACCCGGTCTCGCTGCACGGGACCGGGGGCGCGTGGATGCTGGCCGGCCGGCACGCCGCCGTCGACCGTGTCCAGCAGGCGGTCCACCGGTCGCTGGACCGCAAGGTGTGCAACACGCTCAACACCGTCTGCGTCGTTCGCGACCGGGCGGACGATCTCGTCGGTGCGGTGCTCGAGGGGCTGCGACGCGCGGGCGTCGACCGGGGGACCGAACCGAAGCTGTACGTGCTCGAGCGCAGCCGCGACCACGTCCCCGCCGAGCTGTTCGACCGGCTCGTGCCGATCAGCCGGGCCGACGGCACCGAGGACGAGCCGCAGGCCGAGACGCTGGTGGAGGCACAGCTCGGGATCGAGTGGGAGTGGGAGGACAGCCCGGAGCTGACCCTGGTCGTGGTCGACGACCTCGCCGATGCGGTGGCGCTGTGCAACCGCTACAGCCCGCGGTTCGTGGTGTCGGTGCTCAGCGACGACGCCGACGAGCGCGCCGAGGTGTGGCGAGCGGTGGACGCGCCGTTCGTGGGCGATGGCTTCAC
>Ga0102938_10004314_pt1 | contig 10479 bp, 7 predicted proteins | sample SalPonR2_B_D2_MG_FD_84516 | JGI IMG/M metagenome (GOLD analysis project Ga0102938, IMG submission 84516) | Salt pond soil microbial communities from South San Francisco under conditions of wetland restoration - Salt Pond MetaG R2_B_D2_MG | ecosystem: Environmental > Aquatic > Marine > Intertidal...
GTCATCGTGGTTCCCCGGCACCAAATATATCTTTCCAACAGGAAGATCTTCCAGCCGGCGAAAGATCTTCTTCAGTTTAGTACGATACTCCACAACCTGCCCGGGTCGATTTTCTAACTTTATATCATCTACAAAATCGCCGGTATGAATTAGATACTCCGGTTCAATACGCTGGATGAGCCGAAAGATAAATCGAAAGGAGCTAGCGGGGGTATCGCTGATATGTAATACTAACGGCCGGGCGGCGGTCAGTATTTCCTCCGGAACATAGGGGATATCAAACATGCCATATACATACTCTTTCATCAAATCAATTATTCCCGGCATTGAAATACCAGCTTTACCAAAGTTCCGTTCTGCCGTTCCACTTCAAGTTTCCCTCCAACCTGCATAGCGAGGGTTTGAACCAGCATAAACCCCAGGGATGAGGTCAGGCCAATTTCAATATTCTCCGGCAAGCCGATCCCTTTATCAGCCACAGTTAGCGTATACGTATCATCGTTTTTCACCGCTGTCACCTGAAGGATTCCTCCATCTCTATCAGGATATGCATGTTCAATAACATTATCGACCAGTTCATGAATAATCAATCCGATGGGAATTGCCAACTCTAAGCCCAAATACAGGTTTTGTACTTGAACTTGTATATCCAGATCCTCCCCTACTGCAGTTTTACTGGATGCAATTTCATTCACCATCCCATTCAGATAAGCCTGCAAGTTTATCTGAGTGAAATCATCTGTTCGGTAAAGCTGTTCATGGGCCATGGCCATGGCCTGTATTCGATGAATACTTTTCTCAATTAATCGGAGGTCATAGGCATCACGATAGAGAGGCTTCTGTAAATTCATAAGACTCATAATTACCTGCATGTTGTTTTTAACCCGGTGATGGACCTCACGCAGTAAGACCTCTTTTTCTTCTAACGAAACACGCAACTCCCCATTGATCTCCTGGAGTTTAGCATTCGCCGATTTCAAGGCTTTAGTTTTCTCCGTTACCTGTTCTTCAAGGTGCTCACGGTAACGCTTATTTTCCTGAGCCAGTTCCACTTTTTCTAGAGCCCGTTTTACCGCAAACAGAAGAATGTTCAAATCCTCAACCGGTTTAAGAATATAATCCCAGGCTCCAAGATGCATTGCATCTATTACATCAGTGATATTCCCAGTCCCCGAAACCACAATCACCGGTATTTCAGGATAATTATTTTTCACATAATCCAGTACTTGTAAACCGTCGACCTTCGGCATCCGCAGGTCAGCAAGTATCAAATCAGGGGGTGAAGTTTTTATAATCTCTATTCCCTCGGCCCCGTTCTCGGCTTCCACAAGGGTGTAATCATAATCTTCAAGAAAAGAGACAAAACTTTTTCGAATTGCTGCTTCATCATCAATGGTTAGTACTGTTTGCCCCATCAAAATCCTCCACTAGTAGATAGCTGATCTATTATAAACACTGGCTGCCTAATTGCAAATCAATGGCAGTTTGTTTACTATTGTGCATATGAAATACCCCATGCACATACCGTTTCTTTTTGTTATAATCACTATATTAGTTACAGTAAGTTGTTCTGCCGAATCAAGCAAGGTGAGCAATTCCACAGAAGCGGAAAAAGAAATGAAAAGTGAACCACAGACTGTATTTCCCCATCCTGAAATCGACATATCCCTTACACAGCTGAAAGAATTGCTCGACAAAGAACCGGCTTTTGTTCAGGAGTCTATTTTATCACGGCCCCAATACTTCCTCGAGTTAGCACAGCAATTTCTTGAGCTTCCAAGCTGGGCCGGCATCTTAGTCGATAAAGACCACCCCCTCCCCGAAGAATATGCTCCGAATGATTTAGTTTTACTGAGCAATTATTCCCTCACCCTCAACCGCTCCGACCTTCGACTGAGCCGAGTGTGCATGCCTGCGGTTCTGGCAATGACGGAAGCAGCTCGTATAGATAACATCGAATTGGTATATTCCTCGGCTTTCCGCTCATACTCCTACCAAAAAGGACTCTATGAAAGATATGTAGACCAGCATGGACAAAAGGAAGCGGACCGCTTCTCTGCGCGTCCGGGTACCAGTCAGCACCAACTTGGAACTACTATCGATTTTGGAAGTATAACCCCAGAGTTCGCAAACACACCCGCCGGTCAGTGGCTTCGTGATGAGGCATGGAAATACGGCTTTTCACTTTCATATCCGGAAGGAGAAGAGGAGCTAACCGGTTATATGTTTGAAATCTGGCACTACCGTTATATCACTCCTACCGGAACACGCCTAGAACGCGAGTTTTTTGGAGGAGTGCAGCAGCATATGTTGGAGTTTTTTAAGCGTCACCGGAGTTTTCTCGAGAAGCACTACACGTAGCAATGAAATTAGTTGGCCGGCTCAACCTATTTCACCAACAGAAAACAGGCCATTGAGCGGCGACCCCCCTGATAGGCATAAAAAGCGTCCCCCGTTCCCTTTTTTATCACAAGAAATGCCGAATTTCCGCCGTCAAAGTTCATTGCTGAAGAGGCTCCAAGACGGATAAAAATCAGTGCGGTCTCTTTAGAGGTGAGACCTCGGCGTATAAGTCCCTTCCCTTCCACCACCACAATGTAAAAATAGCGGGCCTCTGCATCCAGACCGACTGCCGTTCTGGCAGTGCGTTCACCATGAACCCCAATGTTCTGACCCCTGAGCAGGATTGGCTCAAAACCGCCGGCCGCCCATTGGACCCTTTGGAGGAGTGATCGAGTTAATCCGTCGCTAATGTGCAATTCTCCGGCCGGATCTTTCCACAGCACCCCCCACTCCTTTTCCTGCCCTGAATAGAGCACCCCCTCTGTTTTATACACCCCCACAGGTTCCATCTGAAAGCCCTGCAGCAGACTGAGCACATAGCGAAAGGGAGTGGCGCTAATGACAACCGAAGCCTCTGCAGTTTCTGCGATGTGCAGAGGTTCTGCTCCACTCTCTTGGGGCGGATACGGGCTTACTTTCACTTTCTCATTTTTAAGGTCCACCCTCAGAAGATGCAGTTGCGGAACTTCCCGGTTACCGGGATGCGTTTTGTATTCAACCCCCGGCGCAATTCGATGCCACTGAAGTTTTTGGATTCCAGCCGGGAGAGGCAGGAGCCCTTCTTCTGGAGGAGGAACTCCCGCACAGCCTCCATACAGGAGCAACGTCAGAAGCAACGGGAGGCCGGCCACACTTAAACCCACACTTCCTGTACCGACGGTTTCACTTCTCTTTTTTACCACGAGATGAAGCATCAAATCTGCACTTCCGTTTCCTGCATTCGGGTAGCCCTGGAAAGCAGAAGCTGCTGTAAGCGGTCTCGGTCAGCAACTATATAACGGGCAACCATGAAAAATATCAGCCCGCAGGGAAGCCACCAGAACAGTGCAAAATTCATGGTAAATTGGTAGCCAAGCGGCACGAGCAGACCCCCTATCGCCGGGCCAAATCCCTGACCTAGGTTATCGGTTATATTGAATACCGCAAACACCGACCCTCGGTGCTCAGGACGGTTTACGTTCATCAGAATAGCCTTTACATTCGCAGAGGGCACTGATACCAGGAAGCCACCAACAAATGCTCCAAGGTTAAGCAGCAGCTGCTGCATTCCCTCAGGGTCAAACAAGGGGTAGTTCAGCACCGGAAGCATCGGCAGAATCCCCACAAGGACTCCGGCGCCACACAGCAGCGGCAGCAAACGTGGATTTTTACGATACAGACGCTCTCCAATTACCGCAAAAACTACGGCCCCAATCGTTGCTCCAAGGCCCATCATTAAAAACACAGTAGTTGCTGCTTCCTTCGAAAAGCCGCGCTCCTGCTCCAAAAAAATAATTACCCAGTAACTAAGAATTCCCCAGGGAATGGTGCCTGGAACTCCCTGCAGAAAAGTCCAAAAATTGGTTCGGTTTGAAAAGATCAGCTTAAAATCACCCAGCTTGATACGGGAGGTATATGCAATACCCGATTGAATCAGCTTCTCTAAGGCCTTCTCCGTCCGTCCCCGCTCAGGGTCCCGGGCGTACAGGGCAAATATCAGGGCCAAGGGAAAGTTTGGTGCCGCCGCCAGGATAAAGGCAATTCTCCAGCCGAAACTTCCTGTCAAGTAACCTGCCAAGGCAGGCCCCCCCATCATGCCAACAGCCCATGCAACTCCCAACCATGCAGAAGCGGAGGCGCGATGCTCTTCGCGAAAATAGTCGGAAATGAGCGAAAAGGAGATAGGATAAATACCGCCAATGCCGATGCCCGTTAAGATCCGCAGCAGGGTGAAACTCCACAGGGTTTGAGTAAACATGGGCATACCTGTCAGCAGACAAGGGATCTCCCCGACGAACACTGTAATCACCAGCAGTTTTTTCCGGGAGATGAGGTCGGTAAAATAACCGAACACAATACTGATAAAGGCGCCTACCAGGGTAAACGCAGAGCCGATAAATCCCAAGGTCCTTACATCGGCCCCATACTCGGCGGAAAGCTCCGGCAGTATAGCCGACATAATTCTCTGATCGGCAAACAGAAAGACCGACATCAATACTAACAAAAGCAGAGTAATAGTATCGCGACTGCTCATTTTTACCGGTTTCATACAACTCCTCCTGCCCTGAACATTTCTAAACTTAGAAGTCTGAACCGACTTCCAAGTTTAGAATTTTCTTCATTTTCTTAGCAATAATAGGTACATCAACACGGTTGGAGGCATTTTCAGTCTTGGATAGTGCAATGCACTATCCAAGACTGAGAATTGCTGTCCTGCCACACCTGAGCTACTGTCTCTCAGTTCATATAATGGTACTCACCAATGCGCAGATGTGCAACTAATATTTAATCCTCATCAACAATTCGAATACCTCCACCTGTTACAATTTCCTGATAGCGTAGGTATAGGCAATCACACGTATATCAAAAAGCTGCTGGCCCCAGAAATTCTAAATTTGAAAATTGCTGTGCCGGTCAGGCTTGCACAAGCAGAATCACCCGGGCTACACTCGTCACATGAATAATACTGCAGAAGTGATAGAAGCCGCCGCTGCTCAGCTGGCTCGCACAACCAACGGACTTTCTTTTAGTGGAAAAGTTGCCTATACCTATAATCCACTCATGTATGCCTGGGCCTCCCACGCAGAATATATACGCCGTTATGCACGCGGACCGCGGAAAATTTTACTGGTCGGTATGAACCCGGGTCCATGGGGAATGGCTCAAACCGGCGTTCCCTTTGGGGAAATACAGTTTGTGCGCGAATGGATGCAGATTGAGACAGAGGTTGGACAACCGGAAAAAATCCACCCTAAAAAACCAATTGACGGATTTGACTGCACTCGGAGTGAAGTCAGTGGGCGGCGTCTGTGGAGCCTGATGCAGGAACATTTTGGTCCGGCCGAGAATTTTTTTAAACATCACTACGTAGCCAATTACTGTCCCCTGGTTTTTATGGAAGAGGGCGGTAAAAACCTTACCCCCGATAAACTCCCGAAAGCCGAGCGGGATGCCCTGTTTACAGCCTGCAATTCTCATTTGATCGAGGTTATCCATACGCTGCAACCGTCATTTATAATAGGGGTGGGTAAGTTTGCTGCCGAGAAAATCCAACGGGCTTATTCGCTGCAGCAGTGCCGGAAGCCGGCTGCAGAGCCTGTGATTGACTCTATTTTACATCCAAGCCCTGCCAGTCCTCAGGCCAACAAAGGTTGGGGACCGCAAGCCTCTTCAAAACTAATCGATATTGGTGCCTGGCCGACAGAATCGTAGAAAAGGGTTGATTATTCTTCACGCATATCACTTATAACTGCAAGATAGTGTTGTGCCTGCTGAACCGCTTCTCTTAATTCTTCCTTAAATGCAGGAAATTGTTCTTCAACCTCTTTGAGATTCCCTCTCAGAGCTTCGCGTTCAATAAACCGACTTATATTACCTAAGCTGTACAACCGGACCGCCGAAAGGTTGTTAGTGAGTGAGTGAAAATCATCAACTGTATTCTGCAGCTCACCCTTCGATAAAGCCTCTTCAATCCCGGACATCCTACCGGGAACATCCCTGTAGAAAAGCTCCAAAAGCTGCTGGGCAATATCTATATCACCTTGATAGTCTTGGATAAAGGTACTGAAGTCAGTGAGGGCGACGCTACTTTTCGCGGTGGTTTCACTATTACCGAATTGCACGGCCTTGTCTAATTTGTCCGCGTGCTCAACGCCTGTGTTCCCCCCTCCTTTAGGTTCTCTCTTCCTCTTGTTCTCATGCTCATACATAAAGACACGTCCAATGGCCTGTGCCAGAATATCCCGTGAAAGCGGTTTTGACACATACGCATTCATCCCGCAGGAAAGGATATGGTGGATATCCTCCTTCATTGCATAAGCGGTTAAGGCAATTATGGGAATCTGAGAATTAAACCGAGAGTCATCGGAGCTGCGAATTTTTCGGGTAGCTTCCAGCCCATTCATCACCGGCATTTGGACATCCATCAACAGCAAATCAAAACTCTTCCGACTTAAAAGCTTAAGTGCCTCACTACCATTCTCAGCTATTTCTACTTCATGTCCCATCTCACCAAGAAAATAGGCGATCGCTTTTTGATTAAGTTCATTATCCTCAGCAAGTAGAATTTTTAAAGAGTGGGAGGGAGACGGGATGCTGTGTTTTTGATGGCTAATATGCTGGGATGTTCCACTGCCCAGCATAAAAGAGACAGTAAAGAAAAAACTACTGCCCTTTCCGAGAGTACTTTCAACCCAGATCTTCCCGCCCATTATCTCGATTATCTGTTTAGTTATTGATAATCCAAGGCCAAAGCCTTGCTGCTTTTTCGAAAAGCCCGAATCGACTTGCTGGAAACTGTCAAATATCCGCTCGACCTCTTCTTCAGATATGCCGATTCCGCTATCCTTCACAGCAAAACGGAGAGTTCTACTCTCTCCAATCGCCTGTTCAAGATCTATTGAAACTGTAATCGTACCGCTATGGGTAAATTTGACGGCATTACCGACCAGGTTTACCAATACTTGCTGTAATCTTTGAGCATCACCAATTAGAATATTGGGAACTTCCTCGGCAACACTTATATCAAGTGTTAATTTGGAATGCTGCTTTCCCATAAAAAGCGGCGTTACCGATTTTTTGACAGTGCTTCTTAGTTGAAAGGTATTATTCTCGACAATGATATTTCCTGATTCAATTTTAGAAAGTTCCAATACCTTGTTTATAATATCCAGCAAGGAATCCTCTGCATCCTTCATAAGCAGCAGCTGCTCACGCTGCTCTTGTTTTAAGTCGGCACTTAATAAGATATCCGTCATTCCCATCATACCGCTCAGGGGGGTACGAATTTCATGGCTGATATTTGCCAAAAACCGGCTTTTAGACTGGTTAGCCGACTCAGCTGCTTGTTTAGCCTTTTCAAATTCCCCAAGAATTCTTCGGTTCTCAGTAATATCTTTGAATGTAGCTACAGATGCGTAAGGGTATATCTCACCTGTACGAAAAAGAGGTTCGGAGTTGATGGAGACCCACCTGTAGGTCCCATCCCTACGGATAATCTTCAACTCATAATTTCTAATTTTACGTCCCTCTTTCAGAGATACTATACTCGGAAGTTTATCCTGTTTAAGGGCCTCTCCTTTTTTGTTGAGTATCTGTAGGTCTTTCATAAGAATCTGCGGATCTAGGCTTGTATCATTGCGCTGTCCAAGTAAACGCGCTGCGGCCAGGTTATAGAGTATTACTTTTTCCGACTCGTCCCGAACTAATAAGCCGCTCGGCATGGAGCGTACCAGGGATCTGAACAATTTATCGCCACTATCCTGCTTCTCTTCATAACTAAGCCGAAAAAAGAACTTATCCAAATAATTTACTACAGTCTCTGCTTCAGACAGATGAGTACCGTACTTATCCGTCGGTGAAAAGACAAACAATACTACCATTGCATATAGGAAGTTTTCACCATTTATCGGCAGCAGCAGCATTGCCTGTACTCCTTGCTGCTGTAGTATCGGGGAAATTGGGTTCTTTCGACTCCCCCGTTCAAACAAAAGGGGGCTGTGTATACCGGACCAATCTCTTGAACTCTGGTTGGATAAAAAGTGTGTAAACGGTTCAGATAGCCCATGGGAATGCTTAAAGTCGAGCTGATTTTCGTTGGTACTTTTTAGATAGAGAGCTCCTCCGCTAAAACCGAAATATGAACTTAGCCGTTCAAGCAGCTCTTTGTAAGCCTGAGTATAGTAAGGGGCATCCATCAAGATACGAGCTAAAATGCATTCTATTGATTCTGGTTCCGGCTCCGGCTCGAAAAGTATCAAAAATCCCTCCGATCCAGGTTCCGATTGTACCCTTCCTTTCACAGGGATAGTGTGGCCTTCAGAATGTATTACGGCTGTCTTAAACTGCCTCCCGTCCAGATAATTAGTGAAAATCTGCTGGAGATCGCCCTGGGTATGAGCATAGAGCAAGTCCTGCAGCGGTCGGCCATAAAAGTCATTTTCATTTTCACCGCCTACCAATTCAACGCAGCGCCAATTTAGTGACAGAATGGCATAAGAGGAATCTATTACAGCAGCAGGATAAGGTAACGCATCCATAGAGAGGCTTTTCATGGCTTATCTCCCTTTATAGTATGCGGCATAAACGGCGGTTAAGAAACTAGGAAATTCAACAATTTTATTTTTTTTTTGGACAACTAGTGAGTTCCATGTTAATGTATTAACATAGTTTTTATAAGATATTTTTTCACATTTAATATACTTTTATAACAATATTTTATTTTTTATAGTAATATTTTAAAGTTTATTTAATTTATCTTTACTTCTAAGCTGAGCAAAATAAGTATGATCACCGGCAATTAAGCGCATAGCGCTATTAAACATAAGGAGGGTGATCTATGGCAGTGGATGCACAATTAGATCAGAAAAAGACAGACCAGGGGGCCTGTTGCAGCGATCAACTCTCTGAGGAAGAGATGGCCGCACAGATCGACGAGGTAATTGATACCTTCTCCGGCGTAAAAGGAGCCTTGATTCCAGTACTGCAAACCGCCCAAAACCTATTCGGATATCTTGCCGAACCGGTTCTCAAAAAAGTGAGTCTCAGACTCAACATCCCATACAGTGAAGTAGCTGGAGTAGTAAGCTTTTACTCCTACTTTTCCACCATTCCTCGCGGTAAAAATATTGTGAGAGTATGCCTGGGAACAGCGTGCTATGTTCGCGGAGGGAAGGAAGTCCTGCAATCTATCCAGGACTATCTTGGTATCGACGTAGGTGGAACTACCGACGACAGGATTTTCAGCCTTGAGATTGGACGCTGCTTTGGTGCATGTGGTTTAGCACCTGTGGTGATGATTAACGACCATGTCTATCAGCGCGTAAAGCCATCTAAGGTAAAAGATCTGCTTGTACCTTACCGTGTTTCTGAACCGTGCGGGGAGGAAGAATAATGGAAGGACAAATGAAAATTAAGTCGGCCAAGGACCTAGAAAAGCGTCAAAAGGCCGCACAAAAATCACGCCCACAAACTGAACAAGTTATTCACCTATGCGCAGGAGCGGGCTGTATTGCTTCGGGAGCTCTTGAAGTAAAGGATGCCCTTGAAAAAGCATTTAAGTCTGAGGGAATTTCGGTACCAATCAAAGAGACCGGTTGTTTGGGGCCGTGTGCCCGTGGTCCGGTACTGTTGATAAAACCGGAAGAAGTGTTTTACGAAGGGGTAAAACCGGAAGATGCGGAAGAGATTGTAAAGCAGCATTTCAAGCAGAAAGAAGTGGTGAAACATCTCACCCACCGAAACTTCTCTGATAACAGACAGGTTGACACGGCCAAAGAAGTAGAATTCTACCGTGGTCAGGCTCGAATCGTATTGCGAAACTGCGGGTACATCGACCCGCTAAATCTGGATGATTTTATTGCAGTCGGCGGCTACTCCGCTTTAGCAAAAACCCTTTCGGATTATACTCCCGAGAAAGTTGTCGAAGAGATAAAGCACTCCGGTCTACGCGGTCGTGGCGGAGCCGGTTTTCCAACCTGGCTTAAATGGGAACTAACCCGCAAAGCCGAGGGTACAGAAAAATATGTGCTGTGTAATGCAGATGAGGGAGACCCCGGTGCCTTTATGGATCGAAGTGTACTCGAAGGAGATCCGCACAGCTTGATCGAGGGAATGTCAATCGCAGCCTTTGCCATTGGAGCAAGCCGCGGTTTTGTATATGTTCGAGCCGAATATCCCTTAGCGGTAAGCCGTTTTGGAAAGGCCCTAGAACAGGCCCGGGAAACTGGATTGCTCGGTGATAATATCATGGGCACCGAATTCTCATTTGACTTGGAAATCAGGATGGGCTCAGGAGCATTTGTTTGTGGTGAGGAGACAGCACTCATCCACTCTATAGAGGGTAAACGGGGTGAACCGAGACCGCGACCACCTTTTCCGGCTCAAAAAGGCCTGTGGGACAAACCGAGCCTGCTGAACAATGTGGAAACCTACACCAAC
>Ga0102938_10004324_pt1 | contig 10467 bp, 14 predicted proteins | sample SalPonR2_B_D2_MG_FD_84516 | JGI IMG/M metagenome (GOLD analysis project Ga0102938, IMG submission 84516) | Salt pond soil microbial communities from South San Francisco under conditions of wetland restoration - Salt Pond MetaG R2_B_D2_MG | ecosystem: Environmental > Aquatic > Marine >...
CCGATCATCGAGCGAGTCGAAATGCCACCGAACACACTCGGCATGGGCTTCCGCTCCTACATCGACTTCGGTGTCAACAGCCAAGACCACCGCGCGGCCGTGAAGGTCGCTGGCGAATAGTCGGGAGTCTGTAGTCCAGAGTCTGTAGCAAAGCCTCCGGACGACACCCCGATGTAGTGCACTCTTCCTCAAGACTCCAGACTCCGGACTCCAGACTCAATCCCATGCAAGCTCAATTCGTTCACGACGGCAAACACGTCGACTTCACTCCCGACGTTGACGTCCCCGTCGGATCCATCGTCATTCAAGGCGACCTCGTCGGCATCACCAAACGCGATCTCAAAGCCGACGTGCTCGGTTCGATCGCCGTCGAGGGTGTCTTCGACATCCCGAAGGATCCCGCCGACGCCGAAGTCTACACCGCTGGCCAGAAGGTCTATGCGACCAACGATGGCATCGTCACCGAAGTCGACGCCGGCACGTTTTACTTGGGCAAGGTCGTGGCCGATGCGGCAGCCACCGATAACTTCGTTCGCGTTCGTTTGAGCCAGTGATGAACCGCCGTGAGCAATCCAATCATCGCACCCGTGGGGGCGATCTACGTCCACGAGGGCGTGACGGTCCCGTTCGTTCCGGAAACCGACATCGCCGCCGGTGACGTGGTCGTAGTTGGCCGGCTCGTTGGTGTCGCCAAGTTCGGGATCGCCGCAGGAGCCCGCGGTAGCATCACCGTCCAAGGTGTCTTTCACATCGTCAAAGACCCAACCACCAACATCCCCGCCGGCACGATTCTCTACTGGTCCAAGATCAGCCACCACGTGATCAAGAACCAGTACGACCATTCGATGATCGGCATCTCTGTCGAAGGCGCACCGCCCGGCACGCCGACCATCCGCGTGCGGTTGCTGCAGTAACGTCTCTCGTCTCTCGTCTTCAAAACCTCCACGCAAGGATGCCAAGTTGCGAAATCTAATCTTCGCGTGCGCCCTTATCGTCTGCACCGGTTGTTTGCCGGAACGTGATGTTCAAGTCCGACCGCTGCCGGCCCCGCCGCCTGAGCAACCGATCGCGAATCTCCCGCCGCAGCTTCATCAACGCAATTGGACTGGCCGGCTCAATCAAGGAAGTTGCGTTCACGCCTCGCTGGTCAACCATTTCCGTTGGCTCAACGAGTATGAACTCGGCGAACGCTGGCGAGCGACCTACAGCGACGGCGAATGGGACACGCGACTGCGAAACCGACTCGACGCCGCCGGCATCGATTACAGCTACACCGTCAAAGCCGACCCCCGGTTCCTCGACTGGGCCACCACAACACGGCGCGGAGCGATCCTGTGGTGGAAGCCCGCCCATTGTTGCACCTTCGTCGGTTGGGTGGAACGAGAGGGCCGGCAGTATGCGGCGATTCTCGACAACAACTATCCCGGCCGTTTTGAACTGACGCCTCGCGAACAGTTCGTGCGTCTCTGGGCCGGCTATGGCGGATTCGCACTGACCGTTCTCAACGACCCCGCCAGTTCACTGCCTTATCGCAGCTACGAGATCGTCGACGCGTCTCGCTGAAACCCCAGAACACCAACGCCCACAAATGCACTCTTTACTCAACGCATGGAGCAACGTGAAAGGTATGAAGGATCAAATTCGGATCCGGCTCAGCATCGGCCTGATCGTGGTCGCGGTATTGCACGCCGTGATGCTCGGCGCGGTCTTCACCGCACTGCATCGCAACCCGGAACCTGAGCAAGACAGCTCGTGGCAAGTCCCGTCGGCCACGCCGGTACCGCAAATCAGCCGCTCGATCGAGAAGCTGCCTGAACCGGCTCAAGTCAATCTTCAAGCCCAAGGCGAACTGAAGCAACAGTATGGCAACAACTGCCCGCCCTCTCGCCGCGTCACGCGGCCGACGTTTACCCGGTATCGCGTTGTCCCCGCGATTCCGATCGTTCAGCCGACTCCGCCGCTAACGCCCACACCGGCCCCGGCACGCGTCACTTATCCCGCCGAACCGAAGCCAGCGGAACCAACACCGGCGCCAACCAAACCAACCACGCCCACGCCAACCAAACCCGCAGCCGGTGCGCCATTGAAACCGTCCACGCCCACGGCAACGTCGACTCCCACACCAACCGCACCCGCCCCCATCATCATCAAGCCGACGTTCAACAAAGATGAACCGATCGTCGCCCCGGAGCCGGGTCCCAAGCGATATCAGATCGCCCTGTTTGTCGGAAACGATCCCAAAAGCGAACAGCTCACCCAATGGTTCAGCAAAGACCCATCGCTTGCGAAGCTGAAGGACGAATGCGAGTTCCAAGTCTACACCTCAGACAACAAGCTTTACCGAACCCGCTTTGAAGCAATCGTCCCAGCCAACCAGTTCCCCGTCGTGCTGTTTCAGGACTCAACCGGGGGACACATCCACGCCGCCGGTCACGCGATGCTCCCTTCGACTCCCGAAGAACTCTTCGACGACCTGCAGCACGGTTACGAGCTGCATGAGCAAACCCGCCAAGCCCAACGGACCGGAGCGTTGAAAGCTCGCGGCTATTCCTGGGACTCCGCGATCTCGCCGACGCTGCAGCTTGCACCCGAAGATTGCCCCGATGGCTATTGCCCTGTCGAACCCAGCGAACCGACATGGCGACCCTTCGATCGCGACCGTGACGGGGATCGAGACCGTCTCTTTGATCAAAAACCGGGCGGACGAAACGCACTGATCTGGGCCAACGCCGGTGAACTGGCGACGATCGCGTTGATCTTCGTCGCGGTAATTCTGCTCGGATTCATTCTCATCAAGCGAGGAATGTGAAACTTATGATTCTTGGAATTGCAATCGTTGTCGTTTTGGTTCTCGTCGCGATCGCTTTGTTTCCCGCAAGGCAACGAGACCGTGACGGCACCAAGTCAAATGTCGCTCAGCCCGTCACACGACCGACCAACGTCCGACAACAACAACTCGAGGAAGAAGCCGAAGCGATCGTCAGCGAGTATCAACGTCGTTGCGACGAGGTCTGGCGTGAAGAACTGAGCGAGAAGGCCGCGTCGATGTTGAAGCCAAAGCAAACCGCAAGCTCACGATCAACCAAATCGTGAGCGACATGTTCCAGCGTGGTCAAGATTGGCTGTCGCAAAAGCTGACCCAGCACGCGTCACGCCTGGTCACGTACCAGCGTGACGAACTCTCCGTCGAACTGTCCGCCACGATCGGCAAGTCCGAGTACGAGCAAGACGATGGCGAGGGCATCGTCACTCGCGCCCAAGTTCGCGACTTTCTGATCAACACCAAAGACCTGCTCAGCAGCGTCATCGGAACCTGGCCCCGTCGCGGTGATCGCATCATCGAAACCGATGGCGACACCACCTTTGTTTACGAGCTGATGTCGATCGGCAACGAACCGCCGTGGCGATACAGCGATCCGTTCCGCATCAAACTCCGCATCCACACCAAGTTAGTCAGCCAGGAGTCTGTAGTCGGGAGTCTGGAGGTTTCAGCGACGGAGGGAACGGATGAGGCCATTGAGGACCTTTGATGTTTCAACGCTACAGCGGGCCAATTCACCTGCTTTCTCGCTCTCAAGATATCCAAGTCTGGTTGCAAGCGTCGCTTGATACTCCAGTTCCCGAGCAGAACCATACGCGATTTCAAGGAAGCGAATGAACTCCGTCTCCGACGACCTGGCACAGCCTTCGACAATGTTGCTCGCCACAGAAACGGCCGCCCGTCGCATTTGCGAAGTCAGACCGAACAACTCCTCTTTCGGAAACTTGCGAGTCATTTCATAAACCATCAATGCCAGCGAATCGGCTAACTCAAACGCCCGCAGCTTTGTGTGGTCTCTCATGCCTCTTCCTCCGGACTCCAGTCTAAAGACTCCAGACTCCTCATGACAGCACCTCAATCGACCGTCATTCAAATCGCTGATAGCGTGGTCGCGGAGATCAACGCAGGTGACTTTAGCAAGACCAATCTTTCCGCCCAGCGACTCTACGTCCCTAACTTTGACCTGGAAGATATGAAGGAACTACGGGTCACCGTGGTTCCTCGCGATGTCCAATACCTACCGCTCGACCGAGTCAGCAACAAGTACCACGCCACGATCGATATCGCGATTCAAAAGAAGTTTTCCAAGGGCGACGCCAAAGAGATCGACCCGTTGGTGTTGTTCGTCGAAGAACTGGCCGACTACTTCCGGCTGAAACGTCTGAACTCGTTTGTCGCCGCTCGCTGCATCAAGGTCGAGAACGCAGTGCTGTACTCCACCGAGCACTGGACCCAGTTCAACCAATTCACGAGTTTGCTGACGTTGACCTTTGAGCTCGCCAAGTGATCCAGATTCGGACACGGGTTCGTTTTGATCAAGGGCGAGTCAAGAAGAAGGTTCAGGCGGCTAATTTCCGTTCGCTTGGTCATGCCGCCGCGACCATTCGGCTGACCGCCAAACGGTCGATCCGAAAACGCAAAAAGCCCTCCAATCCCGGTTCGCCACCCAGCACTCAAACTGGAATGCTGCGACGTGTCCTGCGATACGAAGTGAATCGGGACCGCGAGGAGGCGGTGATCGGTCCCGTTAACGAAATCGCCGGCCGACTGTGGAACCTCCACGAGTTTGGAGGTGTGGTCACCAAGCGCCGGAGACTCAAGCGTCATCGCTTCCGGGCCGGCCAACATGGTCCGATCCGTGTGACGGCACCCGGCAAGTTTGTTCGCACGCTGCTGCAAACCGCCGCCCAGGCCAATCGTGCCACACGGTTGGTCGAGGCGGAAAACGAACGTCGTGGTGCGAGCAAGCCACGACGTTACCCCAAACGTCCCTTGATGAAACCGGCCCTGCAAGCCAACCAGTCGCGACTGCCAAAGTTCTGGCGTGATTCAGTCAAGTAAATCGAGAGAAAGTTCCTATGCCCGCTGAAGTAGTCCTCGGTCTCGATGCCGTTCTTTCCATCGACGGCGCCGAGATCAAAAACGTCAAAGACCTGACGGTCAATTTGGAAAAGGCCGAAGCCGACGCCAGCACTCGCGACAACAACGGCTGGCGGGCGACCGTCGGCACACTCAAAGACGCCTCGATCGAGTTCACGGTTCTCAATAAATCTGGCGACACCTCCTTCACGATGCTGCAGGGGCTGTGGAGCACGGGAACGCCATGCGATGTCGACATCAGTGATGCCGGCGGCTCACTGATTTTGACCTGTGAAGTGATGAGCTTCAACGTCAACCAGAACCTCGAAGAAGTCGTCTCAGCCGACGTCACTCTGAAGCCCACGCAATCGGCTAGCGGCGGCGGTGTCAACGTCCCTGTCGCTAGCGGAGTCTAAGAATCCCCATCGATTCTCCCTCTTCCTCGTAGTGCATTACTCATAGCTTCCCATGCAAAAGTTCATCGACCGCCGCGGACGTGTGTGGATCGTCGACATCGACAACACCACGCTCCGCCGTGTGAAAGCCCTCACCGACGTGCGTCTGCTGGACGCCATCGACGGTGATCTCATCTCACAGCTGTCCAGCGACCCGCTAATTCTCGGTGACGTGTTATTCGCGATTTGCAAACCGCAAGCCGACCAACAAGACGTCGACGACGACTCGTTCGCCGAGGGATTAGCCGGCGACTCGATCGACGAAGCCTGTAAAGCAATGGTCGATGCGTTGGTCGCGTATTTCCCGGAGTCCCGCCGCCGTCTTCTGCGGAAGGCGGCCGACAAACAGAAGATGATCGAAACGCGGGGGCTCGAAGCGATCGAGAAACGGCTGGACGATCCGAATCTGGTGGACCGAATCGTGGGAGACCTCGAACGGAAACTCGGGGTGCCGACGTCGAGCGGATCGTCGTCGAACTCGCCGGCATCGTCGGAGTCGACCCCGGACCACTCACCCTCCGCCAACTGATGCACATGGCCGACGCGCGGCGACGGCACGACTGGAATATCGCGTCGAGCGTGATGGCCCTCACGGCGGAGATCAACCGCGATCGCCGACGTCGTCGCAAGCCATTCAAACCCGACGACTTCAATCCCTACACGGCAACCAAGTCGGTGCCCGTCCAGGCCACCGTCCAGCAGGTCGCCACGCTCTTGGGTGCAACGTTTCACCCTTCACCCGTCTCTCCTGAAACTTCCGCCCCATGTCCCAAGTCCGAGCCGGTGCCGCCTACGTCGAGTTGTTGACCAGAGATACAGCTTTCGTCAAAGGTCTGCGTTCGGCTCAAAAGCGACTGCAATCGTTTGGGCAGTCAACGCGGTTGCTCGGCACGAAGCTGATGGGTTTGGGGACGGCCGCTGCAGCACCTCTGGCAGGTAGCGTCGCCATCTTCTCCAATTTCGACGACGCCATGCGAGGAGTCGCCGCGATCACTCAGGCAACCGGAGCACAACTCGAATCGCTTCGTAACACCGCCAAGAAGCTCGGAGCCACCACCAGCTATTCCGCCAGCGAAGTGGCTTCACTGATGACGGAACTCGGTCGCGCCGGTTTCAAGCCCGAGCAGATCGAACGCATGACTGCGGCCGTGATGAACATGGCTCGGGCCACGGGCACCGATGCCACGCAGGCCTCCGGCATCATGGCGGCAACGATCCGGCAGTTTAGTATGGAAGCCGGCGACGCCACCCGAGTCGCCGATGGCCTGACCGCCGCAGCCAATAAATCGTTCAACACCGTCGAATCACTCGGCGAGGCGTTGTCGTACGCCGGTCCCGTCGCCGCTGATGCCAACATGAGTCTCGAAGAGACGCTCGCGATCCTCGGCACGCTTGGCAACATGGGCATCCAGGGTTCGTCGGCCGGCAACGCCATGCGCCGATTGTTGACGATCAGCGCCGCGGAATCCGAGAAGTTCCAATCGGTGTTCGGAGTCGCCACGAAAGACGCGCGGGGCAACGCCCGCTCGCTGGTCGACATCCTGGGCGAAGTTGCCGCGGCGACCGAGAACATGGGCACGGCGGAGAAGGCTGAAAAACTGAATGAAGTCTTCGGCCTGCTCGGCATCACTGCTGCGAGCTCGATCGGCAAATCGGTGGCCGACACCCGCCAGCTGTACCAAGAACTGCAGAAGGCCGGTGGCATCGCTGCCAAGACTTCCGAAGAAATGGAAGGCGGTCTGGGGGGCGCGTTCCGGATCCTGAAATCCTCCATCGAAGGGGTCGCGATCGCGATCGGCGAATCGCTCGAAGGCAGCGTCACCACGATGGTGCAAGCTTTCAGTCGCGCAGCGTCGGGCGTGATCGAATGGATCAACAAGAATCAAAAAATCGTCAAGATCGCGGCGGTCAGTGCCATCGCGATCTTTTCCATTGGCGCGGCTCTGTTCGCGCTCGGTTCCTTCGCCGCCGTTGCTTCGTTTGCGGTCGGGGGACTCGCCACGATTTTCTCTTTTATCGGCGGGGCCATCGGTGTCATCGTCTCCGCGGTGGGCATGCTGTTCACGCCGCTAGGTTTGGTCGTCGTCGCCATCGCTGCCCTGGGTGGCTATTTCTTGTACTCTACCGGAATCGCGGGCAAGGCGATCGAGTACCTGGGCAGCGTGTTCGAAGTCCTTAAAGCCGAAACATTGGCAGCGTTCGGAGCGATCGCCAACGCGCTGGCGGCCGGCGACATCACCGCGGCGACCGACGTACTCTGGTCGTACCTTAAGCTGCAGTGGATCAAAGGCACCACATTCCTGCAAGCCAAATGGGCCGAATTCACCCAGTACATCTCCGATGTCTGGGCGGATTCGGCTTTTGCCATTGGCGAAGTTCTGATCGGGGCATTGTCGGGCCTCGCCGGCGTCTGGAACAAAACGCTGGGTTTTATGGCCGATGGCTGGACGATCCTGACCTCCGCCGTTCAGAAGGGCTGGAACCACACGATTGGCTTCCTCAAGAAGGGATTTCTGAAACTCCACGAACTCGTTGACATCGCTGGCGACGTGGCAGTGCAAATCGGCGGGGTGCTGATCAACGCCCTGGCAGGCGTCGAGAAAGCTTGGGTGGAAACGGTCGACTACTTGGCCGACACCTGGACGGTGTTCGTCGGCCAAGTGAAGTCGATGTGGAACTCCACGGTCGGTTTCCTGAAGAAGGCGTGGATCAAACTCAAAGGCCTCTTTGATGACGACATCAACGTCGATGTCGAAATGGCGAAGATCGACGCGGACACTCGAGCGGCCGATGCAGCCGAGGAACAGCAACGCCAACAAGCGATCATCGCGCGTCAACAACGTCGCGCTCAACGTAAAGAACAGATCGAGGCGAACCGGGTGGAGATGCAAAAGGGCATCGCCGCTCAGCTCGACGCACGCCGCAAGGCCCGCGAGGGGCAGGACATCGAAGCCGACATGCGGGCCATCGATGCGGAGACCGACGCTAAGAACGCAGCGGTTGACCAATCCAAGCAACAGCAATTTCGCGAACACGACGCGGCTCAGGTCGTGCGTCAGAATTTGATCGACGATACGACCGCGGGCGTTCAGGCTACCCTTGGTCAGATGCGAGCCGAAGCCAAGGCGGCTCGTGAAGCCGGTCGACCGACAGCCGAGGATCGCGATAAAGATCGTAACGCCAAAATCGCCCAGGCGGAGGCCGAGTTCGATGCTGCGATCGAGCGTGCGAACAACGCCAAGGCTCCGTCCGATGCGAAGGCTGAGCCGCAACCGGAGGAGGCGTTGCCGCTGCCAGCCGGTTTTCCGGAAGCGGGTGAAGTGAATATCCCAGCGGTGGACCTGCCAGGCATCGACGACCCGAAGCTGCAAGCACCAGATCCCCATGATCTAAAACTCAGGCTCGATCGAGATGCCAAGCATTCACTGGAGGGTTTTGCCAAAGGCCCCGAAACGGAGCCACCTCAAACCGCCGCGGCCGGTGATTTTGAAACGCTCGGATTGGGACTGGGGAGTGGGGCGCGTCAGTGGGATCCAGGCCCGTTGGCACCCGCCAAGCTTGCTGCCGAGAATGCTGCCGGAATCATCGTTGCTCCCAAACCAGAGCTTCCCAAGAAGGCCGATGCTCCCGTCGAGGTTCCTTGGGACGCTGCGCCCCCGGCTCCAGGCGAGATGCCTGGCTTGGCAATCGATCCGGAGACGCTGGACATCGCTGCTGTCAACGCAGCACTGGCCGCTGTGCGTCAGTCGCTCGGCGAGTTCGATGCTGCGTTGTCTGGCTCCACGGCAACGATGCGCTGGCCCGCCTCTTCAGGCGATGGGATCCCCGACGACATGAAGCGCGCGATTATCGCGACGGCCGAAAACACTCGGCGCCTCGTCGAACGCGCCCGATCGGGAGGTTTGGTGTTCAGCTGATGAATTTCACTTCGGAAGGCTACCACTTTGATACCGCGGCGCTCTCCGAGAAAGTGTCGCGTGGTAAGTCGCATTCAGACTTCGCCGCCTACGTGGCAACCAGCGAAGGCGACGTCGATCCCGCGGCCGCCGCTGAAGCCGCCCTCTCGTATTACGATGCAAATCATCATGATCTGATTCCGCACCTGCAGATCGATGCCGAATATATCAATGCTCGGCACGCGTTGGTCAGCGTGACGCTCAACCAAGCGAAGCTCGACCCCGTGTCGTTCAGCACCACGGGCGCGACAACGCACCTCAACCAATCTCTTCTCACGCGAGGTATCTACGCGGCGCCAGGTGCCGTCGCTCCGGTTTATCACGGCGCGATCGGCGTTAGTGACTCAGGCGTTGCCGGTGTCGACATCACCGTGCCGGCCTTTGAGTTCTCGGTCCGCAAGAAGTTTGAGTACGTCTCGACCGCGTATCTACTGGCGATGGTCTCGATGACCGGCCGCACCAATTCCTCGGCGTGGTCGATTTTCGCGGCCGGAGAGGCTTTGTTTCTCGGGGGCGAAGGGGGCGAAGACGAAAACAACTGGGTCGACGTCACCTATCACTTTGCGGCTCGGCCCAATGAATCGAACTTGACGATCGGGAACATCAGCGGCGTCGAAAAATACGGCTGGGATTATCTGTGGGTCAAGCACGGGGAGAAGGTCGTTGGTGATCGAGTGCTCCAGGTTCCCGAGGCTGCCTACGTGGAACAGGTCTATCGCAGTGGCAATTTTGGTGTGCTGGGGATCTCGTAAACGATGGCACGACGCGTCCGCCCCGGCGACCCATTCAGTATCACGGCCGCCGAATACAACCGTTTGCTCGCCGCGGCCGATGCGGCGCATCGCAACCGCTTGCCCGGAGGCGGGGGACCGCGCACGCATGTGCGCAATGCCGCGACCGTTCGGATCCATAATACCTCGGCCGACACGATTCCGATCGGTGGCGTCGTCGGTTTCGGATCGCCGCTGGCCGATCCTGAAGTCGGTGACGCGGAACTGGCCCGCTTCGTCCGCGACTCCACAATTCGGACAGTCGATCCGACTGAAGACGAACACACCGGCCGCGTTGGGGTTGCCATCGAACCGATTGCGGCTGACAAGGTCGGTCGCGTCGTGTTTGATGGCATCGTGGCGGCCCAGGTCGATGTTACCCAAAC
>Ga0102938_10004327_pt1 | contig 10463 bp, 7 predicted proteins | sample SalPonR2_B_D2_MG_FD_84516 | JGI IMG/M metagenome (GOLD analysis project Ga0102938, IMG submission 84516) | Salt pond soil microbial communities from South San Francisco under conditions of wetland restoration - Salt Pond MetaG R2_B_D2_MG | ecosystem: Environmental > Aquatic > Marine > Intertidal...
GACTCCTGGCAGTTCTTCGACGCGCTCCTCGAGAAGGCGAACGTCGTCGGAACGCCCGGGTCCGGATTCGGCAGCTGCGGGGAAGGCTATTTCCGGCTCTCGGCCTTCGGTCTCCGTGAGCAGGTCGAGGAGGCCCTCGATCGGATCAAGAAGGGCTTCGGCTGATCGAGGCACCGGACGCCGGAGCGACTCCGTCGGCCTCGTCGCTCGGAACGCCCGTCGGGTCCGGGGCCACGCCCATCATCGACCGCACGCGCTTCGCCACCCGATCGACCTCCCGCTGCGGCGGCGCGGCGAAGCCCCGGAGATCGTCCGCCCGGATCGGCGAGCGCAGAAGGCGCGCGTGTCCGCGGCGGACGAGTCGCCCCCGAAACGCTTCGACGTCCCGGCCGGGTCGGATCCAGCCCCGCGCGAGCAGCCGGGCACAGATGAGCTCCAGCCCCTCCTGGGGGCGCGTCGTCCCCCGGTCGTTGGCCGGCCGCGCCTGGGCCCTTCGCACGATCGCGTCCACCCACCGCTGCCGCCACCGACTCCAGAGGCTCTGCCGGGAGGGAAGCTGCGGGGACAGGAAGACCGGACGCCCCGTGCTGCAGACCTCGGCCAGGGTCGTCTCGCCCAGGCCCGCCACGACGAAGAGATCCGCAGAGGCCAGGATCGCAGGCCAGAGGTCCTCCTCCGGCCGTTGCTCGGAGGTCGCGCGATGGACGAGCGCCGCCTTCCGCCCCACGCCCGCGACGCATCCCTGAAAGGCCTCCGGGTCCGCGTGTCGACTCGCGGAGATCAGCACGGACGCGCCGAGCCCGGTGGCACTGTCGGCCACGAGGCGACCGAGCGACTCCGCCGCGGCGCGGTCCAGCCCGAGATGCCGCGTACCGCTCCCGACGAGCAGGGCGAGGCGGGGCTGCGCGATCTCCGCGATCCTCGCATGCCCCGAGCCTTCCTCCGTCAGGCGCATCGAGGCCGTCGAGCGACGACCGACGAGCGGAGATTCGATCTCCATGCGGTGGGGGTGCGGAAAGAGCGCCCGGCTCCGAGGCGTCACCGCGAGATCCACCGCCTCGGGCGGCGTCCCCGCCGCGGCTCCGAGCGCCACGACCCGGGTCCGACCCCGCGATTGCTCGCGCACCCAGCGCGCGACGGCAGCCACCCTGCGACCGGCCACGATCAGCAGGTCCGGCCAGGGAGGCCGGAGCTCGCTGCGTCCGCGACTCTCTCGCTGGAGCGCTCTCCGATGCGCGCCCTGCCCCGCGAAGGGGAGCGCCGCTTGCGGACCGAGCGCCGGACGCCTCGCCTCCCAGGGCCATCCCAGGGCCTCCGCGAGGGCCTCGACCTGGGTGTCGTTGCCGGGCTCACCGTCGGTCAGCGTCCAGACCACGGGGGGCGTCGGATCGGGACGCGGGCCGCCGCCGTGAATCCGTGTCCGGTCGGATGTGAAGGCGCCTCCGTGCGCAGTCGTCAGCTGCCAGCCGATCTCGGGATGACGCGCGGAGGCGGCCTCGAGATGGGATCGCCACCACTCCGGCGTATGCACGGTGCCCTGCGGCGGCAGGAGGAATCGTCGAGCGGGCGGCGACTCGGGGCAGCGGACGGCGACGAAGACGAATCGACGCGCCTTCTGGAAGAGGGCCTCCACCAGCCAGGGCACGTCCCAGACGGGCAGGTCTTCGAGCCCCTCCACGCAGACCACGCCATCGAACCGCTCGTCCTCGTCCATCGCTCCGAGCAGCTCGAGCAGACCGACGCGCCGCTCCACCTCGAGTCCGAAGCGTCCCGGGCGCTGCTCCTCGTCACCCCGGAGATCGGGAGCGAGCTCGAGCATCGTCCGTGCCTTGCTGCGAAGGGCGAGCGCCTCCACGGCGAGAGGCAGCTCGCCGTCGGCGCCGACCCCGCTCGCCATCTCGCTCCGCGGCAACGCCGCCAGCTGCTCGAGGCGCTCCTGGAAACGGCGACTCGGAGACGTCCGGTCGAAGATCTCGAATCCCTGCTCGATCGCCTCTCGCTCGAGATCGTGCCAGAGCTGCGTATGCGATCCGAGCTGGTACACGAAGCGTTCGGGAAAGGGGCGCCAGGGCTGCGTATGCAGCGTCGTGTAGTGGAGCAGATGACTCCGGCCGGGCTGGAACTCCTCGTCCCGCGCGTTCCAGCCGGGATCGAGGTCCCCGCGCAGGCCGCTGGCCCCGGTCGCCTTGCGCAGCAGCGCCCTCTTCCAGCCCCGACGGGCCTCTTCGAGCGTCCAGACGGACGCCATCTTCTCGCAGTCGATCAGCATCACCGAGGACTCGCGATCGGAGGTCGCGAGATAGGCTGCCCGACCCATCTCGAGATCGAAGAGCACTCCGGGATCGGTGAGGTAGATCTGGTCTTCGTCGTTGTAGATCGCCCGGCCGCGACCGCCGGCCAGCGCGGGAATCGCGAAACGATAGTTGGTGAAGCCCGTCGTCCAGCCCCGCCGATCGAAGCCCTCGAGCTCGGACATCAGATGAATCCGGACCTCGCGACCGGGATCGCGGACCTTCTCGATCGACCAGCCGAAGACCCGGTTCGCGCGATACTGCGCGGGCTCCGTCCCGAGATAGATCTCCACCGGCGGACGCTCCGAAGCCGGAGCCCCGGGTCTCGCGGGAAGCACGACGCATTCCATCCGCGCGCGCAGCCGCTCTCCCTCCGCCTCCATGCGCGGCAGCCCCGTGCGGTCTCGGGGGCTCTCTCTGGACGGCTCGCCCGTCGGCTTCGTCATCGCGGAAACCTTCTGCAGCAGCGGATCACCCCGACGAGGAGCGCTGCCGGCCCGTGTCGGGAGTCCGGCAGACCCGAGCTGCGGCCTCGATTGCGGGGGACCCCGAGTCTACCGAATGGCCTGCCTTCGTCGCTCCAGGCCCCGCCTGAGGCCGCTTGGAGATTCAAGCACGGGTGTTTTTAGACCCATATTCGGCGATCAAACGCCTCCCGACGAGGGCAGGATGGCGAGAACGCTCGACGCGGCGCTCGATCCAGGCATACTTACGCGGCGTGCCAGGTCCTTGGCGAAGCGTCTCGGGGGGTGACGACGATTCGCGGCCGGGTTCCGTCGGGAACCACGAACGTGACGTAGCGCACCTCTTCCGAGAAGCGACGGCTTGACTCATCCTTGCGGGTGGTCGAAGCGAGAGAGGACCGGGGGCGGTCAGCGAGGCCCGACTCCATGGAGCTCAGCATGGGGCTCGAGCCGAGGGGGGAACCGACGCGCGAGCCGGGGGCTCTCTCCCCGAACGGCGATCGAGGTCGAACGCCGGTCGGAGAGTCGGAAGCGCGTCATTCACGAGCCGCCCGATCGAGGGATACTCCCAGGGGTCGCGGGAAGCGCACGGGGAGAAAGAGGTCGTCAATCCAGACGGCGTCGCGGCGCGCATTACGAGAGAGGACACGAATGCGGATTGGCAAGATTCCGGTCGGCGACGGCGCACCGCTCGTCTTGATCAGTGGTCTCAACGTGATCGAGAACGAGTCCGACACCATCGAGACCGCGCGCACGATCCAGGCGCTGGCGGAGAAGCACGACTTCCCGGTCGTCTTCAAGGCCTCTTTCGACAAGGCGAATCGCTCGCGTCACGACTCGTATCGCGGCCCGGGTATCGACGAGGGCCTGCGCATCCTGGCGAGCGTGAAGCGTGAGACCGGCCTTCCGATCCTGACGGACGTTCACGATCCGAGTCAGCCGAAGATGGCGGCCCAGGTCGCCGACATCATCCAGGTGCCGGCCTTCCTGATGCGCCAGACGGACCTGATCGCAGCCTGCGCGGCGAGCGGCGCCGCGGTCAACCTGAAGAAGGGCCAGTTCATCGCCCCCCACGACATGCGACATGCCGTGGACAAGCTGAGCCACTTCGGCTGTGACGAGGTCCTCGTGACCGATCGCGGAACCTGCTTCGGGTACAACAATCTCGTGACGGACATGCAGGGCGTCGTGCAGATGCGGGAGTTCGCGCCGGTCTGCTTCGATGCGACCCATGCCGTGCAGTACCCCGGAGCCAATGGCGGCTCGTCGGGCGGCGATCGACGCTTCGTCGCGCCGCTGGCGCGCGCGGCCGTCGGCGCCGGCATCGACGCCCTCTTCATCGAGACCCATCACAACATCGCCGAGGCCCCCTGCGACGGACCCAGCCAGATCAGCTTCGAAGAGCTCGACCAGCTGCTCCTGCAGGCTCGCGTCATCGACGACGCGCTGCGCGCCACGACGCCGGCCTCCTGAGCTTCGAGGCGCGGGGCCAGCTGACCGCTTCCGGAGTCTGAGCTTGGAGAGCCCCTCGTCGGATGGCGCGCGGGACCCGAGCGGTCCCCGGCGCGTGGTCGTGCTCGCGGGTCGGCGCGAGGGCCCCGACGCGCTCGCCGCGGCGGCGGGGGCCCCCCATCGCGCGTTGATCGAGATCGAGGGCGAGCCGATGCTGCTTCGGGTCGTGAAGCGCCTGCTCGAATGGCCCTCGATCGACGAGGTCCGGGTGAGCATCGACGCTCCGGATCGGCTCGAGGCGCTGCCCGCCTTCGCCCGCCTCGGCGCCGCCGGGCGGACTCTCGTCGAGCGCAGCACCGACTCCCCGAGCGCGAGCGTGCTCGAGAGCCTCGATCGCGCCGGTCTCGACGCGGGGCCCGTGCTGGTCACCACCGCCGATCACGCGCTCCTCGACGAGGCCATCCTCGAGGCCTTCCTGGCGGAGAGCGCTCGCAGCGAGGCGGACCTGACGATCGGCCTGGTCTCGCGTGCGACGATCGAGGCACGCTTCCCGAATGCGCGGCGCACCTATCTTCGCTTCCGCGACGACGCCTACTCCGGTGCGAACCTCTTCCTCTTCCGACGCCCCGCCGCCCGGCGGGCCGTCGAGTTCTGGCGCCGCATCGAGAGCGAGCGAAAGCACCCCTGGCGCCTCGCCCGCGCCTTCGGCTGGCTGAACCTGGCCCTGTTCCTCAGCCGGCGACTCTCCCTGGAGGACGCGATGAGGCGCGCGTCCGACGTGGTCGGTGCGCGCGTCGAGGCCATCCGGATCCCGATCGCCGAGGCCGCCGTCGACGTCGACAAGATCGAGGATCTCGAGCTCGTCCGGGACCTCCTCGCACGACGACGGACACGCTCGGCGGGGGCCTGACGGGCGTCGAAGGCGGCCTGCGTCGCCGAGCCACCGTGTGCGGACACGGTCCTGCGGTGGCCCCTCGCCTCCGCATCGACCCCGCGCGCGACGGGATTCGTCCGGTGGGCCCCGCGCCCCGAACGGCTAGAGCAGCTTCGAGTCGACCTCCCGAAACCCGCCCGCGGCGGCGTCGTAGCCTCGAACCCCGGCCTCGATCCGGAATCCCGAGGACGCCTCTTCGCTCCTGCGTACGGCGTAGACGTGATACTGCGCCATCTTCTCCGGACGACTGCCCACCTCCGAGGCGGAGGGGACGCCGATGACGGGAATCGGACCGTTCGGCCCCGGCACGTGGCCGACGCGTCGCCGATGCTTGTGTCCGTGGAGGACCAGCTCTGCACCCTCGCGAGCGAGGACGTTCCGGAGACCCTCGGCATCCCGAAGCGCCCTGCGGACCGGCTCGCTCGAGACCGCGATCGGATGGTGGATCATCACGACCCGGCAGAGGCCGAGCGCGCGCGTGCGCGCGAGCAGCCGCTCCAGCCGTTCGAGCTGGAGCGCACCGAGTCGCCCCCCGGCGCGAAAGACCGGAGTCGGAATCGCCGAGCAGAGCCCGATCACCGCCAGCGAGCCGAAGATCCGGAGCGTCGGATAGTCCGCGTGGTCCGGCGCAATCAGGTCCTCCGGCTGATCGACGAGACACTCCGCCAGCGAGGCATCCAGATCCGACGTCGCGCTCCCGCGTAGATAGGCGGCCCACAGATCCCACGAGATCTCGCGCTCGATGCGCACATAACGATCGTGGTTGCCGGGAATGAGGAAGACGCGCTCCGGCGGGCCCAGAGCGGTCAGCTGCCGGGCGGCCGATCGGAACTCCTCCGCCAGCGAGACGTGCGTCAGGTCCCCGGTCACCAGGATGCAGTCGACGTCCTGCTCCTGGACGTCGCGGAAGGCCGCCTCCAGGATCCCCACGTCGTGACGATGACGTCGGCTCCATCGCCAGGAGGCCCAGCCCGAGAGACGCTTCGGATGCAGGAGGGCCCGGCCAGCCCCCTCGAGGGTCGTCGAGTGCCAGTCCGAGAGATGAGCGAATCGGATCTCCGACGCCAAGTCCGCGTTCTCCAGGGAACCGCGACCCGACCGGCGGCACCCATCGCCGGGCGGATCCCGGACGGTGCCCCGAGAGAGACCCGGGCTCCGAATGCGCCTGTGATAGCCTCGATCGCCCACGATCGAAAGCGGGGCCGCGGGCGCCACGAGACGGGCTCGACCCGCCTGCTCCGAGCGGCCCGGAACCCCCGAGGAAGAAGCCGGTGACCGAACGGCGGACCGTCTCCGCATCTCCCCTCTCGTCCCTCCTCTTCGGCCTGATGGCCTGTCTGCTGATCTCTGCGCCACTCTCGAGAGGGCATGCGCAGGGGGAGGAAGAGGATTCCAGAGGGCTCGCCCGCGAAGCCAGCGGGAGTGCACGGGAGCCCGGGGGGCCGTCGCAGGCGGCCTCAGGCGCGGCCCTCGACCCCGCAGCTCGCCTGCTCGAGAGTGGCCCCGCCTCGGAGTACTGGACGCTCTTCATCGACCTGGACAGCGGTCATCGGATCACCCAGCGCTTCCTGCTGACCAATGCCGGGCCGGGCCGCCACACGGCCGTGGCCATTGGTCACCTGATCGAGCCGGGCCGAGCCCCCTACCGCTACGAGAATGGCCGGCGTCGATCGCGTTGGACGCTCTCCGAGGATCGACTCTTCTTCGACATCGCCGCCAGCCACCTCGACCTGCACCGGCCTCGGGGAGAGCTCCGGATCTCCAAGGAGGACGTCCAGATCCAGCTCTTCTTCGAGTTCGGCGCCTCCCAGCCCTCCGCCCGGGTGCCGCGCGATCGGCTGCCAGAGGACTACTCGATCGACCTCCTGGCCGTGGGGGCAGAGACCTACGGAACGATTCGTGGGCCCTGGATGCCCGAGCCCATCGAGACGCGAGGCCGCGTCTGGCTGCTCCACACCTGGACGACACGCGCCGAGTCCGACGCGATCGGGCGGCGCGTGGAGCTCTTCGGCACGACGGCCGAGACGGCGTTCTACGGCCTACGGATCGGCGACGCGGGGGTAGCAGATCGCAGCTGGCACTTCGTGCGGTCCGGCTCGGACGAGATCACGGAGGATCAAGTCCACGTCCCCGCGAGATGGCTCGAGGCCCCGATTCCCGAAGGCACTGGAGAATCGCGGGGCTACCCCCTGCCCGGACGCTTCGTGGGGTCGTTCCCCGAGCGAGAAGAATCCGGAGCCGCGAGAAGAGGGGAAATCACCATTGGCCCCGAGTGGCTCCGGTACGATCCCCTCGACCCCATTCCTCAGCCCTTTCGCTGGTTCTTCCGAAGAACGACTCGCCCCCGCGAGGTCTGGGCGGATGCCCGGATCGAGGTTACGCTCTCAACCTCGCCGGACACCCCGTCCCTCCCCAACGCCGGCGAACGTGCGAGTGAGATTCCATCGAACTCCAACCGGGAGACTGACGACGAGACTGCGCATCGCAGTGTGAAGGGTGTGGCATCCATCACATTCCTGAATCCGATCGAACGCCGCTGACCAGAGGGGGTCGCGCGGCAGGGAGAATCGGAGCCTCGTCCGAACCGCCGAGCACGGAGCGAATCTTTGCGAATTGGTGTCGTCAACAATCTACGTGCGGGCAAGAGCCAGGAGCAGGTGAGCCGCATGCTCGGCTTTCTGCGGAGCCATCCCGACGTGCTGCACGTCGAGACGGAGAATGCGGGCGTGATGCCCGACGCGCTGGCCGAGCTGGCCCGCCAGGAGGTGGATCTGCTCGTCGTGAACGGCGGCGACGGGACCCTGCAGTACGTGTTGACCGAGATCCTGGGCCACGGGGCCTTCGGCGATCGAGTCCCGATGATCGCTCCGCTTCGCGCGGGCCGCACCAACATGAGCGCTCTCGATCTCGGAGCGCATCGCAATCCCCTTCGAGGGCTGGCCGAGCTGATCGCCTGTGCCGAAGATGGCCGCATCGCCGAACGCGTCGAGCCGCGTCGAGTGCTCCATGTCTCCTATGGCTACGGCATCGCCCGAGCCTCCCAATACGGCATGTTCTTCGGAGCGGGACTCATCAAGCGCGCCATCGAGCTGAACCACCGGCTCTTCGACAACGAGGAGCAGAAGCATCTGGTCGAAGGGGTGCCGGGCGCGACGCTGGTCACGGCGGGACTGATCGGCCGCGCGATCACGGGAGACCACTCGGGCATCCTGACGCCGGACAAGGTCCAGATCCTGCTCGACGGCGAGCCGGTGGACCAGGGCGAGTTCCATCTGGTGATCGCCTCGACGCTGAGCCGCCTCTTCGCCCGCATGCGCCCCTTCTGGGGTCAGGGTCCGGGCGGCGTCCGCTTCACGTCGATCGCGAGCCCCTTCCATCGCATCGGCTCCGCCGCGGTCAGCATCCTGCGCGGACAGCCTCGCAGCTGGGTCAGCCCGGAGAACGGCTACACGAGCCGGAACGTCGACCGGGCGGAGCTCCGCATGAGCTGCGGCTTCACGGTCGACGGCGAGCTCTGGCAGCCCGACCCCGGGCGGGGCATCGCGCTCACGGCCGAGCGGGTCGTTCACTTCGTCCGCGCCTGAGGCGACCGCTCTCCGGGAGCTCTGCGTCCATGGCGATCTCGACGACCGTCCCGCTGCCGAGACCGAAGACGGATCCGAGGTGAGCGACGCCTCCGGGTCGCCTTCCGAGGTCGACGATCCGATCGGACGGCTCCGCCGCCAGATCGCCGTCGAGCTGGCCACCCCCGTCCGACCCGGCGTGCGCTGGCTCGCCGATCAGATCCGCCAGCGTCATGGCGACGGGGTCCTCGGCGTGCTCTTCTACGGATCCTGCCTGCGCAGCGAGAGCGACGAGGGCGTGCTCGATTTCTGGGTCGTCGTGGACGACTACGCACAGGCCCACACCCGTCGGAGTCATGCCTGGATCAACCGGGTGGCCCCTCCCAACGTGTACTACCTCGAGCGGAATCTCGACGGTCGCGTCCTGCGCACGAAGTACGGGGTCCTGGATCGACGCGCCTTCGAGCGGGGCACGTCTTTCGCCTCACCCCATCCCTACGTCTGGGCGCGCTTCGCCCAGCCGGCTCGCCTGGTCTTCTGCCGGGACGAGGCGGCTCGCCTCTTCTTCGAGCGGACCGTGGCGGAAGCGGTCGTGACGATGGTGGGGCGGCTCGTCTGCTTCCTCCCGGCCCAGGGGCGCTGGCGTCGTTTCTCGCTCGCCGCCTTCTGGCAGGAGGCCTTCCGACGGACCTACGACAGCGAGAGACGTCCCGAGGCGGAGGAGTCGATTCGCGACCTCCATCGAGCCGACGAGGACCGCTACGCACTCGTCGCCGCCTGCGCGATCCCGGCTCTCGTCTCTCGCGGAACCTTCGCCTCGGCCATCCCGCACCCCCGATCCTTCGAGGTCGAGATCCCGGAGCTCCGACAACGCCTGCAGCGTCTCCGATGGAAGATCATGCGACCCCATGCGAGGGCGCTCGGCCTGCTGCGGCTGCTGAAGACGGCCTTCACCTTCGGCGACTGGGTTCCGTACGTCCTCTGGAAGCTCGAGCGGCATACGGGTCGTCGCATCGAGCCGACGGAGCGGCAGCGGCGGCATCCGCTGATCTTCGGCTGGCCGATCATCCTGCCCCTGCTCTTCCGCCGCAATCTTCGCTAGTGGCCATCTCATGCACCCTGCGGTCGCGATGCACGCGTCTTCGGCCCGATCTCGGCGTGGCGAAATCTCGAGGTCGCGACGGCCGGGCCTGCGATCTCGTGCCTCGAGCCCGGATCCTCTCTTCCAGTAGAGAGGCGCCCCAGTAGAGAGGCACCCCCCCTCGCTCGGTCGGGGGCCATGAGACGAGCTCTCACCAGATCGGGAGCCCTGGAGGATTCGCACATGTCGGAAGCCCGCAGCGTCCTGATCACGGGGGCCTCCTCCGGACTCGGAGCCGCCATGGCCCGGCGAATGACCGGCCTCGGTTGGCGCGTCTTCGGAACGAGTCGGAGCCCGCGCGAGGCGCAGGACGGGGTCGAGTGGATCGAGATGGACGTCCGTGACGACGGGTCGGTGGACCGGGGCCTGGCGCGGCTCTTCGAACGCACGGCCCGACTCGACGGGTTGGTCTGCAATGCGGGATGGGGCATCTACGGATCGGTCGAGGAGACGCCGCTCGCCCGGGTCCGGGCCCAGCTCGAGACGAACTACTTCGGCGTGGTGCGCGTCCTGAGGCCCGTCCTGTCCCACATGCGAGAGCGGGATACAGGCCGCATCGCGCTCGTCGGCTCTCTCTCCGGGCGGGCCCCGATTCCCTTCCAGGCCCACTACTCGGCC
>Ga0102938_10004332_pt1 | contig 10460 bp, 6 predicted proteins | sample SalPonR2_B_D2_MG_FD_84516 | JGI IMG/M metagenome (GOLD analysis project Ga0102938, IMG submission 84516) | Salt pond soil microbial communities from South San Francisco under conditions of wetland restoration - Salt Pond MetaG R2_B_D2_MG | ecosystem: Environmental > Aquatic > Marine > Intertidal...
ACGCTGTTTGGCATCGCCACTACCCTGGGCCTCTCGGTCACCCAGATCAATACCGGCATTCACTACCTCTGGCCGGAGATCCCGGTCAGCACCAACGTGCAGATCATCAGCATCGCGCTGATCACCTGCGCTGCGATAATCTCCGTGGTGGCGGGTATGGACAAGGGAATCAAGCGCCTGTCGATCCTCAACATGGCGCTGGCCATCGCGCTGTTGAGTTTCGTTTTCGCGGTCGGGCCGACCATCCATATTCTGGACACTTTCCTGCAGAACACCGGCAGCTACCTCAACCACATCATCGAACGCACTTTTGATCTGCAGGCGTATTCCCGCAGCGACTGGATCGGCAACTGGACGCTTTTCATCTTTGGCTGGACCATCGCCTGGGCGCCCTTCGTCGGGCTGTTCATTGCCAAAATCAGTCGCGGCCGCACCATCCGCGAGTTCGTGCTGGGCGTGATGCTGGTGCCGTCCCTGTTTACCTTCCTGTGGTTTTCGGTGTTTGGTGGTACGGCCCTGTTTGAGGTGATGAACGACGGTTACGGATCGCTTATCCAGGAGGTCCAGGACAACCAGGCTATTGCGTTGTTCAAGCTCTATGAAATCCTGCCCCTGACCTCGATCCTGTCGTTTATCACGGTATTGTTGATCATCACATTCTTTGTCACCTCCTCCGATTCCGGGTCCCTGGTGATCGACTCGCTGGCCTCCGGCGGGTCCCTGCACACGCCGGTGTGGCAGCGGGTTTTCTGGGCCTCGACCGAGGGCGTGGTGGCTGCCACGCTGCTGGTGGCGGGGGGCTTGAGCGCGCTGCAGACGATGACCGTGGCCAGCGCCTTGCCCTTCAGCCTGATCATGATCATCGCGGCGGTGGGCATGTGGCGCGCGCTGGTGATCGAGGGGCACCACCAGACCAGCCTGCAAACCGATGTTCAGCAACGCTTTTCGGGTACCCGCGGCCCCGGGCTGTGGCGCCAGCGCCTGCACGGCCTGGTCAGTTTCCCGACGCGCGAGGAGGTGCAGGGCTTCATGGAGAGCACCGTGCGCAAGGCCATGCTGCGGGTGGAACGGGAACTGGTGAAGAAAGGCTGGCAGGCGCGGGTGGTGAACGATGACGGGTTCCCGCGCATTTACCTCGAGGTCTACAAGCAGGACCAGGTGGATTTTATTTACGAGATCCGCATGCTGGAACACCTGCTGCCGGACTTCGCCTTTCCCGAAATGCCCGATCCGGACGCTGGCGAAAGGCACTATTACCGGGCGGAAGTCTTCCTGCGTCGCGGAGGCCAGTCCTACGACGTCTACGGCTTCGATCAGCAGGACATCATTACCGACATCCTGGACCAGTTCGAGAAGCACCTGCACTTCCTGCACATATCACCGGCCGTGCTGCCGTGGAAGATGGAGGCGCACGACGACATGCTGGCTACCCCGCCGGAGCCTCCGGAGGAGGCTCCGGGCGTGGCCGATAGTGACACTGAGAGCCCCCCCCGGTGAGAGGGGGCGCACTTGTCGGCCCGGTGCGCAGCCTGCGCGGCTGCTGGTCTGCGCTTCCCCTGTTGCTCGCCTGCCTGGTCTGTAGTCCCGCGACCGCAGAGGAGAAGTCTGTCGCAGCGCTGAAACAGCGCATTGTGGAACTGGAGGCGAGGCTGGCCGACCTGGAGCGGCTGGTGGGGGACATCCGCTCTCCCGATGCACTGGAGGTTGCGGTGGTGGAACCGCAGAGGGAACCCGTGGAGCCCGGTGACGCAGTGAAGGCGTCGCCGCCGCAATCGATTGAGATCGGTGGTGCCCTGCGCTTCAACCTGCTCTACCGGGACGATCTGGAGTCCTCCGTCGGCAAGCGTGGGGAGAGCGGCCTGGACATCTTCCGGCTCAATGTCGACGGTGCCATCGACCGGCTGCTGGTCTCGGCCGAGTACCGCTTCTACCCCTTTATGGATGTGTTGCATCACGGCTGGGTCGGTTACCGCTTTGCCGACGACGGCCAACTGGAGGCGGGCATCACCCAGGTGCCCTTCGGCCTGCTGCCCTACGCCGCACACAACGCCTGGTTCGGCGTGCCCTATTACATCGGTATGGCGGACGACTATGACATCGGGGTGAAATACCATCGTCAGGATGGGCCCTGGAACGCCGCCCTGGCCTTTTTCAAGGGCGAGGAACTGGGCGATGCCAGCAACCTCGAGCGTTACTCCTTCGACCTGGTGCGGGTGGACGACCAGCAGAACGAGGAGAGCAATCAGTTCAACGCCCGCCTGGCCTACACCTTCGGCCTGGGCAGCAGTTGCGAGACCGAGGTCGGCGGCTCGATGCAACTGGGCGAGGTCTACAACGACCGCACCGACAACCGCGGAGATCGCTGGGCGGGAGCCGCGCACATTGACAGTCGCTGCGGCCGCTGGAATTTCCAGCTTCAGGGGGCGGCCTACGACTACGCAGTTGAAAACCCCTCCGGCATTGACCGCGACACTGTGCGCATGGGCGCCTTCGCCGGCAGCTACGATGTCGCCAGCGAGGGTCGTGTTCTGGTCGCCAACGTTGCCTACAACCTGCCGCCCCGCTGGACCTTCATCGACAGCATCACCTGCTACAACGACTATTCGTGGCTCGACAAGTCCCTGTCGGGGGCCCGCGATTCACATATCAATACCCTGGGCTGTGCCGTCGGCAGCGGCCCGCTCTTCTCCTACTTCGATTACATACTGGCGAGGAACATGCCCTATTTTGGCGAGGGTTCACTGGCGGCAGGGGGCGAGGACGACTGGCAGAGCCGCCTGAACATCAACATTGGCTACTACTGGTAGGAAGACGTTACAGCATGCAACTATGGCGAGACATTACACGCTCCTGGCAAGCTGATGAAACACGACCCGGCTTGGCGCGATGGCGCCAGCGGGGCGCCATCGCCGCGCTCTCTGGCGTGCTGGCGCTTGCAACCGGCTCCGTTCGGGCGCAGCAGCAGACACTCAACGTTGTGTCCTGGGACGGTGCCTACGTGAAGAGTCAGATGTTGGGATTCATACGTCCCTACGAGGCGCAGACCGGCCATCGCGTGGAGGTGATTCAGTACACCGGCGGCATCGACCGCATTCGCGAACAGGTGCGGGCCTGGAACGTGCACTGGGACGTGGTTGACCTGGAGCTGTTTGACGCCATTCGCGCCTGCAACGAGGGCCTGCTGGAGCATTTCGACGCTGCCACCCTGCCGCCCGCGCCCGATGGTACCCCCGCCGAGGAGGATTTCATCCACCTCGGCGAGACGCCCTGTGGCGTTGGCAATGTGGTGGGTTCGACCGTGGTCAGCTATCGCAGTGACCGCTTTGAGCAGGCGCCGGTACGGTTGGAGGATTTCTTCGACCTGGAGCGCTACCCCGGACGGCGTGGCCTGCGCCGCTCGCCGATGGGCAATCTGGAGTGGGCACTGATCGCCGATGGCGTACCGCCGGATCAGGTGTATCGAGCGCTCTCCACCGAGCAGGGCCTTGACCGCGCTTTCACTGTGCTCGATGGGCTCAAGCCCCATGTGGCGTGGTGGCAGTCGGGTCACGAGGCGGTGCGCATGCTGGAGACTGATCAGGTGGCGATGAGCGCGGTTTACAGCGGTCGGGTCGCCGCCGCCGTCGACCGCGGCCAGCCGCTGGTAATCCTCTGGGACCATCAGGTGTGGTACTACGACGTATGGGGCATACCACGCCATGGGCGCAACACCGAACTGGCGCGGGACTTTGTGCGCTTTGCCACCTCCACCAAAAGCCTGGCGGCCCAGGCGCGCCACATTCCCTACGGCCCGCTGCGGCGCTCCTCCATGGCGGAGCTAGAGGAAGACCTGCGCCGCCAGCTTCCCACCTCCGAGACCCATCTCGAGAGTGCGCTGGCGCTCGATGCGCACTGGTGGTCGGAGCACCTGGATCGTATCGGGCCACGCTTTGAACGTTGGCTGCGGCAACCGGTGATGGTGCCGCGGGCCATGCCGCGCTGAGGCTCGGCCCCGGCGCACGTCAGGGCAGACCCATGCAATTGGCGTAGAACGTCACGGTTGCCGGCCAGTCGGAGAACACGCCGCGTACGTCTGCCGCGCTGGCGAGTACATGCAGTAACTGCAGTGCGTCGCCATCGCGATCAATCACCGGTGCAACAGTCTGGTAGTACCAACCACCGCCGTTGTGTAGGGGCCCCGAGCGTTCCAGCGTCCAGGTGATGAGGTCGAGGCCTGCCCGCCTTGCGGCGATTGCGTAGGCCGATGGCACAATGGTGTCGCCCTCGAGTGCGACCAGCACCCACAGTGGCGGGGCGATTGTGCGTACGCCCAGAGCGTGCAGGCTTTCCATGCCGGGCTGCCAGCTCGCGGCAGTGCCCGGCCGGAAGCCGGGGTCGGTGTAGCGACCGTCGAGGTAGATTGCCTGCTCGGCGAAGGCCGGATACTCGCGTATCCAGAGCAGTATGTCCTCCAGGTCGAAGGACTGCGGCAAGACCTGTTCAGGTGAAATTTCCGCCTCCAGGTATTCCTCGATGAGTGCGCGCGCGTAGGCCTCGTGGGTGAGGCCGGCAAACGGCATCTGCACCTCTGGCGCCTTCAACTCCGGGGTCATGCGCACCCCCAGCGACCTGAACAGTTCGATACTCTCCCGGTGCGTCATCAGCGTACCGTGCGTGACAGCGCGTTCCAGCGGATCCCGAAGATACGTCGCGACAGAAGTGGCCGCCGTGTTGACGGCATCGTGCCTCCCGAGAAGCGCTTTAAACTGGGCGACATCCAGGTCACTCGTGCAGCAGCGCGCCGTGGCGGGTGTCAGCACGCGGCCGTTGGCATCGAGCGTGGCGGGCTGAAAGGGTTCACTGCACTGGCTGGCCAGGGGGGTGGCCAGAATGTTGGTGGTGGTATGCAGGTCGCACTGGGCGTGTCGACACACCAGGTTTTTATCGCGGGTGAAACTGACATCGCATTCGATAATGCCCGCGCCCTGGCGGGCCGCCGCCAGGTAGGATTCCCGTGTGTGCTCGGGGTACTCAAGCGGGGCCCCGCGATGTGCGATGGAGAAATCGCTGCGCCGGAACGGGCCTTCGGTGCAGGCGGCAAGGGCCTCGCGCAGGGCAGCGTTTTCAACATCCGCGACCAGTTGTGCCGGGCGCGTGCCGATATCGATGGCCTGCCCCCGCGGGTGCGCGTCCGTGCCGGCAGTAGCGGCATGCGGTAAAGCGACCAGCGCTATGGATACCAACAGGCTTCTCAGTCGAGGCTGGTTGTCGCCGCTTGAACTGGCGCGGGCGTGCATGCTATAGCCCGTCGGCGTTGTCCGGCAGGTAAGCCTTGAACACATCGCCGAGATTGGCGTTGGCGTGGTTCGGCACGCGGTAATAGGTGCGAATCGCTACCGAGTTGTCATCGCCGAAGCGATAGGTTTCCAGGCTGTATTGCAATTGTGCGCCATCCGGGCCCTCAAAGTGGTTCTCCAGGCACCAGGCCACTTCGTTGCCGCACACGAACAGCGTGCCCGGCTGGATGCGAAAACGCACGCGCGGCTGGAACAGGTCCCAGGAATCCTCGCAGCATTCCTTGAAACCGTGCTTTTCGGGGGTGCCCACGGGGTCGAGCATGCGGAACTCACCGCTGGCCACGCTGTGCCAGTTGTCTATCCAGGCTTGTTTGTCGCCTGCGTTCCAGAGCTCCGGGTAGCGCTGCGCCCAGTTCAGCAGCGCGTGTTTGTGCGGGTAAGCCATTCACAGTTCCTCCGTGTTTCGAGCCTGACAATGTAGCCCGTTTCGCGGGGGGCGTCACTGACGCAAAAGCCCGCGCGGGTGACTGGGGCCACCCCTGCGGCTCGGGTACACTGCCGTCATGGATGCCAACGCACACCACCTTCTCACCCTGGGCCTGCTGCTTATTCTGGCGTTGATTGCGGAAGCGCTGGGGCGTCACACGCGCATTCCCAGGATCTCCCTGTTGGTGCTGCTGGGCTTTGTGCTCGGGCCCGCGGCGCTCGATATGATCGATCCGCGCCGTACGCCGGGCTTTGATTTTGTCGCCGCCCTCGCCCTGTCGATGGTGGGCTTCCTGGTGGGCGGCAAGCTGGAGCGCAAACTGTTTCGCGCATCCGGCTGGCTCGTTTTACGGCTTTCGGCACTGCAGGCGCTGGTGACTTTCGGCGTGGTGGCGCTCGGTCTCTGGCTGTTCGGGGTGCCGCTGGAACTGGCGTTGTTGCTCGGCGCGATTGCCACGGCGACTGATCCCGCCGCAACCATGGAGGCGATTCGGGATTCGGGTAAGGGAGGCCGTTTCGTCGAGGTACTGACGGGTGTTGTCGCAGTCGATGATGCCTGGGGCCTGATACTGTTCAGTGTTGCCGTGCTCTGCATTCAGCTGGTTTCAGGTGGCGCCGCCGATCACGCGCCCCTGCTGAGTGCGGAGCGGGAGATTCTCGGTGCCGGGGCCCTGGGTGTTGCCCTCGGCCTGCCCATGGCGTTGCTCTCCGGCCGCATCCGCCCGGGAGAGCCGACGCTGATGGAAGCGGTCGGCATGGTGATGTTGTGTGCCGGGCTCGCGCAAGTGTTGCATGTGTCAAGCTTGCTGGCCTGTGTGGTACTCGGCATCACTGTCGCCAATCTCGCGCGCCATCACACGCGATCATTCCATGCCGTGGAAGAAATCGAGTGGCCGTTTTTGGCGCTGTTTTTCCTGTTTTCGGGTGCCTATCTCACCACCGGGGCGCTTGCGCAGGCAGGGGTGTTGCTGCTGGCCTACGTGGGCTTGCGGATTCTCGGGCGCCTCGTCGGCAGCCGGGTGTCCTCCCTCGGCGCCGGAAAAGATACGCGGCTGGCACGCAACATGGGAGTGGCGATGCTGCCGCAGGCGGGCGTTGCAATGGCGATGGCGTTTCAGGCCAGCAGCCTGTACCCGCACCTGCAGGACAGGCTTCTTCCCGTGGTTATCGCCGCAATGGTGCTGTTTGAACTAGCCGGCCCGGTTATTACCAGCCGCGTACTCAAGCGCGAGGGTACGCCCAGGCGTCAGAAATCGTAGCGTATTTCCGCGCCCAGCGTGCGGTTGGCGTACTTGGGTACCGAGTGGATATAGCCGTGGGGAATCAGTTCGGCGGCCTGCGCGTAAATGAGCGAGGCGTGGTTTTCATCCAGCAGGTTTTTCACAAAAGCGGTGATGCGATAGCCGCTTTCGGTACCGGTGATGCCCGCGCGCAGGTCGAGCACGGCGTAGGCGTCCTGGCGTGTGTACTCGTCCTGCGATATTTCGAACAGCACGTCGTCCTGCGCGCGCAGGTCGGCGCCGATGGTCAGCTCCAGAGGGCGCGAATCGAGCGGGTAGCGGTACTCCGTGCTGAGGTTGAACTTCCACTCCGGGGTATAGGGTAGCTGTCCGCCGGAGAGATCCTGGAAGCCCAGCGGGCACTCGCCGCGAAACTTCTGTCCCGCACTGCAGTTGCCGGCGGGGTAGTCATCAATGGTGCCGTCGGTGTAGCTCACGCCGCCGGTGATACGCCAGTTGTCCGTTGGCCTGGCGATGAATTCGATCTCCACGCCCTGTGTGGAAACCCCGCCCGCATTTACCAGCAGGAAGGATTCCGGCAGCAGGTCGTCCGGGTCTTCATCCACCAGCGCCTGCGCCTGAAAATCCGTGTATTCGGCAAAAAAGGCACTGATGTTGAGAACCAGGCGATTCTCCAGCCAGGTCGACTTCAGGCCAACCTCGTAGGCATCGCTGGTTTCCGCGGCAATTTCGCGCCCGCCGGCCACCACGGAGGTGTCAAACGCGGGCCCCTTGTAGCCACTGACATAACTCACATAGGCCATGGCTGCCCCTGTGACGTTCCATTGCAGCGCGATCTTTGGTGAGATATCGCTCTCCCTGAGGGAGTTGCTGACCTCGCCCTCCGGCCCGAACACGATGTTGTCGGTACCCACGGCACTGGTGCGGTACTTCAGTTTGTCTTGCGTGTAGCGGGCACCGAGCGTGAGTTGCCAGTCGTCCGACAGGTTGTAGTTGAGCTCGCCGAACGCGGCGATATTGGTGCTCGATACGCTGGTGTCCGTGACCCGCGTGGTGGCCGGCAGGACGGGCTCGAGTAGTGCGGTGGTGGTGACATTGCCGGAGTCGGCATCCTGTTCGAAGTAGAACAGGCCGGCGACATAGGAACCCCAGGCAGCCGGCGCAGAGGCTATACGCAACTCCTGGGAGAGCTGCTCCACAGCGTTGTGCGGCGGTGTGTTGAAGGTCAGCGCGAGGGGGTTCACCGGACGGTTGTCGAGATCGACGATGCCTTCATAGTCCCATTCGCGCCAGGCGGAAATGGAGGTCACCACGTGCTCGGCGACCACCCAGTCAGCGGTAAGGGAGTGGCCGCTGGCACGGGTTTTGTTGAAGGTCGGCTGGTCATTGTTCACGTCCTGGTTATCGTCGGACGGAACCACCGGCAGTTGCTCGGCGAGCAGGTCGGCCTGCTGGGGGGACTCGCGAATATCGCGTACAGAGAGCGAGTTACAGTCGCAGTCGGTATCGCTGAAATCGCTGCTCCACTCCAGTTCCAGGTCTTCGCTGGCAACCCACAGTAGCTTGCCACGCAGTGTGTAGTTCTCCGCGCTGTTGATGCTGTCGCCGTTAAAGCGGTTCTCCGCGTAGCCGCCGTCATCCAGTGCGGAAGCGGTGACGCGAAAACCAATAGTGTCGGTAATCGGCCCGGAGAAAGTGGCATTCAGGCGATACTCGTCGTCCTCGATTGCCGTGGCCGCCACTGTGCCGCTGAATTCCGGGGTGGGGTCGCGGGTGATAATGTGGATGACACCGCCCGAGGCATTCTTGCCGTACAGTGTTCCCTGCGGGCCGCGCAGTACTTCCACGCGCTCGATGTCTACCAGTTCCAGGAACGCCATGCCGGAATTGCTCATGACCACGCCGTCGACCATGGTGGACACGCTCGGCTCCACAGCGGTGCTGAAAGCCTGGGTGCCGATACCCCGTATGTTGAAGCTCGACGTGGCAGGCCCCGAACTCGCCTGCACATTCAGCGTGGGTATCAGCGTGGACAGGTCGGCGGCATTGCGTAGCTGCGCCTCGGCGAGCGCCTTGCCGGTGAGCAGGGACACGCCAACGGCCACGTCCTGCAGGTTCTGTTCGCGTTTGCGTGCAGTGACCACCAATTCCTCCAGCAAGGCTGTGGGGTCGGCCCGCTGAGGCTGGGCGCCGGCTTGTGCGGGTAGTATGGCCTGGGTGAGCAGGGCGGCTGCGATGGGCAGCGTGCGGTAGCGTGTTTTCACCGGAACTCCTTCGCGCGATTGTTATTATCGTGAGTTTTTATTCTGTAGTGATAGCGTACGCCTTGCCAAGCATAGGCCAATCCGGGCTACTCCACCAACTGCAAAAAGTGCTTTAATGCAGCGCAGTGATGTTACGCCACACAATCTAATAAACAGGCAATCACCGGCTTGCGCCGCAAGCCCCCGGAGGGATTCGATGCGAACACTCAAAGCGCCCGTGGGCGTCGCGCTCTGGCTGGCATTATCCGCGACCTTGCTGTTGGGCTGTGGCGAGGACAAGCTCCCTGACGAGGTGCTGGAGCGCACGCGCGAGATACCCGCCTGGTACGATGACGCCAAGCTCGGGATTTTCATTCACTGGGGGCCGGCATCGGTACCGGCATTCGCGGCCGGCGACGCGTTGCGCCCCGGTGAACTCGAGGAGTTGCTGCTGCACGATTCCGGGCGCCAGGATCTGCCCTACGCCGAGTGGTACCTGTACGGCCTGCGTCAACCGGGTAGCCCCACGGCGCTGCACCATGCGCGGGAATACGGCGATGCACCCTACGAGGCCTTCGGTAGCGAGTTTGAGCAGCGCGTGAATTCAGAATGGGATCCCGCCGTGTGGGCGGAGCTGTTCGCCGCGACGGGCGCCCGGTATGTCGTGCTGGTGAGCAAGCACCACGATGGCTACACACTGTGGCCGAGCGATGTCACCAACCCGAACCGCAGCGGCTGGGGCTCCAGCCGCGATATGGTGGGTGACCTGGCGGCGGCTGTGCGGGCGCGTGGTATGCGTTTCGGTGTTTACTATTCGACGGGCCTCGACTGGACCTTCGATCTCGTTGCCGAGGGCGACCTCGTGCGGGATATGCTTCGCAGTGCGCCCGGCGGGGAGGGCTACGCAAACTACACCCACGCGCAGATGGTAGAACTCATTGACCGCTACCGCCCCGATGTGCTCTGGGCGGATATCGCCTACCCCACCGAAGGGCGGCTCGGTGAACTGCTGGCCTATTATTTCGAGCAGGTGCCCGAGGGCACGGTGAACGACCGTTGGGGCGCGGTGGATACACTCTCCGGTATCGCCGAGATTCCGGGCAGCACGACGCTGATGAAAGCGCTCGGGCGCTGGCTCACCGCCAATGCAAACCCGCTGGAGGATGACCCGGCGCGTATCGGTTTCAAAACCGCGGAGTACGACAGCCTGCCGG
>Ga0102938_10004333_pt1 | contig 10455 bp, 8 predicted proteins | sample SalPonR2_B_D2_MG_FD_84516 | JGI IMG/M metagenome (GOLD analysis project Ga0102938, IMG submission 84516) | Salt pond soil microbial communities from South San Francisco under conditions of wetland restoration - Salt Pond MetaG R2_B_D2_MG | ecosystem: Environmental > Aquatic > Marine > Intertidal...
ATCGGGAGACGCGGATGTAAAACCCGGAAGGCAACATCAAGGTTTGATCTGACGAGCTCGAAGAAGAACACAAACAGATACGCAATTCCCCAGCTGATTGCCCGCGGACCTGTCCGTATCTCGGCAAATATCGGAATGCTCCCGGCGGCGATAATTACAATCAGCAGACTGACAATTGCACCGGCGATAAGCTCCTGAAAGCTGAAGGGATAGGTGAGTAAGAGCCAGATGATAAGCAAAAAAGTAAAGATTATGAACCTGGCAAAGACACGTTTCATTGTTACCTCCCGATTTAGGTGCTGTATGATTTAAAGTATTTGAAAAGATGAACTCAATTGCAAGATATTAAAAATATTATATAAGATATATGTAATTTGTCCAGGATTAATTTTAACTAATTAAGTCATTTTTTAATGATTTTAGGCACAAACCCGTGTGCTTTAAGAAAGCTGGGAAAACCTGGTAGGGTCATACCTGCTGATCCAGCTGCCCTAGGAGCTATCTACCCTGTAACCCTGCGCCCCACCGGAAAGATACAAAACCTCAGGCGTTTATCTCGAAGCGACGGATAAACCCTATAGCTGACTCTTTCGGCAGCAGCTCTCCAACCCGTACCTGCATTTCTGGATAACGGGTGAAAATGGTATAGATAAAGCCGTATGGATAGGGATAGGGAGCAACGGCGGTTCGAATGCCCTTGAACTCCAGGGTCTGTTCGTTGTAATCGTGTTTATCGGGGGAACCGGCTTGCGCCTCGATAAAGACCCGCATTTCACCCCCTAAAAAAGTAGTGGAGGATATGGGATTCGAACCCACGACCTGTTGATTGCGAACCAACCGCTCTAGCCAACTGAGCTAATCCCCCATGAGTGTGGCGATATTATAATTTAAAATCCCAATCAATACAAGTTTCGGCAACTATTGACTGTAAAGATTTTTTTAATAACAATTAAGCGTAAGCGAGGGGGTGACTTATCTATTCGGGCGGTACAGTATCCGTGGACAGTGCAGAAGAACTCTATGCGATCATCCAAGCAGCTCCTATCGGAATGATCGTTTTTGATGAGAATGAAAAAGTACTGTTTTCCAATTCCTATGCTGAAGAACTATTCGAAAATGAGACGGTCGAAGTCAAGGGCATGCGCTGCGGTGATTTTATCAGGTGTGAATACCGGTATCTAAACCGAAAGGGCTGTGGTGCGTCGGAGAGGTGTCCGGAATGTGCTCTAGATCAGGCTATTAAAGCGGTTCTGAGTGAAAAATCAGATGAGACATATGTTGAAGGTGAAGCACGGGTAGTAACAGATATTTCCTCACAGTCCGAGTATTACAGCTTCAAGGTAAACTCACTGCACATCAGAAGTCGTAAATGTGTCATCTTATCTTTATACAATATTACCGTCCAAAAACAGGCTGAAAGCACGCTTAAGGTTGCCTCAGAAGAAAAAACGCGTCTCATGATAGAGATGAACCATCGTATCAAAAATAATCTGAGCCTTGTCTCCTCGCTTATTGCTCTTAAACAGGAAGAAGTCGGTTCTAATGTTGATCTTTCAGACATTCGTAATCAAGTTCGTACTATAATGCTGATACATGAAAAGCTGTATCATACTACGGAATTGCAGAGCATTCATCTTGTTTCGTACATTGAAGGTTTGTTAGAAGATATTTTCTCATTTTACCAGGATACAAATGTAAAAATGGAGACTTCAGTTGAAGATATATCTCTGCCTACAAAGGCTGTAGTAAGTGTAGCTCTTATTTTGAATGAATTAGCAACTAACGCAATAAAGCATGCGTTTCCAGGCGAGAGTGATCCGCGTTTTTCAGTCGCACTGTATAGGACCGGCGATCAAAATGAGATAATTATAAAAATATCCAATAATGGAAAAAAGATTCCTGATGGTATAGATTTTACTACTGCTCATTCGCTTGGATTGCGTTTAATCTTTTCTCTTGTTCGGCAGCTTGACGGTACTCTATATGTAGAGCGTGAGCCTCATACTAAAGTTACGATTCACCTTCCGTTGAAGCCTTCATAGCCGGAATAAGAAAAATGCCTGCTGCAGTGAGTACGCCAATTCCAATAAAACCGACGCCGAAGGCCCCCCGTTCGGCGAGCCATCCGATGATCGTGGGGAAAGCTCCTCCTCCGAATAAGTAGGCCAGCGGAATGACCAACGATACTGACAGGTTCCGTTGGGCGGGACTGCTTACCCCTGCCAGGGCGGTAAAACCGGCGGGGAAAAAGGCCGATACAAGCATCGGCTGCAGATACACCCCAACTACCAGGGCCCAGTGCTGTCGCATACCGAGCATTGCGGTGACAAGACCGGCGCTTACCGCGATAAAGGCAATGACCTGACGGTATCCCAGCCGATCGGAAAGCCAACCGGCGGCGAAAATCACAAGCAGCGAAGTAAGTCGCGAAGTACTTACCATGGTGTTTACCAATGACTGGTTGATACCCCGGGCATCAACCAGATAAGCGGGGAGCATCGAATAAACTCCCATCTCTAAGCCGATGGCCATCACAAAGAAAAAAGCTATAATCCAAAATTGCTTATTTTTCATGATCTTATACAGTTCATGCCATTGCGGCGGGGTCCCGTGGAATCGGCCGCCCCGGGCAAAGCGGGCAAACAAGCCTCCCAAGAGAAAAGAAACTACTCCTAATACGAGGAGCAAACTCCGCCAGTCGGAATATCTAAGGGCGATTTCTGCAAAAACAGGTCCGGTGGCAAGCCCGAAAATCGGCCCTAACTCGTGGAAGGCAATAGCCTTTCCCCATTGGTTTTTCGGAACAACATCTGTGAGTGCGGTTACTCCTGAAGGCAGATACAAACCAGCCCCGGAACCTATCAAAAAAAGACCAACTCTAAAGATGAATAGAGTACCACTAAGAGCAATGAATAAGAGTCCGGCACCGGTAATGCATACAGCAATAGTGATAGTGGTGTGATGATTGATATGTTGGGAGAGCAGCCCGGAAAACAGCATCGTCAGCATGAGGCCAATTGAGATAACCAGAAAAAAGGAGCCTCCCTCTGCGTGGCTTAGTCCGAGTTCATGTTCAATAGGTAACAAAAGGGGTGAAAGGACGGTTCTTCCAATGAAGGTCATGAAGAACACGCCTACCAACAGAATTGTAGAGCTTAAAGGAAAAGACTGTGTTGAAGAGTTCATGATTAGTTAAGATCATAGATGAAAACTTAAAAAAGTAAAATACCGCACTACAGCAATTCGCACTATGCGCCCTTGTAAAGGTGTTATTTAAGGGTGAGCGAAAATACGCCGTCCCAGTTTTTTGGAGGTGCCTTCTTTATGTATTTGTTGCACCGTTCAAGATAGAAATGGGAAGGCCCGTCGTCAGGGACAATTTCCAGGACCTCGAGAAAATAGGTTTTCGCCGATTCCCAGTCCCACTCCTCAAAGGCCTGCAAACCTTTATCAAAAATGCCCAATGCTTCGAGGACCTTCTCGGAGAGTTCAAACCTCTCTTCAAGTATTTCATAGAGCCGTACCGGCTCATTGATCCCCACCACCCTAACTCTATCGAGACGTCGGGCGGCAAAGTCGGCTCCGCCCTCTTTGTAGGTGGTTTCACTGGCCAGAATCCATGTACCGTACTGCTTATTTACTCCCTCGAGGCGGGAGGCAAGGTTTACCGAGTTCCCCATGATGGTGTAGTCCATCTTTTGAGCGGTCCCCATGTTACCGACTACCATTTCACCGGTATTAATTCCTATCCGGGTATATACTTTTTCGGGGGACAATTTTTCCTGAATAAAACGATGGTTTAAAAGCATTTCCGCCCTTTTCATTCGGACCGCCGATCGAATTGCCTTTTCAGCATGATTATCATATTCGATGGGGGCCCCGAAAAAGGAGATAATCGCATCTCCCTCATATTTATCGATGGTACCCTGCTCTTCCATAATAATATCACTCATTTCGGTAAGATAGGCGTTCAACAGCTTGACCAGTTCGGTAGGATCAAGTTGCTCAGAGATGGTAGAAAAACCCCTTACATCGGTAAAAAGGGCGGTCATATTTTTTTTATCTCCCCCAAGGGTCAATTTGTCCGGGTCAGAGAGAAGCTCGTTGATAACGTCGGTGGAAAGATAATGGCTAAAGGCATTTCTGATATAGGTGCGGTCCTTCGCGGTCTGTAGAAATTTCATTACGGTAAGGGTCACAAAGGTGAAGAATACGGCGAACATTGGAATAACAGGAGGCAGATAGGTTCCCGTCCCGATAAACACTCCCAGATCGGCCCCTAGTATTAAAAGGAGAAAAAGCGTTCCTACAATGATTGACTGCAGGGGCTGCATTTTCCAGATAAGAAGAGTGATCAAGAGTGCGGCTGCTAATCCAAGCAGCATAGCATACCACTCCGGCAATTCATCGAGAAAATCTCTTTGAAGTATGGTATTCACGAGTGATGCATGGGTACCGACATTCATATATTCTTTTGCAAAAGGGTTAACTCCGATATCAGTAGTTGAGGTACCTACGTGCCCGATTATGATAAAGGAGTTGCGGACCGCCTCGTCCAAACGGTCTCTTGATTGCGAAAGCTTTTCAAAGACCTCCCGGGCAGTGGAGAATACCTCTGGTACTTCAGCTTTAATGGCCTTATAGTTAGCCGCGCTTTCAGGGTCCAACTGCCCTGATTCCAACACCCGGTCGATGTCGTCGATTATAGCTTCTTCCGCAGGGCCTTCCAAGAATGAGTCGATAGCATCAAAGAACTGTGTACGGACCTGGGCATATTCCTCCATCATTTCCGGATTTCCGCCGTGTATTACCTCCTCACGGATACTCTCGGCGTAGCTGTATGCATCCATAGGTGCAAAATCACCTTGATAGTATGAAAGGTACCCGGCCGATTCCATAATACGCAGGTTTTCTATAAGACGTTGTTCGAGCTCGCGGTTGTATACAAGTTCATAGTAGCTCAGATGCCGAAAGCTCTCTTGGTATGTTTTATGGGGCCAGTTAATCAGGATATGCTGCTCTTCGGTGAGGGGGATCCGAATATCAACTTCTCCTTCGTCAGGGTGCATCGCGCCTTTAAGAGTAACAGTCTGTGGACCGGCAATTATTTCCGGGTTGCCCAGCCAATGCAACAGGGGTGAAAAGGCGAGCTGCGGATAGTACTCATCCTTGTGCTGTGCAAACAATTCAATCCGGCGTCGAACTCCGTCTCCATCTACCACTACATTGGGAAAACCGGCTCCCTGTGCTCCACTGAGGATCGGGAGAATACACGGTCTAATACCTTCAGCTACTTCAAAAACCCCTTCTTCGGTAGTGATTTTCTCATATGCTATGTGGTCTTGAGCATATTCAATAAGAGAATCAGAAACCGCCTGGTCTTTATCGGAGAGCATGCCTACAGTAAAGAAGGAAGAGCCGTTGAGCCGAGCCATTTTACCGAAATAGGTATCATTATCGCGGGCAATATCATTAACCTTGTTCAGAAGGACCTGTTTTGAATTCTCAGTAAGTTGTGTGAGGTCTTGAATATAACTCTGTGCGTCTTCAAGAGGGATTTGTCCCGCCGCCAATGCTTCAAACAGGCCTGAAATATTACCCTTGATGTGGCCGAACTCTTCCTGAAAAAGTTCGGGTATCTCGTCCCGCAGAACACTGGAATTTACCCCTAGGGGGCTTTCCTCTGTATACTCAATATCAAATACTACATATTTAGAGCCGAATTCGCGCAATAGAAGTAAGCCGCGGGCCATGATGTCCCGGCTCCAGGGCCACACTCCTACCTCCGAAATGGCAAGGTCGTCAACATCAAGGAGAAGTATGCCCTCGTCTTCTGCAACGGGGGGGCGGATTGAAAGATAGAGGTCATATACCCGGTTTTCAAAGGTCTGATAGAAGGGTAAAAAACTGAGTGCTGAAAATACAATCGCCACCACTAATGGTATTAATACGAGATACACGATTTTTCTGTGCATAAAATCCCCCGGGTATTATTTATCGAGCAAGACTAGTTTTGTACTAAATGTACCTCAATAGACGCAGATTTTCCGGTTTCAACTGTAAATGGCTGCTGGGCCGGTGCAATTATGTCGGCTTGGGCTCCGACTGAAGATCCTCCTGAAAAATCCCAGTCGCTCAAGAAATACCAGCCGGGGCCCGAATAGACATCGTCCGAGTCGTTGATTTCAAAACCGGGAACGTCGTCAAATCCAGCTACATCGAAGGGGACAGTGATAGTATTGTCGGAGGATTCCTCTCCTTCGACGTAAAATACGTTTGAATAGGGGATAGCATCTTCATCAAAATCTTCCGCCTCTTCCATAAGCCCGAAAAACTGTTTGACTTCATCGATAGTCCCGAAACTGCCCATATACAGAAAGTAACTGCGGTTTGAGGGGATTCCGGGGACATTGAACTCGGCTTCATCACCGGACACCGGAACTTCGACTGCAAAATAGGGGTTGCCGCTGAATTTGAGGGTGCCTCCAAGGGCGATGTCTATCAGCTCCTCTTCGAGCTCGTCCTCAATGTCTGAAGTGTCTATGTTGTTATTTCCGACAGCCGCCATCATCTGGGTAATATCTTTCAGCCTCTCTTCAAACTCTGAAAGAACAATGATGCCCGCCAGTACGGAATTCGTGTCTCCGGGAGCCCGGCTTTGGATGTGAAGATCAATAGCTGCGGGTCGGGGGTGCTCGGTAAGCGGTGCATAACACGAGCTGTACAAAAGCAGGCTTGCAAGTATCACTACAGTTACTGCAGAATATATACACCTGCGTGTTGTTTTGTTATTTTCAGTCATATAATTACTCCTTTACGGGAACTAATGAAAGGACACCGTACCGCTGATACTCCCGTATTCGACTTCCTTAAGCGGTGTTGTAGATCCGAAGGGAGTAAGCTGCCGCTCGCCCTGTGAGTACTGGGTGGGAAGTGTTCCACCTGTTACTACATTATTATTTTCCCAGGACGCTAAACCGGTAAGAGGTGGTCCGTCACCGGTTGAAGTACCGGTACCGCCCTTCGAGACAACCCCGCCGATATTATTGGGATTGGTAAACCTCACTGAGCCCTCAAATACCTTGAGATTTACTCCGTCGTTTTCAAAGATTGTACCTCGAACTGCTGCTGTCGATACCGGACTGCTTACCTTAAACTCAGTCCGCAGGCCCTCTACCCCTTTTACTTCCGCCCGAACCCTTCCTACCCTAAGGTTCATTTCGGTTGAAATTACGCCTTCACGTTTTATGAGTTCATCGATGCTCATGCGGGTAAGGGACCGGATCCGAAGTACGGCTGATTCTATTTCAAGACGGGCTCCTGAGTTAAAACCGGTGGAAATATGTGCCCCGGTTGGGACCCGTAGGCCGACTTGAGCTGTTTTCCAGCTTTCCCCTGGTACCCTATATTCTACTTTTCCTGAAACGGACCTAAACACTCCATCCGCCGCTGGAAGCGAGTATATCAGGATAAAAAGGAAAAAGACGGCTATACTGATTATTCGAAATTTTTGTGCGTTCATACGCAACTCCATAATTAGAAACTTGCGGACAGCTTAAATTGGAGCATATACTCCGGATCCGCATCCTTTGACCATACTGTTCCCGGAATAAATACAGCACCATTCACTGCTGCCGAAAGATCCGAAAACAGCCGCCAGATAAACCCGGCATTGTATTCTGTTCCGAGGAACCATGCATCCGAGTCTTCGTTCAACTCCATCCAGTCAGCATTCCATTTGTAGATCCGGTAAAACGCCCGGCCTCCCAAGGAAGGCTGAAAACGGTTCATAACTTCAGTAGTGCTGTGCATAAACGGCCGGAAAGAGTAATCTCCTCCAAAACTTATTAGTGAATCAAGTGTCGGATCTACTACCATTCCAAGAGAAGGACTGTTGAGCGGACGGACCTGACTAATGCCGAAGGGCAGATCGATACCGATATCTATGTCCTCTACCGGAGCATCAGGAGTCGCGGCCAGTCCGTAGAACATGAAACGGGAGGAAAGCCAGTCTTCTCTCAGATAATGCGAGCTAAAACCCGTTAATAGGGACATCTTTTTTGTATCTTCGGCAGAACTTACCTGAGCGGTCCCTGCAGTAAGAAACGCATCGTGGTAGAAATACCGTCCGAACTTAAATGAGAACAGGGTTCCCCAATACTGGCTGTCGATTGTCTCTACTCCAGGCTCTTCTTCCCGCATATCAAATTGAGCAAGGCCGTAGAGTACCCACTTTTGCAGTGCTCTTGTGCCGATGACAGCTAATTGTCCCTGTGTAAGCATTCTCCGGGGGCCAAAACGGCTTTCATCTTCGTCAAATTGTTCAGAAAAATCTTCATCGGATATTCGCACATCGCTGGCGGGGTTGAGAAGTAACCCGGTATAGGCGGCGTCGGCCTGCAGGTGGACCCTCGGAAAGAGGAGGCGGACCGAAGCTCCGTCGGCGGTATGCGAGAGGATATAGCCCGTCGGCTCGCTGAACTGAAACCGACCAAGTGAAAGATTCAGCATTGAAGATCGGCCCAGTGCCCCGGGAACAAGTACTTTGAGCTGAAGTTGCTCAAGATCTAAAAAATAGGGGCGCTCGTCGGTATACAAGTAGCTTCCCCTTGTGAAAAAGGAATAGGTAGTACCGTTGACCTGTTCTTCTCCAGTTGCCCAGAGTGCAATTTTATCTTCCTGCGAAAAATCTTCTGCCTCCGGGAACACATATCCGGTAGAATTGGCGAACTCACCGCCCCAATCCCATTCAAATGCCGAGAGCGGAAACAGCCCAACTGCACACAGGCTTGCTGCAGTTAACAGAGTGACTATTGTCCGTTTCATATAGTGCCCCCTTGCCCGGTATCTTCGGATAAATAGAGGAGGCGCTCAAGTATGCGGACAGCCCTTTCACCGGAAACGGCCGCATTAGGGTAGGCTTTTCCTTGGATGATCTGTTTAAATGCAAGCTCCCGGGCAGCATAGCGGGGACCGGGAAAGATGCGATACATAAGCCCTCCGCTGTACTCATAGAGACTCATGAGTAAAAAAGAATACTCACCCAACGTTAATCCTGTCTGTGGATTTTTGTTTTTAAAGTACGAATTTTCCTGGGCTGCTTTCTGAGCAGCTTGAGCAAAATCGATATCGTCGGACACTTCACCTATTCCTACGAGCAGTAAATACGAGGCTGCACCAAAAGAGATAGGGTCTTCGTCCAACAGCTTATCCATAGACGCAGCAGTTTGTGCGGACAGGGAGACCGGAATAGCAACACAAAATAGTACTACTATTACTGCCATCACCGAAACAATCTTTGCTTTCATACTATAAATTATACCCGATATTCTGAAAAAAACAAAAAAGAAAAGCCGGCTCATTCAAATTTAATCATTTGAAGTAATTAGAGGCGAAGGGGGATAGAAATTGGGGATGGACCAAGCCGGCCCCGCGTTCTAAAATGGAGCTAATGAACAGTAATGAAAAAATTGAGGCGCTGCAGCAGGACAATGTGTTCGCAGCCCTTACAGATACTCATAAGGAATTCTTAGCGGAAAAAGCAGACGAGCTGGTGCTTACGTTTCAGGAGTTGAAAAAGCTCACCGATATCTGCGCCGATTTTGAACACTGGGCGGAGCCTTTCTTGCCGGACCTCTGGGATGAGAGTAAAACCGACCATCTTAAAGGAAAAAACCGGAAAAAAGCAATTTTAGAAAGGATCTACGCATATTGGCAGAGGCGCAAAGCCGAGCCAAGTGATTATACTGCTTTTCAGGGCGGACCACCGCCGAGTCAGCCGATCAATTATCAGAAAATCGAAGCTGAAGGAGCTATTTTGGGGCGATGTCCGGTGGCTGGAGAGAGGACCCGCTGCTGCAATCTGCAGACCCTTGATGCAGTACAGCAGTGCGGATTTGCCTGCAGTTATTGCAGCATCCAGTCTTTCTATGATGAAGGGCGAGTTTACTTCTTAAAGAACCTGCGGGAGAAACTGCAGAGTTTGGACCTTGATCCAGAGCAGGTGTATCATATAGGCACCGGCCAGTCATCGGATTCACTTATGTGGGGCAACCGCGAGGGCCTGCTTGATACTCTGTGTGAGTGTGCCGAGGAAAATCCCAACGTCGTACTCGAGCTGAAAACCAAATCATCCAACGTGAAGTACCTTTTGGAGCACACTATACCTGCCAATGTGGTGACGACCTGGTCGCTGAATACCCCCGAAATAATTCGCAATGAGGAGCACCTGACTGCCTCGCTGGAAGACCGGCTGCAGGCGGCGGAGGCGGTTGCCTCGAAGGGGGCCTTGGTCGGCTTCCATTTTCATCCGATAGTACACCACCGCGGGTGGCGGGAAGAATACGGCAAAATCTATGCCGAGCTGCAAAAAAAGTTTTCATCCGAAAATGTGGTAATGGTATCGATCGGAACACTTACCTTTATTAAACCGGTCATTCGTCATCTCCGCTCACA
>Ga0102938_10004337_pt1 | contig 10451 bp, 9 predicted proteins | sample SalPonR2_B_D2_MG_FD_84516 | JGI IMG/M metagenome (GOLD analysis project Ga0102938, IMG submission 84516) | Salt pond soil microbial communities from South San Francisco under conditions of wetland restoration - Salt Pond MetaG R2_B_D2_MG | ecosystem: Environmental > Aquatic > Marine > Intertidal...
ACAAATCACAATCTGACTCCACATAGATTGATTATTTTCAATTTCTTAACCACGCATTGACAACAAATAAAACCGTTAATTGTATATTATTGTAACAATTATTAATTAAATTTAATTATATAAAAAAACAGGTAAAATCACCTACAAATTGATAAACACAAAAAAAAGCGAAACAATATCCCTATTGCTTCGCCTTCAATTTTTATAAAAGTTAAGTATTAGTCTAACATACAACGTACTGAGAAGCCCATTTGATTACTATTTAGGTCGTGTTCTACACCATGGCTATCATCTTCAAACTTTTTTGCATAGGTATAACCTTGTGAGGCATCGGCGCCACCAATCCAAAACCATGTCCACTCCCCATAACGGGCAAAAACACCATTTCCACTAGCTCTGTATCCCTCCATACCTGCAGAGAAACCAGTTTCGTTATAATCCGTATACAACTGTTCTCCATGGAATTTTAATTTACGACCTGGTTCAGAACCTAAATAATCGAGTAATGTTTGCCATTCGGTCTCAGTGGCTACGTGCCATCCGTCAGGGCAAAGATTACCTGTGGCAACAGTGTAATAGTTATAATAAGCTCCCCTATCTGAATTAGAAGAATTGTTTTCATACCATGCATAAGCAGGTGTAGTCAGCTCTGACCATGTATCTTCATTTGTAACATTTGGAATTGCAGTTCCATCGCTATATGTAGTAGTGCGAAGGTTTTCTGCCATCCAAACCTGGTCTCCCATTTTCACTGTAGAATAGGCATTACCTTCGATATCGGTCACCGGGGAAGTGGTCTCAAAAGTCACTTCAGTACCATATGAAGTTCCGGCATCGCTCATTGCGTATGCTCTTGCATAATAAGTTGTACCAGCTGACAAATCTTCTATTTCCACGGTATATAAATCATCACTGTCTTCTGTTTCTAAACCATTGTCATCAATAGTTGGCTCAGATGCTGTTCCCCAAACAATTCCTTTCTCAGTAACATACTCATCGCCTTCGCTTACAAGCTCAGCTTCTAAAAAAGCAGAAGTTTCACGGATATATTTTGCTTGTGTGTCACCTACTTTAGGTGCAGCCAAATCCTCTTCGTCATCACAACTTATAAAAATCAGAGAAAATACAGTCAGTGCAGCCAAAAATTTCATTACATTCTTCATAGTCAATTTGTTTTTCTATTTAACATTAAAACAGGTCCGGTTTCCGGCCTTGCTTTAATTGTTAGTTGCAATGGATGTCTTTTTTGAAAAATTTATTTCATTTTATGCAGAGGTAGCTGCATTTAGGTTTCACTCAAGATTACTTAATAAAATATGCAGCAAGTACACTGACAAGTGCTTAAAATATTGAATAAAAACCTAAAAATCTATTTTCAGTTGCTTTGGCAAGTCACAGTTTTCACTCAAAAAGTTGGTCATGGTGGCTCCGAGCAAACGCACCCCTTTAGACTGAATTTCTTCGGCTGGCAATAGGCCCATAAGAGTTTTGATAGTTTCTGCTCTGGTGTAAGGATGCCCCTGGGTATGGCTGCGGGTAATGGTTGTAAAATCGGAATACCGTACCTTCAAAGTGATGGTTTTTCCATATTTATTTTTGGTCTTGCAACGCCCCCACATAATCTCAATCACTTCCGATAACTTCTCCCTGACTTCAGGCAGATTGTAAATATCGGTTTGATATGTGCGTTCGGCACCAATGGATTTCCGGTCGCGGGAGGTCACCACAGGCCGTTCGTCTATTCCTCTTACCACATCGTAATAGTAGCGCCCAACTTTACCGAAATAGCGGATCAATTCCTGCTGCGACAATCGTTTCAGGTCTTTCCCTTTGTAAATACCCAACCGGTGCATTTTCTCCTGAGTTTTTTTACCCACACCGAAGAACAATCCGATTTCGAGTGCTTCTAAAAATGATTCGGCATCTTCGGGCTTAATCAGGTAAAAACCATCCGGTTTGTCCATATCAGAAGCAATCTTTGCAAGGAACTTGTTGTACGACACACCAGCCGATGCTATAAGGTTTTCACGCATCCAAATCTCTTTTTTAATTTCTTTGGCAATTAATGAGGCAGATGGAGGCCCTTTTTGGGGCTCTGTCACATCCAAATAGGCCTCATCAAGCGATAAAGGCTCCACGAGGTCTGTATATTCATGAAAAATTTGTTGAATATTAGCCGAGACTTCCCGGTAAACCTGAAAACGATGTGGGGTAACGATCAAATGTGGACAAAGGTTCAGTGCGCGTGCCATGGGCATGGCCGAATGGATGCCGTACTTGCGGGCTTCGTAACTGGCCGCAGCCACCACGGCGCGCGATGAGTTTCCGCCTACGACCAAAGCTTTACCCCGGTATTCGGGAAAATCTCTTTGCTCAATCGAAGCAAAGAACGAATCCATATCCACGTGAATGATTTTGCGCATAAAGGGCAAAGTTAGGGATAAGCAAGATAAAATAAATTGTCATTCAACTGCAACCTAACAACTAATGAAATCATTACTTGTTTACTTAGCTAAAAGTATGACTGTAGAGGACTACATAAAAACCATTATATTTTTTAAGGGTTACTCCGGCAATCTATAAGTCAATCCAAAACTTATAAAATTGTCTAATGCGGCATCGTTTAAACCCAGTCCTCCTGAAATATCCAATTGGAAATTGGGTAATACCAGATAGGTGAATCCGGCATCAAGCAAGTGGGCGTCGGCTCCTTTTTCCGGTACTGTACCATAACTTTCCACGAACATGCCCAACGCATCGGCAAGTCCAATTCCGAGTGCGAGGGAGTAAAAGTATTCCGGAACGGCTGTATTTCCGCTCCATTCTGCACCTAAATTATAACCTAAAGAAAACCGTTCTGATAGCGTATGCGCAAAAGCCAAACGCATATTCCCGCCCACATATTCGGGTTTAAAAGCCTTATCGGCCGTAAAAGGTAAAATCAAACCTCCAAGAAAAGCAACCTCTGGCAGCCAGCCATTTTCATCTGCAACTTTTACTTTAAATCCGGTATACAGGGGCGAAAATCCATTCGCCTTATCTGTTTCATCTGTATCCTGGAATTCTACTTTTTCTTCCAGGTATTCCAGCCCCAACCGCAATTCAAAATTATCCAGCAAACCATAGCGAAGCAGTGTGGTATTGTAGGTTATTGAGCTCAAATCAAACAAATCTGTTTGTTCATTAGCCAGCATAAAACCAGTTTCGATTTGTAACGATTTCACCGGAACAGTTACTGAAGATTCCGTTTGATCAGGCCTGTCTGTAATCAAAACAGGCACATTTTCCTGGGCCTGAACCACAAAGGCTAGCACTATAAAAAAGAGGGTTATTTGTATTTTCATTTTTATTTTTTTAGCAACTATAAACCATGCCTTAAAAATTACTCACTAGACAATTGAGTAAGACAATAAACAAGTGTAAAAGTTTAAAACAAAGTCTATCCCTGCTTAGCAGCAAACGCATATAAGCTTAATAAGTTCTAACTAACCATTAAAATCTTATTGCCTTTTTACATTTCATTTTATTTAGAAACACCATCCACAATAGTGAACCTGAAAGTTGACCCTACACCCAATTCAGATTCAACGTTAATTTGCCCACCAAGCATTTCTACATATGATCTTGAAATAGCAAGCCCCAATCCTGATCCTTCATAAGCCCGTTTATCCTCTATATCGGATTGCTCAAATCGATTAAAAATAGCCTTCATTCTATTTTGGGGTATACCTATACCTGTATCTGATACAAAAAACTCAAAAACACTGGCTCCATTTTCCTTTCTCAATGTATAACCAAACTTGATACTCCCCTGGTCCGTGTATTTAATTGCATTTTTAATCAGATTGGTTAAGATGGATTCCAACTTTTGTTTATCGGTTAGAACCCTGTTCTCATTTTCTGAAAGTGTGGATTCGTAAATCAATTCAAGCCCTTTGGCTTCTGCTTCTTTTTTGAAGAAAGTGTAGTGTTCCTCAAGCACCTGATTGACAAAAACCCCAAACTTAACAACGCTAACCTGACCTGCTTCTATTTTCGAAATATTGATTATATCATTCAAAGTATCCAGCATCCTTTTACCACTTTTCTCAATTATTGCGATATATCGATTTTGATTCTTCACGGTAAGTCGTGGTTTTTTTAATAAATTAATAAATCCCAATATACCATTCATTGGGGTTCTTATTTCATGGCTCATATTGGCCAGAAAAGCTGATTTGAGTCGGTCACTCTCTTCGGCCAACTCTTTGGCCACTTCAAGTTCAGTATTCATAAGCTGAATCCGGTCTATGGTCTCTTGTTTTTCTTTCATTTGCTTGTTGATCTCCCGGGTCATTTGATGAAAAGCTTTGGCCAGTGAGTTGATTTCATTAACTGATGATTCAGGCAATTTCAAAACAGATCGGTCTTCGTAGTACTGGTTGATTCCGTCAATTATGCGAAGAAGGGGCTTAACCACTTTTCGGCTGTAAAAGAATACTGCAAGTAAAAGCAACAATATAGCTGAAAGTGAAAGTACCACAGTGATGTAAACAATATTATTAAGCGGATTATAAACCTCATACATATAGCCGGTTACAACCAGATAAAACCCAAATTCAGGGATTTCTTTTGTAAAAGCATATTTTTTTCGTGGTTTTACTTCATCCGGGTTCTTCCAATCGTAAAAGCTTATCTCTCCTTTCGCAGACAAAATGCGATCAACTATTTCTGATTGTTGTTTTAAAAAAGATCCATTATGGTGCTTCTCCAGCATAGGATGAAACAATATATTTTTGTCTTGATCATACAATGTGGCGTATCCCGAGCCCTTTATCTTCACTGAAGAAAGGATATTTTTCAAATCATCTTTGTTCAGTAATTGCATAAACTCGCTTTTGTAAGAGGTTGCCCCTAAAACCCAGTTCCATTCCGGAAATTCCATTACATAGGCCACCTTTTTCCTGAGTTTGTTATCTTCAGGGTTCCTCCAGGGATATTCCGTATAACCATTCCGTACACTGTCCCATACCTCGCAGCCAATGGTATGCGAACAATCTTCGTGTCTTTTGAAAGGATGAATATCCAGGGTAAGCTTTCCATTGTCATTCCCAACCGCAACAATATAGCCGGTAGTCCCGATAGCCAGACTGTTACAATACTCCTGTATTGCATCTTTAGCTGCTGGCTCCGTTAGTTTACCACTTTCATATTGATCGTAGTAATAACGTACCACATCAAGACCCGATTTTGTGATACCTCTAAGGTAGTTTTCAATAGCCGAATTAAGCGATTTCTGGAGATTTTGATGAATTTTTTCACATCGAAGTATAAGATCCTCTTCAGCCTGTTCTTTTAAAGAGTGCTTGATTAAATTGTAGTCAATAATAAAAATGACGGCAATAATAACAATCATATAAAGGCCAAAGTACAGAAAGTTATGACTCCTCAGTTTCATAGAATCTTATTCTTTATGTGCAGTATACACAGTATTTAGTTTATTAAAACGGCTCCAGCTGTATATTTAATTAACTCAGGAAGCAAATGCCCGGTGTATTTTTATAATTAGTGGCAAAAAAAATGCTTCTATCCGTAACTGACTACCGTCTTATTGCATTTTTGCTTAAAACCTTCCTATACTTTATGCTCATTTCTTTTAAACTTAGTTAATGATCCTATTGCACTTGATTCATGATCTATTTTGGAAGAAAAGACAACAATAAGATCTTATACTAATTTGCCACATAAACAAATCTAAGAATGTTTTGCAAGAAACAACAGTTAAAATCCCAATTTTCGGACGAAATGAGATTTTCATACGCTTAATTCCGTCAGGTATTGCAAAGCCAGCCTGTACCCTTGTAGACCCGCTCCGCTAATCACAACCTTTGACTTGGCACCTGTGAGGCTTTGGTGGCGATAGTTTTCGCGGGCGTAAATATTGGAAATATGCACCTCCACCACCGGCGCATCGATTGCTGCGATGGCATCGGCTATACTTACGGAGGTATGCGAATAGCCTCCGGGATTAAACACAATGCCATCAACATCAAACCCGACTTCATGCAGGTAATTAATGAGTTCACCCTCCACATTGGATTGGAAATAGATGAGCTTGTGGCCGGGATAAGCTTTGCGGAGCGTGTTTAGGTAAGACTCAAAAGATTGGTTTCCATAAACGCCGGGTTCTCGCTTTCCGAGCAAATTAAGATTGGGTCCGTTAACGATGGCAAATTTCATTGATCCGTTATTTTTTTTATTTTTTCATGAACGATACAGCCAATCCGCCACCAGGGGCTAATTGGACATTCAATGTATCGGTAGCTTGAAGTGTGTGTGTTTCAATATTGATGGACTCAGGGTTATCATCCCAATGCGCGTCGGGCGCATCTTTATACAATGTCGCTTCATAAGTAACATCCTTATCAAGAAAATTAAGCGGCAATGCAAACTTGCGGGCATGTTCATCGGTAATGCTGCCCAGAAACCAATTACCGGTTTCTTTCTCCTTACGGGCAATGGTCACATATTCGCCCACTTCTCCGTTGAGTACTTCTGTTTGCTGCCAATCCACCCCCACATCACGAATAAACTGAAAGGCAGGTCGCCCATCGTAATGTTCAGGCAGGTCGCAGGCCATTTGCACCGGACTGTAAATTACAACATAAAGTGCCAGTTGCTGTGCCAGGGTGGTACTTACCTGGTTATCGGGCTTGTATGGATCCAGTTTAATATTGAACGCTCCCGGGGTAAAATCAATAGGCCCTGCCAGCATACGTGTAAAGGCTACAGTTGGCAAATGCGAGGGTGGGTTACCACCATCGGACGACCAGGCGTTGAATTCCTGTCCACGCAGACCTTCACGTGAAATGGCATTGGGATAGGTACGGCGAATACCCGTGGCCTTGATCGGCTCATGTGCATTTACAGCGACCTTGTGGTGCGCTGCTGTTTCCAGCACCTTACGGTAATGTTGTACCATGTATTGTCCATGATGATACTCCCCTTTGGGAATGATCGTGCCCACGTACCCGGTTTTTACGGCATGCAATCCCAAAGACTCCATAAACCGGTAGGCTGTATCAAGCTGCTGCTCATAAGTGGTCACCGCAGCCGATGTTTCATGGTGCATTATAATTTCTACACCTTTACTTTTTGCATAACGTACGACCTCATTAATGTCATAGTCCGGATATGGCGTCACAAAATCAAAAATCCCCTCACGGTTGTCTACACCAATCCATTTCTCCCAGCCGGTGTTCCAACCTTCTACAAGTATACCACCAAGGTTATTTTCTGCCGCAAAATCGATGTAGCGTTTGGCATTCTCAGTTGTAGCTCCGTGTCTGCCGCTGGCCAAATCCCATGTCGATTTATCCAGGTGCATTTCCCACCAAATGCCAGCATATTTCATAGGTTTCACGTAGCTCACATCACCCAGCTTATTGGGCTCGTTCAGGTTCAAAATCATTTTAGAAGCAATCAGATCCGTTGCATCGGGGGCAATTTGTATGGTACGCCAGGGCGTTTCAAATGGCAAGCTCACTTTAGCTTTATATTCGGTGCGTTCCGACCCAACAAGTTCGCTCCGCATGGTGAGGTTTTCTGTATCGACCCGGAGTGTCATCCCCGGATAATTGGTCAGTGCAGCCTCATGAAAGCTCAGATGTAATCCGCTTGTTGTACGCATGGTTACCGGTGTGTTTACGGCATTATAGGGTATATAAGTTTGCGCCAGCGATTCATGCTGAGCAAATTGCAGGGCATCAATCTCTGAAAACAACGTCTCGTTATACAGATGTTCGTAAATATCCCAATCGCCCGGAATCCACCACACGCGATGATCCCCTGTAAGGCAGAATTCAGTATTTTCTGCAGATATTTCGAGTGAATCGCGCCCGGGTTGTTCGGGAAACTCATAGCGAAAGCCAATGCCCTCGTCAAATACCCGGAAGCGAATATTCATTGAGTGTTTTGGTTTTTTAATCTCTTGCAGGCTAACCAACATCTCCTGGTAGTGGTTTACAACCTCTTTTTGCTCACCCCATGGCATAGTCCATTTTTTATTGACAGACTTCATCCGCGTATCCACTACCCTAAACCCGGACATTTCAGGCTGATTAAGAAACTCAAATCCCATTGAAGAGGGTTTAATAACGGTATCGCCCTTATAGGTGACCGCATATTTAGGTAGTTGGTTGTTTTTCAAATCGAGTTTCACTTCAATTTTTCCGTCGGGTGATTGTATAATCATTTGACTATTAGTTTTTGTGCATGCATACAGCATGGTAACGATCAAAAGACCTAAAATGTATTTTTTCATTGGTGGATTTTTTATTCAGAGGTGTAAATATACGAAAAATGAAAGAGAGATTAATTGAAGTAAGTCCGTTTCTGAAATAGGGTTGAGTTACCAATTTGGGCTAAGGTAAATTTAAAAAATGTTGGGAACAAGCTCATCTATGCACGAAAAAATTCCTGACTAAAGCCATGAAGCATCTGAAACACCCTCTCACCGCCATAAATGGGGGTGCAAGTCATTAGCCTAATTGCTGTAAAAAAATTTTCGCAGAATATAACTTACCACACCATTCATGGCGCGGAGCTCAGTAACTCTCAAAAATCGACAAGGCCTCAACCAGGAAGCTCCTTTTTGCAGTAAAATATTCCCGGCTAAAGCCATGAAAAGCTATAGCCTCTGCTTCTCACCGCCATAAATGACGGTACAAATCATTAGCCTAATTCCTGTAAAGAAATTTTTGCAGAATATGATTTACCACGTCATTCATGGCGTGGGTTACAGCATTCATTTAAATCTACAGGGCTTTAGCCCGGGAGTCAACGCTATGTAGTCAGCTTTATATTTAAAAAAACTGTTACGGATTGTAAACACTATAATAAAGCAATTGCATTGTAAATACAATCAGGTTGTAAAAACGGAAGCATAATTAGAATAGCGCTCTGTTTAAATGGGTACTAAAACAGCATCAGTTCATCTGGTATTGCAAACTTGTTTTAAAAAGGTGCATTGGGAAGTGACCATGGCTTACGCGGAAGGTTTTCAAATCATCCACGTAACTGATATCCACGGCATAAAGCTCTTCAAGTTCTCGAATGCGGTCTTTTACTAATTGTTCGTCAATATTTAATTGCCGTGCCAATTCAACCGGAGTGCCAGTATTCTCAAGCGCAATGAGTTTGGCCATTTGTTTTAGTTGATTTACATAATCCATAAGCTGTAAAATATGGGGTGTTTTTGTTTTTATTTGCGAAAATAAATCAAATTACAACGATATACAAAAATCGTTTTCAACACAAATAACCCATTTATTAACAGCAGTTTTAAGATTAAAATCTATTCACCTGGCAATATTATTACTTGACGCTCGTAACATTTCAAGAAAACACAAGATTTTACGGGTAAAAACTTATACACTTAAGAAAAACATAAAGTATCTGCAAATGTGCGCAAAGCTGAAAAATAAATTGCTGTAATAAATCTGCAGAGCCCAGCAAATTTATTTTTTAACCTCCACTGTTTGCACAGTAATTGAAACATAAGCAGTGAAAAAAGTAATTAACTGATCCACAAATTTATGTTGCGATTTGATTGTATAATCTTCGGCACCACCAGCCATTTCTTTGGAATCTACTTCGTTAATTGGAACTGCACCCCAAAGCGCATACCATTGTTTTTGTTTTTCTACAGTGCTTCCTTGTGCTCCATCACCTACTGTATGTTCAAGTGTATAACATGAAGTCATAGAAAAGGCGAAAAGAATCGTCAAAATTATTAATGTTATTTTTTTCATAGTTTTATTTTTTTGTTATGCATTTTAATGAACCAATTGAGGACTCTACAGATTTTATATTTTGCTTAAAATTATTACGATTAATAAAGTAGACTAGTATCAATGTGGGATCTGGGGCATTAGGCGGATAGCACACAAGTTTGAAGTTCATAACCGTCCTGTTCTGCATTAAGTACTGCTCAACCTCAAAACAATTATGCGTAAAGTCCTGCTTTTGGACATCATACCACTCATCATTAGCATTTAAAGTTGAGATATAATTTAAACTAAGGTCTTCAAAAACACCACCATTTACATTAGATACATCCAGCACAAGCATGGAAGAAGAATCAATCTGACTTATAAATCCATATAACAATTTAGCTTTTTGATAATCAGTCACCTGCAGCTTATCCTCAAATAACTTAAAAAGACTATCGTCTAAAAATTGATATTGACCAGGAACATATATTGAAAAATTAAGTGAAGTGTCTCTTAATTCACGACCCAAAAGACTATCATTAACATCAAATTTTGCATCAACGAGATTTACTTTTCGATTTTCATTGCATCCTAAAAACAGAATAGCTATAAAAAAGATAAAATATATCTTTTGTATCATAGAACTCTAATTAAAAATATAAGTTAATAATGCAGCAAATATATAACAAAAGTAATAAC
>Ga0102938_10004338_pt1 | contig 10448 bp, 9 predicted proteins | sample SalPonR2_B_D2_MG_FD_84516 | JGI IMG/M metagenome (GOLD analysis project Ga0102938, IMG submission 84516) | Salt pond soil microbial communities from South San Francisco under conditions of wetland restoration - Salt Pond MetaG R2_B_D2_MG | ecosystem: Environmental > Aquatic > Marine > Intertidal...
CGCCCTGGCGCCGATCGACCGCGGCCGCGAACTGGTGCAGCATCGACTCCTCCGGAGCACCCATGCCCCAGAACGCGTGCTGGGCACCCTGGCCGACCTGGTCGTACAGCTCCGCCAGGTGCCACGGCATCGGGTCCCAGACACCGATGGCGCGGACGTAGCTGTGCCCCTCGTGGGTGTAGAGCACCAGCTGGCTCGTCGCGTTGCCCATGAAGTGGCCCTCGTGCGAGACCAGCGCCAGGATCGCGTGGACCTCGGCCCCCTCGGGGACCGGCGAGGACTCCTCCGCGCGTGCGGCGAACCCCAGCCGCAGCTGCGTGAGCCAGGCGTCACGCGCTTCCTCGTTCTGGTCGGTCGCGAGCCGCTCCACCGTCACGTAAGCGCGCAGCAACACGGGGGTCCGAGCACTCGGGAACCCGATGACCTCGATCTCGAAGGTCTGCCCGAGCAGCCCCCCGCGTCGCAGCGGTGTGAACCGCCCCAGTTCGCTGCCGTACTCCGGCCACTGGTCGACGGCGTGCAGTGCCGCCAGAGCCGCCTCGGCATCGGCGACCTCGACCGGCGGGTAGCTCGACCAGATCTGTTCGGCGGCGGCGGCGCGCGGCGGCGCGAGCGGACCCGGCCGAGCCGACTCGAGACGCACCTCTGGGTCGTAGGCCCGCTTCGCCTCGGCGGTCCGGAACACGATGCCCCAGCCCCGCCGGGCGGGATCCCCGGCGGCCTGGGTGAACCAGTCACCGAAGAGCTGGTCCCCGCCGGCGAGCAGTGCGCCGGCATCGAGCGTCCCGGTCCCCCCGCCGGCCCGCCGCAAGCGAGCGGTCCCGAACGCCCGGTGGAAGCGCAACACCTCCCGGGCTCCGATCGGTCGATGGCCGTGCTCGTGCCAGAAGGTGGTCACGATCGCGAACGCGAGCCTGAGGTCCTCGAGGTCACGCTCGTCCTCGGCCCGGGCGTAGTAGGCAGCGTTGAGGAAGTCGGTGATCCACACCGCGGCGCTCGGCGCGGCCACCGTGGTCCCGACCAGCCGAGCCGTGACGGTTGGCCGTGTCCCCCGCAGCCGGTCCGAGAGGCGATCCGCTGCGACACCGACGCCGGCGCCGGCGGCAGCGGCCAGCAGGTGGGTGATGGCCATGATCCAACTCCCCGATGAGGTCGACGCCGTGGACCTCGGCTGGGCTCCAGGCGTGGCCGCCACTATGCCACCTCACCCGCCGGTCTGACGGACGGATCGGCCGTGCCTGCTCGCCACTGCGAGGCGACGAGGACGCCGAGGTGGAGCAGGGCCGGGGACGCCACCCGGTCACCGATGCACGGCCCAGCACCCCACCACCGCGAGGTGGCCGACGGCCTGGTCCGATGGGCCGCCGGCGCCCGTTCGGGACGCCGCGGACCAGGTGTAGGTTCAGGTGGCGCATCGGAACCGAGGCGCCACCCGCGGCGGAACGGAGGTCGAGGCACATGCGCACGCGAGCGATCCCACGGGCCGACCTGGAGGTCTCCGAGGTCGGGCTCGGCACCTGGCAGTACGGCGGCGACTGGGGACAGGTCACCGACGAGCAGGCACGCAGCGTGCTGCACACGGCGCTGGATGCCGGCGTGACCTTCCTGGACACCGCGGACGTGTACGGCGACGGTCGGTCGGAACGGCTGGTCGGCGCCGTGGTTGCCGAACGCGGCGACGCCGAACGGGTCACGGTCGCCACGAAGGTCGGCCGACGCGCCGATCCCCACGTCGCCTCGGCCTACACCCCGGCCGCGCTGCGTGGGTGGGTGACACGCAGCCTGGAGAACCTCGCGGTCGAGCGCATCGACCTCCTCCAGCTGCACTGTCCGCCGCCCGAGGTCTACGCCGACGACGAGGTGTTCGGCGCCTTGGACGCTCTGGCCGCGGAGGGACGCATCGCCGCCTACGGCGTCAGCGTGGAGACCTGCGACGAGGCGCTCAGCGCCATCGCCCGCCCGGGTGTCGCCAGCATCCAGATCATCCTGAACGCCTTCCGGCGCAAGCCGCTGGAGGAGGTCCTTCCCGCGGCGAGCGAGGCCGGGATCGGCATCATCGCCCGGGTGCCGCTGGCCAGCGGGCTGCTGACGGGACGCTACGACCTGGACACCAGCTTCCCGGCTGACGACCACCGCAACTTCAACCGCCAGGGTGACGCCTTCGACGTCGGCGAGACCTTCGCCGGCGTCCCCTTCGAGGTCGGCGTCCGGGCCGCTCAGGAGATGAGCGAGCTGGCGGGGCCCGACCACACTCCAGCGCAGCTCGCACTGCGGTGGATCCTGGACCAGGATGAGGTCAGCACCGTCATCCCTGGTGCGAGCTCGGTCCAACAGGTCGAGGGCAACGTCGCCGCCAGCGCACTGCCACCCCTCGACGCCGAGACCCACGAGCGGCTCAGAGAGATCTACGACCGCCACATCCGCGAGCACGTCCACCACCGCTGGTAGCACGGCACTGCGGGCCCTGGGGCGACGACCGAAGGACCACCAGCACGACCGACCCGGGAACCGGAACCCCAGCACCCGCCGCCACGCCGGCAGCGTCCGAGCTGTCTACTGGGTGCTCGTCGGGTTCGCCGTCATCGGTACCGGTAGCCGTCCGCTGCTCGTGGGTCCGGGCGCCGACCGGTACGCGGCCTCCCGCGCCGCCTCCGTCACCCGCGACCGCGCCGCTCCCGTCACCCGCGACCGCGATGGTGACGCCGGCTCCGGCGTGCGGCGAGGTCGGCCCGGCAGCCACAGCTCCTCAGCGGTGACTGGAGGGCCGAGGTGATAGCCCTGGCCGAGGTCGCAGCCGAGGCGCTCGACGGTGGCCAACTGCTGCGCCGAGGACACGTGCTCGGCCAGCACCTCCATGCCCAGCTCGTGGGCGACCGAGCAGACGGCCCGCACGATGCTCGCATCCTCGGGGCTGGAGACGGCGCGCTCGATCAACGAGCCATCGAGCTTGATGATGTCCAGCGGCCAGCCACGCAGGTGCGAGATGGACGAGAAGCCGGTACCGAAGTCGTCCCACGCCAGACGGGTCCCCAGATCGGTCAGCGCGTTCGCGGTCGCGACGACGCGCTCGTCGACCACCGCTCGCTCCGACACCTCGAACCCGAGCCGGTCGGCGCGCAGACCGTGCCGGTCGAGGAGCCCAGCGACCTGACCGACCAGGTCCGGTGCGAGCAACTGCCGACCGGACAGGTTGACGTACAACGTCCACGGTTGGTCCACAGGCAGCTCGGCCTGCCAGCGAGCGAGCTGCTCGGTCGCCCGGGTGAGGACCCACGCGCCGATCCCGAGGATGAGGTCGCTCTCCTCCGCCACGGACAGGAACGCCTGCGGTGACAACAGGCCGCGCTCGGGGTGGTCCCAGCGCAACAGGACCTCCGCACCGATCGGGGTGTCCTCACCGAGGCGCCACAGTGGCTGGTAGACCAGAGCGAACTCCTCCTCGGCCAGCACCTGCTCGAGCTCCCGTTCCAGCTCGCGACGCTGGGCCCGGTTCGCACCGAGCTCGCCGTTGTAGGTGACGACCGCAGGGCCCACCTGCGACTTCGCCACGTACATCGCGGTATCGGCCTGGACCAGGACCTCCTCGGGGTCCTCGATCCCCTGCGCCGGCGTCGTCAGTCCGACGCTCACTGCCAGATGCACGTTCCGGCCGGCGACCTCGAAGGGGCGCGACAGCGCCGAGGTCACCCGGTGGGCGAGCGCCTTGGCCGCTGGCGAGCTGATGTCCTCACAGACGATGACGAACTCATCACCTGCCAGCCGACCCACCGTGTCCGCGGCTCGCACCACCTCCTCGAGGCGACGGGCGACCGCCACCAGCACCTCGTCACCGAGCTGATGGCCGTGATCGTCGTTGACCCGCTTGAAGTCGTCGAGGTCGACGAACATCACGCAGATGCGGTGCTCGTCGTGACGGCGGCGGGTCAGTGCCTGTGCCAGCCGGTCCCAGAGCAGCCGCCGGTTCGGGAGGCCCGTCAACGGGTCGTGGACCGCGGCTCGGCGCATCACCTCCTGCGCCGTGTGCCGTTCGATGGCGAGCGTGACGAGGTGGGCCGCCGACCGGAGGAAGGCGAGCTCCTCATCGCTGAAGGGACGGTCGCGCTCGACGACCAGCGCTCGGCCCTCCCCATCGACGGGCAGGGCCACCGTGGCCGCATCCCAGGTCCCATCGGCGTCCTCGACGAGTTCGCAGCGTCGGACATCGAGGTGGTCGTGACACACCTCGGTCGTGGCGGCCACCAGCTCGTGCACCGAGGTGGTGTGCAGGGCACAGCGTCCCAGCTCGGCGAGCTGCTCCTGCCGATCCGCCCGGACGTGCAACTGCCGGCGGCTGTGCTCCCGGTCGACCGCCAGGCGACTGAGCCGCAGGAGCACCAGGAGACTGACCAGCACCGTGGCGGCCATGGTGACCAGCTGGTCACCGCCGATGCCGCGGGCCAGGAGCGTGGCGGGCGCCGCCATGAGGGAGATCCCGAGGACGATGAGCCGGGCGTGGGTGAAGCGACGGAAGCGCCGGTCCACCGGATCGGTCAGTCCCGGCGACGAGGGATGCAGGCTCGCGAGCGCGATCAGGACGTAGGCCAGCAGGATCGACACATCGGTCCATACCCCACGTTCGTAGGTGCCGGCGGACACCAGCACCGCCCGGACCGCGTTGCCGACCAGGGCACCGCCTGCAGCCGCCACCACGAACCACGCCGAGACGTTGCGCAGGCTCCCGACGAAGAGCAGCCGGAAGGTCGCGGCGGTCACCGCGGCCATCATCAGCGGTGCCACCACGGTGTGGAGCAGACGGCTGGCGAACGCGGCATCCCGAGCCAGGTGCTCGGGGTGGTAGGCCGTCCCGGCCAACACGGCGGCCATGGCGATCATGACGATCATGCCGTCGATCGCACTCTCGCGGTCCCCGCCGGGTGCCAGGGACCGGGTCAGGGCCAGCGCACCCACCCCGATCAGCGGGAAGGCCAGGATCGCGAGGGGATCGGACCACGCGATCGACCCCGGGCTGGCCCACAGGGGGTAGTCGAGCAGGTTGGCCACGCCCAGGATCGCCAAGGCACCGAACAGCAACCACCAGGGGTGCTCCCGCGATGGTCGGTTGCCGCGGATCCCCACGACGACGCCGGTGCAGGCTCCGAGCAGGGTCAAACGCCAGATGGTCTCGCGGACCAACTCGGTGTCCGACAGCAGGAACGCGATCCCGGCGGCGAGACCGAGGATCGCCCCTACCTTCCAAGCGCGTGGATGCATGGTGCGGTTGTCGGCCGTCCAACTCCGAACTTGAGCCGCCGGCCCCCCGTGCAGGGCATCAGGGCACGCGTCTCATCGAGGAAGGACCAGCAGGTGCGCAGTGCCGATCTCCCGGGCGTCGCAGCCGTCAGCCGCCTGTTGCAGCCCGCCACGGACGTCGGTGTCCTGGCACAGTTCGCGCTGGTGCTGACGCTGCTGCTCGTCGCCGGCTGGTGGCTGCGTCGCCGGCCCGAGTGGCGACTGGTCCTCGTGGGCCTCGGTCTGCTCCTACTGGGCGCGATGGGGATCCGCGCCGCCCACTGAGGGACGGCCTGCGCCGCCCACTGAGGGACGGCCTGCGCCGCCCACTGCGCGACGACCGCCCAGATGGAAGCGCCATGCCGGGCCACCGGTTCCCCTGACCACCGCCGAACCGGAGGTCACCGTGCGCACCCGACAGCACGTCCTGCTGGGCCTCGTCGTGGCGCTGTTGCTCACCGCCTGCGCGGCGGACACCGCACCGTCCGACGACACCGGGGGGGCCGACACCGCACCGTCCGACGACACCGCTGCGTCGGACGATGCCGTGGCCGCAGGTCCACTGGTCCCCGACCGCACGTTCGCGACCTTCGACGGCCGGGAGCTCTCGCTCACCGAACTGACGGGCACCCCGCTGGTCGTGAACTTCTGGGCCTCGTGGTGCCCGCCGTGCGTCGCTGAGATGCCCGACCTCGAACGGGTCCACACGGAACTCGGCGACGACGTGCGCTTCATCGGGCTCAACACCCAGGACAGCCTCCAGCAGGCCGAGACGCTCGTCACCCAGACGGGCGTGACCTACGACCTCGGCCTCGACCCCGAGGGGGCGCTGTTCAGCGACTTCGAGGTGGTCGCGATGCCGACCACCTTCTTCGTCGACGACGCCGGCGCGATCGTCCACCGGCACGCTGGGCTCCTCACCGAGCAGCAGCTGCGCGACCTGATCGACGAGCACCTGGTGGGCAGCTGATGGAGATCCCCTTCGCCTTCGCGTTCACGGCCGGGCTCGTGGCGACGCTGAACCCGTGCGGGTTCGCCATGCTGCCGGCCTACCTCTCGTACTTCATGGGGCTCGATGACGGCGAGTCGGTATCCGGCTCGAACGCGCTGCGTGCGGTCCACGTCGGGGCGGTGGTCTCCGCCGGCTTCCTGCTGGTGTTCGGGCTCGCCGGGATCCTGATCACGCTCGGGGTGCGTGCCGTGGTCGACGCCCTGCCGTGGATCGCGATGCTCGTCGGCATCGGGGTCATCGGCCTCGGCGCGGCCATGCTCACCGGTAGGGAACTGCGGGTGCGGCTACCGAAGGCGAACAGCGCCCCCGGGGGCCGCGGCATGGGTGGGGTGTTCTGGTTCGGCGTGTCCTACGCCGTCGCGTCGCTGTCCTGCACCCTGCCGGTGTTCCTGGTCGTGGTCGCGGGAACGATCCCGCAACTCGGGTTCATCGCCGGGGTGGCGACCTTCCTGGTGTACGGGCTCGGGATGTCGACGCTGCTCCTGCTCGTCACGCTCTCGCTCGCCTTCGGCAAGCAGGCCCTGATCACCCGACTGCGTCACGCGTCCCAGTACGTCAACCGTGTGGCCGGCATCATCCTGGTGCTGGCCGGCGGCTACATCGTCTTCTTCTGGGCCACCTCGCTGGCCAGCGACGGCACGACACAACCCACCGCGGTGCGATGGGTGGAACAGCTGTCCTCACGCGCCACCAACGCCGTCGCCGGCGCCCCCGGCGTGGTCGCCGCCGTCACGGTCCTCGTGCTCGCCGTCGCCGGGCTGACGACCTGGCTCGCCGCGAGACGTCAGCGCGCCCGAGCCCTGGCGGAGATCGCGAGCCAGCACCGCGCTCCTGACCACGCCGGACCGGACCACCACGCACACGACCAGCGCACCTCCCTGGACACACCGCCCTGATCGAGACCTCTGGAGGTCCTCACATGCACCGCACCCTGCTCGGCCTCGCTGCCATCTCGCTGCTCGCCGCGGCGTGCGCCGCGCCGTCCGAGACATCCGATACGTCCGACACCCCCGAGGCTGCCGAGGGCGACACCTCGTCCTCCGAGGAGTCAGGACCCGACGCGGCCGCTGACCCCTCGTCGGAGGTGACGGTGCGCACCGAGTCCGTCGGCTGCGAGGAGGGCGAGTTCTTCTGGACCCAGGACGACTGCGAGCCCGCCACCTCGATCGATCTCGACCGACTGATCTCGGGCGGTCCACCCCCGGACGGGATCCCCCCGATCGACGACCCGGTCTTCGAGTCGGTCGACGACGCTGCGGAGTGGCTCGAGGAGGACAGCCCGGTCATGGTCGTCGACGTGGACGGCGATGTCCGCGCCTACCCGCTCGCGATCCTCACCTGGCACGAGATCGTCAACGACACCGTCGGCGGCGTGCCCCTGGTCGTCACCTACTGCCCGCTGTGCAACTCCGCGCTGGTCTTCGAACGCACCGTCGACGGACCGGACGGCGAGGAGCTGCTGGACTTCGGCACCTCCGGCCGTCTCTACCTGTCCAACCTCGTGATGTACGACCGTCAGCACCGCAACCTGTGGACCCAGTTCGAGGGCGAGGGCGTCATCGGTGAGCGCTTCCTCGGCACCGAACTGACCCGGGTGCCTGCCTGGCTGTTCGGCTTCGGCGAGTTGCGTGAGCTGCACCCCCAGGCCCAGGTGCTCTCCCGGGAGACCGGCCACAACCGCGACTACGGCCGCAACCCCTACACCGGCTACGACCAGGAGGGCCGCGCTCCCTTCCTGTTCGACGGCGAACTCGACCAGCGCAACAGCGCGATGGCCCGGATCGTCGGGCTGGCCGAGGGCGACGACGCCGTCGCGGTCCTGCTCGAACAGTTGGCTGAGGATCGCACCATCGAGGTGACCGTCGGCGGTGCAGACCTCGTGGTCCTGTGGGCACCGGGTCAGGCCTCGGCGCTGGACGCCGCGACCATCGACGAGGGGCGCGACGTGGGCCAGACCGCCGCCTTCGTGGCCGAGCTCGATGGCGAGCCCGTGGAACTGGCAGCCGGTGACACCGACGGCCGCTTCGTCGATGAGCGCAGCGGCTCGACCTTCGATCTGCGCGGCCGAGCCATCGACGGCCCGTTGGAAGGTGGGCAGCTGGAGGCGTTCCCCCACGACGACACGTTCTGGTTCGTGTGGATCGCCTTCAAACCCGACACCGAGGTGGTCGGCAACGGCTGACGCTCCCAGCAGCCCGACCGGGACTCCAGGCCCGGTCGGGCCGGTCTGTCAGGACCGTCGGGCCGATAGGGCCGACGGGTGAGCGAGCGTGGCCGGCGCCTGAGCCAGCGGGACCGTGACCGACCATCAGCCGCGGGACGAGGTGATCCCCTGTCGCTCGAGCCTCGCCCGGACCTTGCCGCGGGCACGGTGCAGACGACTCATGACCGTCCCCACCGGGATCTCGAGGAGGTCAGCAGCCTCCTGGTAGGTCAGTCCGTCCAGATCGACCAGGGCGATGACCGCGCGATGGTTGGCCGAGAGCGACGCCAACGCGTCGCGCACGATGGGATCGAGCTCGTCGTGCATGGCCCGCTCGCCCGTGCCGTCCTGCCGACCGTCCGCGCCACGGGCCGGGATCCGACCGGCCACCTCGTCGTCGAGCAGGTCGGGCCGTCGCTTGCGCACCATGTTGATGTGGGTGTTCCGCAGGATCGTGAGCAGCCAGGCCCGCGGGTAGCGACCGTCGAAACGCTCGTAGGCGCGATAGGCACGGACCAAGGTGTCCTGCACGAGATCCTCGGCCCCCACCTGGCCACCGGTCAGCCGACGGGCCACCCGCAGCAACACGGGCAGCTCCGGGAGCACCTGCTCCCGGAAGCGGGCCTCCCAGCCGTCCTCGGACACGCCGGGTGGGTCCGTCGAGGTCGAGCGGTCATCGGTAGCCACACCCGGTCAACCCGCCGGGTGCCGTGCGGCTTCCACCTCGGCTCCGATCCGGTTGGAAGCAGCACGCCGTCCCACCGGTTGCCGTGGTGTCCGTCCTGCGGCATCGGCTCCCCGGCCCGGCGGGTCGGCGGGAGGTGGAACGTGAGCACGACCCCGCGCGACGACCGACGCGGCCGGCTCGGCTGCCGACAGGTTCGGCGCACCCTGCAGGCCTTCCTCGGCGGCGAGACCGAGCCGCTGCGCGCCGAGCTTGTGGCCGCGCACCTGGAGAGCTGCTCGCGATGCCAGGTCGAGGCGGAGATCCTCGCGCGGGTCATCGACTCGTTGCAGCGTCTGCGACCGGACATGGATCTGGCTGCCTACACCCGGCTGGTCGAGGCCACCGAACGGCTCACGGAGCCCGACCGGCCCTGAACGGGGCAGCTGACGCCACCCGGACCTGTCGGCGCACGACACCACCGTGCACGCCGGGTCGAGAGGACAGCACGATGCAGATGGACACCCAGCACGCGGGCTGGATGGCACGGTGCGTCGGGCGCGGTGAACTCGCCCCCTTCTCGGACACCGATATCGCCGAGCTCGAGCGGGTGATCGGCGTTCGCCACGCCGAGGCCGGCAGTCCGTTGCTCGATGAGGGCTCGGACGCCGACCACATCGGCATCATCACCAGCGGCGAGGTGGAGCTCACGCACCGTCGCAAGGGTCGCCGTGCGGTGCTGCAGGTGCTGCATCCCGGCGACGTCTACGGCGACATCCCGCTGCTCTGTGGCCTGCCGACCCCCTTCGGCGCCCGCGCCGCCAGCGACGTGCACGTCATCGAGCTGGATGCGCCACGGTTCTGGGCGCTGCTGGAGCAGCGTCCGCACGTGTGCCGACGCGTGCTGTTCTCCGTCGCCTCCCGCCTCGAGCGGATGCAGCGTCGCCTCCTGACCGTCACCGCCGGCGACCTCACCCACCAGGTCAGCGCTCTCCTCATCGACGAAGCCGGCACGAAGGGTGGGGTCGTGCCGTTCTCGCAGACCACGATGGCCGAGCTGCTCGGCGCCACCCGCCCGAGCGTCAACCGGGTCCTGAAGGCGCTGGAGACCGCGGGCCATCTGCGCTTGAGCTACCGCCGGATCGAGGTGCTCGACCCGCAGGGCCTGCAGCGGGCGCTGCGCTGCGCATGACCCGGCGCTGCGCTGCGCGTGGACCCGGAAGTGTGTCCGGGGTGACAGTCGTGGACACGACCGGCCCTCTCCCCCGGTTCCTCCTCCAGCGGATCGGCACCGGCCGGTC
>Ga0102938_10004339_pt1 | contig 10447 bp, 4 predicted proteins | sample SalPonR2_B_D2_MG_FD_84516 | JGI IMG/M metagenome (GOLD analysis project Ga0102938, IMG submission 84516) | Salt pond soil microbial communities from South San Francisco under conditions of wetland restoration - Salt Pond MetaG R2_B_D2_MG | ecosystem: Environmental > Aquatic > Marine > Intertidal...
AAAGGCCTTAAAGGTGGTTTTGCCGTGGGTGGCCTCACAGGCGGAAAAGACAGCATTGTACAATACTTCAGGGTAACACCTGACAGTGTGCGCGTATACCTCCGGGAAGATACTACAAAAGCGCAAAAAGGTGGTTTTGCTGTGGGAGGGCTCACCTCTGGCAAAAGAACAACAGAATACCTGAGAGTAACACGTGACAGCACAAGAGTATATGTCGATAACTCAACAAAAGCACAAAAAGGTGGCTTTGCCGTGGGTGGACTTACAGGGGGCAAAAATAAAGCTACTGGTAACGAATACCTTCACATATCGCAAGATAGCGTACGTATTTATATTGATCAATCGAGTACCAAGGCACAAAAAGGTGGTTTTGCCGTGGGTGGACTTACATGGGGGAAAAAGAAAAATATGGGCAACGAATATCTGCGTGTATCATCAGATAGTGTGCGAATCTATATTGATGATTCAGAAACGAAAGCGCAAAAAGGTGGCTTTGCCGTGGGTGGATTAACCTCAGGGAAAAACGGCAATCAGTCATTTTTCAACGTAGAAATAGACACAGCCCAAACCATTGACCCCAGTGAACCAAGAATTCTATTTTATCCTGTAAAAAATGCATTTCTTGCCGGACAAGTGCTTGTAGAGTCCGCGGATAGTGTGGGATTAAATTCTACTGCTTTGGGTTATGAAACAAAGGCAATTGGAAATTTCTCACAGGCGTTTGGCTATAAAGCACATGCTTTTGACGATTATTCTACGGCAATTGGTAATAATGCTTCGGCATCCGGTTATAGCTCCTATGCATTGGGCGATTATTCAGAATCTGAAGGCGAAGCTTCATATGCACTTGGAACTGGTGCATTTGCTACAGGTTTGCGTAGCTTTGCATTTGGATCAATTGGTATTGATTCTGCAGGTGCAGCGACAGGCAATACTAAAGCCATTGGCGACTTTTCATATGCCATGGGTATGGGATCAATAGCAGATGCAAAAGGTGCTTTTGCAATGGGAACGCAGGATACTGCTTCTGGAAATTACAGTTTGTCAATGGGTTATCAATCTGTTTCTTCCGGTAATTGGGGAAGTACAGCCATTGGTTATAAGTCAGTTGCAAGTGGTGAGGGCAGTATTGCAATGGGAAATCAAGTTGTTGCAGAAGGCCATACAAGTACAGCATTGGGATTATATGCAAAAGCACTAGGGCATCACAGTACAGCACTGGGTAGAGAGCTTACTGCAAGTGGGGCTTATAGTACAGCCTTAGGTTATCGAACTTTGGCCAGTGCCGACAGAAGTACAGCTATAGGAAGTGAAACAAATGCTACTGGTGAATATAGTACCGCAATCGGCCACGCAACAATTGCAAGTGGTACTTATAGTACCGCAATAGGAAATGGGTCCGAAGCATTTGGTGAATATAGCTTTGTTGCTGGTTATCAGTCTTATGCAGATAAAATTGCTGCTGTTGCATTAGGATATCAGGATACTGCTCTAGGTCAATATAGTTTTGCGGTAAACTTTGAAACCAAAGCTTTTGGCGATTATAGTTCCGCTTTTGGTTATCGTTCAACAGCAAGTGGCACTGTTAGTTTTGCATTTGGTAGTGGAGCGCTTGCAAGCGGGAATACCAGTATAGCTTTAGGAACGATTACATCTGCTATTGGACAAAATAGTATTGCTACAGGTATGTATTCAGAAGCAAGTGGCGGACAAAGCACAGCGATGGGAAATGAAACAGTTGCCAGTGGTGAAAATAGCACAAGTATAGGTTACAGAACAGTTGCCAGTGGTGATTACAGCATAGCAATGGGCCGATATATTGAAGCAAGTGGTACCAATTCAATTGCTATTGGGTTGGATTATAATAATCCTATTCCCGTGCTTAGCCAGAATAACACAATGACTATTATGGGTGGCAGAGTAGGAATAGAGACGCTTTCACCAGATAAAACACTCACTGTAGATGGAGATGTACGAATTACTGGTGATATTTATTATGGAGCTGTTGGATCATTTAATACATACCTGAAACCAGATTTTGTTTTTGATGATCAGTATACAAAAAGCTATGATATTATCGAAATTGAAAATTTCATTAAAGAAAACAATCATTTGCCCTGGTTAACTCCTGCCGATGAAGAGCAAGAAGGTATAAACATGACGCGAATGACTTTTGAAACCCTTGAAGCAGTTGAGAATATTCAAATTCAGGTTATTGAACTGAAAAAACAACTTAACCTTGCCATGGAGATTATTGAAAAACAGAATAAAACCATTAAAAAATTGAAAACAAATAAAAATAATTAGATATGAAAGCATTTATATTGACAGCATTATTAGTTACATTTTTGGAGTTTGGCTACTCACAAAACATCTCTAAAGAGGTTGTTGCCTCTGCAGGAGAAACTTACACACACACTACAGAAAATTTCACAATGAGCTGGACGTTAGGTGAAACTGTAATTGGAACATTAACCTCAGGTGACGGTTCGATTACTATCTCACAAGGTTTTCATAGTGGTGGTCCTTTAAGCGGAATCGGAATTGATGAATATATGCATAATGAAGGAATGCTATTCCTCTATCCCAACCCGGTTGATAAAACCCTGTTTATGTATGTCAGCAGAATCGGCAAAGCTGAATTTTCTTACAAAATATTCAAGTCACAAGGACAAGTAATTGCGATTGACAAAGTTTCTAAGATCGATGAACTTATTGAAATAGATGTATCAGGAAATAAACCAGGCATTTATTTCCTGATTTCTGAATTTAAAAACGGAGAGAGAAATAGTTATAAATTTATAAAAAACTAGTTCCAGTATTTTATTTTTAAACAAAAAATATTTAGTAACATGAAAAAACAACTTATAACATTGTTAGTGGTTTTAGTGACTACTATTGTTGCATTTCCCCAACCCACCACATTCAATTATCAGGCAGTGGTGCGAGATATCGATGGCAACCTTATCGCGAACCAGGATATTCAGTTCCGTGTTGAAATTTTAGATAATGAGCAAAACATTCAATACGCAGAAATCCACAGTATCCAAACCAATGAATTTGGACAGGTAAATGTTGAAGTAGGCGGTGGCACACCGCAAGAAGGAGACTTCTCTGTAATTCCCTGGGGCACCGTTAAGCTATATCTGCGAACAGCCATATCTTTAGATCAGGGCGCCAGTTACATCGAAATGGGACAAGCTCCCTTACTCGCTGTACCCTATGCATTATACTCCGCATCTGGAGAACCTGGAACAGGTATTGAATCAGTCTCCGATAATGGCGACGGCACACTCACTTTTCATTTTACCGATGGTTCAACTTACATTACACCAAATCTTGCCGGCCCTACCCTCGAGGACCAGCCTGGCAACCTCATCTACCATGACTCTGCAGGGTGGGTGGGCACCGATGCCATAAAAATTGCAGGCAGCAATGTGGCCATTGGTACAAACCCGGCCATCTCCCGGCTACTCGTACATGGCGATGTTAACGCTAATATCGACGATCCCATTTTTGAAGTAAAAAACAAAGACGGCAATGTAGTATTTGCCGTTTACCAAAATGGTGTAGAAGTAAACGTAGATGAATCTACGCAAAACAAAGCCCTTAAAGGAGGATTCGCTGTAGGTGGACTTACCGGAGGTAAAGACAGCATTGTACAGTACTTTAGAGTAACGCCCGACAGTGTGCGTGTATATCTGAAAGATGACACCACCAAAGCTCAAAAAGGCGGTTTTGCCGTTGGTGGGCTCACATCAGGAAAAGGCGCTTTGGAATACCTTAGAGTAACACGCGACAGCACCCGCGTTTATGTCGACAACGCAACAAAAGCTCAAAAAGGAGGCTTCGCTGTAGGTGGACTTACCTCAGGTAAAAGCACTGATTATTACATGAACATTACAGAAGACAACTATTTCATAGGTCATCAAAGTGGTGGTCAATTGAATACCGGTACGTATAATTCCACATTAGGGTACCAATCAGGCTATTCTGTTTACAATGGAAACAGTAATTCATTTATTGGTTACCAGAGCGGTTATTCCACAACCAATGGTGAAGGCAATTTATTCCTTGGTTATCAATCAGGTTTTAATAATGTAGAGGGATACTACAACTCATTTTTAGGATATCAGTCCGGATATAGCAACACAGTTGGCAGTGCCAATAGTTTCCTGGCCAGTTACAGTGGATATAGCAATACAACCGGAAACCTAAACACTTTTGTAGGATACGAATCAGGTTTTTCCAATACCCTGGGTACAGCCAACACTTTTATCGGAAGTTACGTAGGACAAAATAACACAGAAGGCAATTACAATGTTTACATAGGTGAACGAGCAGGTTATATGGGTACAAATCCCGACCTGAATGTTTTTATTGGTTACAGAAGTGGATATGAAGTCAGCTCAGGATCAGCCAATGTAGCTATCGGATACCGAAGTGGGTATAGTTTAAATAATGGGAACGATAATGTATTTCTGGGAACTAATTCCGGATACAATATTGAAGACGGATATAGAAACATTTGCCTGGGTTCAAACTCAGGATATGCCCTTTCTAACGGCGATAATAACGTCTTCATTGGCGACAGTACTGGCTATTCAGGTGGTTCTGTAGATGAAAGTGTTTTTATGGGTTCAGCAGCAGGTAAAAATGCCCTAAACAGCACCGAAAATGTTTTCATTGGATACCAGTGTGGATATCATACCACAAACAGCAACTTCAATGTTTATATTGGAAACAGAGCTGGAAGAGATAACAATGGTGGAAACAATGTATTTATTGGAAGAGGCACTGGCAGGTATGTAACAGCAGGAACAAACAATGTTTATATGGGTATTGGTGCCGGTGGCGACAATGCCGACGGAGACAATAACACCTACATTGGAACCCTGGCCGGAGGTAATGGAGTATCTGGAAGTAAAAACGTATATATTGGCAATTTTACCGGAGGTGGTGCCGTAGGCGACAGTAATGTGTTTATTGGCAATTTTGCAGGCTATTCAGAAAGTGGGTCGCAAAAACTATATATTGATAATACAAGTACATCGAGCCCGCTCATAAAAGGAGATTTTAACAGCAACTGCCTTCAGGTGAATGGGAATTTCTATTATACAGGTTCATTTGGCGCTTGTTCAGATGCCAGATACAAAAAAAATATCCAACCCATTTCCAATGCTTTAAGCTACATCATGAAGCTACAGGGAATTAACTATTATTGGAGGCAAAATGAATTTCCAGATGTACCATTTAGCAACCGTAAACAAATAGGTTTAATTGCTCAGGATGTAGAAAAACTCATACCTGAACTGGTTTCGGAAAACAACGACGGGTATAAAACCATTGATTATGCAAAGCTTACACCTCTATTAATAGAGTCGATAAAGAGCCAGCAAGAATCAATTGAAAAACAAAAACTTCTGATTAATGAACTCGTAAAAAGAATAGAAAAGCTTGAAAATAATTAATAATCCACCCGGCTCACAGTTTTGTTTTTCAGCAAATAAAGGACTAAATTGCAGGAAAAACAGGTGGCGGGAAACCCTAATAAACAACAAACTATGAAAACATTATTTTTAACAATAATCGCCGTTGCTGTAATGGAGTTTGCAGCAGCACAAACAATATCTAAAGATGTTGTTGCAACTGCCGGTGACACTTATACCAATACCAGTGAAAACATTGTGTTAAGCTGGACAATTGGACAAACTGTAACCGGTACCTTTTATTCTGGCGATGGCACTTTCTCCATAAGCCAGGGATTTCATACAGGCATGCCCCTGAGCGGCATTGGCATTGAGGAGTACTACTCCAATAGCCCTGTGCAAAACATTTATCCAAACCCAACGCATGGAAATGCATATCTTGAAATGACAAACAGCCAGGAAGGCCCCATAATTTTCAAAATCTATAATGCACAGGGAAAGCTGGTAAGTACACAGCAAGAAATCATTGAAAATGAAAAAATAGAAATCCAGTTGCAATCATTAAAACCCGGAATATACTTTATTTCTTCACTTTTTGAAGATGGAAATAAAAAAAGTCAGAAAATTATAAAACAGTAAAAACATGAAAAAACAGCTTATCTTTTTATCCATGCTGATGCTTGGGGTTATAAATTTATGTGCCCAACCAGACACCTTTAATTACCAGGCGGTTGTCAGAGATACCGATGGCAACCTTTTAACAACCGAAACCATACAGCTTCGATTGTCTATTCAAGATGATGGATCGAGCAACCATTATACTGAATTGCATGAAACAACCACAAATGAATTCGGACAAATTGCAATAGAAGTTGGTGGCGGAACATTAATTTCAGGCGACTTTAGCACCATTCCATGGGGAGATACCCGATTATGGCTAACCTCCGAAGTTTCACTCGATAGCGGAACGAGCTTCTCTCAATTGGGACAAGCTCCGTTATTAGCTGTGCCTTATGCGCTTTATGCAGCGTCAGGCGAACCAGGTCCGGAAGGTAATGGTATTCAAAATGTAATAGATAACGGAGATGGTACACTGACCTTTGAATTTACAGATGGCACCAGCTATACAACTCCGAACCTTGCCGGGCCTACACTGGATGCACAGCCAGGTAATTTAATCTACCACGATTCCACGGGTTGGGTAGGTACCGATGCCATTAAAATTGCCGGACAAAACGTTGGAATTGGAACAAACCCTGCAATTTCGCGATTGCTGGTACATGGCGATACAGCAGCAAGTGCCGACGATCCTATTTTTGAAGTAAAAAATAAAGATGGCAATGTAGTTTTTGCAGTGTACCAAAACGGTGTGGAAGTAAACGTGGATGAATCGACTAAGGAAAAAGGGCTGAAGGGCGGTTTTGCTGTGGGTGGCCTCACCGGAGGAAAAGACAGTGTGGTGCAGTACTTCAGGGTAACACCCGACAGTGTGCGTGTATACCTTCGAGAAGATACTACCAGGGCTCAAAAAGGTGGATTTGCTGTGGGTGGCCTCACAGGAGGAAAAGGGGTTGCTGAATATTTGAGAGTAACACCAGATAGCACCAGAGTCTATGTCAACAACTCTGCCAAAGGCCAAAAGGGTGGCTTTGCAGTAGGTGGGCTTACAGGTGGCAAAAACACAGGCATTCGCGATGAATACATCCGAATATCACCTGACAGTGTGCGTATTTATATTGATGAATCGAGTGGCAAGGCGCAAAAAGGAGGTTTTGCAGTTGGAGGACTGACAGGTGGAAAGCAACAACTCCCTCAATTTTTTAATGTGGAATTCGATACCACACAAACAATAAACCCCAGTGAACCCAGAATTTTGTGGTATCCCGGCAAGAATGCATTTATGGCCGGACAGGTACTCATTGAAGATGTCGATAGCGTTGGAAAAAACTCCCTTTCGAATGGCTTTGAGAACAAAGCCATTGGAAATGGTTCTATTGCAATGGGGTACCGATCAATAAGCCGCGGAATATTATCTTCTTCCATCGGCTATAATTCAGTGGCCAATGATACGCTTTCTTTTGCATTTGGAAATCATTCATTTGCAAATGCCCCCAGCTCCTACGCCTTTGGCTCCTATTCCAGAGCATTGGGATATGGTAGTTTTGCCCTGGGATTTTACGAAGAGGGCCTTGCTGCGTTCATTGAAAAACCAACAACAGCATCAGGGCCATTCTCATTTGCCATAGGATTTGGTTCCACAGCTGCCGATACTGCTGCCGTTGCAATGGGTGTTAAAGCAGAAGCTCTGCAGCCATTCTCAACAGCAATTGGTTTTGTATCGCAAGCGCAGGGCAGACAAAGTCAGGCCATTGGAGCTTTTTCTAAAACTACTGGGGACAATGCCACTTCCATAGGAAATTATGCTGAAGCCCAGGCAGTAAATGCTTTTGCATTTGGAAACAATGCCATTGCAGGTAACGACTTTGCTATGGCGGTCGGAAATACCGTTACATCGGCAGGTGAATTCAGCTATAGTTTTGGAAATAATATTACAAACTCCGGGAAAGAATCTTTTGGGCTTGGTAACAACATAATAATCACTGAGCTTGCTATGAATTCATTCGCTATTGGAAATAACATTGGTGTCAATTCACCCGGGTCATTTGTATTTGGTGACGGAACAGCATTGAGCCAAAACATGGCCAAACCAGAAAATAGTTTTACCGTGAGGTCTTCCGGTGGAGTTTATTTTTACACATCAAGCAATTTGGAATCAGGTGTAGAAATTACAAATGGTGGAAGCTCGTGGAATAACATATTTAAAAACAATCGTTTAAAACATGGTAAAGCTAAAGGAAGTGAGATTTACAAAAAACTGCAGCAGCTTGCGGTTGAGGAATGGAGTTATAAACAACAAGATGGCTCAATTAAACACATTGGCATTGACCCTGCCCTGTTTTATGAAACATTTGGTTTAGGGGCAGGTAAAACAAAAATGACCTGGATTGATCCGGTTGGAATTAACACAATTGCCATACAGGAACAACATAAGATTATAACAGAGCAACAAATTACAATTGAAAACCAGGCAAAAAAGATTAAGCAGCTTGAGCAGGAAATCGAGCAAATAAAAGAGCTAATTCAGAAATAGTAATTTAGTTGTAATTGCAGAATTGTTAGAGGTGAAACTTTCTGAGTTTCATCTCTAATACTTCCTGGGTAATTGGTTTATCCAAAAAATCATCGCAACCCTTTTCAATTGACTCAGAACGGTACTGGTTTCCAGTATAAGCAGTTTGCACAAAAATTATAGTGTCAGGGGAATTAAACTTAATCTCTTTAGCCAAATCAAGGCCATTGACATCGGGCAACCTCACATCCATTAAAACAAGATCTATATTATGCTCACTTACTAATGCTCTGGCTTTTGTGCCATTTTCTGCTTCATAAATTTCATATTGCATTTCGGCACCACTCAGCAGCTCAAAAAGCTGACTTAAATAAAGTCTGCTTGCCATATCATCTTCCACAATCAATATAGTCTTGCTATGCGCTTTATCTTCCATAATAACCTTTGATTTCTTAGTTTCTGTTTCTGCTTTTGGTACGTTTAAAACAATTTCAATTTTTGCTCCTTTTACCCTGTTTTTATCAACTATAATTTCACCGCCCATGGCATCTATAAGCCCCTTTGCGACTGAAAGTCCCAATCCGGCTCCACCATATATTCGATCGCGTTTTACATCGCCCTGCACAAATGGAATGAAAATATCATTTTCTTTACCTTTTGGGATACCAATGCCGGTATCTTCAACAAACACCAACAATTGCTGGTCTTTAAGTTGATACCCAAACCAAATAGTTCCCTTATTGGTAAATTTCACAGAATTGTTTAAAACTGCTTTTATAGCAAATCTAAGTTTGAACCAATCGATCAACTGCTCTTCAGTATCCTCATCCTGAGGCAAAACCAACTTCAAAATTATTTCTTTATTGCGAACAGCATAACCAAACTCCTCATATAAATCTTCAAAAAAAGTTTGTAAACAAACTGGTTGTTTTTTAATACTGATCTGTCCGGTTTTTATTTTAGCAATTTCTACAGTATTCATAATAATTTCGAGCAGCTTGTCTGATGATTCTCTTATCAACCGCAAATATTGGCTATGTTTTGCAGAATTTGGCTCCACATGTTCAATCAACTGCGCAAACCCGCTAATACCGTTTAACGGTGTTCTAACCTCATGTGACAAATTTGCTAAAAACGCTGACTTCAGGCGATCGCTCGATTCGGCAAGCTCTTTAGCTTCCTGTAAGAGCTTATTGTTTTTTTGATAATCAGTTACCAGTTTTTCATATTGTAAGTTTCGCTCTTTGAGGTTAAATTCTGTATTTTTTCTATCTGTTATTTCCCTGTTATTCACGTAGCTTTTTATAGCCTCTGGATCTGAAAAATCGTGATGCACTACATCTTCAATCCAAACATAAGTATGGTCAGATTTCATAACACGGTATTCATACTTTACAATGCTCCTCTGATTTGAAATACTGGCTTTCAAAATGCTTAATATCCGTTTTTTATCATCAGGGTGAATGCGAGCTTCTAATTCTTCAAGAGATAAGCCCACAATATCGTCCTCATGGTAGCCCAAAATTTTGTAGTAAGAAGGCGATGCATAATGCACCACATCATTGATGAACAATGCAACACCATCATGAGTATTTTCAGCGAGCAACCTGTACCTTTCTTCACTTTTTCTGAGTTTTTCCTCAGCATCAACGCGGTCAGAAATGTCAATTATGGTAGAATAAAGCAGTTTTTTGTTGCCAAATAAAATGGGAGTTGAAAACACCTCTACATCTCGTATTTCTCCATTTTTCAGTCTGTGTTTAAATTGAAAAACATTCTGTTTCTGCTTTACAGTAAGGTCCATTTTCCCCAACACCTTCTCCTCTCCCAACGTATTGATGTCAAAAATGAATTTATTTATAAACTCGTGATAACTATAGCCATAAAA
>Ga0102938_10004340_pt1 | contig 10441 bp, 11 predicted proteins | sample SalPonR2_B_D2_MG_FD_84516 | JGI IMG/M metagenome (GOLD analysis project Ga0102938, IMG submission 84516) | Salt pond soil microbial communities from South San Francisco under conditions of wetland restoration - Salt Pond MetaG R2_B_D2_MG | ecosystem: Environmental > Aquatic > Marine >...
CGCGTCGCGGGTATTGGTGAACCAGCCCGGGCTTGCGGCCATGCGCTTGGCGATCTGCTTCTTGATGACCTCTTCTTCCTCGGATTGGGGCACGGGGATGATCTCTTCGCCGGCCTCGGCGCGCGCGCCCAACAGCACATACAATGTTGCGTCGCCGCCATCGTCGAGGATCATGTTCGCGCCCTCGGGGAACATGAAGGATTTGTCGAGATAATCCCAATGCTCTTCCAGGGTCTGACCCTTGATCGCAAAAACCGGGATGCCCGCCTTGGCGATGGCCGCAGCCGCGTGATCCTGCGTGGAAAAGATGTTGCACGACGCCCAGCGCACATCGGCGCCCAGCTCCACCAGCGTTTCGATCAGAACCGCGGTCTGGATCGTCATGTGGAGGCTGCCCACGATGCGGGCGCCATTCAACGGCTTGGAAGTCCCGAATTCCTCGCGCAGGGCCATCAGCCCCGGCATTTCGGTTTCTGCAATATCCAGTTCCTTGCGGCCAAATTCGGCCAGCGCGATGTCTTTGACGATGTAATCGGTCACGGTTGATCCCTCGGGTCACAATCTACGGGTTGCGCGCCACATAGCACCCGCTCCGCGGCGCGGCAATGCAACGCGCCGGAAAGGAAATCCATTCGACCGTATCGGCCCCGCGCCCGCCGCATGCGCGGCACCGGGCCAGCCGTCACCCCTTGCCGCCGCTCTTCTGGCCAGGCGTCTGTTTTGGCGGGGCCGGCGTGTTCACGTTACCCGGCCCCGGTGTTCCGTCGCCATCTTTGGACATCTTCAACCTCCCGTTTTCAAGCGGCGCAAGAAGCCTGGCCCAACCCGAACCGATTCGCGAAATGACCCTGTTTCTCTGTTTCCAAAAATATCCCGGGGGTTTGGGGGCTGGCCCCCGATCCGACAGATGCTAAACCATACCGTGCCGGAGGTTTCGTCATGCCCAAATCCACCCCTCGCGCCTGGCAAAGGATGCTGTCCGGCCGCCGCCTGGACCTGCTCGATCCCACGCCCATGGATATCGAGATCGAAGATATCGCCCACGGCCTGGCCTTTGTGGCGCGCTGGAACGGACAGACACGCGGTGATTTCGCCTATTCGGTCGCCGAACACTCGCTGCTGGTCGAAACCATCTGCGTCCGGCTCAAACCGGACTGGCCTGCGAAATGGCGGCTGGCGGCCTTGCTCCACGATGCGCCCGAATACGTGATCGGCGACATGATATCGCCGGTCAAGGCTGCGGTCGGGCCCGGATACGGTGCGCTGGACGACCGCCTGATGGCGGCGATCCATCTGCGCTTTGGCCTGCCTGCCGAAATCCCGAAACCCGTCAAGGCGCTGATCAAGAAGGCCGACAAGGTTTCTGCCTGGCTTGAAGCGACCCAACTGGCCGGCTTCGATCCCGCCGAAGCCGACCGTTTCTTTGGGCGTCCCGATCCGGCGCTGACAGACGGTCTGACCCTGCTCCTGCGTCCACCGCTGGAGGCGCGCGCGGCGTTCACGGATCGCCACCGGTTCCTGCTCGAGGCGCATGATGGCTGAGGTGACGGTGGCGGTGCGCCGGGCCGCGCCCTATGACACCCGCGCCATGGCGGGTCTCTTGAACCGGATCATCGCCACCGGCGGCACCACGGCGATGACCCGGCCGGTCGCGCCTGCCGAAATCCTGGGCTGGCTCGGCCGCACCCACGCGGCGTGGCACGTGGCCGAGCTGCAAGGCGACATCGTCGGGTTTCAATGGATCGAACCATGGGACGCATTGCCGCCCGAAGCCGCCAATATCGCAACCTTCGTCCAGCAAGGCCGCACCGGGCTTGGCATCGGATCGGCCCTGTTCCGGGCCACCGAACACGCGGCGCGCAACATGGGCTACGCCTGGATCAACGCGAATATCCGGGCCGACAATGAAAGCGGGCTGACCTATTACCAGTCGCGTGGCTTCCGGGTCTGGAACCATGTCAAGAACGTCGAGATCGCACCGGGCCTGATCGTGGACAAGATCTGGAAGCGCTACGATCTCGACTAGGCCACTTGAAAAGAAAATTTACAAGATACCCGTATCGCGAAACCAGCGTCGACGGTCTTTCTGTTCGTGCAGGATTGCCGCGCGCCCACGGGCGGGGCGGCGTTCGGGTTCGATCCAATGGGGCGGCGAATTCCATACTCTCTTGGCTTCCGGGTTGCGAATCCATCTTGATAGGAGGGTCGGCATGGGGTTTCCTTTCCACGTGTTGATGCTCAGACGTTACTCGGACTTGACCCCAGCACGTGAGTCGGGAATCTTTTCAAGATGTAAGCTGAGGTTACACATGGACTGGCGCGATATCCCCTCCCTCTCCGCCTTGCGCGCGTTCGAGGCCGCTGCCCGGCTCGGGTCCTATACCCAGGCTGCCGGCGCCCTGAACGTGACCCATGCCGCCATCGCACAGCATGTGCGCAGCCTCGAGGCGGATTTCGGCCAACCCCTGATGCAGCGCGCCGGGCGCGGTGTCATTGCGACCGAGGCCGGACAAAGGCTCGCCCGTGACCTGGCAACCGGTTTCGGAGAGATCGCCGCAGGCGTGCGCCGCCTGCGCCATGCCGGCACCGCCAGGCCCCTGACCCTGACGACCACGCCCAGTTTCGCCGCCCATTGGCTGATGCCGCGATTGGCCGGGTTCTGGTCGGCCCATCCCGACATTCCGCTGGCCGTTCAGACCGACGGCGGTCTGGTGGACCTCAAGCGCGACGGGATCGACCTCGCCATCCGTCACGGGCGGGGGCCCTGGCCGGGGCTGGAGGGGCCAATGCTCACCCGTGCCGAACTGGTCGCGGTGGCCCGTCCGGGTCTTGTGCCGCCCCCTGCCGATCCCCACCACCCCGATGCCTGGCTGAGACTTGCAGATGCGCATTGGCTGAATGACACCAGCTACGGCGAATTTGTCTCGCGCCTGCGCGCGCTCGGGCTCGATCCAGAGACCCTCTCGAAGACGGATATCTCGGGTAACACGCTGGTCCTTGCGGCCTGTCGGGGCGGGGCGGGCGTGTCCGCGCAGCCGCGCGCCCTGGTCGAACAGGATCTCGAAGAAGGACGGCTCGGCATCCTCGCCATCGAGGGCGAGGGGAACCTGGGCTACCACCTTCTCCACCCGTCCGGGCCGGTGCCGCCGCGTGTGCAGACCTTCATCACCTGGCTGACACGCGACCTGCGGGCCTGAACGCCGCTCGTTCCTTCATCTTGGCCAATACACTCCGGGGGAGTCGCGCAGCGACGGGGGCAGCGCCCCCGGCCACCGCAGGCAAAGCAGGCTACCGGAAGAAGCAGGTCGTTCCGGCCCACAGCAGGCGGATCCGGGTGTCGGTTTCGTCAAGGATGCCAAAGATGTCCGACCGGTTGAATTCGGTGCCAAGCGTGGTGACCTGGAAACTCGTCTGTGGCATCTCGATCCGCAGCTGATCCGCGCGGAAGCCACCGGCCACCCCCAGATCGGGGTCGGAATTCGTCCAGCCGACAAAACTGCCGTCCTGGAAGTTCAGCGTCAGCCCGTCTTCCCAACGCGCGCTGGTGATCGGCCCCGCGCCGCATTCGCTGTTGGTGGCGATGCTTTCGGGGCGTTCATCCAACAGGGGCGACACGGTTTCGACGACGCCTATCTGCGCCCGCCCGAAATCGATGCGCAGACCGCTGATCGTGGGCTGGATGCCGCGTGCATCCAGCGTCATGGCCGGCGGCGCCGGTTCAGACGGGGTTGTCACGCATGCGGCAAGCGCGAGGGTCAGGCAGGCAGCGGCAACGGCGCGCAAGGACATGGGAACAGGCTCCGGCAAGGCGATGGGGCGGTGACGCGCCGTTATCGCGGGGATCGTTTGGCGAGAATACGCTGCAAGGTGCGCCGGTGCATGTTCAGCCGACGCGCCGTTTCCGAGACATTGCGATCACACAACTCGTAGACGCGCTGGATATGTTCCCACCGCACACGGTCGGCCGACATCGGGTTTTCGGGCGGCGGTGGCATTTCCTCTCCGGCAGCCAGGAGGGCCGCGGTTATGTCATTGGCATCGGCCGGTTTCGACAGGTAATCGGTCGCCCCGATCTTGACCGCGGCAACCGCGGTCGCGATCGCCCCATATCCCGTCAGCACCACGATGCGGCTGTCGGGGCGCTTTTCGCGAAGGGTTTCGACGACATCAAGTCCGTTGCCATCCTCCAGCCGCAGGTCGATCACGGCATAGGCCGGGGGGCGCGCGGTGGCGATGGCCTTGCCGGCGGCAACGGATCCGGCGGATTCAACCTCGAAGCCGCGCTTTTCCATCGCGCGTTCCAGCCGGCGCAGAAACGGCTCATCATCGTCCACCAGCAGCAGGGATTTATCCGGCCCGATGTCGCGAAGTGTGCGTTCCTGGGTCATGCGTGGGGTCCTTCCGGTCTTTCACCAACTGGCGCTTCTTACATGCGAAGACCTAGGGCGGTCAATTTGCCCTGCAATCGCGACCCGCGTGATTTCCGTTCACGACCCCGCGTCGATGAAGCACCCGGTGCGGTCGGCCATCTGCTGCGGTGTCGTTTCGCGGTTGAAAAATTCCACGAAGCCATAGTCCGGCAGCACCAGGTAGGTAAAGGCCGTATGATCGACAAGGTAATAGGGATCATCGCCCACCTGGTGGCTGCGATGATAGACGCGGTAGGCGTCCGCAGCGGCGTCGGTCTGCTCGGTGCTGCCGGTCAGGCCCAGCATGCGGGGATGGATGTTCGAGGTGAACTGGGCCAGCACGTCGGCGGTGTCCCGGTTCGGATCGACGGTGATGAAGACGGGCTGCACCATGGCACCGTCGGCTTCCAGGATATCCACGGCCTCGGCGTTGCGCACGGCATCCAGAGGGCAGACATCGGGGCAGAACGTATAGCCGAAATACAGCAGGGACGGTTGCGTGACGACATCTTGATCGGTGACGGTCTCACCGGTTTCAGACACCAGCGTGAAGGGACCGCCGATGGATCCCGCGCCACCGGCCACGTTGCTGGCGCGGCATTGCCCGAACGGGTCGCCGTCTGCGCGCTGCGCCGTCTGTCCCAACATTACCGCGACGGCGGCCCCGATCAGCAGCGCGCCGATCAAGGCGGCGGAAATAATGGCGTATGTGCGGGTCATGACGGGCCTCTTGTGACTGATGGGTTTACATGCACGATAACGCCACGTTGATTACCCAGCCCGCCGGGCTTATCAACTCACGACCCCGTGCCTGTGACAGAAAGCCCGCTTGATGGCCATTGCCGCGAACGATCCAGCCCTGGACCTTGTCCGTCAGGATGCGCGCAGCGATTGGGTCAGGCTGCGCACGCTTCTGGTGCTGCGCTGGCTGGCGATCCTTGGCCAGACCCTGACCGTTGTCTTCGCGGCGTTCTACCTTGGGCTTCGGATCGAACTGGGTCTGTGTTTCCTTGCGATCGGGGCCAGCGTCGTCTCGAACCTGATCGCGATGACGATCTTTCCCGAGAACCAGAGGCTCGGCGATCGGGACGCGATGCTGACCCTGATGTTCGATTTGGCGCAGTTGAGTTTCCTGCTGTTCCTGACCGGTGGCCTGAACAACCCGTTTTCGCTTCTGATCCTTGCGCCGGTGACGATTTCCGCCACGGCGCTGACGATGCGATCAACGGCCATTCTGGGTGGTCTGGCCGTGGCGATGATCACGCTGCTGGCGTTCTTTTACGTGCCGTTGACGACACTTGACGGAACGGTTCTGCAGTTGCCCGATATCTTCGTTCTCGGCTTCTGGATCTCGATCGTGATCGGTATCATCTTTCAGTCCGCCTATGCGCGCCGGGTGACGATGGAAACCCATTCGATGAGCCAGGCCCTGCTGGCCACGCAGATGGCCCTGGCGCGCGAGCAGAAACTGACGGATCTGGGCGGGGTGGTGGCAGCCGCCGCCCATGAACTGGGCACCCCGCTGGCCACGATCAAGCTGGTCTCGTCGGAACTGGTCGATGAATTGGCCGATCATCCCGAACTGGCGGAAGACGCGGCGCTGATCCGCGAACAGGCCGACCGCTGCCGGGATATCCTCCGGTCCATGGGCCGTGCGGGCAAGGATGACGTTCACATGCGCACGGCCCCGATCGAGGCGGTGGTCCACGAAGCCGCCGAGCCGCATGAGGCGCGCGGAATCGAGGTGCACTATGCCTTCGAGAACGATCCGGGCGCACCCGGTGGGCAACCGGTGATCCGCCGCAAGCCCGAGATCATCCATGGTGTGCGGAACCTGGTTCAGAATGCGGTCGATTTTGCCGAGACCCGCATCTGGATCGAGACGGGGTGGTCCGCGTCTGAAATCCGGTTGCGCATCACCGATGATGGGCCGGGTTATCCGCCGGATATGCTGGGGCGTCTGGGCGATCCGTTCCTGCGCCGCCGGAGCCACGTCGTGCAGGCCACGCGTCCGGGCTACGAGGGGATGGGGCTTGGCCTGTTCATCGCCAAGACGCTTCTTGAACGGTCGGGCGCGACCGTGACGTTCTGGAATGCAACGGATCCGTTCCTGACGATGGACGACAAGGACGACATGGCCGGCGCCATCGTCGAGGTGATCTGGCCCCATGGCGCGATATCGGTGGCCGACGAGGAAACCACTGGCCCCCTGGGTGAGAACCAGCCCATCACGACCTAGGGTCCGGCACACATGGCGGGCACGCCTAAGTCTTTACATTGCCTCAGACTTTTAACGCGTTGTTAACCCTTCTGGCCGACCCTCTCATGGGGGTGAAAGGGTTGTGGACACCATGCCGGACCTCGCATCGATTTTGCTGTTGGCTGCGGTCAGCCTCTTGAGCGCGGGCCTTGGCTTGTGGCTGACGCTTGCGATCGTGCATCCGCAACAGCGCCGGGGGCGGGCTCGTGTCGGTGTCGTCTTTGCGGATGCGCAACGCCGCTATGAATTCCGCGAAGGGTATCTGATTTCACCATTGGAACCCAACGATGCCTTCCTGAACGCCGATACCGACCGCGCCATCGCCTTTGACGATCTTCGTCGGTCCCTGACGGCGTTAAGCTCGGACGTGCCGGGTCGTTTGTCGGCCCTGTTGACCCGTGGAGAGGCCTTCGTGGTGTCGGGCAAGTTCGGGCAGGACGCGGTATCCATCGCAGGCCGGGCCGAATCCGACCGGTTGATCCTGACCGTGGGGCCGGCGGATGCCGGGGCCGGGCGGAAAATCATCGACGGCGCAGTTCTGCAAAAACTCCGCGACGAGACCGAAGAATTGCGCCAGGCCATCGATCTTGGTTGCGCGATCATGTGGCGGCAGGCGGAAAACGGGCAGATCCTGTGGGTCAATGCCGCGTATTTCACGCTGCTGGATCGTGTCCTGGGCGACCGGTCGTCAGTGTCCTGGCCTGTGCCGGACCTGTTTGCCGATGCGTTTGATCCTCCGTTGGAACACGGCAGCGTGCGACGGTGCAGGATGGATCTGGCAGAGCGCAGCGATCCGATCTGGTTCGAGGTTTCGGCACATCGCCAGGCCGACGGGTCGCGGATCTGCGCGGCCCTTCCCATCGACCGCCTGATCGCTGCCGAAACCGCACATCGCAATTTCGTGCAGACCCTGTCGCAGACATTTGCGCATCTGCCGGTCGGTTTGGCGGTGTTCAACCGGCGCCGGGAATTGATCTTGTTCAACCCGGCCCTGGTCACGCAATCCACCTTGAGGGTGGAGTTTCTGTCGGGCCGTCCCAAGCTTGAATCGTTTCTCGATGCCTTGCGGGATCAGCAGCGGATGCCCGAGCCCAAGAACTACCGCAGCTGGAGGGATGAGATCGCGCGGCTGGAACGGGGTGCAGAGGATGGCAGCTATCAGGAGGTGTGGACGCTGCCGAGCGGCCAGACGTTTCGTGTGATCGGACGCCCGCACCCGGACGGGGCCGTGGCGTTCATGTTCGAGGACATCACGGCCGAAGTGTCCCTGACGCAGAAGTTTCGCGGCGATCTGGGTGTGTATCAATCCGTGCTGGATGGGATCCCCGGCGCGCTGGCCGTCTTTTCCAATGCCGGGGTCATGGTGTTCGCGAATTCCGGGTACGAGACGCTTTGGGGGGATGGGGGCGGGCGCAGTGCCGTTGGCCAGACGGTCGCCGAGGCTACGGATTACTGGATGTCCTGTTCGGAACCAACCGATGCCTGGTCTGAAATCAGGGGCTTCGGGGTGCGCAGGCGAAACCGGAGCGCGCTGTCGCGCGAGGTCTTGTTGCGCGATGGCCGTGCCCTGACCTGCCATGTGGGGCCGCTGTCCGGCGGGGCGATGCTGGTGTGTTTCGTCCCCTCGGACGTGGTCGAACGCGTGGCAGATCTGACAGCGCCCCTGACGCCTCTCGCTGACATGGCGCAACATCCACAACCGCAGGCGTCGGTCCGCCGCCGGGCCGTTGACCCGGTTGCAACGCCTTTGGCGAATGCCGGGCGCACCGCCCGCTCCGAATAGCGATCATCGGCCGGCGGGAATGATCGTTCATCGCCTGACGATCCCACGTTGCAGGCAGGGGTCAGTCGGCTAAACTGCCGTTGTCATGGTCACCACCGCGCCCGTTTCCTCCATCGTTGCTCCGCCGTCCGGGTGGCATGTTCATGCGCGCCTGTCCTTGCCGGGACCTGATGCGACGGCCGATCTTGCCCAGGCCATCGCGCCTCTTGTGCGACCTGGCGACACGCTGTTGTTGCAAGGGGACCTGGGGGCCGGGAAAAGCCACATGGCCCGCGCCCTGATCCGGGCGCGTCTGGGCGCTGGCGGGGCGCAGGCCGAGGTACCTTCGCCCACCTTCACGCTTGTCCAGACCTATGACGCCCCGGAGGCCGAGATCTGGCATGCCGATCTGTACCGGCTGAGTGATCCGCAAGAGTTGTGGGAGCTTGGCCTGGATGGCGCGATGGAAACCGCGATCTGCCTGATCGAATGGCCCGACCGGATCGCGCCGGATTGGCCGGACACGGCGGTCTGCCTGCGCCTGGAGACGCCGGCAGAGGCCCCGGAAACCCGTGTGCTGGAACTTTGGGCGCCTGCAACAAGCCGACTTGCGGCGCGGCTCATGCCGGTGGTGCGCCCCGCATGAGCGGTCTTGTGGTCGAGGGTTTCCTGGAAGATGCCGGTTGGGGCGGGGCCGCGATCGCGCCGCTGGCCGGCGACGCGTCCACCCGGCGTTATCAAAGGCTGACGCGGCCGGATGGTGCGCGCGCCATCGTGATGCAGGCCCCGATTGCGACCGATGCGGACCGGCGCAGTCTTCTGGCGTTCCAGCGGATGGCCGGGTGGCTGACAGCGCAGGGATTGTCGGCGCCCCGGATCCTTGCCGGAGAGCCTGCCGCCGGCCTTCTTGTCCTGGAGGATCTTGGCGATGGGAGCTTGTCCGGGCTTTTGTCAGGTGGATCGGCTGCCGCGCTGACAGCCTACCGGGTGGCGGCGCGCATTCCCGACACCCTGACCGCCCTGCCCGTCCCGGACTGGATCGCCACACCGGGGATCGAGGCGCAGGTCGACATGATCGCCCTCACTTTGGAACGCCTGCCTGATCCGGACCGGTTGGCGGAGCTCAAGCCTGCCTTGACGGAGGCCATGGCCAGGCATTGCGACGGGCCGGCAAGTGTCGCGCTCAGGGATTATCACGGGGACAACCTGATGTGGCTGCCGGACCGGTCCGGCGATGCGCGTATCGGTTTGCTGGACTTTCAGGACGCCGTGGCGCTGCCGTTCGGGTATGACCTGGCCTCGCTGGTTGACGATGTCCGGCGCGAGGTTCCGGAACCCTTGCGGCAAAAACTTGTAGAAGAATTCGCGGCGCGGCATGGCCTTGACGCGGCGGCGGCCCAATCGCGGATCGCCGTTCTGTCGGCCCTGCGAAACCTGCGTATCCTGGGTGTCTTCGACCGCCTGGCTGCCGAAGTCGGCAAGCCGCTGTATCGCCGGTTTATTCCGAGAACATGGGCTTTGATCGACCGTGCGCTGTCGGATCCCGCGCTGACGGGCCTGCGCAGCCCGGTGGCAGAGTTGCGGCGTCAAAGCGCGCGATGGTGCCCGGCATGACCTATCCGACGATGATCCTGGCTGCCGGGTTCGGAACGCGGATGGGGGCGCTGACGGCCGACCGACCGAAACCTCTCATCGAGGTTCAGGGCAGACCGCTTCTGGATCACGCCATTGCCGTTGCGGGGGATGGCCCGGTTGTCGTGAATGCCCATTACCGGGCGGCGCAGATGGCCGAATACCTTGCCCGCAATCATCCGGGTATCGTGCTGTCCGAGGAACAGCCCGATATCCTCGAGTCCGGCGGTGGTTTGAAACAGGCGCTGCCGCTGCTGGGTGCCTCGCCCGCCGCGACCTTGAATGCGGATGTCGTCTGGTCCGGTCCCGGTCCGTTGTCCGTTCTTGATGGCGGCTGGGATGGCGATCGGATGGGGGCGCTTTTGCTGCTGGTGCCGC
>Ga0102938_10004343_pt1 | contig 10440 bp, 8 predicted proteins | sample SalPonR2_B_D2_MG_FD_84516 | JGI IMG/M metagenome (GOLD analysis project Ga0102938, IMG submission 84516) | Salt pond soil microbial communities from South San Francisco under conditions of wetland restoration - Salt Pond MetaG R2_B_D2_MG | ecosystem: Environmental > Aquatic > Marine > Intertidal...
CGTGGCATCGTCGACCGCGACCAGCCGCAGCTGGCCGCCGATCGCGTCGTGCGCGGCGCGCGGCCGCTTGGCGTCGTCGGGCGCGCGCATCCGGCCGGCGGCTTCCAGCGCCAGCCGCGGACAGACGACGCCGGTCCAGAGCGAAGGCTTGCGCACGCCATCGACCCGCTCAGGCGCGGGCTTCGAGCGCCTGCCGGCGCGCGGCCAGCGGCACCACGTTGTCCGGCGCCAGCCGGATCGGCCCGGTGCCCGGCCCCTGGGCGCTGCGCAAGACCTCGAGCTCGCCGCCGGCGTGCACGGCCAGCCGCAGCGCGGCCAGCGACGGCGGGGCGGGGCAGCCGGGCGGATAGCAGACGAACAGCGGCGCCTCGCCGTTCTCGGCGGCCAGCTGCAGCCGCCGCACCGCGCGCTCGTTGACCTGGTTGCGCGCCGGCCAGGCCACCACCGCACCGCACAGCCCGCTCTTCAGGCACTGCTCGGCCGCCCACAGCGCGTGGTCGGGCGCGCGCACCACCAGCACCCGGGCCAGGTCCACGCCGGCGCGGTGCAGGCGCTGCGGGCAGGGCACCAGCGGCGGGGCGGCGAACACCACCGAGCGGCCCTCGCGGGTGCACTCGGCCAGGCAGGGCAGCAGCAGGTCCAGCTCGCCGCCGCCGGCCCGGTCGGGCACCAGCTCGGTCAGCTTGCCGCGCGGCCAGCCGCCGGTCGGCAGCTGGGCGTCCAGCGCGGCGTGGCCGGTCGAGCGGGCCGGAGCCGGGCGGCGCCGGCGGCCGCGCCACAGGTCGTCGCGGTCGGCCAGCAGGCGATCCAGCGAAATCGGGCGGGACGTGGCGTAGGCGGTCGGGGTCGAAATCGAGGGCATGGCGGTTCTCCTCTGCGAGTCTGGAGATACTGTATATGCATACAGTTTCTCAGATTCCGAGAACCGCGCGGTGAAAAAATTCCGCCCGACGCGAAGCCGGGCGGAATTCCGAGTCTGATCAGACACCTGGGGAAGGAAGGTGTCCGACCGCTCAAGACCCCGGACGGATCGGTCCGGGCTGGAGAGCGGGGCGCGCCGTCGGCAGAAGCAGCGCGCCCCGACGCCGGGTGTCCGGCGTCAACCGTTGCCGTCGTCGGCCATGCCCAGCCGGATGCGCTCGCGGTTGTTGTCGACCGTGGCCATGCCGATGCCGCGCACGTTGATCAGCTCGTCGATGTGGCGGAACGGGCCGTTTTCCTCGCGGTAGGCCACGATCGCCTCGGCCTTGGACTCGCCCACGCCGACCAGCGCCTCGGCCAGCTGTTCGGCGGTGGCGGTGTTGACGTCGACCGGCGCGTTCTCGGCGGCCAGCACGGTTCCGGACAGCGAAAGGGCCAGCACCAGGGCCAGGATCAGGTTCTTGAACATGATGGTTCTCCTTCGGATATCGATGATCGATGGATCGGTTCGGTTTTCGAAATCGGGCGCCGGCCTCGTGCCGGTCACCTCGCGATCCAGTCTGTCGATCCGGGCATCGTTCGACCATCGGAACCCGCCGCGACATCCTGTCGGAAATCGCCGCATCCGGACCCCGCCGGTTTTCGGGGGTCTGTAGGAGAATTCAGTAGCTGCCCGCCGCGGGCGCCGAAACGACCGCGGGCCGGCAGGAAACCGGCCCGCGATTCTGAGAATGGGGAGAGGTGACCCCCAACCGCCCGATCCCGTCACCCACATCACCCGCTGCCGCTGCTCCCTTCCGGGCCTGACGGGGTTCACGGGGTCGTGGTGCGGGGAGACCGAAGAGGGCCACCAGCCGGTATTGTCGCAAATTCTTGCGGGCGCGTCAGGGGGATTCGTGACCGGATTTCATGAACGCGCAGTCTGCGGACCGGCCCGGCGCGGGCTGGCTCGAAGCTGATTACGAACTTCATCGACAAAGAAAAACGCCCTGCGCGGTGGCAGGGCGTTTCCTTGCTGGCGGAGAGAGAGGGATTCGAACCCTCGATAGGGCTATAAACCCTATACTCCCTTAGCAGGGGAGCGCCTTCAGCCACTCGGCCACCTCTCCGTGAACCGTTGAATTGTCAGTCTAGCCGTTTCCGGCTTCGCCGGGCGCCGCTAGCGCGCCGCGAGAGGGATGGCTCATCCTCCGGATTTGCGAGCTCGCGGCGCTCGGTTCGAAGCTGGCTGCACTCGAATCGAACATGCAATTATAACGATCTCTAAGCCCGAATGCGACCGGCTTCGGGCTTGATCTTCATCTTGGGACTACCGGCGAATGAGCAGCCCAGCGGCGCGATCACGGACGGCATCGGTCTTCCGGCCGGTGCCCCATCGAATGCCTGTGAGAGGCCGGCTGTGCCGGGCGAAGGGCGGCCCGACCGGTTCGCGAGCAAGCTCCCTCCAACAGGCGGTCATTGCGCCGGCATCGGATCGAAGGCCTGCTGGAGGCCGCTTGCGGGCGAAGGGTGGTCCGGCCGGTTCGCGCGGAAATCCGCCCTCCCATAGTCGATTCCATGCCCGGCACCGAACCGAAGGCCTGTGGGAGGCCGGCTGTGCCGGGCGAAGAGTGGCTTGGGCAGTTCGCGAGCAAGCTCCCTCCAACAGGCGGATCAGCGCCAGCGTCAGATCGAAGGTCTGTTGGAGGCCGCTTGCGGGCGAAGGGTGGTTGGTCCGGTTCGCGCGCGAGCGCCCTCCAACAGTCGATGACAGGGCGAGGCTACTCGTCCGGCGCCGCGACGTCCTCGGCTTCCGGCACGCCCGTAACCCGCGCGTCCACCCACAGCGCTCGCAGCAGTCCGATCGCCGCGGCGATCAGCAGCACGCTCATCGGCAATGCCATGGCGATCGCGGCCTGCTGGATTGCGGTCAGGCCACCGACCAGCAGCAGCGTTGCGGCCACGGCGCCTTCGGAGATCGCCCAGAACAGCCGCTGGGCGGTCGGCGGATTCGGGTGGCCGCCGGAGGTGACCATGTCGTCGACCAGCGAGCCGGAATCCGAAGAGGTGATGAAGAAGATCACGATCACCAGCGTTGCGAACACGGTGCTGACCGTTGCCCAGGGCAACTGTTCCAGCAGCAGGTGGAGCGCGATCGCCGCGTCGTCGATGACCTGCGAGGCCAGCGTCAGCCCCTGGCTCTGCTGGAGCTCCAGCGCCGCGCCGCCGAACGTCGCCATCCAGGCAAAGGTCACCAGCGTCGGCACGATCAGCGCGGCCAGGATCACCTCGCGCACCGTGCGGCCCTTCGAGATGCGGGCGACGAAGATGCCGACGAACGGCGACCAGGAGATCCACCAGCCCCAGTAGAACAGCGTCCAGTTCGTCTGCCACTCGCTCGGCGCGCCGAGCCCGATCTCGGCGCTCATGCCCGGAAGCCGCTGCAGGTAGCTGCCGAGCGACTGCACGAACGTGGCCCCGATCGACAGCGTCGGGCCGACGGCGAATACGAATACCAGCAGCACCGCGGCTAGCGCGATGTTGGCCGACGACAGCCGCCGGATGCCGCGCTGGAGGCCGGACACCACCGAAATCGTCGCCACCGCGGTGATCGCCCCGATGATGGCGATCTGCACGCCGGTACCGGTCGGTAGTTCCAACGAGCGGCTCAGCCCGGCGTTGATCTGCATCGCGCCCAGGCCCAGCGACGTGGCCACGCCGAGCAGCGTGCCGACCGTGCACAGGATGTCGGCGACATGGCCGATGGGCCCGTAGATCCGCTCGCCGATCAGCGGCCACAGCACTGCGCGCGGTGCCAGCGGAAGGCCGAGCCGGAAATGGCCGTAGCCGATCCCCAGGGCCAGCACCAGGTAGATCGCCCACGGGTGCAGGCCCCAGTGCAGGAAGGCATAGGTCATCGCGTCGCGCGCGGCCGCGGCGGACTCCGGCTCGGCGTTCGGCGGCTCCAGGTAGTGGCTCAGCGGCTCGGCCACGCCCCAGAACACCAGCCCGGTCCCCATGCCGGCGGCGAACAGCATCGCGAACCAGGCCGGGTACGAGAACTCGGGACGGGAATCGGGATCGCCGAGGCGAAGGCGTCCCGCCGGCGTGACCAGCAGGACCAGCGCCATCACCAGCAGCGCCGAGGCCAGCAGCATGTAATAGCCGCCGAAGGTCGCCGTCACCCAGCCCTGAACGGTCCGGAAGGTGCTCGCCGCCCAGTCCGTGTAGGCCCCGCCGACGACCACGAATACCACGACGAGCATCGCCGAGCCGAAGAACACCGTTGGCTGCATGCGCTCGAACGGGCCGAATTGTTTCGAGAGATCCTGCTGCATGGATGCGGCGCAAGCGCCGGTTCCTGCGGCGAATTCGCGTTCAGACTAGCAGGGTGCCGTGCTCGGGCCGGAGAAACCGGGGTGCGAATCGATCTTGCCACCCTTCGCCAGGCACAGCCGGCCTCCCAGAGTACTCCGTTCTGAGGCCGGCAATGCTATCGACTGGGGGAGGGCGGATTCCGCGCGAACCGGTTCGGCCACCCTTCGCCCGCAAGCGGCCTCCAACAGGCCTTCGGTCCGGCGCAGCGCCCGCTTCGCCTGTTGGAGGGAGCTTGCTCGCGAACCGAGTCAGGTCCATCTGCGTTCATCCCTGTCCATCTGCGGACTCGTCCGCACTCGATCGACACCCGTCAGACCACTCCCCCCGCCGCATGCCCCGACGCCCAGGCCCACTGGAAGTTGTGGCCGCCGAGGTGGCCGGTGACGTCGACGACTTCGCCGATGAAGTACAGGCCCGGGAAGTCCTTGCACTCCAGGGTCTTCGACGACAGCGCGTCGGTATCGACGCCGCCGATGGTGACCTCGGCGGTCCGGTAGCCCTCCGAACCGCTCGGCCAGACGGTCCAGTGGCGGATTCGCCGGTCGATCTCCTCGACTTCGGCGTCGGACAGGTCGGCCAGCGGCTTGTCGGTGAGCCAGAGTTCGCACCAGCGCTCGGCCACGCGCTTGGTCAATCGATCTCCCAGCCAGGTCTTCAAGGCCTTCTTCGGCTGCTCGCGCCGGGCCGTCTTCAGGTCGCCGGCCAGGTCGGTGCCGGGTGCGAGGTCCAGCGTCATCGGCTGGCCGACGTCCCAGTACGAGGAGGCCTGCAGGACGGCAGGGCCGCTGAGGCCCTTGTGGGTGAACAGCATGGCCTCCCGGAAGCTGCCTTCGCCGGCGCTCACTTCGCTGTCCAGCGACACGCCGGCCAGTTCGACGATCTGGTCGAGCTTGCGGCCCTCGAAGGTTACCGGTACCAGCGCCGCGCGGGTGGGGTGGACCTTCAGTCCCAGCGAGCGGGCGAAATCGAAGCCGAATCCGGTCGCGCCCATCTTCGGAATCGAATAGCCGCCGGTGGCGATGACCAGCGATTCGCAGGTGGTCTCGCCTTCCGGCAGGCGCACGCGGTGCGGCCGGCCTTCGTTCCGGTCCCCGACCTCCAGGATTTCGACCGGGCAGTGCGTGCGCACCGTCACGCCGGCCGCTTCGCATTCGGCCAGCAGCATCCGCACGATGTCCTTCGACGAGCGATCGCAGAACAGCTGGCCCAGCGTCTTCTCGTGCCACGGGATTCCGTGCTTGTCGACCAGCGCGATGAAATCCCATTGGGTGTAGCGGGCCAGGGCGGATTTGACGAAGTGCGGATTGGCCGACAGGAAATTCTCTGGCCCGCAGTGCAGGTTGGTGAAGTTGCAGCGCCCGCCGCCGGACATCAGGATCTTCTTGCCGACCTTGTTGGCGTGGTCGGCCACCAGCACCCGCCGCCCGCGCTGGCCGGCCGTGATCCCGCACATCAGCCCGGCCGCGCCGGCGCCGATGACGATGACGTCGAACGCCGCTGTGTGGCTGGAGGATGGGACGGGCCTGCTCATGCCCGGAGTGTAGTGGGCGGCGCGGCGGGCGTGGCCCTGCGGCGGACGATGCATGACGTCGCGGACGCTTGGTGTAGACTTAATCCCAGTGATCGCGATCCCGCAGCACCCGGGCCGCCCCATCCAGAAAAACCGGAAATTATCTTGAGTTATCAGGTTCTTGCACGAAAATGGCGCCCGCGAAGATTCGCCGACCTGGTCGGTCAGCAGCACGTGGTGCAGGCCCTGTCGAACGGCCTCGACGAGGGCCGGCTCCATCACGCCTTCCTGTTCACCGGCACCCGCGGGGTGGGGAAGACCACCATCGCGCGGATCCTGGCCAAGTCGTTGAACTGCGAGACCGGCGTCACCGCCGAGCCCTGCGGCGAGTGCGCGCACTGCGTGGCGATCGACGAAGGCCGCTTCGTCGACCTGATGGAAATCGACGCCGCCTCGCGGACCAAGGTCGACGACACCCGCGAGATCCTCGACAACGTGCAGTACGCGCCGGCCCGCGGCCGGTTCAAGGTGTACCTGATCGACGAGGTGCACATGCTCTCGACGCACAGCTTCAACGCGCTGCTGAAGACGCTGGAGGAGCCGCCGGACCACGTCAAGTTCGTGCTGGCCACGACCGACCCGCAGAAGATCCCGGTCACGATCCTGTCGCGCTGCATGCAGTTCAACCTGCGCCGGCTGGGTGTCGAGGAGATCGGCGGGCAGATCCGGAAGATCCTCGATGCCGAGGGCCTGGGCTACGACGACGCCGCGGTCGGCCTGCTGGCGCGGGCGGCCGACGGTTCGATGCGGGATGGCCTGAGCCTGCTCGACCAGGCGCTGGCCGCCGGCTCGGGCACACTGCAGGACAAGCCCGTCGAAGACATGCTCGGCACGGTCGAGCAGCGCCACCTGGCCGAGATTCTCGAGGGCCTGATCGCGAACGACGCCGGGCGGGCGCTGGCCGCGGTCGACGAGGTGTTCAGCCTGGCCCGCGACCTCGGCCGGCTGCTCGGCGACCTGGCCGAGACGCTGCACCGCGTCTCGCTGATCCAGCACGTGCCGGACTACCGCGACGACAGCCGCTCGGACTGGGAGCCGCTGGTCGACTGGGCGGCCCGGATGGATGCCGAGGACGTTCAGCTCTATTACCAGATCGCGGTTACCGGCAAGCGCGACCTCGGGCTGGCGCCGTCGATGCGCACCGGCTGCGAGATGACCCTGCTCCGGATGTTCGCGTTCACGCCGGCCGGCGAGGGCGAAGCCAGCCGTGCCGGTCGCACCGCCAGGCCGGCTGCAGCCGCGCAGACCGGTGGTGCGGCCGCAGCGTCCCGGGCCCCGGATGACGCCGTGCGCGAATCGGCGCCGTCGGCTTCAGGGCCGGTTGCGCCAGCGCCGCAACCCGCGCAGCAACCCGTACCGGAACCGACTCCGCCGGCCCCCGAGCCATCGGCCGTGGGCGCGCCACCGGCCGTCGCCGCGCCGACGCTGGCGCCGGAAACCTGGGCGCAGGTGCTCGAGGGCCTGGACCTCAACGGCTCGGTCCGCGCCGTGGCCGGCCTGTTGGCGCTGACCGCAGCCGAGGGCGACCGACTTGAATTCCGCGTCTCCCGGGACGATCTTCCCCTGATATCAGACCGGTTCAAGGCCAGCCTGGCCGACGCAGTGGCCCGGCAGACCGGCGGCGAGCGCCGGATCGACGTCAAGCCGGTCGATGACGACGAGCTGGTGACCCCGGCCCGTCTGGCCGAGGACGACCAGGCCCAGCGCCAGGCCGACGCCGAGGCCGCCGTGGCCACCGACCCGGTGGTTCGCCGCCTGCAGGACACCTTCGATGCCGAAGTCGTACCCGGCAGCGTCCGCCCCGGCGAGCCGACCCGGCACTGAATCCCGAATCCCACGTCCGGGCCTGATGCCCGGACCTACCCGGAGCCCCCCATGAAAGGCAACATCGCGCAGTTGATGCAGCAAGCGCAGAAGATGCAGGAAACCATGAAGAAGGCGCAGGCCGAACTGGCCGACCTCGAAGTCACCGGCGAAGCCGGTGGCGGGATGGTCAAGGTGGCCATGACCGGCCGGCACGAAGTGCGCAAGGTGCAGATCGACCCGACCGCCGGCGACGACCTGGAAATGCTCGAAGACCTGGTCGCCGCGGCGATGAACGACGCGGTCAACCGCGTGGCCGAGGCCAACAAGGAGAAGATGGCCTCGATGACCGGCGGCCTGCCGCTGCCGCCGGGCTTCACGCTGCCCTGAACGCCCACTGCTTCGAGCCCCGACCCGCGTGAACGATCCGCTGCTCGACGAACTGCTGCAGGCCTTGCGCTGCCTGCCCGGCGTCGGCTCGCGCACGGCCCAGCGCATGGCGCTGCATCTGCTCGAGCGCGACCGCGCCGGAGGCCGTGAACTGGCCGAAGTGCTCGGCCGGGCAATGACCGAGATCAAGCGCTGCAGCCGCTGCCGCAACTTCACCGCCGCCGAGCTGTGCGGCATCTGCCGCAGCGACAAGCGTTCTCGAAGCGTGCTGTGCGTGGTCGAGACGCCCGGCGACGTGCTGGCCATCGAACAGGCGACCGGCTTCGACGGCCAGTACTTCGTGCTGCTGGGCCGGCTCTCGCCGCTCGACGGCATCGGCCCCGAGGATATCGGCCTCGACCAGCTCGAGCGGCGCCTGGCCGACGAGCCGATCGAGGAAATCATCGTCGCCACCAACTCCACCGTCGAAGGCGAGGCCACCGCGCACTACATCGGCGGCATGGCGTCCAAGCGCGGCATCGCCATGACCCGCCTCGCCCAGGGCGTCCCGCTGGGCGGCGAACTCGAACACACCGACTCCTCCACCCTGGCCCACGCCTTCGCCTCCCGCCTGCCGGTCCGCGGCGACTGACTGCCCGGGTTCGGGCCCTGGTGGTTCCGGCCTTTAGATGATGAGCGCGAAGACGCGAAGGCGCAAAGAGAACCTCCTGAAATCACTCGATGAAACTGAAGTGCGAATGGGAATCCGATCCAGTACCGGAAATTCGGATCGGAAGGTCTACCGCGCCCCGGAAACAGTCCCGTTTCTTGTCTTTCCCTTCGCGCCTTTGCGTCTTCGCGCTCATCATCTAGAAGAAACGGTCGAACAGTTCTCTACGCCGCGCATCGCTGCGTCATACTGGACGCAGTCCCGACGACTTCGGTAGTCGACCATGACGATTCACAATTTCAGTGCCGGGCCGTCGGCCCTGCCGCGGCCGGTGCGGGAGAAGCTCGCCGAGACCTTCGCGCTGGATTCGGACTTGACGCCTTCGGTGGTCGAGATTTCGCACCGGGGCCAGGAGTTCATCGCCATCGCCGAGCGGCTGCAGGCCGGGCTGCGGCGCTTGATGGGCGTGGGCGAAGAGCACGAGGTGCTGCTGCTGCAGGGTGGGGCGCACCTGCAGTTCGCGATGCTGCCGATGAATTTCGCGCGCGGCCGGACGGCGGCCTTCTCGATCACCGGCCACTGGGGCGAAAAGGCGTTCGCCGAAAGCGCGAGAATCGTCGAGACCCGCCTCGTCGGCAGCAGCGCCGAGGACGGCTACCGCGACCTGCCGGAACTCGGCCACCTGCCGGCCGATGCCGCCTACCTGCACTACACCGGCAACGAGACCATCCACGGCGTGCAGTACGCCGATCCGCCGGCCGCCGCCGTGCCGCTGGCCGTGGACCTGTCCAGCGAGTTCCTGTCGCGGCCGTACCCCTACGCCGATCTCGGCATGATGTACGCCGGCGCGCAGAAGAACCTGGGCGTGGCGGGGCTGACCGTGGTGCTGGTCCGCCGCGACCTGCTGGAGCGCATCCCCGACGACCTGCCGACCTACCTCGACTACCGCACCTGGGCGAACTCGGACTCGATGAAGAACACGCCGTGCACCTTCGCCTGGTACGTCGCATTGGAGGTGATCGACTGGATCGAGTCGCTCGGCGGGCTCGAGGCCGTGGGGAAGCGCAACCGCGACAAGGCCGACCGCCTGTACGCGGCGATCGACGCCTCGGACTTCTACGCCAACCCGGTCCACCCCGACGCGCGCTCGATGATGAACGTGCCGTTCGTGATGGCCGACGAGGGCCTGACGATGCGCTTCGTCGAGCAGGCCGAGGCCGAGGGCATGCCCGGGCTGAAGGGCCATCGCGCGGTTGGCGGCCTGCGGGCCAGCCTCTACAATGCGGTCGAACCGGACGCGGTGACCGCGCTGGTCGAGTTCATGCACGAGTTCGAGCGTCGCCATGGCTGATCAGAAACCCGATCCCACCCGACTCGCCGAGATCCGAACGCGGATCGACGAGCTGGATTCGAAGATCCAGCACGCGATTTCCGAGCGCGCCAAGCTGGCGCTCGAGGTCCGCGCCAGCAAGGGCGACCTGGGCCGCGGCTCCGAGTACTACCGGCCGGATCGCGAAGCGCAGGTCCTGCGCCAGGTCATCGAGCGCAACGACGGCCCGCTGTCGGACTCGGTCATGCTGCGGCTTTTCCGGGAGATCATGTCGGCGTGCCTCGCGCAACAGGAGCCCATGAAGGTCGCCTATCTCGGCCCCGAGGGGACCTTTACCCAGCAGGCCGTCTACCGCCAGTTCGGCCATTCGGTCCAGGGCATCGCGGCCGAGAGCATCGAAGACGTGTTCCTGCAGGTGCA
>Ga0102938_10004346_pt1 | contig 10439 bp, 11 predicted proteins | sample SalPonR2_B_D2_MG_FD_84516 | JGI IMG/M metagenome (GOLD analysis project Ga0102938, IMG submission 84516) | Salt pond soil microbial communities from South San Francisco under conditions of wetland restoration - Salt Pond MetaG R2_B_D2_MG | ecosystem: Environmental > Aquatic > Marine >...
CGCTTGATCTGATGTTTCTTGGAGCAAATCCCGATAGGGTTTGCGGAAAGAAATTTCAGATAAGCAGCTGTTATGCGACAGTTTTCTGCGCTGAGCGTTAGCGAGGCCAGAAAATTGGCGCATAGCAGGTGCTGGTAAGCGCACACATTATACAAAATTTGATGGGGCCGTGAGCGGAGGCGAACGGTCGCAGCAAATTTTGTATAACGTTTGTGATAACCGAAGTTCGTTTGACCGAAGGGAAAACGAATTTGGGAAAATGCCGAGCTGAGGCATTTTCCGGTTATCACTTGTTAGATGAGGGTCTGGTCTGCCTTCATTATTATAATTAACAAATAGGCAGACCAGAAGCGCAGCGTCCCCTTGAGTTTTGTTCAATAATTACTTTTTTGTTTCTTTGATTACTTTTTTAATGATTTCTTGCACTTCGTCGTCGGCAACATACGTGGAATTAAATCTGTTTTTAAGAAGCTCTATAACGTTTTCATAAGTACGAGCTAACAATTTTAATGCGTAGTATAGCTCTGTTTTTCCATTAATATCCTTGGCATGTCGCTGAAAACCTCGGATTAAATCGTAGACGGTGTGAGGCTCGCAAACGGGAAGATGTTTGTCTTCGTTAATCGGCACGTAAGCCATTACAGTTTTTCGTTTTTCAGCAACTGCACCGACAAATCTGTGCATTCCATCAAAGACTCGATAAAATCCTTTTTCATCAGGGCCACGCATTAAAATTGGTTCATTCCCGAAAGACGCTTCATGAGTAAATCTTTTCTTGATTTCCTCGTCTTGTTCGATAAGTTTTAGGAATTTATCAACCGAACGTTCGCATTTATCTATCAGAACATTGTTCCAATCAGGAGTTGTTCCAGTAAAGAGAACTTGGTTTATCGGCACCTCTGTTTTCTGGTACTTAATATTGGGATTAGCTAAAAAGTCGCCAATCCAGTTAAGACGAATTCCGGCATTAACCAAAATGCGTTTTCTTGGATCAAGAAAAGATTTACTCTTCTCGTCCTCGTGGTCAGCAAGCCCTTCTATGTATTTTTCAAAATCATTCATTTTATTTTTCCTCCTTAATATATAAAAAGTAATTATTGAACAAAATTTCATCTAACTGGTTGTTATACGAACTTTTTGCAGATAAGTAGCAAAAATTTAATGGTTATCTGTATAAATAATAAAAAACTGTAAATTTCTTAACCTTTTAAATTGTAAAAGTTTTTTTGTTTTTATGCAAATAATTTTAGCTAAAATTGAAAAAATGTTTAGTTAATGTTTTATGGCGTTATAACCAAAATACTCCTAATTTTAATAAATTAGGAGCATTTTATTCTCTACTTCCTATGGGTGGCTACCGGGAGTCGAACCCGGATCGCCGGTGCCACAAACCGGAGTTCTAACCATTGAACCATAGCCACCATAATTACCTCAAGCGCACTCGGCAGGATTCGCCCCGCATTCGCAGGGCTATCTCTTAAAATATTTGATTCTTGCGCTTTATTCAAACTAATTTCTCGAACAAATAGCGCACTCGGCAGGATTCGAACCTGCGACCTACGGCTTAGAAGGCCGTTGCTCTGTCCGACTGAGCTACGAGTGCTTTAATAAAAAAACACCGTTTCAGGTGATTGCTTGTCTGCTTCGCGAATATTTTAAAATTACCAAAATTATACCTAAAAGTCAACTTGTTTTCTCTAAAAAACTCCTTAGTTCTTTAAACGCCCAGCCCCGATGACTCAAACTGTTTTTCTCTTTCTCGGACATTTCAGCAAAAGTTTTGCTAAACCCTTGGGGAATAAAAATAGCGTCATAAGGAAGGCCGGGCCTGGGCCGGCCTTGAGAGGACAAGGAAATAATTCCGTCAATCCTGCCTTTAAATGTCCAATGCTCTCCTTGGGGAGAAACCAAAACAGCCGCGCTTTCAAAATAAGCTTGCCTCGCACCCTCGGGAATATTTTTCATTTTTTCCAAAGTAAAAGAGGCCAAATCTTTGTCCGGACCGGCCCAACGAGCGGACTTAACTCCCGGATCCCCTCCCAGGGCTTTAATACAAATACCACTATCGTCGGAAACCGCCCATTCCTTAAGTTTTCCGGCCGCAAAACTGGCCTTTTTATAAGCGTTACCCATAAAGGTATTTCTGTCTTCTTCCACCTCCTCGGTTATTCCCATCTCTCCGGCACTTAAAATCTCCAATCCCAAATCAGAAAGCATAGCTTTCATTTCCTTGATTTTTCCCCGGTTATTACTGGCAAAAACTATTTTTTTTATATTCATAATTACAAACTCACAAATTACACGAATTTTATCATCGGCCTTGCCGATTAAGCGAACAAATTTACGAACAACCCCGCCTAAGCCCCTCTTTAAAAAGCTTAAAAAAAGCTAAAGAAATTTTACAATCAAACAACAAAACAAGGCAACAATTTAACAACATATTTTTCCGATTTGTAATTCATCTTTTATACCACCAAACCGCCAAAGCGGTGGAAATGGGCACAGATAAAATTATACCTATACTTCCCACCAAGGTTCTAACTATTTCCGTGGCCACGGCCCCGTTGTTAATAATATGCCACCAAGAAGGAAAAGCACTGCTTCCGCTCACAAAAAGCAAAAGCAAAGGCAAAGATACACCGGCATAAGCCAAAAATAAAGTATTAACCATGGAGCTGATATGGGAAACTCCCACCCGATGACCTTTTTTAAAAATTTCTCCTTTTGTCTGATAAGGATCGGTTTCTGTTATTTCTTTAACCGTAGTTACTTGGGAAACCACTACATCATCCAAAACCCCCAAACTTCCTATTAAAATTCCGGCGAGTAACAAACCCTGAAAATTTATATTCTTCTCTCCCAAGCTAACCAAAGGCAGAATATTTTCTCCGCTTAAACCGGTTAGATAAGCTATTTCCATAAAAATCCAGGAAAGAAAAAACACTAAGGTCAAACTGATCAAAATGCTAAAAACGGAAATATGGGACACTTGTTTGAAGCCCTCGGTAATATAAATTACCGCCAACAAAATCAAGGCCGAGCCCGCAATGGTAATTATAAGAGCGTTACTTCCGCCTAAAATACCGGGAATAATAAATTTTATAATCAGAAAAAAAGTTAAAAACAAAGATATCAAAGCTTTTAAACCTTTTAATCTCCCCACCGCAAGCAAAGCCAAAACAAACAAAACCAAAAGCCAGCCCAGGGCGCCGGAGCGCACATAATCAGTAATATAATAATTTACATTGCCCTTATGGTCATGCACGGCCGCCACCAAAACCTTATCTCCTTTTTTATAAACCTTGCTATTAGCCGCAACCACCTCCCCAATCCCGTTAAAAATTATGGTCTCTCCTTTAAACTCTCCTTCTAAAACTTTTAATTCCAATTTTTGTTGAGTAAAATCGCTTGATTTCTTTTCTGCCCTTTTTTCTTCTAAAATTTTTAACACCCGGGCTTTAAAAATTTTATCAGCCCGTCCGGAAACATTGGCTTGGGCGGTTTGGGCTTGTCCACCAACAGGCAACAAAAACAAAAAAATCGCTATTAAGAAAATCTTTTTAAGCATATTAAATATTTAAAAAATCCTCAATCTCTTTGCCTTTTTCTGTTTTGGTTATTTTTATATCCGCTTCTTTGGCTTTTTCTTTTACCCCTTCTCCTATAAACGGAGTTATGATCTCGTCCGGCACAAAAGTGCGGATCATTCTCATTCCTCCTCCTTTCTCCTTGTCCAAATAAGGATTATCTATTGTCTTTTTTTGTCTTATATTTTCTCCTTCTTTATCCACTATCAAATACTGCGGTGCCCCCAATTTCTCATACACCCGACCTTCTTTAATTGGAACTATAATTCTATATCCCCTTTTTTCTTCAACTCCCAAATCTCGAGGATTAACAAATCTTTTTTTCCAATTCATTCTTCTGCCCCAAATAGGCCTGATCGTGCCCGAACTATAATCATGGGACTCTACTTGGATCACCACTTGGTCCAAGCGAGTTATTTTATCCACCAATTCTTGCTGTAAGGCCTTGGTTTTATCTTGCGCCTGCTTAACTGACAGATCAGCCGGTAGCTTAATGGTAATTTCGGCAAACCCGGCCGAACCTATTTTTCTGGTCTTAATATCTGATAACTCAACTTTTTTTTCTTTTAAAATTTTTCTAACCCCCTTTTCCACCTCTTCGTCTTTTACTCCCACCAACTGATCTATAGTTTCAGCTCCCAACTCCCTGGTTTCATAAATAATATAAAGCCCGATAAATATGGCTAAAACTCCATCAGCCAAAGGAAAAAATTTAACTAAAACCAAGCCCAACAAAACCCCCAGAGAAGAGATCACATCGGCCCGAGAGTGCTGGGCATCTGCTACTAAAGCTAAGCTGTCTTCTTCTCTGCCCACCTTGAATTTATATCTGGCCATTAATTCATTGGCAATAACAGATATTATAACAGCTCCAAAACCCCAAACACTTAACCTGACCGCGCTATAACTCATTAATTGCTCCACCCCTTCATAAATTATCCAAACAGCTGAAATAAACAATAAAAAAACTATACCCAAACCGGCAATATTTTCAAAATTGTAATGTCCGTAGGGATGTTTTTCATCTTTGCCTCTTTGGGAGGCCTTAATACCAAAAAAAGACACAACTGAAGAAAGCACATCCAGACCGGAATGAATTCCGTCCGCCATTAGAGCCGCGCTTCCGGCCAAAAAACCCGCTCCCAATTTACTTAAAGACAAAAAAACATTAACAACCACGGAAACCCCGGAAGTTTTTTCTTTTCTATTCATAAAAATTAATTAATCCTAAACCCAACCCATAACCATGGCCAAGCCCAGTAAAAACATTATTAAACCGGCAAATAAATGAAGTTTATGAATATTATTTTCTTTCCAAGCAGAAACATCTTTTACTTGTTTGAGGCCCAAATAAACCAAAAACATGATAATCAACATGGGAGCCACAAAAATAAGGTTATAGATCAACAAGGGCGGCAATGATTGAAAAATATTTTGAACCGACAAAACTCCGCAACAAATTATATAAGGACCTATGGTGCAGGGAAGTAAAAATAAAGTTACAAAAATCCCCACAATACCGGCCCCCAAGGGCGAAGTAACCCCGGAAATTAGTTTTTTAACTTTTGGCCGCAGAAGCAAAGGCATTTCCGTGCCCAGGCCACCCGGTTTATAGCTGATAAAATCCTTAATATTTAAAAGTCCTAAAACAATAGCTACGCCTCCCAAGATCTTATACATCCATAAACGGATGGAAGTAATAGCTTGAACCAATTTTATAAACTTAATAATCACTAAACCATAAAATAAATACATCACAAAAACCGCCGCTATAAAAGCTAAGCCGGCTAAGATTATATTTTTTCTGCTCTTGGGGTTATAAGTCAAAATTGTGGTAAGCATTAAAATCAAAACCGCAAAAGCGCAAGGATTAACTGCGTCCACAACAGCCAAAGAAACAATTTTAAACCAGGTAAAATCAGTATTCATTTTTTCTCCGGCAAATTTCTGTTTTTGGGTAGAATCTTTTTCGGTTTTTGTCTTATCCCCAGAATTGACCGCAGAAGAACTTTCAGAATTTTTTTGGACATAAGGAACTCCTTGTCCATTCCACTTAATTATCCAGCCGTCTATCTTAACCGCTTGATCAAACTCTACTTCTTTTCCGGACAAAGACACGGAAAGATCGTTCCAAGAAACATAATCACCTTCTTTTTTAATGGTTTCGGCCAAATTATCAACTCCTAAAAATTTTTGTAAATTATCCAGAGAAGCATTTTCCTCTTTTTTTACCAAGACCCTGTCCTTTTTCCAGATCTTGGGATAAAAAGGCAAAAAATTTAAATTCAGTTGAGAAAAATTCTTTAATTCTCCGTTAGACAAAGAACATTTATTCTGACCGTTTTTCAGTCTCTGTTCAAAATTGTTTAAAATACCCCTATCTCCGCGCAAATAATCATTGGGACCGAATATTAACAAAGGAATTCCCAATCCCGTATTATAATTCTCGTTATACTTGCTCATTAAATTGGGATTCCCCGGCGTTTGATAAATCTCGTATTCAATTACTGTTAAATTCTCATATTTTTCAGGCAATTCTTGTAAAACTTCCGGGTCAGTCTGGGCGCAATGAGGACAGCCCACTCCGGTAAAATAAACCGCGCAAAAATTTTTACTATTACCCTCTTGCGCGGAAACATTGAACAAGGGAAAACATAAAATCGATAAAAAAAACAAAATTTGAAAAAATCTCTTTAACCTAAAAACACTGAACATATTTTTTAAATTAATTATTATTTTTCTCTGGAAATTTTAATGCCTTTGCCTTCTGATAAGGCCTGGCTGACTTTTTTATAAGCCGAACTCAAAATCCTTTGGAAAGTACTTTGAGAAGTATTCATCTTTCGAGCACACTCCTTTTGTTCTAAATCCCTGATATTTTTAAGGCGCAGGGCCTCTATCTCTTCCGCGCTTAATTCCACTATTTCCAAATTTCGCATAGGCACACCCTGGGGCTTAAAATAATCAGAACGCAGATCCGAACTAACCCGACGCCTTAAAGGGGGTCGGCCCAAGCGACGAGAATAATAAATATTTTTTCGGAAATCTTTCTTGTTCATATAATTATTTATTATACAATAACAAAAAACAAAATTAAAGCCGGAGAAAAATTTCCCCGGCTAATAATTTTGGTCCTTTATTTTTCTTCGGCCAAATTTTCCTTTTCTTTCTGTATCTGATTCAATTCCTGTTTTAACATCTCTTCTTCTTGCTCCAGGGCCTTTTTTTCATCTGTTTCAGTCCAGGCTCTACGAAAAGATCTAAAACCAAGCCCGAAACCTCTTCCTCTTCCCGAAAAACCGCCTCGTCTAAAACCGCGAGCAGCTCCGGCTCCGCAAGGACCCATTCCTCTACCGCTTCCGGGGCCCGCGCCCATAGGACCGGTTCCGTTAAATCCTGGCATAATTTTATTACCTTTTTTATTAATCCCTTGAGGACTTAATATAAAATGGTAAATTAATATTTATGAATATATACCTATATCTATTATTGAGTATATACCCATAAATAAATCTTGTCAACCCCTATTACGAATTCACAAGATTACGAATTCACAAATTAAATCACGAATTGCACAAATAAAGCTATCAATAATTTTATAAATCTCTCCTCTTTTAAAGTAGAGGAATTGAATATAGTTTTTAAAAAATTCCTCCCCTTTTTAAGGGGAGGTTAGGTGGGGTTATTCGTGAATTTGTGATCGGATTCGTGCGTTTCGTAATCTTTTTAAGTCCTACCCATTACGAATTCACGAATTTTATCACGAATTACACGAATAAAACGGTTAATAGTTCTAAAAAAATTCCTCCCCTTTTTAAGGGGAGGTTAGGTGGGGTTATTCGTGAATTTGTTATCGGATTCGTGCATTTCGTAATCTTATGTATTTGTGATTAGATATTCAGTCCAATTTTGAGAAGTGAGAATTTCCGGATTCACAGCGTTTTTTAGAGTATAATCTCCCACCGCGGTTCTTTGTAGCTCTTTTAGATAAGCCCCGCACTCTAATTCTTGGCCGATATCATAAGCCAAAGAACGAATATAAGTCCCGGAGGAACAAATTATTTCTATCTCCACACCGGGAAAATCATAGTTTTTTAATTTTAATTCATAAACCTCGATTTCCACCGGCTCTCTTTCCACGATTTTTCCTTGTCTGGCCAAATTATAAAGCTTTTCTCCTTTTATTTTTTTAGCACTAAACATGGGTGGAATCTGCTTTTGTCTGCCTTGAAAATTTTTCAAAACTTTTTTTATTTTTTTGCGAGTTATAAATTCAATCTTATTTTCTTCTATAATTTTACCGGTTGAATCATGGGTGTCAGTAACCACTCCCAAACAAATTTGGGCTTTATACTTTTTTTGAGTTTTGACTATCTTATCAATTTGCTTAGTAGCATTCCTGCCTATTGCCAAAACCAAAACTCCGCCGGCAAAAGGGTCCAAGGTTCCGGCATGGCCGATTTTTTTAATCCCCGTAATTTTCCTAAGCTGATTAACTATATCATGAGAAGTGGGGCCAACCGGCTTATTTACAACCAAAAAACCTGAATTTTTCATTTTTTACTATTAAAAATAAATCAACACCTAAAACCCAAAAACTAACACCTAAGACCTGTTATTAATATCTAACTTCAAAACCCTCAAAATTTTTCAGCTCTTGGGAAAAATCTTGCTCAACCTTATCCACGCGGGCAGAAGATGAGCCTTGCCAACACCAAGCCAATAATTCTTTTAATTTTTCTTCTTCTCCCTCCGCTTCCAAATAAACCGAGCCGTCCGCTTGGTTGGCCACCCAGCCGGTCAAGCCCAGCTCCCGAGCTTTTTGGCGGGCGGAGTCGCGAAAAAACACTCCTTGGACCCGTCCGTAAATTGTGGCTTTAAGATGTTTCATAACTATACCATAATAAAATAAAGGTAATCAGTCAAAACAAAACCCCTCCCCAGTCCTCCCCTTTGAAAGGGAAGGATTGAGGTGGGGTTATCAATTTTTAAAATTTTTTATTTACTCTTCCACAATCCGTGAACATTGCAATAAATTCGCGCGGACAAATTCTCTTCCCGCGCTTCAAATTCAGCTTCCGGCGCCTGCGTGGGGTTTAAAAACTTCTTAAAACTTTTGTCCCCGGCCTGAAGCTCTATCCACTCAATATAATGAGCCCCTTCCATGGGATGAGCCACTGAGCCAACCTTAACTTTTACCCCCTTTTCCGATCTTTCAATTACCGGGACATGCTTTTCCCGGCCCTCATCCTCTTGCTTGGCTTCCAACAACTCCATATTCTCTCCGCAACAAACCAGCTGACCGGCTCCGGCATGCAAAACTTCCACTATATTTCCGCAAACATTACAGCGATAAATTTGTTTTTCTTGGGTCATATTTAAATTTTATTAATAAGTCTCGCATTTAAGCTCAAAATAATTATAAGGATGATCGCAACTGGGGCACTTAGCCGGAGCCTCTTCTCCTTCATGAACATAGCCGCATTTTCGGCAAACCCACTCCTTTTTCTCGCTTTTTTTAAAAATTGTCTTTCCCTGCACTTCTTGCAAAAGACAGGTATAACGATCCTCGTGGTGCACTTCCGCCCGCCCGATAGCTTTTAATCTTTGGGCAATCTCGGGAAGACCCTCTTCTTCGGCAGTTTGGGCAAACTCCGGATACATTTGACTGTTTTCATAGTGCTCCCCGGCAATAGCGACTTGTAAATTCTCTTCAGTGTCCCCATAATCAGTCGGGACCTCAGCCTCTACCTCCAAAGTTTTTTCTTGAAAGTTTTTAGCCTTAAGTTCTTGAATCATTTTAAAAAGCCATTTAGCATGCTCTCTTTCATTTTCAGCGGTTAAAAGAAAAATCTCGGAGATCTGCTCATAGCCCTCTTTTTTGGCCACCTTAGAATAAAAAGTGTAACGATTTCTTGCCTGGCTTTCGCCAACAAAGGCCTTGGCCAAATTTTGTAAAGTTTTTTCCATAATTATTGATATTATTAATGAAGTAATTATATTTTATTAACTTTAACCTTTTTAGTCAATTAATATTTGTTTAATATTGCCAAAATTTTAAAAAAATGATTAAATAAAGAAAACACCTAACTATTAATAAAAAAATATGGCTAAAAAATTTGAGGATTTATTAAAAGAGGATTTTTTTCGTTTTTCCCTGGAAGAAATCAAAGATCTTAAATTAAGATTCTTTAGGGAAGCTTTCCGGCATCACTATAATAATTGCCCGGAATACAAAAAATATTGTGATTTTTATAAAACCAAACCGGAGGATATAAAAACTTATGATGACCTGGAGAAGATCCAGCCCGTTCCCGCGGACGCTTTCCGGGATTCGGATAATTTGATCCTAAGCGTTCCCCGTGAAGAAGTGGTGGAAATCTTTACAACCAGCAGCACTACCTCGCCCAACCCCGTAAGATACGCTTACAACCAAGAAGATTATGAAATGATATCAAAAATAAACGGTGTTTTATGGAAAGACGGATATGACATTCCCGATGCTCGATCCCTTCTTTTCTTGGCTCCCAGTCCGGAAGAATCAGATACAGGTTTGGTAAAAGGGGGTTACTTAGGTTGGAAAGGAGTCGGCTTTAAAGATGAAAATATTATTTTCGGGGTAAAAAACGGAAACCTGGATGTGGATGATCTTTTAGAAAAGATAGAAAACAGCCCTAAACCCATAACCATTTACGGTCCTCCTTTTGCCTATCTCCCCTTTACGGAAAAATGGAAACAACAAGGAGAAAAACCGCTTATTGACTTAAACGGAAAATCCCGTTTTATCACTACCGGCGGATGGAAAGGAGTCAAACATGACATCTCTAAAGAAGAACTGAAAGAACAAATAGC
>Ga0102938_10004347_pt1 | contig 10438 bp, 8 predicted proteins | sample SalPonR2_B_D2_MG_FD_84516 | JGI IMG/M metagenome (GOLD analysis project Ga0102938, IMG submission 84516) | Salt pond soil microbial communities from South San Francisco under conditions of wetland restoration - Salt Pond MetaG R2_B_D2_MG | ecosystem: Environmental > Aquatic > Marine > Intertidal...
CGCTGCGCTATTTGACCAACACCGGTGGCGCCATGCCCGCAGCCACGACCCGCGCGTTGCGCACGGCCCTGCCAGAGACACTGATCTATTTGATGTACGGGCTCACGGAGGCTTTTCGCTCCACTTACCTGCCACCCGACCAGGTAGACCTGCGACCGGAATCAATCGGCAGGGCCATACCGAACGCCGATATACTGGTGGTGAACGAGCAGGGCGACGTCTGCGGCGCCAATGAGCCGGGAGAGCTTGTGCACCGCGGCGCACTGGTCAGCCTGGGCTATTGGAACGACCCGGAAAAAACAGCCGAACGCTTTAAACCCAGCCCGAACAGGCCTGCCGAGATTCCCACGGCGGAACTGGCAGTCTGGTCCGGCGACCAGGTCATGCGCGATAGCGATGGCTACCTGTATTTCATTGGTCGCAAAGACGACATGATCAAAACCTCGGGCTACCGGGTGAGCCCCACCGAGGTTGAGGAAGTGGCATACGCCTCGGGACTGGTCGCCGGTGCAGCGGCGATCGGCCTGCCACACGACACCCTCGGCCAGGGCATACTGCTGCTCGCCACTGCGGGCTCAACCGGCCCGGCCGGGAACTCGCTGGAGCAGGAGTTGCTCGCGTGCTGCCGCCGCGAGCTACCGAACTTCATGGTGCCCCTGGCGGTCATCGTCCGCGATGCGCTGCCACACAACCCGAACGGCAAAATCGACCGGCGCACCCTGGGCGAAGAATACCGTGACCTGTTCAGGGAGGAGAAGCATGCGTAATCCAGACAACGGCAGAATTCCCCCGGAGCATGCACCCATGAACCAGTTCCAGGTGGCGGACAACTGCCTGCAGGTGGGCGGCCGACCGTTGACGGAGCTTGCCAAGGAACTCGGCACGCCTTTTTATGCCTATGATTCAACGGTCATGACGGCACAGGTCGCCGCGCTGCGAGCCATGCTGCCGACGGAGCTGCACCTGCATTACGCTATGAAAGCCAATCCGATGCCGGCGGTGGTGCGGCACATGGCGGGGCTCGCCGATGGCCTGGATGTCGCCTCGGCCGGCGAACTGCGGGTGGCGCTTGCAACCGGCGCCGACCCACGGACCATCAGCTTTGCCGGCCCCGGCAAATCGGTGGAAGACCTTGTACTCGCAGTCGACAGCGGCGTGACCATCAATATGGAGTCTGAGGCCGAGATGGCGCGTATAGCGGCTCTCGCGGAAGCATCGGGGACGCATCCCCGGGTAGCCATCCGGGTCAACCCTGACTTCGAGCTGAAGGCCGCCGGCATGAAAATGGGCAGCGGGCCCAAGCCCTTCGGGGTCGATGCGGAACGCGTACCGGCCATGCTTGAGCAACTGGCAAGACTACCGCTGGACTTCATGGGCTTTCACATCTTCAGCGGCTCCCAGAACCTGCGCGCGGACGCCATTGTCGATGCGCAGACCAAAACCTTCGAGCTGGCTTTCCGGCTCAGTGCACACGCTCCTTGCCCACTGCGCTGGCTGAATATCGGTGGCGGCCTGGGCATACCCTATTTTCCGGGTGAGCAACGTCTTGACCTGCAGCCCATCGCGGACAACCTGGAACACCTGATGCGGCGGGCAGGGGAACAACTGCCCGGGGCGGAAATTGTCATGGAACTGGGGCGCTACCTGGTCGCGGAGGCCGGTATCTATGTGTGTGAGGTAATCGAACGCAAGGAGTCACGGGGTGAAGTGTTCCTGATCACCAATGGCGGCCTGCATCATCACCTGGCGGCCTCCGGAAACTTCGGGCAGGTCATCCGCAAGAACTACCCGCTGGCACTGGGCAATCGCATGACTGCCGCGCAAACCGAGACAGTAAACGTGGTCGGCCCGCTGTGCACGCCGCTGGACCTGCTGGGCAACCGGGTGGATCTACCCGCAGCCGCGGCGCCAGGCGACCTTCTGGTCGTGTTTCAGTCCGGCGCCTACGGGTACACGGCGAGCCCTCGGGACTTCCTCAGCCACCCTGACCCCGCGCAAATACTGCTCTAGCGCATGGCCAGGCTCGGTGGCACTGCTGCGCGTCCCAGCGCGGGCGGGTGTCACCCCAGCGTCACCGGTATGTCATATACCCATGCAAAGCTTAGAGATACTTCACATTCAGGAAAGAATTTTCAGCGCAAAGCGCCGACCCGTGCTACCTTTATTTGCCGGGGTGAGGGGCCTCACTGACTGTGGATAACATTGGACATCGCACGAGAACACTTGCTCCGTGCCTGTCTGCCAGTACACCGGCTCAGGATGACAGCGGACCCGCAATCCCACGCGCGTTCGCCTCAAGGGGCGGCAAGGCATACGTCAGGCTTGTGGAAATGGACGATGCTACATTGATGAAATCTGGGGACTAGGAATGGCCACCGTCAGGGTGTTCAACCATCACGTTCATGCCTCCTACTACCGTCTGGCGCTGGTAGACGCCTGCCTGTTCTTCTGCGCGTTTTACGCGGGCAGCTACGTATACTCACTGGCTGCGGGGCAGCCTGAACTTTTTTCCACGCTGCTGCCGGATGTCGCCGGCAGGGCCATCGTGTCAGCGTTTGTCATAACACTCTGTCTCACTGCAATGGGCCTGTACGAACCGCGCTTGCGCGAAGGCCACATTGGCGTCCTGCTGCGCGCGACAGGCGGTTTCGTTGCTGCAAGCGTGGCGCTCACAGTGGCGTTTTATCTTCTGCCGGCATTTGAAATCTGGCGCGGTGTACTGCTGTTCGCCCTGTTGTTCGCATTTACCATCCACCTGATCAGCCGCAGGGCCTTCCTGAACCTGAGTGACCTGGACCAGTTCAAGAGCCGGATTCTGGTATATGGATCAGGTTTTGCCGCATCCACCATCACCAGTGCGATGCGACGTAAAACCGATCGACAGGGGTTCATGATTGTCGGTTTCGTGCGCGTCGATGACGAAGAACCCCGCATACAGGGAGAGCGTGTTATCAACCTGCGGCAGCCCCTCGCGGAGTACGCACAGCAGGCGGAGATTGACCAGATCGTCGTCGCGCTTGACCAGGACCGGGAAAACACCCCCAAAGAGGAGTTGGTCAAATGCCGCTTGCAGGGTGTCAAGGTACTCAATCTGGTGAATTTTTTCGAACAGGAGGCCAGCAAGATCCTGGTCGACTTCACCAGCCCCGCCTGGATGAATCTCACCGAGAGCCTGCGCGGAGGATCGTCCAATACCCTGGGCAAACGTCCGTTTGACCTCGCTGCCAGCTTTATCCTGCTCATGGGTACCTGGCCTATAATGCTGGTCACTGCACTGGCCATCTGGCTGGAGGACGGCTTCCGGGCGCCCGTGTTTTTCAGCCAGGAGCGGGTGGGCCTGCATGGCAAGACCTTTCGCGTTCTGAAGTTTCGCAGCATGAGCGTGGATGCCGAAGGTGACGGTAAAGCGCGCTGGGCAACCAAGAATGACAGCCGGGTAACGCGGGTAGGCGCGTTCATCCGCCGAACACGCATCGACGAGTTGCCGCAGATCTTCAACGTGCTGAAAGGCGAAATGGCATTTATCGGGCCACGCCCCGAACGACCGGAATTTGTCGAGCAGCTGGCCGAGCGAATACCGTTCTATAACTCTCGCCATGCGGTGAAACCCGGCATTACGGGCTGGGCGCAACTGTGCTACCCCTACGGCGCGTCAGAGGAAGATGCGCGACAGAAACTGCAGTTCGACCTGTACTATGTAAAGAACCACAGTTTATTCCTCGACTTCATGATCAGCCTGAGCACAGTGGAAGTTGTGCTCTTCGGCAAGGGTGCTCGCTGACCCAAATTCGTCAGAAAATTATACGCACTGCTATTGTTGGTCCCGCCGACGAACGCTAACATGCTGATTGCAGCAGTGTAACAGTCGTGCGAAATTTCGGCGCGAAACTTGCATCCTTAAAACAATTCGGCAGTTTGCCTGCACGGGACAGACAATAAATGGATGTGTTACTCCTCATTCTGGGTATTCTTGGCGTTGGTGCGATGCTCATCTCTGCGTACGTTTTCATGGTCGCGGCGCGCAACTACGTCTCGGAGGATGACGAGCAACAGCGTGACCGGGATGGAAATTTCCGGCGCGTCACGCGCAGCGGTAGTGACCGACGCAGTGGCGCCTCCGTCAGCTTCCCCTTGATGGTCAACGGTATCCTGGTCGAGCATGATCGCCGCGTGTCGCCCGACCGCCGAAGAGCAGCCGCGATCTAGGCTGCATACACCTCGCACCCCGCCCCGCACCCGCCCCGGGAATTTGTCCAATTGCGCGCATCTCAACTCTCGTGCTAGGTTGCCGCTGGAAGCCTGTACACCGCCGCCATGCATTGCTGACCTTGCGGTGTGCCGGCCGCAAACCACAGAGCAGCCTCGTAGAAGCTGCCGCAGGCACGGGGTGACACTGTATGGCAGTTTGCAATGCAGCGGGTTTCATGGGCGCCAAATTCCCCGTTAAGAGAGCCCGCCCGGCATGACCGTCGCCGGCAAGATCAACGCACTCACCGTGCTGGTCGCAACAGCCGCGGGCCTGCTACTGGCAGGCATGAGCATCGGCAGCGACTACCTGTCGACCAAACAGCGCCTGCTTGAGCAAGCGAGCCAGCGGGTGCAGCGCCAGACTCCGCTACAGTTGGCGATCTACTTTCGCGATCCAGTGGCGCAACGAGAGGCGCTGGAAACGCTCACCGCCATCTCCCCTGCCATCAGGTTCGCCAGCCTGTTTGATGTCTCCGGTGCCCGGCTGCGCAGTGTGCGGCAGGCCGGAGCGCCGGATTACACGGCCGTCGAGCTGGGGGCACTGCGCCCGGGAATTGATGCGGTCGACATGCACCTGAACCGTCGCAGTAGCGACATCATACCGCTCGAGCACTCGCTGCTGGTTTTTCTCGCCGGTGGCGAGCAGCTCTGGGATATCACCCTTCCAGTATTTTCGGTGCTGAACCCCCTGGAAAAGGGCCTGAGTCGTGAGGATTTCGGCAAAATCCTCACCGCACCCGAAACATCGGGCAGTCAGCATGTGATCGGCTATGCTCACGTCGGCGTGAGCCGCACGATGATCCTGGCGAGCGTGTTGCAGGGTGCAGGCCCGGCACTGGCGATGGCACTCGGGTTCATCCTGCTGTGCGCATTACTCAGCTTCATTATCACACGCCGCATTACCGCGCCCTTCTCCACCATCGTGCGCATGGCAGATGATATCGCCGCTGGTCGCAGCGTGAAAACGCGTGGCCTCGAAAACAGCAGTGAATTCAAGGAACTGGTAGGTCTGCTCAACGGTATCATCGGCGATTTCAAGCATCGCGCAGCGCGCATGCAGGTCGACCACCAATTATTGAGTATGAAAGTCGAGGAGCGCACCTCGCAGCTCTCGAAGCGCAATATCGAACTCAACAAGGCTGTCGAGGAAGTCACCCAGACCCGCGACCGGCTGCACCAGCTCGCGTACTACGACAGCCTCACCTCGCTACCCAATCGCAGGCTGTTCACCGAACAGCTCGACTTACTGCTGCGGCTGGCGAACCGCAATGAGGACCTCACCGCGTTGCTGTTTCTGGACCTCGACAACTTCAAGCGTATCAACGACTCCCTGGGCCACAGCGCCGGCGACCTGCTGCTGCGGGAAGCGGGCAAGAGACTACACCAGTGCATTCGGGCCAGCGACGTGGTGGGGCTGAATGTTGCCCCGGACTCCAGCATTGGCGTGTCACGGCTCGGCGGCGACGAGTTCACCGTGGTGCTCAACCAGATTTCGGAGCCCGGCGCTCCCGCCGTGGTCGCGAGACGCTTGCTGGACGCATTTACCCGGCCCATGCTGATTGAGGGGCACGAGGTCGTGGTCACGCCCAGCATAGGCATCGCCGTGGCGCCCAGGGATGCGACGACCGTCGAAGGCCTGCTGAAGGCCGCCGACACCGCGATGTATCACGCCAAGAGCACCGGCAAAAACAATTTTGTTTTCTATCGTGACGACCTGAACGCCGCCAGCGTGGAGCGACTGACCCTGGAAAACGAATTGCGCAAGGCTATAGAGCGCGACGAACTGGTGCTGCACTACCAGCCGCAGGTGGACACGCTGACAGGCGACGTCGTGGGGGCGGAGGCGTTGATGCGCTGGCAGCATTCCGAGCATGGCCTGATACCGCCGTTCAAGTTTATCCCGCTGGCCGAGGAGATGGGCCTGATTGGCGAGTTGGGCGAGTGGGGGCTGGAGCGGGCGTGTCGACAGATGGTTGAGCTGCAGGCTGAGGGCCTGGCACTCCCCAAGGTCGCCGTGAACGTATCTGCCCTGCAGTTCACACCCAGTTTCATCGAACGCGTGTCGCTGGTGCTGACACAAACCGGCCTGCTGCCACGCCGCCTCGAACTCGAACTCACCGAGGGCATTATGATGAGTGGCGCAGAATCCACCATCCAGGACCTGAAGGCGCTGAAAGACCTCGGCGTGAAATTGTCGATCGATGACTTCGGCACCGGCTACTCATCACTCAGCTATCTCTCTCGCTTCCCGCTGGACGAACTCAAAATCGACCGCAGCTTCGTGGTAGATCTGGAAAAAAGCGAGAACGACGCGAGTCTCGTGATTGCAATCATCGCCATGGCGCGCAGCCTGAACCTGGCGCTGGTGGCAGAAGGTGTCGAGGATCACGAACAGTACCGGTTTTTACGCCAGCACGGGGCCAGCGTGATACAGGGCTATCTATTCAGTAAACCGGTGCCCCTGGAGGAGTTAAAGCCGATGCTGGCGCCCGGCTACTTCCGCGAGCAGATCGCTGATATAGATTCCCCGGATGCAGCCTGAGCCCGCTAACGGGCCGCAGCCTCTTTCTTGATCACCTGAATGCGTTTCAGCTCATTGCAAAATACCTCGGACACCTTGTCCACCCCGGACTCCGTGAGGCCTCCATCATTCCCGCCAGCCACGTAAGTGGCGTAGAGCCCGGCGGCAGTCATCAGGCCCGCATTCACGATATTGATATCGATTTTTTCATCTTTCATTGCATTCGCGAGTGCGATGAAGCGGTTCACACATTCGTGATGCAGTTCCGAATCTTTCTCTGACATGAGACTCCCTTTTTTAATTGGCCGTGTCGTCGACTGAAACCCATTGATCAGATCCGGACAACATGAAACCCAGCCAGTCCATCAGGTTAACACCACCCGCGGTCTTGTCGGGCTCAAGCTGTACAAAGGTATGGCCGTCTCCCGCAGGCAGAAAGGTCTGGGTCCGCCCGGGATGCGCTTCGCGCTGCTGGCGCATTTCCTCCAGCAAGGCCGTTTCGAATGCGGGCCCGCCAATTTGCAGGAAGGTATCCGCGAACACTGTATCCTGCGTGTAGCTTAGCATTGCGCGTCGTACCGTGGTGTCCTGATCCATCTGCCAGATAAGGTATTCCGTCAGGTGCCCATCCGGCGCGACACAGTCCGGGCAGCTTTCCGGAATGAAAGCCTCGGTATTCCATTCCCGCAAAAGCTGCCGGAGAAAGGAAGGATCGCCGGGCTTCGAGACACCGACCCCGGAATCGTTGATGACATCTATTTGTGTATCGGGGTAAAGGCTGCGCACCAACGGCAGCGCAAAAATAGTACCGAGACCACCGCCGCTATTACCCGCTATTACAATTCTGCCGGGCGACGGAAAAGTACCCACCGCGACATCGAGCGCCGCGGAAAGATTGTGCAACCCGCGGTGGAACCGATCGGGGGTGCCATCGTCATCGGTGTCCACATCCTGGTCACCGGCATGCAGCGAGCCATCACAGTAAGGCACGTAAACCTGGTTCCAGCCGCGCATTGGATTGTTTTCCTTTGCGGGGTCGTTGATGCCTGCGCCGGGAACACCCTCGGTAACAGTGGTCGTTGCCAGACACAGGTCGGACCAGCAGGCACCGCCACCCTCGAGGAATATCAGCAGCTCATCCGCACCTGTATCGCGCGTGGCCATGGAGTAGGGAGCGCCCTCCAGACACAGGGGACCTTCACCAGTGCCAAAGAAGTATTGCGTGACATCACCACTGCTCTCCGTGAGCATCGGCGTGTAGACGCCGAGATAGCGGCCAATACCCTGGGCAAAGAGTTCCGCAAACGGGGTAGCGGCAGACGCATCATTGCCATCGCCACCATCCGAGCAGGCTGCCAGGCCGAGCAAGACACTCACCGCGAGGAGTCGCGTCAGAATTTTCAGCCCAGGAAAGCCCGGCCGCGTTCGATTAATATTCAGCATGGTTATAGTCACCTCGTAACGGATTGTGCCGCTTATTGTTTTTCTCAAGCGGCAGATTCTGGACGATTTGGGCCTTCAAGTCCAAGGGGATATCCGGGTGTGTATGGTCCGCCCGGGGGGCGCGCATTGACCAACTGCGCCGCAGCGCGTAATTTCCCCCTACAAATCACATGGAGTCGATCGTGAGCAAGAGAATACCCAGGTCCAACGACAACGATTACAGCCCCGAGATTATTCAGAAACGCCAGGCATTTATCACCGAGACGACCGGCGCCCAGCTCCAGCACACACGTCAGTACTCCTTTGATCCCGCGGATATGTCCGGCAACATCGAGAACCTGTTCGGCGTTGCGCAGGTGCCGATAGGCCTCGCAGGACCATTGTTGGTAAACGGTGAGCACGCGAAGGGCGAGTTCTACGTGCCTATGGCGACGATCGAAGGCACCATGCTGGCAAGCTACAACCGCGGCATGCGGGTCATTCGCGAAAGCGGCGGCGTCACCACCACCGTTGCAGGAGAGGCGATGCAGCGGGCTCCGGTATTCGTTTTCCCGAGTGCCCGGGAGGCGCGCGACTTCGGGCTCTGGCTGAGTGAAAACTTCGACGCGGTCAGGGCCGTGGCGGAGCGCACCACCTCGGTCGGCAAGCTGCTGGAGATTGAACAGTACAGCGCTCACAACATGGTCTTTACGCGCTTCGATTACAGCACCGGCGATGCGGCTGGCCAGAACATGACCAGCCGCGCGACATTCGTCGCCTGCGAGTGGATTCGCGAGCAGTTCAGCGCGCTGTCACACTACCTGCTGTCGGGGAATTTCGACACGGAAAAGAAAACCTCCGCGGTCAACCTGCTGAAAGGTCGCGGGCGCCGGGTCACCGCGGAAATCACCATTCCGCGAGAAGTCATGTTGAAGAACCTGCGCATTACTCCAGAGCAGATGCACTACGGCCAGGGCATCAGCACCCTGAGTGCCTTTATCAGCCATTCATCCAACAATGCCGCCCATCCCGCCAACGGCCTCGCGGCACTCTACCTCGCGACCGGCCAGGATATCGCCAATATCGGCGAGTCGAACCAGTGCACCACCTACAACAAGGTCACCCGCGATGGCGATTATTACTTCTCGATCACCCTGCCGGCGCTGATCATGGCCACCTACGGCGGGGGCACCGGCCTGCCTACCCAGCGTGAATGCCTGGAAATCATGGGCTGTTACGGGAAAGGCAAGGCCTACAAACTGGTCGAAATAGCCGCCGCGCTGGTCGTTGCCGGCGAGATTTCCCTGGGCGCGGCTACCCGCGTCGACAAGGAAACCCGGGTGAACGAATGGGTCGATGCCCACGAACGGCTCGGCCGCAACCGCTAGCCCGCCGCCCACGCTCACGCAGCCAAGCGCGGACAGCCTGCATGCCCCTTGAGATCAACCGCAAAGTCAGTATTCCCCTGCACGAGATCGAGCTGAATGCCGTGCGCGCCCAGGGCGCGGGCGGCCAGAACGTGAATAAGGTCGCCTCGGCGATCCATCTGCGCTTCGATATCGAGGCATCCTCCCTGCCAGAGACCTACAAGCTTCGCCTTCGCGCACTGGCCGATCGCCGCATCAGCAGTGAGGGTATAGTGATCCTCAAAGCGCAGCGCTTTCGCACCCAGGAAAAGAATCGCGCCGATGCGCTGGAGCGACTGCGCGCAATTGTGCAAGGCATCGCCAAAACACGTCCTGCGCGCAAGGCGACCAGGCCGACGCTGGCGAGCAAACGCAAACGGCTGGACGGTAAAACCCGCCGCGGGCGAACCAAGGCACTGCGGGGTCCGGTTGAAGAGTGAGCGCGCCTGCCGGTCGTGCTGCATGCCATGGGGTCGAAACACCCCGACCAAACAGACAGTCACTTGCGCAAAGAACAGTTATCTATACTGCGCGGCTGGCAAGGCGGCCCCGGCTGTCTACTATACGGGGAGACGCCAAATGCAGGGTATTCAAGGCATATGACTGAGCACAAAACCACCACCAACAAAGCCATCGTGACCCGATTCTTTGAAGCCATGAACAACGGCGATGTAGACGTCATCGTCGACACCTACGCCGCGGACGGTCGCTTGCAGACCATGGGCAATACATTGATTTCCGGAACCTTTGAGCGCGCACAGATTGCCCTCGCGGCGGGGCAGATTTTCGAGGTATTCCCGAGCGACCTGCGCTTTGAAATTCTGGACATGCTGGCTGAAGA
>Ga0102938_10004348_pt1 | contig 10437 bp, 6 predicted proteins | sample SalPonR2_B_D2_MG_FD_84516 | JGI IMG/M metagenome (GOLD analysis project Ga0102938, IMG submission 84516) | Salt pond soil microbial communities from South San Francisco under conditions of wetland restoration - Salt Pond MetaG R2_B_D2_MG | ecosystem: Environmental > Aquatic > Marine > Intertidal...
GACGAAATCGTGGTCCATCTTGGCCATCGAATCTTCCTCGTCTTGGCCTTGCAACTGCGTTTCGAACAACTGTTGCTGTAAATCCGGATCGTTCAGTTCCGTGTACGCGTTGGCCAATTCCATCCCGTGAATGAACAACTCGAATCGCTCGGCGATCGCCGGGTTGTCGGCCTTTCGTTTGGTCAGCGGGCAGATGCTGGCCGGATAGTCGATAACAAAGATCGGACCTTCCAGCGTGTCTTCGACTTTTTCCTCAAAGATTTCGTTGCGGACGACGTCGGGGTGCTTGCCGTCGGTACCGATCTTGAGGTCGCCGGCCAGTCGGAGCACCGCCGCGTCGTCGGCCGGATCGATTCCGGTGGCTCGGACGAAAAGTTCGGCGTAAGTGGCACGTTTGAACGGAGGGGTGAAATCGATCGTCTTGTCGCCATAAGGTCGAACATAGCCGCCGCCGATCGCATCGATCGCGCCGATCACCAAACGCTGCGTCAGATCCATCATCGTTTCGTAGTTGCCATAGGCTTGATAGGCCTCCAACATCGTGAACTCGGGGTTGTGTCGAGGGCTGATGCCTTCGTTGCGGTACACGCGTCCGAGTTCATAAACGCGTTCCATGCCGCCGACCATCAACCGTTTCAGGTGCAATTCCAAAGCGATTCGCATCGTCAACGGCATGTCCAGCGCGTTGTGGTGCGTGGCGAACGGTCGGGCGGCCGCGCCGCCGGCGATCGTGTGCAAAGTCGGGCCTTCGACTTCGCAGTAATCGTCGTCGTCCAGCGTCTGTCGGATGGACTTGACGATCTTGGTTCGATCCAAAAACGTTTCGGTGACGCCGTCGTTGAACGCCAGGTCGGCGTAACGCATGCGTTGTTTCAGATCCGGATCGGTTAATCCGGCGTGTTTTTCCGGCGGGACCTCCAGCATCTTGGTGTGGAAGAACAATTTTTCCGCAAAGACCGTCAGCTCGCCGGTGTTCGTTCGCCCCAGTCGGCCCTGGGCACCGACCAAGTCGCCCAGATCGAACAGTTTGGCCAATTCGAAATCGTCACCGACTTGATTCTTGCCGACGAAAATTTGCAGGTTGCCGGTCCAGTCCTTGATGTTCAAAAAGATCAGCTTGCCGGTCGGCCGGGCCAGCATCACGCGTCCGCTGACACGGACCGTCGGCCCGGTTTCTTCGCCGGGTCCGTTTTCCGTTTTCCATTTGCGGTAATCGAGCGAATCGTCGCCGAAATCGGGCAAATCCAGCGTCTCACCGGCGGCCGTGACGAACCGGATTCGGTCGGCCATCGCGTGACAGTCGCCGATCCATTGACGGTCATCGAATCGTTGACCGAACGGATCGATTCCGAGTTCGGCGATCTTTTCCAGTTTCGCGCGGCGAGCGGCGCGGGGATCGGTCAGGTCTGGCTCGGCGGCGGAAGCGTTCGAAGCGTTGGAAGGTGTGGCCGGAGGTTGATTCATGGTTGCCTGCGAAGGATCGTTTGCGACGGAGTCGACGATTCTGCACGCAAACCCGAGAGCGTGGTAGGTGGCCGAAGGGTTACTTGCGGCGACGGGCCATCGATTCGGCGTATTCCCGGATGCTGACTTTGCCGTCGCGATCGGTGTCGGCGCCGACGGGTTTCATCAACATTTTCTCCCATTCCGAAGGCGTCAAATGACCGTCCTCGTTGGAATCGTATCGCTTGACGATCCGTTCGGCGTAGGACATCAGCTTGTCATCGACTTCGACGTCACCCGCGACCGCCGGTTCGGCGGACTTGGCGACCACGACCGGCGCTTCACCGTCCCGTGAGACCGGGCCTTTCTCCACGCCGACCCTCGCTTCGTCGATCGTCACCGTTCCGTCGCCGTTGCGGTCCCAGCCGAGGAATTCTTTCACCTTCGCGTCGGACCACTCGTCGGTGTACTCGGCCATCAACACCTGTCCGTCTTTGTCGGCGTCACGATCCAAGAACCAGCCGGGCACACCCTCGGTCGAACGCGACGAAGGTTCGATGCGAAACGATTTCCTGCCGTCGTACCGGTCGACCAAATCGACCGTTTCGTCTTCGTCACGTGAACGCCGATCGTCCCGAGACCGGTTGCGGGCTTCCTCGGTCGCTTCGCGTCGACGGGCGTAGCGAACGGCCAGCTCGTCGATGTTCAACTTGCCGTCTTTGTTGCGATCGAACGCCATCGGGTCGCCGCTGAACCGGCTCATTTCGTCTTTCGAGAGGAGGCCGTCGCGGTTTCGGTCGTAACGTTGCATTCGTTCTTGCGCTTCGCGACGGTCCTGTTCGTCGACCGGTACGGCCAACATCTCCGCCGCCGATCCGAATCCGAGCACGGGCAAGTCTTCGACCACGGCGTCGAAACCTGGGACCAACAGCTCGACCTCCATCGCCTCGTTGGCCGCATTGTCGTCGCCCCGTCCGGAGCCACGCCCGCCGCCGCCACGCATCTTTTCGAACGCCTCGGTGAATTTCGATAGCGGGATCGGGCTGCCGGCCTTGATGCTGGGATCTTCGCGTTGCATGCGGCTGATCAGGAACGATGCCGGGCCTTGCTGTTCGCTAGGTTCCAGGACGCCGTTGCCGTTGCTGTCGAGTCGTTTCAGGAAGCTGGACGGATCCATCCCGCCACCGCGGCTGCTGGAACCGCCGCCGGGAGGCCCACCGCCGCGACCGCCGAATCCGCCCCCGGGCGGTCCGCCACCGAATCCGCCACGGCCGCCACTGTCACCACCGCCACGTCCGCCGAACCCGCCGCGACCACCTGAATCGCCGCCGCGACCGCCGAATCCGCCGCGGCCGCCGAATCCGCCACCGTCGTCGTCACCACCGCCGCGACCGGGCGGCTGGGCGGCCAAGCTGGAAACCAACAGCACCTGGGCGGAAAACACCGCCAATAAGCGTAAAGTATTCATATCCGATGAAACCTTTCCGGCCCGTCGAAGTTTCGATCGTTCTCACCACCCGGTCTCATTGTAGCCCCGCGTTGACAGGCCGATCGCGGTGGAAAACGCCTTTTCGGAGAAACTCGGCTCACCCACGGGGGCGAGCGGATCGTCGGGACGGCGGCACGGTCGGCGTCACGTCTCCGCGACAGCCTGCCATGCCGGATCGTCGCCGTAGCCCAAGCCGGCGCCGCCGAGACGTCCCGTCGGGATGCGGCCGCCACGAATCTCAAAGAAGTCGCCGAAGTCGTCCATCCAACGCTCGTTGCCTTGGGGACAATACTGACGACCGTTGCTCTCGACCGCCGCGACTCCGGGGATGTGGGCGGCCAGCGACGCCGAATGCAGCAGCGAGGCACCGACGCAGGTCAGATCCTGAACACACAAATACAGTCGTTCGCGAACGGCGACCGCCCCGAGCAACAATGCTTCGCTGTGACCCTTGCATGCCTTTAACGCGATGCCGCTGTAGCCTTGCGAAATCGCCGTTCGCAGGCTCCGTAAATCCACCAGCGATTCGTCGATCACGACCGGCATCCGCTCGGCCACGCGGTGCATCGTCACGATCGGCGGACGCTCCAGATCGCGCCGCGTGGGTTGTTCGATGTAGCCGATGCAAGCCAGGGATTCGGGGGATCGCTCGGCCAGCCCTTCCAGCATCCGCAGGACGTAATCTTCGTCTTCGCAGCGTTCGTTGAAGTCCAGCGAAAACGACCAGTCGCCCCCCAGCTCCGGCCGCGTCTGACCCGCGACGCCGAACACGCGATCGACCCGATCGATGTCCCACCGCAGGTCGTCGCCGGCCAGCTTGATTTTCAGATGCGACAACCCGTTCCGCGTGATCCAATCGCCCAGCGTCTCGGGCAATCCGTCGCCGACCGGTTGGTCGACGTCGGACCCGGTCAGCGGATCGAGGGCGCCGACCAAATGATAAACCGGCATCTCGGCCGTCGGCGTCGTCCGGATCAAGTCGCCCAGTCGGACACCGGCGAAATCGTCGCCCAAGAAACGCGACAGGTCGCCCGGCAAGTGGTCTTCGCTCAGAAGTTCGTAGCTGCTCCGTCCGGCGGCCTTTCCGTGAGCATCGAACAGGGCCGCCTCGATGGGCGACGACGCCAAAAGGATCGCCAGTTCCGGGATCGTTTCGCCCAGACCACGTTCCATGTAGATTTGGTCGGCGATGGCCGATCGCTCGGCCGCTAATTGATGACAGATTTCCAGAGGATGTCCGCAAGGTGCGGACCCGTTGAACAGGTCGACCAACCGCTCCATCAGTTCCAGAATGATTTCCAGTTTGTCATCGTCGCCGAGCCGCGGGTCGGGCCAAGCCCAGGCGACCCCCATGGTCATCGACCCGAAACCTCGGGCCGGCCCCTTCCCGGATTCGGCCTGACAGTCCACCGAAGCCACGGTGACGTCTTTGACCACGCGGCCGCCAAATTTCATCGGAGTTCGATAGTCGTAACGTTCCGTTCGCATCGAAAGGGCGAACGACTTCAGATCCGATTGCGGCATGGGCGATGGAGACTTTCAGACTTCTACGCGAGGTTCTTCTACACGAGGTTTTTGCGGACCGCCCAAACGGCCGCCTGCGTGCGATCGGAAACGCCGATCTTGCGAAGGATGTGCTGGACGTGCTCTTTGACGGTTTCGTAGCTGATGCCTAGCATCTTCGCGATCTCTTTGTTCGTCAAACCCAGAGCCATCTGACGCATCACTTCGCTTTCCCGCTGGGTCAGCGGCACCTCGATGTCCTGACTCATCCGTGGCGTGGCCAAAGCACCGGTGACGCGTCGCAGTTCCTCGCGGGTCCAAGCCGATTCGCCCGAAAGCGCGATCTGTAAAGCCTCGATCAGACGCTCGTTGGGAGACGATTTCAAGACGTAACCCGCCGCCCCCAAGGCGACCGCGCGGGCGATGTAAGTCGGGTTGTCGTAAGCCGAAAACAACAGGATCGGCAAATCAGGGAAGTCCAACTTCAAACGACCCAGCGTGTTCAAACCGTCGCCGCCCTCCATACGGATGTCCAGCAACACCGCATCGGGATTCAACTTTTGTACCGACTCCAAAGCTTCGACGGCGGATTTCGCTTCGCCGATGATGTTGATGTCGGTCGGTTCCAGGGCGATTTTTAACCCCATGCGGACGATCTCGTGATCGTCGACGATCAGTACGTTCTTTGACATTTTTTATTTCCCGTAGGATGAAAAGCTATTTGTGTGAAACGGCCGAGGTAAGTCGAAAAGCAGACCACCAGCCGTGCCCCCCGTTAGGGCAGCTCAATTGTGAATCTTCTGAACCGGCGACCGGCAAAAGATCATATGGCGTAGATTGCGCCTGCCCATTCGGACAGTTTATTTTCCCCTGACAGAGGTACGAAATTGTACGCAAAGCGAACAGATTTGGACCGCATGAAATGAAGGAATTTGCCCTAAAGCGAACAAAATTTTGAAAAGTCTTGGAAAAAAGACATCCCCTGCGGGGCGAATGTCTTTCGCTCGGAGCTTCTGCGAGGCGAAACCAGGACGCTCAAATTGAATCACGGCCCGTTCGGAATGCGACAAACGGTCCTTCAGCGGGACTCACCCGTCCGAAACGATCGTGCTGGCGGCCGCACGTCGCGTCGCCACGGTCTCTCGAAACTGTTCCCGCAATCCCTTCAGCCAATACACCAGATAAAAATTTGCCAGGATCGACAAGATGAAAAACGTGCCGAACATGGGCTGATTGGTGATCGATTTTCGCTCGCGAAGATCGCCGCCCTGCTGCCCCGACGATGCGGACTGCCCGACGTCGGTGGCTTGAGAAGCCGCCGTGCCGCCCTTGCCAAGGTCGCTCGCACTCGAGACCGCCCCGGCGGATCCCGCTGCCCGGCGTTCGTCGCGTTCGGCAGCGGCCAAGCGGAGCTGTTCCTCCTCGCGGAGCCGTGCTCGGTAACGCGCGTCCAAACGGGCTTCTTCCTCCCTCAACCGTTCGATCCGCAGTTCTTCCTCGGTCAACCGGGCGTCCGAAAGGCTGGCACGGCGGATCGGTCGGTCGGCGAGCTCATCGTCGTACCCGTATCGGTCAAGCGACGGTACGCGCGGCCAACCGTTCGATCGGGTTTCTTCACGTCTCCAATCACGATCGACTGAAGACCGGTCTTCGCGACGAGGGTCGACGGCGGACGATTGCTGATCGATCGCCGATCGCGGATCCCCGTTGTTCGGCGACCTCGCACTGCTCCCGTCGGCGTAACGTGAATCCCCGTAACGCGGATCGGTCGCTGTCGAATCGCGGCGGCCGTCGACGAAGCGACTGTCGCCAGGTTGGGAGTATCGGCCGTTCGCGGTGGCGTCTCTTTGGTCGTAACTGGGAACGCCCGTGGTCGTGGCGAGGCCACGATCGATCTCGAACGGCACCTGCTGCTTGACCCGCCGGCCGTCCGCACTGATCGGAAAACGGTCTTCGTCGATGGGGATCGTGGCCTTGTAAAAGTTGCCGCCACCCAGGCGAAAGCGTTCGTATAGCTCGGGGGTCCAACCTTGATCACGCAGGTAGGCCACGTCTTTCGGATCCAAGCGGTTCCAGGTTTGCGAAACGCTGGTCGTCGTCGATGCGAAAGGCGGCGCGGCATTGTTCGTCCGTGAACCGCCGTCGAAATCGGTCGAGCGGGCGGCGTCGGCCGACGAGCGTGTGTCGTATCGGTCGCCGTTGCCGCCGTCAATCGTCGAACCCTGGTTCCGGAACGCCCCACCGGTCGGATCGTAAGGCGGCCCGTAAACCTCGTCAAAATTCCGGAACGTGTACTCGCTTCGGCCGGACCGATTCGGGTCGGATCGAACCGGGTCGGGTTGGGCGTTCGATCCGCTCGATCGACCACTTCCGTCGCCGAAACCGGCAGGCAATTGGCCGAAGCTGGACGCCGAACCGGAGCCGGCTCGAGACGCTCCGGCACCGTTGGGCGACTGACTTGCCGCGGCCCGAAACGGATTCGGGGTGTCGGCGGCGGACCGCGTCGATGGCGGCAAGCTTTGATCGTATTCGCTTCGCCAAGCATTGCCGGGCGTCGTGCCGAATTGGTTCGACGGAGCGGTCGATGGTCCGCCGGCTCGGCTGGTGGCCATCGGCGACACGCCAGGCGATGGGGGGGCGACGATCCCGGACGTGCTGCCGCCGGTGGCGGAACTCCGGGATCGGGTGGAGGGAGCGCTTTGCGTCGAGGCGGCGGGACTACCGAAGCCCGGCAGGGTGAATCCGCCCTGAGGATTCGGGGCCGGCTTCATCAGGCGACGCGAGACGCGGTCGGTTTCCGGCCCGGGGATGGGGCGTACTGTTTTCCCCGCTGGCTGGGCTTCTCCCGGCGGCAGGGCCGGGATGGGCATGGCGAGGTGATCCCGCTCGTCCTGATTCAGATCGTCTCGGGCGTCGATCGCGCCGTAGCCGGTTTTTCGACTCGTCCGCCGAGGCATTTCTCGCGGCAAGGGGCCTTCACCGAGCCGAATCACGACTTTCGAAACGTGCCCGCGAACCTCCGGCGGGATCGTGCTGACGATCTCACCGGCCCGGCGGACGTCGGCCAGTTTCTCGGGCCCGACCTGGATGATGTACTGGACACCACCGCCGTCGTCGGGGATCCATCCGAAGTCGACGCCCAAAGCGGCGACCATCAGTAGCACCGGGACTCCGCCCATGGCTATTTCCTTGGCAAGTAACTGTAAAGCTTTCGCGGGACCGGGCGGCCGTCCTGACCGCGCGTGCGAACCCCACACCAGCGAGTTTCACCGGCGATCCTAGCGGCAGGGTCGGCTTGCGGACAAGAGAAGTTTCCCGACAAAATTTCCGCGGCGATCCTTCGACGCCCCGGGGCGTGCCGCCGGGCCCGAAACCGTCGGCTCAGATTCCGAAACAGTTGCCGTCACGATAAAAGATCGTCGTCTGGCATCGGCACGGCGTTCCCGGTTTGACCCCGCTCAGGGTCAGCTGTCGAAACCCATGCCCGGCCAAAAAATCGAAGGCCGGCCGGTAACGTTCCCGCTCGGTGTCGTCCAACAAGATCACGCCGCCGCGGGTCAAATGGTCGACCGATTGGCGGACACAGTTGACGCGATCGCGACCGTCGACGACGACCAGATCGAATGATCGCTGTTGCCCGGCGATGCTGCGACAGTAATCGCCGTCGACGTCTTCGTGCTGCTGCAGGACGCGTGCGTTGTCGGGAACCATCGCGCGAACCCGCGCCAGCCAGCCCGGGTTGTATTCGACCGAGGTGACACTCCGACAGTATTTTGCGAAGAAGCAGGTCGAATAACCGCTGCCGAACTCGAACACGTCGACGGAATCGTTCAGCCTCTCGCGAACGAAATCGACCATGCTGTAATTCATCCAAGGAACCGGATCGCCCGCCCGATCGCACGGCGTGCTGGTGCGAATGCTCTCGACCCAGCCGGAGTCCAGGATGAACGATCCCCGCTTGGTGAACAGCTTGTAGCAAGCGTAGGGCACCGCGAAACGCTTTTTGATTTTCTTTCCCGTCTCGGTTGCCATCGCCAGCGCCGTTTGCGTCCCATCGAACCCGTTCGTCAGACCCGCTGGTAGCCCAGAGGCCGAATCGGCGTCAAGACAAATCGCAAGGGTCGGCGATTGCGGCGCGGCATTATTCGGCTGTCGGCCCTATTCGGCTGTCGGTTCAGACAACAATTCGACGAAGGCCCGCATCCACGCCGGATGGGCGGGCCACGCCGGCGCGGTCACCAAGTTGCCTTGGACGTGCACCGAATCCATCGTCGCCGCCGGGGCCACGTATTGCCCCCCGCTGAGCGTGATTTCGGCGGAAACGGCCGGATAGCAACTGCACTGGCGGTCGCTCAAGACTCCCGCGGCGGCCAGAATTTGGGGGCCATGACAGATCGCGGCGACCGGCTTTTCAGCTTCAAAAAAATGTCTGACGATTTCCAACACTCGCTCGTTCATCCGCAGGTACTCCGGCGCCCGCCCGCCCGGGATCACCAAAGCGTCAAAATCGGCCGGATCGATCGCCGCGAAGTCACCGGTGACGGCGAAGCGGTGCCCGGGTTTTTCGCTGTAAGTCTGATGACCTTCGAAATCGTGGATCGCCGTGACGACGTGATCACCGGCGGTCTTGTCCGGGCAAACCGTCACGACGTCTTGTTGCAACGTTTGCAGGATCTGTAGCGGCACCATCGCTTCGTAATCCTCCACGAAGTCGCCGACGATCATCAAAATACGGTGCTTGGGTAAATTCAATTTCATCGAACGCTCCGGCCGGTCTTCGTCGTAGAAAGCGAGAACCTGAATTCGCCAGCGGGCGATCGGCCAGTTAAACTGGAGTCCGATTCGAGCGGCCGGCGAAAGGTTTCGAGGCTGACAAATTACGCCCCGCCGACGCGGCGTCAATCGTCGGTCCGCGTGGATCCCTGCGAAAATCTCACGAGGCGCCCCCGAGGAACTCGTCGAGAAACCCTGTGCTCGGGTTCGACAAACGTCTTTTCTTTCCCCTTTTCGGATGATTTCTCGTGTCCTTCACGCCTGATTGCGACCACGAACTTGATTGCGGCCGCGAAACGGTTCGCCGCCCCGCCGGCCCGTTCGCCGGATGTTCCCGGATCACCCTAGGATTTTTGGCGGTTTGCTGGTTGGCCGGATCGGCCGTGCCCGATTCGTCGGCCCGAGGTGAAGGCCTGATGTCGCCTTTCGACGCCCGCAAACTGGGCTTGGTCGAATCGTTCCGCCACCAGTTTGACGTGGGCGTCGGGGTCGATTCGATCATCGATCAAGTGTTGCACGTCAGCGGCAAAGACAATCGTCAGTACGTCGAACTGGTCCGGGTCGATCCGGCCGCGTCGGCCGATCCCGCGACGGACGTCGCGGCGATCGCGGATTCCGACGCGTCCAGAGGCGATCCGACGACCGCCGCTGATGTACCGCAGGTCGTCGCGCGATTTGCCACCGATCTGCTCGGACGTGACGGCCGCGTCGTGGACCTGAAGGAAGCGACGCGCTTGGCCAAGAACGAACAGCGACGCATGACCCGGCGGGGCATCGCGACGGAGCTGAGGACGACCGACGTCAGCGTCGTTCGCATCTACACGCTGACCGACCGGGGCAACCTGCAAGCGATCGACGGCGAAACGGGGCAGACGATTTGGCAAACCAGAATCGGTAATCCGATCCGCCACTACAGCGAAATCGGTGCCAGCGACAAGTACGTCGCCTGCGTCAACGGTTCTCACTTGTTCGTTTTGGACGCCGATTCGGGCAAAATCCTCAAGGAAGAAGAATTGGTTCACGCGGCCGGCTTCGGGCCGACGATCGCAGGCGAATTGGCCGTCGTCCCGGGTATCGCCGGAACCCTGGAAGGCGTCTTCATCACCGACACGAATCACGAGGATTTCACGTTGACCGCCGACGGGACTGCCACCGCGGTGCCGGCGGTTTCACCGGACGCGACACGGCTGGCCGTGCCCAGCGATACGGGTTTCGTGTTTGTCATGCAC
>Ga0102938_10004349_pt1 | contig 10435 bp, 9 predicted proteins | sample SalPonR2_B_D2_MG_FD_84516 | JGI IMG/M metagenome (GOLD analysis project Ga0102938, IMG submission 84516) | Salt pond soil microbial communities from South San Francisco under conditions of wetland restoration - Salt Pond MetaG R2_B_D2_MG | ecosystem: Environmental > Aquatic > Marine > Intertidal...
CCCGTTCTTCGACACCACCCCCCACGCCATCGGCGGGAACCGGTCGACGAGCCGCTCGACCACTTCCACGAGCGACGGAGGAAACATGCTGGCCGTGGTCAGAACCCGGCGCTGGGCGGCGGCGGCGGCCTCGACCTCCGGGTGCTGGTACCCGAGCAGGTTCGGGCCATTGGCCGCCAGGTAGTCGATGTAGGTGCGACCGTCGGCGTCGGTGACCCGACAGCCTTCGGCCGACGCGACGAACCCAGGGATCACACCCCGACCGGCCAGGTCGGCGCTGCGGCTGAGGTAGATCCCACCTCCCGGAAGCACTCGGTCGGCGCGATCCCACAACTCGGTGCCCTGTGCTCCGTCGATGGGATCGTCGATCCTGAACCGCATCCTCTACGGGTTCCCCATGGTCAGTCCGCCACGACTCGGTGGGCTCGGATCTGGTCGCTCACCGTCGCGACACTACGTCGGTGCAGCGGGACTCGCGTTTGCCACCCGCCGGCCGATGGTCACTCGGGCTTCTCGGCCGGCTACGGGGCTTCGGCCGATGCTGACTCCTTGGCGATGAGCAAGTGTCGCAGGCCGTTGTCGACGGCTGCCCGGTGGCGTTCGGTTCCGATGGCGCCGCGGACCACGCCGGCTTCGTAGCGGGCGATTGCCGGGACTGCTCGGTTGATCAGATCGCCGAGGCAGCGAACTCGTTCACGCTGCACGCCCCGCTGGAACTCATGGCACGAGCCCAGCTGCTCCCCATGGTCTCGGCGCAGCGCAGGGAGTCCGCACGCCAGCGCATCGCCCACATCGCCGCCACCTGGGCGACGACCGGCGGGCCCACCACCGAGACAATCGAGGGCGCAGTGCACGTCGAGCAGCCACTCCCCGTGCTCACCGAAGCCCTGCGCCACAGTGACCCCGAAACGGCCGACCGCGCCTTCGTCTCCCCGTGCGCCACGAGAGACCAAGACCGCATCGTCGGCGATCTCGTCGACATCGCGCTTTCCCATCTCGGCGCCGCGGCCCACGGTGCAATCTTCCTCGAACTGCTGCCCCGCTTTCGGCCGGCCGGCATCAACCGCGCTGATGGCTCGGACGCTGCTCGGAGAGATCGCCCGCAACTGGCAACTGCGCTGGTTCGACCAGCCGTGGCCGGAGGCAACCTCCGGTGCGTCGCTGACCGATCGGCTCGTGTCCCCGACGGCAGACGGCGAGCCGTCGAGTCACTTCGTGCAGCCGACGATCGCCCTCGTCGACGACACCGGACTGGCCCATCGGACGCTGGCCGACGTCACCCGACACCTCTCGATCGAAGACGCCCGCTACCAGCTGTTGCCGATTGCTGCCATGTCGATGCTCCAAGACGAGCCAAGCAACGCTCCCTTCGGCTGGACCCACTGCTTGACACTGCCCAAGGCCGCGCTGGCCGTCGCACACCGGGCCTCCGACGCACAGCGCGCCGTTGCCGTTGCGGCGACCTACGTACTCGGATACCGAGCAACGCAGAGCTCCGGTCCGATCAACCCGAGCTGGGAACCGTCCCCGCCGCGCGCTGCGTCGGTGGAGGCGTTCATCGAGATCCGCCGGCGCCTGGGCCGACGATCGACTTGGTGCCTGGCCGAGCGGCCGTCGCCGACGGTCCCGCTCATGGTGCTGAGCCGATGACTTCACGTTCGTCGGCAGGTTCGGGCCGGACCGGTGTTTCGGTGTCTGCGGCCGACAGCCGTGCCCTGGTTGCCCGAACGGCTAACGCCACCAGGGCGGCGACGAGCATGAAGCCCGAGGCCGTCGCACTCTATGTCACGGGTCCACGCACACCCGTCTCAGTGAGCCACGAATGCGGTGAGCGCGGCGGCGATCGCCGTTGCCGGCCCGAACGCCCACCGCTCGACGACACTGGTCGATGCGACGTTGCCAACCGTGTTGAGGGCGAGGTAGCCGGCGATTCCCCACGTGGCCGGTGCGACCCAGCGGGCGGGCCGGCCGATGAGGTAGGCACGGCGGGCGACGGTCGTCGCTGCGACGGTCAGCGCGACGGCTGCCCCGCCGGCGACAACTCGCATACCGGTCGGAAGCACCCGATCCTGCGATCCACCCCAGACGTGTTCACCGAGCGGGGCGCCGGCGGCGAGGGTGATCTGGAGCCCGGCGAAACCGAGCAGGATCCCGCCTGCGCCCACGGCAGCGGCCCGGACGGCGAGCGTTGTTGTCGTCGGGGCCGGACTCGTGTCGGCGATGGTGGCGGTCACGATGCCGCCTCGGAGGTGTCGCGATCACGCAGGAGGGTGACGCCGACGCCGACGAACCAGACGATCGATCCGAGTCCGAAGACCATCTCGATCGCTTCGAAGTCGGGCACGACGGTGACCATCCCGGCGACGGCGGTCACGATGCCGACGAGGTTCAGCCAGCGAGGAAGCGTGGCGGCGAGCAGTCCGGCGATCGAGACGAGAAGGATCCAGATACCGCCGACGAGTTCGTTCCCGCCGCCAAGGCCGTTGGTGACCGTGTCGATCGCCGACCACACGGTCACGGCCCGGTCGGGGTCGGACTCGGCGAGGTCGGCGACCGCTTCGATCCCGATGTTCGAGATCATCCCGGTGGCGAACATCAACGCCGCCCAGATCGCAGCGAAAACCATCCCGGCGTTCGCCAACAGCGGGGCAGTCGTCGCGAGGCGTTGACGAAGGGCGAGTCCCATCGGGACGAGTGCTGCGCCGAACACGATGAAGATCCCGATGTACCAGGCGAGCAGCGACCCCTGATGGTCGACGAGGAAGTCGACCGATTCGGCCGGTGTGGTGTCGGGGTCGGTGTAGTCGGCAAAAGTCGTGGCGAACATGGCGATGCCGTATCCGAACGTGCCGGCGGCGAGGATCGCTGCGGCGCCGCCGACTCGCGTCGAGGTGATGCGCGTCCGGCTCGGCGCAGCGCCGGCCGCTGATGGTGTGGTGATGGTCATTGTTGTTCTCTTTCGAGGTCGTTGGAGGTGGATGTGCTGGGAGGCGGTGCGCTCGTCGTCTGGTCGAGTCGACGCAGAGCGATCACCTCGACGTTGAGCGAGGTGAAGTGGCCGAGCAGCCCGTTGAGGTGCGACGAGTCGAGGATTGCACCGACGAGGCGGGTAGTGCCCGCCCCGGTCAGCTCGACCGTGAACTCGTCGATGACCGGACGGAGAACGCGGTCGGTGGCATGGCCATCGAGTTCGATCTCGTAGCGGGTGATTCCCGTTCGTTCGGTCATGACGTCACGATCTCGACGAACGGGGTGAGTGGCCATCGCTCACCCGCCGATCTCACCCGGGTGATCGAGCTGACGTTCGACGGCGACGAGTCCGTCTAGGTTCAAGGCGATGGCCGTGCACGACATGGGCGAGTTGGTCGCCACCAAACTACAAGCGCCGACATCGCCCCGACATCTCGTTCGCCGCGCCCGACTCGACGGCCTCCTCGATCGAGCGATGAACGAGCGGCACCGCCTCACCCTCGTGAGCGCACCCGCCGGATCGGGCAAGTCGACCCTGCTGGCCGGAAGCCTTGGCGATCGTGACCACAACGTGGCCTGGCTCCAGGTGGAGGCCAGCGACGCCGACCCCGTGCGGTTCTGGTCGTACCTCGTGGCAGCGATCGGCCTCACCCGACCGGGCATCGTCGACACCGTCGGCCCGACGATCGTGTCGTCTGGTGGGTCGCCGGACACGGTGGTCACTGCTCTGGTCAACGCGCTCGCAGAGAAGCCGGACCCACTCGTGGTCGTGATCGACGATTATCACCTGATCGACAACCCCGCTGTCCACAGCGGTGTCGAGCGGCTCATCGAGTTGTGCCCCGACGACGTCCGGATCGTGATCGCAACGCGCACCGACCCCGCGTTCCGTCTCGGCCGGCTGCGGGTGCGCGGTCAGCTCACCGAGATCCGCGCCGCGGACCTGCGCTTCGACGCCGACGAGGCGGCAGACCTCCTTTCGTCGCCACTGCTCGATCGGCAGATGCTCGACGAGCTGTGCGGCCGGACCGAGGGTTGGGCGGCCGGTCTCGTCCTGGCTGGGCTCTCGCTCACCGGCATCGACGACGCCACGGACTTCATCTCCGGATTCCGCGGCGACGACCAGCTCGTCGTCGACTACCTCACCGACGAGCTGCTCGCCTCGATCCCACCGGACGACCGACGACGGTTCATCGAGACGTCGATCCTCGATCGCCTCACCGGTCCACTCGTCGACGCGATCACCGGGTCGACCGACGGCGGTGCGTGGCTGGCGCGCACCGCCGCCTCGAATCAGCTCCTCATCGGCCTCGACCGGACCGGCACCTCATACCGATACCACCACCTGCTGCGCGATCTGCTCCGGTTGGAGGCCGAGCGCGGCATCCCCGACCGCCTGCCAGATCTGCATCTCGCTGCCGCGACATGGCACCGCGAGCACGGTGACATCTACACCTCGATCGAGCACTACATCTCGGGTGGCGACCTCGAGACGGCCGGCGACCTGATCGCGATCCACGCCACCGCCCTGTTGAACGGCGGCCAGATCTTCACCGTGCTCCGACTGCTCGACCGGCTCGGCGACCTACCGGAGCGCCACTCGCGCACGGCGCTCGTCCGCGGCTGGCTCGACCTCAGCACCGGCCGCTTCGCCGGCGCTCGGCACTACTACGAGGTCGCAGCCCGACTCGACGATGGCACCGACGCCAACCTCACCGCGTCGCTGGGCATCATGGTCCGTCTGTCCGACGGCGACCTCGGCGGTGCGATCTCGATCGCCGACTCGATGACGGAGCCCACCGAGTCGACGCAGGCACTCGGGCTGGCAGCGGTGAATACATGGGCCGGGCTATTCGACACGGCACGCCGACACATCGCAACCGCCCGAGAACTCTCAGCATCCGAGCCATCGGACTATGCAGCAACCATCGCTCCTGCCTTCGAAGCGGTCGTCGACCTCGAGTCGGGCAATCGCGCCGGTGCGGCTCGGAATGCCGCGGCGAGCATCGCTCACGCCACCGGTCACGGCGTCGCCGAAGCGCCACAGTTGTCGGTCGCACACGCCATCGTCGCCCGTACCACATCAAATCCGGAACTCGGCCAGACCGCTGCGGTTCGAGCCGTCGAGCTCGCCCGGCGGGCGCCCGAGCCCTTCACCTTTGGTTACGTACTCGCGCTCGTCGGCGATGTGGCGTGTGAGCACGACGGACCGGTCGGGCCCGAACTCCTCCGCGAGGCGGCGACGGCCGTCAACCGGTGCCTCGATCCGGGCATCGTAGGCCGTGCGTTGGGGCGTATCGAGGCCCGCCACGGGCTCGCGGAACGGGCCGCCGCCTCGATCGGGTCGGTCGAGGAACTCAGCGATCGCGAACTCGCCGTCCTGCGCTATCTCCCCTCGCAGCTCTCCCAGCGTGAGATCGCGAGCGAGTTGTACGTGTCGCTCAACACGGTGAAGACGCACTGCAAGGCGATCTACCGCAAGCTCGGCGTGGACGGGCGCAAGTCGGCCGTCCAGGCCGCCCGCGACCACGGCCTGCTCTGACGGCGCCGTCCAGCGCCGACAGAACGGGGCGGTACGGGGTCAAGCCCGCTGGGCGGCGGCGATGGTGGCGGCCACGCGTGGCAGCAACCGAAAGGGCCGAGCGGGTTCCGCGAACTGGTTGAAGGTGCCGGCCACGTGGCAGTCGAGGTCGGGGACATGGAACAGGAACGATGCAGTGGAACCGGAATGGCCGAACATCTCCGGCACCCGCCGACCGGTCAGCCAGCGCGGCAGCCGGTACCGCATCACCCCGTGGCCGTAGCCGATCGCAACGTTCTGGACCCGGTTCCAGCGCGGTACCGCTCGGTCGAGACCGCCGGAGAACACGTCGCCATGATGGAACGACCGGCTGAAGCGCAACTGGTCGTCGAGCGTCGAGACGATGCCGCCGGCTCCACGCTCGGAAGCGAGAGCCTGCGGGATCGACAGCGGCCGACCGCCGCTGCGGAGGCCCTGGGGGCTGGGACGATCGGTCGTGTCGGGGAACACGTAGGTGTCGGTGAGGTTGAGCGGCTCCAGAATCCGTTCGGCGACGGCCTCGGCGTACCGCTGACCGGTGACGGCCTCGATGACCCCGGTCAACAGCTGGTAGTTCGTGTCGGAATACAGCGATCGCCGGCCGTCCCGGCCGCCAGGCGGGAAGGCCGCGCCGGCGATCCGTGAGAGGTCGACGGTGTCCCGGATCGAGTAGCCGCGATCCTCACCGTTTGCGAGATGTTCCTCGATGCCGTCGTCGAAGTAGTCGGCGAGGCCCGAGGTCTGGTGCAGCAGGTGATGGATGGCGAGGTCGGCAGTTCGATCGATGCCGCGGTACCGGTGGAGGCCGGTGAGGTCGAGGTCGGGCATCAGCCGAATCACGCGGTCCTCGAGATGCAGACGACCCTCGTCGACCAGTTGGAGGATCACCGCGGAGGTGAACATCTTGGTGATGCTCGCGATGAAGTAGGGGGCGTCGGATCGGAGATCACCGGCGGCGACACGCACGCTGGTCGATCCGTCGTTCGACTCGACGCCGAGCAGCACGCCCTGCACACGGCGGCTTCGAACCGCCTGGTCGACGAGTCGCTGCAACGCTGCGGGCAGGTCGGCGGCATCTGTGGTGGGGTTCGTGGTGGTCGGGTTCGGCATCGCAGTTCCTCTCGCTCGGGGTGAACGAGTGCCACGTTCCTCCCAATCGGAGTGAATGCAGATCGCTCCCCCACCGATCTCACCCGGGTGATGCGCCACGAGGCGGGAGGTGGCCTCACCCAGGTCGCGCCGAGGCTGAGACCGAAACCGACAACAGCCATCGCACGGCACCGACCCCTGAGGAGAACATCCGATGTCCACCGCACTCCCCCTCCCCGTCCGGGCGGCACCGCCCGTCGACATCCCGACGCATGCGCCGGACCCGACCACGGTGGCCGCGGCCGCCCGTGACGCAATGAAGACCTACGGCACGGGTGACGCCGCAGTCCACGCACTCGACGGTGTGAGCGTCGACTTCGAACGAAGCCGCTTCACGGCGATCATGGGTCCATCGGGCTCCGGCAAGTCGACGCTCATGCAGAACGTCGCCGGCCTCGACACGCTCACGTCCGGCACCGTCTCGATCGGCGGCGTCGACCTGTCGTCGCTCTCCGATCGGCAGCTCACCCGACTCCGCCGCGACCGCATCGGCTTCGTCTTCCAGTCGTTCAACCTGGTGCCGACACTGACGGCGAAGGAGAACATCGAGTTGCCGCTCGATCTCGCCGGACGCAAGCCCGATCAGGCCTGGTTCGACGAGCTCGTCTCCACCGTCGACCTCGGTTCCCGGCTCGGGCACCGCCCGGCCGAGCTGTCCGGCGGCCAGCAACAGCGCGTCGCTGTCGCGCGCGCCCTCGTGAGCCGACCCGAGATCGTGTTCGGTGACGAACCGACCGGCAACCTCGACAGCCGCGCCGGCGGTGAAGTCCTCGCACTCCTCCGCGACGCGGTCGATCGACTCGGCCAGACGGTCGTGATGGTCACGCACGACCCCGGGGCTGCGTCCTACGCCGACCGAATCGTCTTCCTCGCCGACGGTCGGATCGTCGACGAGATGACCGGCCCGACCGCCGACCGCGTCCTCGACCGCATGAAGCGCTTCGGTCACTGAACCGACTCGCAACGTTCCGCCCCGATCACCACCACTCACCGACCGGAGACCCACACCATGTTCCGCATGTCCGCACGCAACCTTCTCGCCAAGAAGCTGAGACTGTTCACCACCGCGCTCGCCATCGTCCTCGGCGTCGCGTTCACCACGGGGACGATGATCCTCACCGACACGATGATCGAGTCCCTCGATGGCGCGATCGCCGACGTCAACGACGGCGTCGACGTCGTCGTCCGCGGTTTCCCCGTGGGTGAAGACGAAGTCTTCACGCTGCGCGGCCCGGTCGACCTCGACCACGTCGAGCGAGTTCGTTCGCTCGACGGTGTCGACGCCGCCGAGCCGTACTGGGTGGGCTACACCCAGGTCGTCGGCGTCGACGGCAAGGCGCTCGACCTGACCCAGAGCGTCGGCCTGAACTGGATCGACGATGCCGAACTCTCGGCGTTCGAACTCGCCGACGGCCGACCACCGGGCAACGACGGCGAGATCGTGCTCGGCACGGAAGCAGCCGTGGAGGCAGGCGTGGGAGTCGGCGACTCGGTCGGCCTCATCACGCTCGCCGGTCTCGAACGCTTCGTGATCTCCGGGCTCGCGTCGCTCGACGGAGTCCCGGGTGCCGCCAATTCGGCGTTCACGTTCTTCACCGTCGATGCCGCCGAACAGCGTCTCGGCGATGTCGGCACCACGAATCAGATCCTCGTCCGCGGCGACTCGCTGACGCCCGACGAGCTCGCGGGCCGCGTCGGACTCGCGCTACGCGATGCAGACGTCGTCACCGGCGCCGATCGCATCGCGGAGGAGCAGGACGATCTCGGCTCGGCAATCGGCGTGTTCGAGACGATCCTGCTGGTGTTCGGCGCCATCGCACTGTTCGTCGGATCGTTCACGATCGCGAACACGTTCACGATCACGGTGGCCCAACGCACCAAGGAACTCGCACTGGTCCGGGCGATCGGCGCGAGCCGGCGCCAGGTGCTCGGCTCGGTGGTGATCGAGGCCGCGATGATCGGCCTCCTCGCCGCCGTTGGCGGCCTTGCCGCCGGACTCGGCGTCGCTCGGGGCCTCATGTGGGTGTTCGCCCGCTTCGGCCTCGACTTCCCCGACGCCGCCCTGGTCATCGAGGGCTCCACGATCGTCGCCGCCTTCGCGGTCGGTATCGGCGTGACCGTCGCCGCCGCCATCGTGCCTGCCCGGCGAGCGTCGACCGTGTCCCCGATCGACGCGATGCGCGACGCGTCGATCGAGTCGACCGAGATCTCCCGCAAGCGCCTCGCGATCGGCGGCGTCCTCGCCGCGATCGGTACCTACGCGCTCGTGCGGGGCGTGGTCGTCGCCGAGGCGCCGCTCGTCGGGCTCGGCAGTGTGGCGATGTTCCATGCGGTGCTCGCACTCGGCCCGGTCCTCGTCCGGCCGATCACGCGCCTCCTGACCTTCCCGCTTCGTCGGCTCGGTTCGGCGGGCCGCCTCGCAGCTGCCAACGCCAGCCGCAATCCGCGCCGCAGTGCGTCGACCGCTGCCGCGCTCACGATCGGAGTCACCCTGGTGGCCGGTGCGTCGATGTTCGCCTCCACGGCCAGCGCATCGGTTCGCGGCGACCTCGCGGACGTGCTCGTCGCCGATGCCGTCGTCCGACCGATCGGCTCCAATCCCGGCCTGCCCATGGACGTCGCCCTCCAGGCGGATGCGATCGACGGTGTCGATGCGCTGCCGCTGCACCATGTGCGGGCGGAGGTCGACGGGTCGATGGAGTTCGTCGGCGGCATCGACCTGGCTGGATCCGACGGGTTCGTCGACGTGTCGGTGATCGATGGCTCGATCAGCTCGACAGCCGACTCGGCCGTGGTCGGCGACGATCTCGCCGAAGCGCGGAACTGGACGACCGGTGAGCGAATCGCCGTCGTGTTCCCCGACGGAACGCGATCGAACTTCGAGGTCGCCGCCGTCATCGAGCAGACCAATGCACTCCCCACGATCGTGCTGCCCTACGCCGCCGTCGCCCCGCACGGGATCGGGCTCGACCGAGCCGTCTTCCTGGCCGGCGATGCCGATGCTGTCGCGGCGACCGAGACGGCGCTCGCCGGCCAGCCGACTGCCATGGTGAACACGGTCGACGACTTTGCCGAGTCCCTCGTCGGTGCGCTCGACACCGTGCTCAACCTGGTACTCGGCCTACTCGGCCTGGCGGTGGTCATCGCCGTGCTCGGCATCGCCACCACGATCGGGCTGTCGGTACACGAGCGCACCCGTGAACTCGGCGTGCTCCGTGCGATCGGAATGGAGCGCCGACAGGTACGGCGTTCGATCCGACTCGAAGCGGTCGTGATCGCTCTGTTCGGCACCGTCCTCGGCCTGGCGATGGGGCTCGGCTTCACCGCTGCAGTCATCTCCACCCTCGGCGACGAGGGCTTCGGCTCGCCCACCGTCCCCGTCTCGACGCTGATCGCGATCGTGATCGGCGCCATTGCTGCGGGCATCATCGCCGCCGCCCTGCCTGCCCGCACCGCCTCCCGCCGGCCGGTGCTCGACGCCATCGCCGTCGACTGAGCACCCACCACCGTCCTCGAAAGGAACAACATGAACTCTTCATCGACCGATCCCGACCAGCGCACCGTCGTCGTCTGCGGTGCCACCGGCTATCTCGGCGGTCACGTGGCGCGAGCCCTCCACGCCGACGGGTGGCGCGTGCGGGCCCTCGTCCGCGATCCATCCCGCCTCGGCGACGCCGCCGAGTACTGCGACGAGGTGTTCGTCGGCCACCCGACCGACCCGACCACCATCGAGGGACTGTTCGACGGCGCCGACGC
>Ga0102938_10004351_pt1 | contig 10432 bp, 8 predicted proteins | sample SalPonR2_B_D2_MG_FD_84516 | JGI IMG/M metagenome (GOLD analysis project Ga0102938, IMG submission 84516) | Salt pond soil microbial communities from South San Francisco under conditions of wetland restoration - Salt Pond MetaG R2_B_D2_MG | ecosystem: Environmental > Aquatic > Marine > Intertidal...
CGACGCGGTCTCCCGGCAGCAAGCCGCTGCCGAGCAGCATGCCCGCGGCACGACGGCTGCGTGACTCGAGTTCCGCGCTGGAGACCACCGTGTCGTCGATGTCGGTCAGCTGCGGCCAGGATGGGCGTGTCGCCCACTGCCAGGTCCAGCGCCGAGTGAGCGAGCCTTCTGCCACGAGCGTGTCGACCGCTTCCGACACCAAGGACGGCGCATGGACCTGCCAACTGGCTCCGTCGGCTGGGGGGATCGCTCCGGGCATCGCACCTCCACCCAACACGGTTACAGCGCCGCCGTCAGCTCACGAGCAGTCAAGCAGGTGGTCCGGCGACCCACGCCCCGTGCACCCGCCGGCCATCGGCCGAGGGGCGCACCACGGCGAGCGGCTCACACGTTGCGGCGGTACTGCCCCCCGACCTCGAACAGCGCGTCGGTGATCTGCCCCAGCGAGCAGTGGCGCACGGCCTCCATCAGCACGGCGAACACGTTGCCGCCGGAGGTCGCCGCCTCCTGGAGCGCGTGCAGCCAGTGCTCGGCTTCGTCGCGGTGACCGGCCTGGAAGCCCTGGACCCGCTCGAGCTGGGCGCGCTTCTCATCCTCGGTCGCCCGGGCGAGCTCCACGACCGGCGCGTCCTGCGCGGCCTCCTGATCGGGCAGGAACGTGTTGACACCGATGATCGGTAGCGAGCCTTCGTGCTTGCGGTGCTCGTAGCGCATCGACTCGTCCTGGATCCGGCCGCGCTGGTAGCCGGTCTCCATGGCACCGAGCACCCCGCCCCGGTCGGCGATGCGGTCGAACTCGGCGAGCACGGCTTCCTCGACCAGATCGGTGAGCTCGTCGACGATCGCGGCCCCCTGCAGCGGGTTCTCGTTCTTGGCCAGCCCCCACTCCTGGTCGATGATCATCTGGATCGCCAGCGCCCTGCGGACGGAGGCTTCCGTCGGGGTGGTGACCGCCTCGTCGTAGGCGTTGGTGTGCAACGAGTTCGTGTTGTCGTAGATCGCGCACAGCGCCTGCAGGGTCGTGCGGATGTCGTTGAAGTGCATCTCCTGGGCGTGCAGGGAGCGCCCGGAGGTCTGCACGTGGTACTTGAGCTTCTGGGAGCGGTCACCCGCGCCGTACTTCTCCCGCATCGCGACCGCCCAGATCCGTCGCGCCACGCGGCCCATCACCGTGTACTCGGCGTCCATGCCGTTGGAGAAGAAGAACGAGAAGTTGGGGGCGAACTCGTCGATGTCCATACCCCGTGCGAGGTAGGCCTCGACGTAGGTGAACCCGTTCGCCAGGGTGAAGGCGAGCTGCGAGATGGGGTTCGCCCCCGCTTCGGCGATGTGGTAGCCGGAGATCGACACCGAGTAGAAGTTGCGGACCTGCTGCTCGATGAACCACTCCTGCACATCCGCCATGCAGCGCAGGGCGAACTCGGTGGAGAAGATGCAGGTGTTCTGCCCCTGATCCTCCTTGAGGATGTCGGCCTGCACCGTGCCACGCACGCTCGAGAGCGCCAGCGAGCGCACCTCGGCGGCCTCGTGTTCGGTGGGCTCGCGCCCATGCTCGGTCCGGAACGCCGCCAGCTGCTGGTCGATGGCGGTGTTGAGGAACATCGCCAGGATCGTCGGCGCCGGGCCGTTGATCGTCATCGACACCGAGGTGGTCGGCGAGCACAGGTCGAACCCGTCGTACAACGCCTCCATGTCGTCCAGGGTGGCGATCGACACCCCGGAGGTCCCGACCTTGCCGTAGATGTCGGGACGCTCGTCGGGATCCCGGCCGTACAGGGTCACCGAGTCGAACGCGGTCGACAGCCGCGCCGCCGGTTGCCCCTTGGCGAGGTAGTGGAAGCGCCGGTTGGTGCGGAAGGGATCACCCTCGCCTGCGAACATCCGCGCCGGTGCCTCACCGTCGCGCTTGAAGGGGAACACCCCACCGGTGTAGGGGAAGGCGCCGGGCAGGTTCTCCTTGCGCAGGAACGTGAGCAGGTCGCCGGGATCCGAACGCCGAGGCAGTGCCACACGCGGCACCTGGGTGCCCGACAGCGTCTCACGGGTCAGCGGTACCCGGATCTCGCGGTCCCGGACCGTGTAGACGTACTCCTCGCCGCTGTAAGCCTCGACGGTGCCCGCCCAACCATCCAGCAGACGCTGCAGCGCCGGATCGACCCCCGCGGCCAGCTCCTCCAGCCGTGCCTCGAGCGGGGCGACCACCGCCGCCGCAGCAGCGTCCGCCACCTCGTCGCGGTCGGTGCCCACCTGGCCGCGGGCGCCCGTACCTCGCTGTGCTGGTGGCGCCAGCTCGTCGCGCGCCACCTCCAGGGCGTGGCGGCGCCGCAGCAGCTCGGCCTGCTCGGCCGTGCGCGCGTGGTAGCCACGGACCACCTCGGCGATCTCGGCGAGGTAGCGCTCCCTGCCCGGCGCGATCACGGCCTTCAACCGGGTCGAGATACGGGTGTCCACGCGTGGCAGCACACCCTCGACCCGGTCCAGTCCGTGCGGGGCGAGCAGCTCGCTGAGTTGCTGGTAGAGCGAGGTGACGCCGTCGTCGTCGAAGCGCGCCGCCGAGGTGCCGAACACCGGCATGTCCTCCCAGGAGGAGGAGAAGGCCTCCCGGTTGCGCACCAGCTGGCGGGCCACGTCCCGGCGCGCATCGTCGGCGCCGCGCCGCTCGAACTTGTTGATGGCGACCACGTCGGCGAAGTCGAGCATGTCGATCTTCTCGAGCTGCGAGGCCGCGCCGAACTCCGGGGTCATCACGTACAGCGAGGTGTCGACGAAGGGCACGATGCCCGCATCGCCCTGCCCGATGCCCGGGGTCTCGACGATGACCAGGTCCGCGCCGGACGCCTTGCAGGCCGCGATCGTGTCCTCGAGGTGGTGGGGCAGCCCACCCTCGGCCAGCCGGGTCGCCATCGACCGGAAGAAGATCCGGTCGGGGGAGATCGTGTTCATCCGGATCCGGTCGCCGAGCAGCGCGCCACCACCACGGCGGCGGGTCGGGTCGATCGCCAACACGGCGATCTTGAGCTTGTCCTCGCGGTCCCGACGGAACCGGCGGACCAGCTCATCGGTCAACGACGACTTGCCCGCGCCGCCGGTGCCGGTGATGCCGAGCACCGGGACCTGTCGCTCGGCTGCGGCACCGCGGACCGCCTCCAGGAGCGGCTGCGGAGCCCGGCCGGTCTCGATCGCCGTCAGTGCCCGGGCCAGGGCCGACTCGTCGCCGGCCAGTACCGCTTCCACCTCGAGGTCGTCGACGGGGAGCTGCACGTCGCACGCCGAGACCATCTCCCAGATCATGCCGGGGAGGCCGAGCTGCTGACCGTCGGACGGCGAGAAGATGCGTGACACCCCGCGCTCGTGCAGCAGGGCGATCTCATCGGGGGTGATCACCCCGCCACCGCCGCCGTAGACCTTCACGTGCCCGGCACCACGCTCACGCAGGCGCTCCACGAGGTAGGTGAAGTACTCGACGTGACCACCCTGGTAGGAGCTGAGCGCCACACCCTGCGCGTCCTCCTGGACGGCTGCGGTCACGACCTCGTCGACGCTGCGATCGTGGCCGAGGTGGACCACCTCGGCGCCCTGGGACTGGAGGATGCGGCGCATGATGTTGATCGCCGCGTCGTGCCCGTCGAACAGACTGGCGGCCGTCACGAACCGGACCGGGTGTTCTGGCCTGCGGCCGTCGTCGTTGGCGCGTTCCATCCCTGGCTCCCATTATCTATCGGATGTCAGATAGTTAGACGTCCTAGTTTCTCTGATGTCCATCTTCGGCGCAACCTGCGATCTGCGCTGTGCCGCGTGGCGCGATGGGGTGGCCCACCTCAGAAGTCGCCGGCACGGTGGCGGAGCCCACGCAGCATCCCGTTCAACGTCTCGACCTCGTCCGAGGCCAGGCCCGGGTCGGCGAAGACGGTCTCGTTGAGGCGCGCAGAGGCGGCCAGGGCCAGCTCGCGGCCAGCCGGGGTGAGCTCCGCCAGCTTCGTGCGCCGGTCCGTCGGGTGCGGGACACGGCGCACCAACCCCTGGCGTTCGAGCCGGTCGACGGCGCTGGTGACGCTGGTCGGATGCACCTGTAGTCGGCTCCCGATCACCGACAACGGCAGCGCACCGCGCTGGCTGAACACGAGCAGCATGAGCAGCTCGTAGCGGGCGAAGGTGAGTTCGAGGTCCCGGAGTTGCTCATCGATCCGCTGCAGCAACAGCTGTTGCGCCCGCATGATCGAGGTGACCGCCGCCATGCCCGGGGCCGCACCGGACCAGCCCTGTGACTCCCAGCGACGCCGCGCTTCGGCGATCGGATCGAACGGCAGGGCGGTCTCCCTCACGAGGCCCCCCTGTACGTCGTGGCCATCGTTGTGCCCAAGACGGTGACGCTAGCCGGCAGCGCGCCGCAGCCCCACGTCGGGCTGGTCAGCAACGGCCGCGACGACCTGTCCGTTGCCCGCGGTCACTGCGGTCCGCACGCGGCCTGCCACGACCTCCAGATCGCGGCGGGCCGTCGCCGTCGTCCCGCCCCAGATGCCACTGCGCTGCTCGGTCTCGAGGGCGTAGCGCAGGCAGGACTCGGCGACCTCACACGCCGCGCAGACGCTGAGCGCCGCATCGATCTGCGGCGCGTAGCGCTCGCTCTCCCCTTCCGGGAAGAACAGTTCCGGATCCTCGTTCAGGCACGCGGCGGCGTTACGCCAGGCGTACTCATCACCAGCCGTCGGGTCTGGCGTCGCCAGCAACTGCTCCAACATGTCCCACTCCCCAGCCATCGGCGTGACGGTTCGGTGCGGCGACCGTCCAGCTCTTCGGACTTCCCATCGTTGGATGTCCTATGATAGTACGACCGACGGCCGAAGGCGAGCGACCGGGCAGAAGAACGGCGGATGTCGGACAGCGCGAGCTCGACCGGGCTCGTCCAGTTCGGCGCCAGCACTCGCTAGCGTCCCGGCGCCGTGGTACCCGTCATCTGCCCGATCGACGGGGACGAACGCTCCCACGACACGATCCCACGACGACATCGCACGACACGATCCCACGACACGATCCAAGGAGAACAGGGTGGCGCAGATGCTGACGGTCGGTTTCATCGGCGGCACGGGGCCGCAGGGACGTGGGCTCGGTGTGCGCCTCGCCATGGCGGGCCACCGTGTGCTGATCGGCTCCCGGACCGCGGAGCGCGCTCAGGAGATCGTGACCGAACTCCGCGAGCAACGCCCCGACCTGCCGATCGAGGGCGACACCAACGCCTCGGTGTGCGAGACGGCGGACCTGCTCGTCGTCGTCGTGCCCTACGACGCCCAGCAGGACACACTCGCGTCGCTGCGTGCGGCGATCGGGTCGAAGATCGTCGTGAGTTGCGTGAACGCGCTCGGCTTCGACAAGGGGGGCCCGTACCCCCTCACCGTCCCGGCCGGCTCGGCGGCAGAGGAGTGTCAGCAGCTGCTCCCCGAGGCGCGGGTCGTCGGCGCCTGGCAGAACGTCTCAGGGGTGAAGCTCGGACGGTTCGACGAGTCCGTGGCGGTCGACGTGCCCATCACCGGCGACGACGAGGATGCCCGGGCCGCCGTCGCTCCCCTGGTCGAGGCCATCGACGGCATGCGGGCCATCGACGCCGGACCACTGCGTCTGACGCGCCCCATCGAGGAACTGACGGCGGTGCTGGTCAGCATCAACCGCCGGTACCGCATCCAGGCCGGCATCAACATCGCCGGACTGGCCCGACCGCAGGCAACCTGAGCGCGTACGACCCCGTGACGCCGCGGACGACGTCGATCTCGGCCGGTGCTGGCCGGCGTCGGGCGACGCCAGCCGGGAGGCGTCGGGCGACGCCAGCCGGGAGGCGTCGGGCGACGCCAGCCGACGCCGTCAGGCCGCGTCGTTGCGCAGCGCATCGAGCATCCGGATATCGGGCAGCGTCCGCAGCGACCGCTTGAGTTCCGCGAAGCCGGGCCACCCCGCCAGCACCTCGAGCGCGCGGTAGTAGGCCACCGCGTCCTCGTCGGACGGGAGGTGGGAGATCACCGGACCGAAGAAGGCCGGTCCGTTCGGCGGGTCGAAGGCCACGATCGGGGTGCCGACGTCCTCGCCGGCCCGTGCCCGGGCCTGCTCGGTCTCCTGCCGTAGGAGGTGGTCGTGGGCGGGATCCTCGGCGGCCCCCGCCAGGAGCTCCGGCAGTCCGACGCGCACCAGCGCCGGCCGCACGTCGAGGCCATCCGCCTGCACCGACAGCACCGCGCCGAAGTCGCCGGGCGGCGGGGCCGGACGCTCCCAGATCTCCTCCCCGATGGCGGCGTAGAGCGCACCGACCGCCTCGTTGCCAGCGTGTTCCCGGGCGGCCGCCAGGACACGGAGCAGCCGGGTCCCCTGGGCGTGGACGGCCGGGTAGTCCTCCGGCATCCCGTCGTAGCCGATCTCCTCGTTGACCATCTGCAGGGAGATGAACCGCCAGCCGACGTCCAACCCCTCGAGACGCTGCACCTGCCGCAGCCACTTGGAGGTCTGCCAGCAGAAGGGACAGACGGGATCGACGTACAGTTCGACATCGGACACGGACGCTCCTCGGGTCGGTTGGGGAACCGACGACCGGGTCAGCTCCTTCCCTCGACGTTCGGCGCTCACCGCCGCGCGGGATCGAGGCGGACCATCAGCATCCGGGCGCACTCGGCCACCGAGCCCGCCATGGACGGGTAGACCGTCATGGTCTGGGCCAGCTGGGAGACCGTGAGCCGGTTCTGGACCGCCACCGCCAACGGCTGGACCAGATCGCTGGCCCGTGCGGAGACGACGACACCTCCGACGACGGTGCCGGAGCCGACCATGGCGTGGACCTTCACGAAGCCGTCGGTGCCGTGGATCATCTTGGCCCGAGGGTTGGACCGGAAGTCGAGCCTGGCCGTCTCGACCGGGTAGCCCGCGGCCGTGGCCTCCTCGGGGGACATCCCGACCGTCGCCACCTCTGGATCGGTGAAGATCGTCGCCACCACCGCGTCGCGACGGATCGGCTGGACGGCCTCGCCGAGGGCGTGCCACATCGCCGTCCGTCCCTGCATGGCGGCCATCGAGGCCAGCATCACCCCGCCGATCACGTCACCGGCCGCGTACACCCAGCGGGCGCTGGTGCGCCCGACCGCGTCCACCTCGACGCCACCACCACGGCCGGGCTCGATCCCACACGCCTCCAGACCGATGTCGGCCACGGTCGGGATCTGTCCGACGGTGAACAGCACGTGGCTGCCCACCACCTCGCCGCCGTCCTTGAGCCCGACGACCACCTCGTCGCCCCGCCGCTCGCAGCTGATCGCACGAGCGTTGCGCAGGATGCGCATACCGCGGCGCTCGAAGACGTTCTCGATGACGGCCGCGGCGTCCGGATCCTCGGTCGGCAGGATCAGCTCACGCGAGGAGACCAGGGTGACCTCGGCCCCGAAGCGCCGGAAGGCGTGTGCGAACTCCGCACCGGTGGCACCGGAGCCGACGACGATGAGGTGCTCGGGCACCTCGGCCAGCCCGTAGGCTTGCTGGCTGACGAGCACCCGCTCGCCGTCGGGCTCGAAGAAGGGCAGCACGCGGGCGGTCGAGCCCGTGGCGATCAGGGCGTAGTCGGCCGGCAGCACCACCTCGCCGCCATCGTCGCGTGTGACGGTGATCTCGTGGGAACCGGAGATACGGCCACGGCCGCGGACCACCTCGACCCGGCCGGCGAGCACCCGTCGCTCGATGTCGCGCGACTGGTTGGCCCCGAGCTCCAGCACACCGGTCCCCACCTTGCGGAAGTCCACGACGGTCCGGTCGACCCCATCGAGACCCTCGATGTGCACGCCGAGGTCATCGGCGGTGCGTACCCAGTCCATCGCCTCCGAGGCGACGATCAGCGCCTTCGAGGGCACGCAGTCCCAGAGGACGCTGTTCCCGCCGAGCCCTTCGTCCGCCACGACGGTGACCTCGGCACCGAGCTCGTCGGCGACCAGAGCGGCTTCGTAGCCCGCCGGTCCGCCCCCGAGGATCACGATCCGCTGCGACATAGGCTGAAGCTCCTGCTGGGAGGTCTCTCTCGCGCCGCACCGTACCGCCGGCAGTACGACGCTACGGTCCTGCTGAGGGCGTCGTGCACGTCGCGCTGGACAGGGGCCGAGCTGTCCGGCTCTCGGGTCCGAGGAGGCCGATCATGGACCGTCACCCCTTCCGCGTCGCCGTCGAAGCGGACGACGAGGCAGCGGTCACCGCACTGCTGCACGAGGAGGTGGAGTTCCGCTCACCGGCGGTCCACCGGCCCTACCAGGGCCGCGCCGTGGTGGCCCACCTCCTGCACCACGCGAAGGCCACGCTGACGGGGCTCACCTACATCGACGAGCTCCACGGCGACGGCACGGTCGCGTTGCTGTTCACCGCTCGGGTCGGGGACAAGGACGTCGAAGGGCTCGATCACCTCACCCTCGACGACGACGGCCGCATCACCCGGCTCCGCGTGATGATCCGACCGTTGTCCGGTCTCATCGCGACCGCACAGGCCATGGGAGCGCGGCTCGAGGAGGATCCGTTCGAGAGCCCGGCCAGCGGCGACCGAGCCCAGCCAGCGGCGACCGAGCCCGGCCAGCGGCGACCGAGCCCAGCCGCTGGGGAGGACCGACCGGGTGGTCAGAACACGTCGCGGGGGATGTAGCTGCCGTACTCATCGCGCAGCACGTCACAGACCTCCTGCAGCGTGGCGCGGGCCTTGAGCGCGGAGCGCATCGGCGGGAGCAGGTTGTCGGTGCCCTGGGCAGCGTGCCGGACCTCGGCCAACGCCGTGTCCACCGCGGTCTGGTCCCGGGCGGCCTTGACGGCATCGGTGCGCGTGATCTGGTCGACGCGGATCTGCTCGTCGATGCGCAGCAGATCGGGCTGTGGATCGGGACCCTGCTGGTAGCGGTTCACCCCGACCACGACGCGCTCGCCCGCGTCGATCTCCTTGGCGAGGTCGTAGGCGGAACGCTCGATCTCGGCCTTCTGGTAGCCCTCTTCGATCGCGGCGACGGCACCGCCCATCTCCTCGATCCGGTCGAGGTAAGCCTGGACCTCGGCCTCGATGCGGTCCGTCATCGACTCGATCGCGTAGGACCCGGCGAAGGGGTCCACGGTCGCGGTGACGTCGGTCTCGTGGGCGATCACCTGCTGGGTGCGCAGGGCCAGCCGGGCGCTCTTCTCGGTCGGCAGCGCCAGCGCCTCGTCGAAGCTGTTGGTGTGCAGGCTCTGGGTACCACCGAGCGTGGCCGCCAGCGCCTGGATCGTCACCCGCACCAGGTTGACCTCGGGCTGCTGGGCCGTGAGCTGGACGCCGGCGGTCTGGGTGTGGAAGCGCAGCATCTGGCTCTTGGGGTCGGTGGCCCCGAACCGGTCCCGCATGATGCCGGCCCACAGCCGACGAGCCGCCCGGAACTTCGCGATCTCCTCCAGCAGCGTGGAGCGGGCCACGAAGAAGAAGCTCAAGCGCGGCCCGAACGCATCCACGTCCAGCCCGGCCGCCAACGCCGCCTCCACGTACGAGATCGCATCCGCGAGCGTGAAGGCGATCTCCTGGACGGGCGTCGCGCCCGCCTCGCCCATGTGGTAGCCGGAGATGGAGATGGTGTTGAACCGCGGCAGGTGGTCGGCGCAGTAGGCGAAGGTGTCGGCGATCAGCCTGAGGCTCGGCGCCGGCGGGTAGATGTAGGTCCCTCTGGCGATGTACTCCTTGAGCACGTCGTTCTGGATCGTGCCTCGGAGCCGGTCCGCCGCGATCCCCTGCTCCTCGGCCGCGATCTCGTACATCAGGAGCAGCAGGCTGGCGGGGGCGTTGATGGTCATCGAGGTGGAGACGTCACCGAGCGGGATGCCGTCGAACAGCGCGATCATGTCCTCGACGGTGTCGATGGCGACACCGACCTTGCCGACCTCACCGGCGGCGAGCTCCGCTCCCGAGTCGTAGCCCATCTGGGTCGGCAGATCGAAGGCCACGCTCAGGCCGGTGGTCCCCTGCTCGAGCAGGTACTTGTAGCGCCGGTTGGACTCCGCAGCGGTGGACATCCCGGCGTACTGGCGCATCGTCCACGGACGACGCCGGTACATGCTGGGGTAGATCCCCCGGGTGAAGGGGTAGCTCCCCGGCTCGCCGAGCTGCACCTCGGCGTCGAAGGCGTCGAGGTGGGCGGGGCCGTACACGGCCTCGATCGGGAAGCCGCTGATGCTGGTCGGATCGTCGTTCACGCCTGACTCCCTGGGACGGTCAGGGCGAGACTAGGTGGCGAGCGACGCCCGACCCCACTCGGCGTCCCTCACAGGCGAGGATCGACCACACCCTCGGTCGTTGCAACCGAGGTCGGCCCGGTCCACACCTGCCGGTCCACGCGTTCCCGCGCCCAGCTCCCGTCGCGCCGACCGACCCCACCCGGCCCGAACCCGAGCCACGGCCACCGGAACTGGGCCAGAG
>Ga0102938_10004352_pt1 | contig 10432 bp, 10 predicted proteins | sample SalPonR2_B_D2_MG_FD_84516 | JGI IMG/M metagenome (GOLD analysis project Ga0102938, IMG submission 84516) | Salt pond soil microbial communities from South San Francisco under conditions of wetland restoration - Salt Pond MetaG R2_B_D2_MG | ecosystem: Environmental > Aquatic > Marine >...
ACGACCGAGGCCAGCGTTACGCTCGACGGGACGACGCGGACTTTCCGGATGCCCAAGGAGGGGCGGAGCCTGCTCGATGCGGCGCTCGACAACGATCTGGATGCCCCCTTCGCCTGCAAGGCCGGGGTCTGCTCCACCTGCCGGGCCATGGTTCTCGAAGGTGAGGTCGACATGGTCACCAATCACGCGCTCGAGGATTACGAGGTGCGTCAAGGCTACGTGCTGACCTGCCAGTGCTTCCCGCTGAGCGGCAGGGTCGTCGTCAGCTACGACCGCTGAGGGAGAATGCATATGGACGCGACCGAACAGGCAATGCCGATCGAGGAGTATCTGGCGCAGGGCGGGGTGCTGACCTCTCCGGACAACGTGCCGGGCCGGTACCGCGGCGAACTCCTGAGGCTGATGGCAAGCTTTGTGGACAGCGAGATGGCCGGATCGGCCGGGTTCGCCGGCACGATCAACGCCGCGCCCGGTCTCAAGAGCCGCATCGCCGCGGCGCGGATCACGCTGGAAAAGACGGACCATGCCGAGCGTGTGCTCAAGGTCATGAGTGAGTTCGGCGTCGACATGGCGCGCTACGCCGTCCACCAGCCGTGGGATGCCCGGATCGGACGCGACGCGGATCTCGGTCAGGTCCGGCATGGCGGCGACATGCGCCTGTCCGTCTTTCACTACCCGCTGCAAGGCTGGATCGATGCGGTCGTGATGAACGTGCTTCAGGGCCTCGCGACCGTCGTCACGCTGCGCGAGTTGATCCATGTGTCCTACGCGCCGCTCGCCAGCGCCTTTCAGGAGATCGCGCCTCGCGAGGCGCATCACGTGGAACTGGGCTTCGAAGGGCTGGACCGGATCGTCGCGGACCGGGAGGGGCTGCGCGAGGCGCGTGCCTCGGTGAAATACTGGCACCCGCGCGTGACCGAGAGCTTCGGCACGGCGCGCTCGGGGCGCTTCGAGACCCTGAAGAAGTTCGGCCTGCGTCACCGGCCGAACGAGACACTTCTGGCGGACTGGAAGGCCGAAACCGAGCGTCGCCTCGCGCCGCTCGGACTGTCCTGAAAGCGTCCCGCCCGACTGAAAAGAGGATGAAGCGATGAATATCACGGCACGCGAACCGCGCCGCCTGGAAAGCTATGTCTCCGGGCGCTGGACCCGCGGGGCGGCCGAGGGCAAGCCGCTGGCCGACGCCGCCACCGGTGAGACGGTCGCGCTGATCGACTCGAGCGGAATCGATTTCGCCGCAGCGCTCGATTACGGCCGCAAGCGTGGCGGTCCGGCGCTGCGCAAGATGACCTTTCACGAGCGCGCGTTGATGCTGAAGGGGCTGGGCCAGGCGCTGATGGAGGCCAAGGAGTCCTTCTATGCCGAGAGCCTCCTGACGGGTGCCACCCGCAAGGACGGCTGGATCGACATCGAGGGCGGCATCGGCACCCTGCTGAGCTACGGTTCCAAGGGCCGGCGCGAACTGCCCAACGCAATGGTTCTGAGCGATGGGCCGGTGGAGCCGTTGAGCAGGGACGCCAGCTTTTCCGCGCAGCACATCCTGACGCCGATGCGCGGTGTGGCGATCCATATCAACGCCTTCAACTTCCCGTGCTGGGGAATGCTGGAGAAGGTCGCGCCGACCCTGCTGGCCGGGATGCCGGCGCTGGTGAAGCCTGCGAGCCAGACGGCTTATCTCACCGAACTGATGGTGCGCAGGATGATCGACACCGGGCTGCTGCCGGACGGGGCGCTGCAACTGGTGACCGGCTCGGTGGGCGATTTGCTGGATCACGTGACCGGGCAGGACGTGGTAACCTTCACCGGCTCCGCGCATACGGGCCGGAAGCTCAAGACCTCGAACGCGATCGTGGAGAACTCGACGCGCTTCACGATGGAGGCCGACAGCCTCAACGCGGCGGTCCTCGGGCCCGACGCGGCCCCGGGCACCGAAGAGTTCGACCTCTTCGTCAAGGAGGTCGCCCGCGAGATGACGGCCAAGGCGGGGCAGAAATGCACCGCGATCCGGCGGGCGCTGGTGCCGCGCGAGTTCGCACAGGCCGCCATTGAGGCGCTGGGCACGCGGCTCGCGGACACCGCGCTGGGCCACCCGGGCGAGGACGGCGTGCGCATGGGACCGCTGGCGTCGCTTTCGCAGCGCGACGAGGTCCGCGCCCGGATCCGCGATCTGACCTCCGAGGCGCGCATTGTCGCGGGCGACCCGGAGGATGTGCGCGTCGTGTCGGGCGATCCGCGGAAAGGCGCCTTCCTCAATCCGGTCCTGCTTTACTGCGACACCCCCAGGGCGGCGAAGGTCGTCCACGAATGCGAGGCCTTCGGGCCGGTCGCGACACTGCTGCCCTACGACGATCTCGATGAGGCCGTGGAGATCGCGGCCATGGGCAAGGGCTCCCTCGTCTCGTCGGTCTTCACCGACGACAAGGACGTGGCGGCGGCGATGGTGCTCGGCATGGCGCCGTTCCACGGCCGGATCCTGATCGGCAACCGGCGCAGCGCCAAGACCTCGACGGGCCACGGCTCTCCGCTGCCGATGCTCGTGCATGGCGGCCCCGGCCGCGCAGGCGGCGGCGAGGAACTGGGCGGGATGCGCGGGGTCAAGCACTTCATGCAGCGCACGGCGGTCCAAGGCACGCCCCGGCTGCTTTCGGCGGTCACCGGTCAGTGGACCGAGGGCGCCGACGCCGATCCGCACGGCGAGCATCCCTTCCGCAAGTCGCTGGCCGAGCTGCGTGTCGGCGACCAGCTGGTCACCGAGAAGCGGACCGTGACGCTGGAGGATATCGAGCATTTCGGCGAGTTCACCGGCGACACGTTCTATGCGCACATGGACGAGGCGGCCGCGAAGGCCAACCCGTTCTTCGAGGGACGCGTGGCGCATGGCTATCTTATCGTCTCCTTCGCCGCAGGACTGTTCGTGCATCCCGAGCCGGGACCGGTGCTGGCGAATTACGGCGTGGACAACCTGCGCTTCATGTCCCCGGTCAATCCGGGCGACACGCTCCAGGTGCGGCTGACCTGCAAGGAGATCAATCCGCGCGAGACGGCCGATTACGGCGAGGTCCGCTGGGACTGCCGGGTGACGAACGACGACGGGGATGTCGTCGCGCAGTACGACGTGCTCACGATGGTCGCCAAGGAGCGGAGCTGATGGCGCAGGTCTACGCCTATGATGGGATCGTGCCGGTGGTGGATCCCTCGGCCTTCGTCCATCCGGCGGCGGTGCTTATCGGCGACGTGATCGTGGGGGCCGGCTGCTATGTCGGGCCAGGCGCCGTGATGCGTGGCGATTTCGGCAGGATCGTCATGGGGGACGGCGCGAACCTGCAAGAGACCTGCGTGGTGCACGCCTTCCCCAACCTCGAGACTGTGATCGAGGAGGCGGGGCACGTCGGCCATGGCGCCGTGCTGCACGGCTGCCGCGTCGGGCGCAACGCCCTGATCGGCATGAATGCCGTGGTGATGGACGAGGCCGTCGTCGGCGAGAACGCCTTCGTCGCGGCCATGGCGTTCGTGAAGGCAGGAATGGAGGTGCCGGCGGCCCACCTGGCCGCGGGGGCGCCGGCCAGGATCGTGCGCGAGCTCACCGACACCGAGATCGACTGGAAGACGCGGGGCACCGGCGTCTATCAGCAACTCGCACGCGACGCGCAGCACAAGCTCGTGCCGGCCGAGCCGCTGAGCGAGGTGGAGCGCAACCGCCGCAGGATCGAGGCGCCGGATTACGATCCGCTGATGCTGGAGCGGGCGAAGTTCAGCGAACGGCCCTGATGCCTTCGAGGATCAGTGTCGTCGCGATCTCGGAATAATCCTCGCGGGTGATCGGGCCGCCCTCCCGGAACCACATGTACACCCAGTTCATCATGCCGAAGAGCGACATGGTGACGGGCATGAGAAGCGGTCGCTCGGGCGTGTCGAGTCCGGGATTTATCTCGCGCAGGACGGCGGAGAACCGTTTGACGATGCGCCGCTCGATCGCGGTGATCGCTTCGCGCTGCGCGTCGGTGAGGGCGCTCATCGCGTTGATCTGAACCTTGTGGGCGTCGTCGGCGCCGCGATAGGCGTCGAGCACCGCCCAGACGAGCGCGCGCAGCCGGTCCTCGGGGGGCAGCGTGTGATCCTCCGCGGCCGCGACCCTCCCGTCGAGGGCGGAAAGATGCCCCTCGATGATGCCGAAGATCAGCGCGTCCTTGCCGGGATAATAGTGATAGAGCAGGGCCTTGGAGACGCCGGCCTCGCTGGCGATCTGCGCCATGGAGGCCTTGTCCATACCCTGTTCGGCAAGCACGGCGGCAGCGCTCGTCAGCAGGCTCTGCCGCTTTTCCTCGAAATCGATCGCACGCGTTCGGGCCATGCATCCTTCCCCTTTTGGGTGACTGGCCCCGCGAAGGGTTCCGTCATCCGATCAGCCCTTGGGCCGGTTGTCCACCAAGCGCTTGGCCTTGCCCTCGGAGCGCGAGACGTGCTGTGGCAGATGCACCGCGACCCGGGCGCTGACGCCGATCACGCTCTTGATGTGATGCGACAGTTCCTTCGCCAGGGCATCGCGCGCCGGTTGCTCGGAAGACCCCGGCAGGCACTCGACATGCACGGTCATCACGTCCATGCGGCCCTCGCGGCCCAGTTCGATCTGGAAGTGCGGGGTGAGGCCCGCGCATTTGAGAATCTGCTCTTCGATCTGGGTGGGAAAGACGTTGACGCCGCGCAGGATGATCATGTCGTCCGAGCGGCCCGTGATCTTCTCCATCCGACGCATCGATCTCGCGGTGCCCGGCAGCAGCCGAGTGAGGTCGCGGGTGCGGTACCGCACCATCGGCAGACCTTCCTTCGTCAGCGTGGTGAAGACCAGCTCGCCCATCTCGCCGTCCGGCAGCACATCGCCGGTCTGCGGGTCGATGATCTCGGGATAGAAATGATCCTCCCAGAGATGCAGGCCGTCCTTGGTCTCGACGCACTCGTTGGCGACGCCCGGACCCATAACTTCCGACAGGCCGTAGATGTCCACGGCATGCATGTCGAAGGCCTCCTCGATCTCGCCGCGCATGGCGTTCGTCCAGGGCTCGGCACCGAAGATCCCGATCTCGATGGAGCTTTCGCGCGGGTCGATGCCCTGACGGCGGAACTCGTCCAGGATCGAGAGCATGTACGACGGCGTCACCATGATGATGCGCGGCTTGAAGTCCTGCAGCAGGGTCACCTGCCTCTCGGTCATGCCGCCCGAAACGGGGACGACGGTGCAGCCGAGCCGTTCCGCGCCGTAATGCGCGCCGAGCCCGCCGGTGAACAGGCCGTAGCCGTAGGCAATGTGACAGATGTCTCCCGAACGGCCGCCGGATGCGCGGATCGAGCGGGCCACGAGATTGGACCAGATGTCATGTCGGTCTTCGTGTATCCGACGATCGTCGGCTTGCCCGTGGTGCCGGAGGAGGCGTGGATGCGGCACAGCTGCTCGCGCGGGACCGCGAACATCCCGAAGGGATAGGTGTCTCGCAGATCGGCCTTGGTGGTGAACGGGAATTTCGCCAGATCCGAGAGGCTCTCCAGGTCGTCGGGGTGAACGCCCGCCTCGTCGAAGCGCCGGCGGTAGAATGCGGAGCCTTCGTAGGCGTGGCGCAGCGACCATCTCAGCCGGTCGAGCTGGAGCGCTGTGATCTCGTCCCGCGAGGCGATCTCGATCGGATCGAGCGATTCGGGCGTGGGGGTCAGGTCTTTCATGTCGGTCTCCTCCCTCTGACCGGGGATCAGTCTGTTTCGGGCAGGTGAGTGCCCTTGACGGTGCGCGAATGGCCGCGGAATTCGGCCACCGGCTCGCCGTTCTGGTTGGTCACGTGCACATCGTAGATCCCGCCTCGGCCCTTGCGGTGGATCTCCACTGCCCGCGCGGTCAGCCGGTCGCCCACGAAGGCCGGCGCGATGTAGGTGATCGCGGCGTGCTGGGCGACGGTGCGCTGGTTGTAGCCATTGCAGGCGAAGGCAAATGCGCTGTCGGCGAGGGTGAATATGTAACCGCCATGGGCCGTGGCGTGGCCGTTGGACATCTCGGCAGTGATTGTCATGGAGAGCGTCGCGCGGCCGGGTGCGATTTCGTCGAAGGTCATGCCGAGACGTTGCGAGGCACTGTCGTCGTTGCACATCGTCTCGGCGCAGGCGCGCGCGAGCGCTTCGGGGCTCAGTCCGGCGATGCTCATTTTCCCTCGAACACAGGTGCGCGCTTCTCGAGGAAGGCAGCGACGCCCTCGGCGTAGTCGGCGCTGCGGCCCGCCTCGCGTTGCAGATCGCGTTCAAGATCGAGTTGTTCGTCGAAGCTGTTCGTCGCGGCACAATGAATCGCGTGCTTGATCTTGGCAAGGCCCGCGGTGGGGCCTCTTGCGAGGCCTTCGGCAAGCGCACGGGCCTCGTCCATCAGCGCCTCGTCGTCCACCGCCTTCCAGATCAGCCCCCACTCGGCCGCGGTGTCGGCCATCAGGGGGTCGGCAGTGAGCGCGAGCGCCTTGGCTCGGGCTTCGCCCAGCAGCCGGGGCAGCGACCATGTGCCGCCCGAGTCGGGCACGAGCCCGATCCTGGAGAAAGCCTGGATGAATTTCGCGGATCGGGCGGCGATGACGATGTCGCATGCCATAGCGATGTTCGCTCCCGCTCCGGCGGCGACGCCGTTGACGGCGCAGATGACGGGCTTTTCGAGATTTCGGATGAGCCGGAGGGTCGGATTGTAGAACCGCTCGATCGTGTCGCCGAGATCGGGGGGGCCTTCCATCTTCCGCGGGTCGCGGTCGCCCAGGTCCTGCCCGGCGCTGAAGCCCCGCCCGGCACCGGTCAGCAGAACGGCACGCACGGCAGCATCGTCGCGCGCGCTCTCGAGACCTGCGCGCAGGGCCAGGTGCATTTCCTCGTTGAAGGAATTGAGCCTGTCCGGGCGGTTGAGCGTGAGCGTGAGCACGCCCGCCTCGCGCGCCACCAGAACCGTATCCGACCGTGTCACGGCATCCTCCCTTGCGACCGCCTTGCCGGCGGGCTCTGTCGGAAAAAAGGAGTTGCATAAACCGACCGGTCAGTCAATTATAAAGCTGACTCGAGGGAGGAAGGCGTGAGTGACCTGTACGAAACGCATGCCGGTCTGCTGAACCGGGCGCTCGATGCGCTGCGGACGCGGGAGTTCTGGACTCCGTTCCCGGAAGTTCCGAGCGGCAGGATCTATGGCGAGAACGCCAAGGCGGACGGGCAGGCGGCCCATGACGCGCGCCTCGGCGCAGCCTTCGACCTGCCCGGCCATCCCGAACAGCGGCGCACCGGCGCCGAGGTCTCTCCGTGGGGGCATGACCTCGGCATCGACTATCCTGCGGCTGACCCCAAGACGTTGGTCGCGGCGAGCCTGGCGGCGGCTCCGGACTGGGCGGCGGCCGGACCGGAGGCGCGCATCGGCGTCTGTCTGGAGATTCTCGTCCGGCTCAACGCAATGAGTTTCGAGATCGGCCACGCCACCCAGCACACGACCGGGCAGGCCTTCCCCATGGCCTTCCAGGCGGGCGGACCGCATGCGCAGGATCGCGGGCTGGAGGCCGTCGCGATGGCCTGGTCCGAGATGAGCCGCACGCCGGCCGAGGTCGTCTGGGAGAAGCCGCAGGGCAAGGCCGCGCCGATCCTGCTGGAAAAGCACTGGCGCATCGTCCCGCGCGGCGTGGCGCTCGTCATCGCCTGCAACACCTTCCCGACCTGGAACAGTTATCCCGGCCTCTTCGCGAGCCTCGCCACCGGCAATACGGTGATCGTCAAGCCGCATCCCGGCGCGATCCTGCCGCTGGCGCTGACGGTGAGGGTGGCGCGCGAGGTACTGGCCGAGCAGGGGCTGCCGCAGGATGCGGTCCTGCTCGCCCCGGACGCTCCGGGGGAGGAGATCACGAAGCCGCTCGTCACGCAGGAAGCCGTGGAAATCATAGACTATACCGGCTCAAGCGCCTTCGGCGCGTGGGTGCGGGGCCATGCCGGGGGCGCGCAGGTCTATACCGAAGAGACGGGCGTCAACTCGATCGTCATCGCCGCGACCGACGATTTCGCGGGCATGTGCGCGAACATCGCCTTCTCCCTCGCGCTCTATTCAGGGCAGATGTGCACCGCGCCACAGAACCTTTTCGTGCCGAAGGACGGGATCGAGACCGATCAGGGGCACAAGAGCTTCGACGCCATGGCCGAGGGCATCGCCCATGCGGTCGATGCGTTGCTCGACGATCCGGCGCGCGCCTCGGCCGTCTGCGGTGCTCTGGCGAGCCCCGCCACGCTCGAGCGGATCAAGGCGGCGCGCGGGCTGGGCCGGGTCGTGCGCGACAGCGCGCCGCTGGGCGGCGAGCGGAGTGCCACGCCGCTGATTCTGGCGGTGGAGCAGGGCGATCCGTCGTATGACGAGGAGCGATTCGGGCCGATCAGCTTCATCGTCGCGGCGCAGGACGCCGAGGCCGGCATCGCCGAGGCCGCGCGGCTCGCGCGGACTTGCGGCGCCATAACCGCGGCGCTCTACGACACCGACGAGGCGCGTATCGGACGCGCCGTCGAGGCCTTTGCCGCGGCGGGCACGAACCTGTCGATCAACCTGACCGGCAACATCTTCGTGAACCAGAGCGCGGCCTTCAGCGATTATCACGTAACCGGCGCGAATCCGGCGGGCAATGCGAGCCTGACCGACGCCGCTTTCGTCGCCAACCGTTTTCGCGTCGCCATGTGGCGGCGCCCCAAGGCGGCCTGAGGCCGTCCACAGGTCAATCTCAGGGAGGAGACCCAAATGAAGACTCGGACCACCACCGCCATCGCCGCCATCGCGGCGCTCGGGCTCGCCGGCGCGGCGCAAGCCGAAATTCGCCTCGGCGCGACGCTGTCGGAGACCGGCCCGGCAAGCTTTCTCGGCGATCCCGAGGCCAAGACGCTGGAGATGCTCGTCGAGCAGATCAACGAGGAAGGCGGCATCAACGGCGAGCAGGTCGAACTGATAATGTATGATGACGGCGGCGATGCGAACAAGGCACGCACCTTCGCCACTCGCCTGATCGAGGACGACGAGGTGCACGCGATCATCGGCGGCACCACCACCGGCACGACCATGGCGATGGTGCCGATGGTCGAGTCCGAGGAAGTGCCCTTCATCTCGCTCGCAGGTGCCATCGTCATCGTCGATCCGGTCAAGGACTACGTCTTCAAGACGCCGCATACCGACCGGATGGCCTGCCAGAAGATCTTCGAGGACATGCAAGGACGGGACATCACGCAGATCGGGATGATCTCGGGGACCGGCGGCTTCGGCAACTCGATGCGCGAGCAGTGCCTCGACGTCGTGGCAGAGTACGGGATCGAGGTGCTGGCCGACGAACGCTACGGGCCGCGCGATGCAGACATGACCCCGCAGCTCACCAACATCAGGAACACCGAGGGCGTGCAGGCGGTTCTGAACCCGGGCTTCGGACAGGGCCCGGCCATCGTCACGCGGAACTTCTCGCAGCTCGCGCTCGACATGCCGCTCTACCAGTCGCACGGCGTGGCCTCCAACAGCTTCATCGACCTCGCCGGCGCCGAGGCGGCCGAGGGCGTGCGTCTGCCCGGCACCGCGCTTCTGGTGGGAGAGGGCCTGCCGGAGGATCATCCGCAGCGCGAGGTCGTCGTGAACTACAAGACGGCCTACGAGGATACCTATGACGAGCCCGTCTCCACCTTCGGCGGCTATGCGCACGACGCCATGATGATCCTCAAGGACGCGATCGAGCGCGCCGGGTCCAGCGATCCGCAGGCGATCCGCGACGCGATCGAGCAGACCGAGGGCCTCGTGGGGACCACCGGCATCGTCAACATGACGCCCGAGGACCACCTCGGTCTCGACACCGACGACTTCCTGATGCTGGAGATCCGCGACGGCGCCTGGACACTCGTCGACTGACCGCCAGAACGGCCCGCCCCTGACAGGGGCGGGCCCCCTCTCACGCCGGCCGCCTTGGGTGCCGGCCCATTTCCCGAGACAGCTTATCCATGTCCGAACTGATCCAGTTCCTCTTCTCCGGGATCACGGTCGGCGCCGTCTACGCGCTGGTCGCGCTCGGTTTCACGATCATCTACAACGCCTCCGACGTCGTGAACTTCGCCCAGGGCGAGTTCGTGATGCTGGGCGGGATGATCACCGTCTTCTCCTTCGCCGCGGGCCTGCCGCTGCCGCTGGCCGCGCTGGTTGCCATACTGGTGACGGCGGGGATCGGGGTCGCGCTGAACAAGCTGGCGATCGAACCCGCACGCGGCGCGCCCGTCGTGTCGCTGATCATCATCACGATCGGCGCGTCGATCTTCATCCGCGGAGTGACGCAGATCGTCTTCGACAAACAGCTCCACCGCTTTCCGTCCATCTCCGGCGACGATCCGCTGGAACTTCTGGGAGCCACGATCCTGCCCCAGAGCCTCTGGGTGGTCG
>Ga0102938_10004353_pt1 | contig 10428 bp, 11 predicted proteins | sample SalPonR2_B_D2_MG_FD_84516 | JGI IMG/M metagenome (GOLD analysis project Ga0102938, IMG submission 84516) | Salt pond soil microbial communities from South San Francisco under conditions of wetland restoration - Salt Pond MetaG R2_B_D2_MG | ecosystem: Environmental > Aquatic > Marine >...
CCGAAGAACTACGTGCTCCCTCGACTCCGCAGTTGGTGAAATATTTTGAACAGATCGGCATCGCTCCGGCAGAAGGCAATCGCTGCGAGGTCAATCTGGCGGCGCGAAGCTGGATGACACAGGTCGCTGCTGTTCTCGCCGAAGGCTTTGTCCTGACCATCGATTACGGCTATCTGGCTAAAGATCTCTACGCCCCCGAGCGTCATGCCGGCACCTTGCTGTGTTATCATAAGCATCAGACCAACGAAGATCCTTATCTGCATATCGGCGGTCAGGACATGACCGCCCATGTTGATTTTACGACCTTGCAGCAGATCGGCAAAAAAAATGGACTTGAACCTCTTTATTTTGGTTATCAGTACCAGTTTCTTATGGGGTTAGGTTTTCTTGAGTTGTTGATGCAGATGCAGAGCCGTGAAACCGATCCGCGTAAGGCGCAGGCATTGCGTATGAGCATGAAGCGTTTGATTCTACCTGAGGCCGGGATGGGGGAAAGTTTCAAAGTCTTGATTCAGGGCAAAAATGTCGGTCAGCCTGAGCTGCTGTGTGGCCGCCGGATACAGGATATCCCGTTGCCGGTAAGCAGTTTGATCTGATACTTGATGACGTCGCAAAAACTCACCAACTGCTGTGTTGCTGTCATCGTTTCACTGCTTCGACGTACTTAAGTACGCCTCATTGTTCAACAATAACGCGCCTTGCATTTGGCGCTTTTTGCTTAGCCATCTAACATGATACTTTTGCGAAAGCATCACACTTGCACTGGAAAAATGAAATTGCCTATAATGGGCTGAACAACAACCAACGGAGGATATAAAAAGATGAAACAACGCGTACAAGAAGTTCTGGATATGGTTCGTCCCGCCCTCCAGGCTGATGGTGGTGATGTCGAGCTGGTAGATGTTTCCGATGAAGGCGTCGTCAGTGTCAAATTAACCGGTGCTTGCGGTTCTTGCCCGATGTCAACCATGACCCTGAAAATGGGAATTGAGAAGAACCTGATGGAGCAGATTCCGGAAGTTAAAGAGGTTGTCCAGGTTCGCTAGATACTCCCGGGCAGCATCCTCATAACAACAAAAGGCCTGTGCATTGCGCGCGGGCCTTTTGTCGTTAAAACGTCAAATGACATCCTTTTTGACGCGGTTAGTTCGGCGCATACGACTTGATAAGCGTAACAATAGCCCTTGGTGGGTTGTCAGGGCGGCATGGGGGCACAGCTCCTGGCAGCAGAAGCAACGGATGCACAGATCGTAGTTAATGCTCAGACGGTCGTTCACTATCGCCATGGCCTGGGGCGGGCAATGTTTAACGCAGGCATGGCAGCGGACACAGCGCTGATGATCAACCTGCGGATGGGCGGTCAGTAGATGTTTGAGCCGGCGCCCAAAATAGCCGGGGATGCCGAAGTTGACGTCGGTCATTTTGGCCGCATGAAAGTGGTCAATCTGCAACTCGGCCAGAGGGCTGCCGACCAGTTCCAGTTCCGCAAGACGTGTCAGAGGGCGGCCGCCGGCCAACGCCTGCTGTTGAGTGAAGACCTGCTCCGGTTGCATTTTCACCAGGGCGGTCGCAACCGTATCAACCGCCTGCGCCGAGGTGCCGGCAAGGAGCGCGCCGATCTTCACCGGATCGCCGCTGCCTGGGCCTTCACCCTCCATGCCGATGACTGCGTCAACAATATTCAGCCTTGGCGGCAGGGCTTCACAGATCTCCAGCAGCATCCGGGCAAACAGATTTTTGTCAACTCCGGCCTGTAGATGCATGCCTGGCTTGCGCATCCCGATCAGGGCGCCGAACATGTTTTTTACAGCGCAGGTTAGCCCCATCATCTGGTGGGTTTTGAGCTTCGGTAAGTTAATGATGACATCGGCATCAAGGATGTCTTTTGCCACTTCAATCTGATGGAGAGTTGTCCCCTGCGGGTGAACGATGACTGATTCGGCAAAAGGAGCGAAATGGGCTCCGGTTTCTTCAATCACCTCAAGAATCCCGGTTTTTCGCGCCACGACAGCGGGGCTGCCAATGCCTGGGGAATCCCCGACCGAGACCTGCCCGCCGGCAGCCATGACCAGCCTGATAACGGCGCGGACGACCTGCGGATGGGTGGTTACTGCTCGTTCCGGGCTTTTACCTGCGAGCATGTTGGGCTTGATCAGAACCTTCTGGCCGGGCCTAACGAATGCCTCCATTCCGCCCAGGGGGGCAAGCAGTGTGCGAACAGCGGCCTCGGTGGCGTCAGGATCATAGTTACCAAGAGCTGTCAGGCTGACCCGGTTTGAGGGCGGCAGACAGGGGACGTTCAAGGGGTCTGGCCAGGTGTAATGGAGGCATAAAAAGCGCGTGAGCGGGGGCCGTCAAATTCACAGAAATAAAGACTCTGCCAGGTGCCAAGGAGCAAGGCGTCCTGGTCAATAATCATGTTTTGGCTCACCCCGATCAGGCTGCTTTTAATATGGGCAGCGCTGTTACCTTCACTGTGTCTGAAGGTCGGGCTGTCCGGTATCAGGCGGTCGAAGTCATTGAGCATGTCAGTCACCACATCAGGATCAGCATTTTCGTTGATGGTTACCGCAGCGGTGGTGTGGGGGACAAAAACCAGGAGGGTGCCCTGGCGGATGCCGGTCTGCGCCAGCCACTGTTGTACCTGAGGGGTAATGTCAATCAGTTGTTGCTGCTGGTGGGTGCGGATTTCAAATCTTTTAATCAAGATGACATGCTTCCTTTGAGGGCGGCTGCGGTTGCATCAATGGCGGTCGCACGATAGATCAGGGAGGTGTGTCCCATGTCGTCAAGTTCCACCTGGTTTCCCCAGGCCAGTTGCGCCGAAGTATGAGGCAGAACCATGTTGTCTTTGCGGGTGTAGATGTTAACCGTCTGCACGCCGGCAGGTGGCGGTTCGCTGTTCAGGCGATTAAGGAACTCAGAACCGGGCATCAGCAGTTTACCCAGGGGCATAAAGGAAAAAGGGGTGAGTTTTGAACCCTGATGAGGGGTGCCGAGAAAGATCAGGCGGTCAACCTTGTCCTGTCCGCCGCGGCGTTGGACATAGTTGCGGGCGATGATGCCACCCATGGAGTGGCCAACCAGGTTGACTTTATTAACGCCCAGGCGATGGCGCAGTTCATCAATCTTTTTTGCCAGCAGCTCGGTTAAGACCTCTTCACTGTGAAAGCCTGACAGGTTAATAGTGACAAGGTTTTCACAACCATGGCGTTTTAAACGGGATCTGAACCAGAACCAGCAGGCGCGGTTGACAAAGAGGCCATGAAGCAGCAGGGTCGGCGTTACCCCGCGCTTAAGCTGAGGTCGGCGCGCAGAGAAAATGCCAAAAGGAACAGTGAGCAAGGTCGTGAAATTGAGAACAAACTCAGGAAAAAGCAGTGGCAAAATACGGCGCAGATTATTACGGCTGCAGCGATCCTTAATCAGCTCCGGGTGGGCGTTGGCGTATTCATACCAGAGGATACTGAAGCTCAACAGCACAACCAGCAGGTCGAAAATCAATAGCAGAAAGAGCAGGAAAATCAACAGGTACAACAGGCTCATGGGGTTACCTTTTTTGTGGTGGTGAGCTGAAAAACCTTGCGCCGGACTGGTGGGCTGAATAATCCTCGACGGCAGCCATTGTAACGGCTTAAGATAGAGGAAGTATGCCACGCTGAAGAGCAATCGTCAATCAGCCGCCAGCATGAAAAGGCACATGGATGGAGCACTACCTGACCCTGTTTCACCAACATCTGGAGGTCGAGCGTAACCTCTCGCCTCATACCATCAACGCTTATCTGCGTGATCTCCAGCAGTTTTATGCGTTCATAGAAAAAGTCTGTGGAGCACCGGTCGATGCGGACAGCCTTGCCGGCGTTGATGTTCTGTTGCTCCGCCGTTATCTGGCGAATCTGCAGAAAAGCTGTCAACGTTCCAGTGTCGTACGCAAGCTCTCTTCACTTAAAGCATTTTATCGTTATCTCGAGCGCCAGGGGGTGATTGACTCTTCCCCCCTTGCTGCGGTCATGGCGCCACGGCGCCAGCGTTATCTGCCCCGGGTGCTCAGTGCTGAGCAGACCGGTGCTCTGCTTGATACCCCGGTCAACCGTTATCCGCAATTGATCCGCGATCTGGCCATCTGTGAATTCCTCTATTCCTGTGGTTTGCGGGTCAGTGAATTAGCGGGCCTTGATCTTGATTCCATCGATCTGGAACAACGCCAGGTCCGGGTGGTGGGGAAGGGGGACAAGGAGCGTATTCTTCCGGTGGGGCGGACTGCCTGTCATGCTCTTCAGCTTTATCTTAAACAGCGCCCGGTGGGGGATGAAAACGGACTGTTTCTCAACTATCGTGGTGGTCGACTTACAACCCGCAGCATCCAGCGCCTGCTCAAACGGCGCTTGCTGCAGCTGAATCTGCCAACCGATGTCACTCCCCATGCGTTGCGTCATTCCTTTGCCACCCATCTGCTCGATGCCGGTGCCGATTTACGGGTGATTCAGGAGTTGTTGGGGCATGCCTCCCTGTCAACGACCCAGCGCTATACCAGTGTCAGCTTCGCTCACCTGACCAGTGTCTATGACCGGACGCATCCGCGTAGCCGCAAAAAGTAACTAAATTTGTCATCTTTATCCTTGACTCGGACAGAGAGGTGGGTAAAATATCAGCAACTTTTATAACGTCCATCTTTTCAATAAAAACAAGGAGTTCCATCTATGAGTGTGTTGGTAGGAAAAAAAGCCCCGGAAATTAACGCCCCTGCTGTGATGGCTGATGGCTCCATTAAGGATTCATTTACCCTGGCGGATTATCAGGGTAAATACGTCGTGTTGTTTTTTTATCCCCTCGACTTTACCTTTGTCTGTCCCACCGAATTGATTGCATTCAGTCATCGTATCGATGAATTTGAAAAACGTGAAGTGCAGGTCCTTGGTTGTTCCATCGATTCACAGTTCACCCATCTGGCCTGGCGTAATACCCCGGTTGATAATGGTGGTATCGGCCCAGTCAAATATCCGCTGATCGCCGATATCAAACATCAGATCTGCCGTGACTATGATGTGGAGCTGGATCCTGCCGGTGTCGCGCTGCGTGGTTCATTTCTTATCGACCGCGAAGGGGTTGTTCGCCACCAGGTGGTGAACGATCTGCCCCTGGGTCGTAATATTGATGAGATGTTGCGTATGGTTGATGCCTTACAGTTCCATGAAAAGCATGGCGAAGTCTGCCCGGCCGGCTGGAATAAGGGCGATCAGGGGATGGTGGCCGATAGCGGTGGTGTCGCATCTTATCTGGCGGAACAGGCATCAAAATTGTAGGGTATAAAGTCCTCTATTATAGTTTTTTCATTGTTTTTTATAAAAAAAGGTGGTTTTTGCCACCTTTTTTTATTGATTATCAAACTATAATAAGGTTTAATTTGCTGTATTATTAGCAGTTACATAAAAATATCAACAGGAGGATAGTCTGGGCTTCATGTTCAAGCGACGTCAACAAGGGGGTACAGCAGTCGGGGTCTGCCTGGAGCCGGATGCCTTTTCTGTTGCTGGTGTGTTCGGTGGGAGCGCTGGTCGCCCGCGCCTGATCTTTGCTGAACGGACCGCGGTTGCCGAGATTCAGCAGCGAAAAACCCATCTTGAAGAACTTTTGCGCCGGGGCAAGCTTCTGGGCCAACATTCTCATTTGATTCTTCCCCTTAACAGTTATCAGACCCTGCAGCTCGACCTGCCCGATGTCCCCCTGGAAGAAGCTCGTCAGGCGGTACGTTGGCAGATCGGTGAGCGCATCGACTACCCGGCCGAAGAGGCGCAGATCGACCTTTATCAGATTGCCCCCTTTGCTGGTGAACGGCGGGCACAGAGTTATGCGGTTGCGGCGCGACGCCAGGTGTTGCGCGAACAGGTTGACGTCATTGCTGCGGTTGGCCAGCGTTTGCAGACCATTGATATCCCCGAATTTGCCCTGCGTAACGTCTGCGAACTGTTTGTTGATGACCCGCGCGGGGTAGCCTTGCTCTTGCTGCTCGAACAGTCCGGACTTTTTGTTGTCGTGCGGGACGGGGTCCTTTATTTGAGTCGACAGTTGCCGATGGGAATGAACAGCCTACTGGCCTATGACCCGGATGATTCAGCCATGATCAGCATGTTCGATACGATCGTTCTGGATATTCAGCGTTCCTTTGATTATTGCGAGAGCACCTTTCAGCTGCCAACGGTTTCACGTTTGCTGGTTGCCCAGACCCAACAGGAAATTCCTGCGCTGGTTAATTATCTGAGCGACTATCTGACCACCCGGGTCGAACCGTTACAGCTTGCTGACGTCATAGATGTCCCTGATCAAATGGATCAACTGACACTGAATCATCATCTGCTGGCGATTGGTGGCGCCCTGCGCCAGGGAGATAACTAATGCGGCAGCAAATCAATCTCTATCAGCAGGGCTTGATTGACCGTCCCGCTCCGCTCTCCAGCCGCCAGGCCGGACTGTTGCTGTTGTTGAGTCTGGTGTTGATTCTTGTCCTTGGCGGTTACGGTTATTGGCGCGGGGTGGAGCTGGAACCACAGCGCGCCGAATTGGAACAGCGCCGGGAGCAGATGCGTGTTCGCGTTGCTGAGCTTGAGCAGCAGTTTCCCGTCCGCCAAATATCACCCTTGTTGGAGCAGCGGGTCGCGCGTCTGGAGCAGGAGCACAAAGATCTTGGGCTGACCCTTGATTATGTCCTGCAGCGGGAACAGGGACGCAATGCGGAAATTCTAGCGGTGCTGGAAGGATTGGCACAACGACGCCATGCCGGCCTCTGGCTAAATCACATCAGGCTGTCGCGTCAAGGGTACGAGGTAGAATTGTCCGGCCGTGCTTTTACCCCTGAGTTAGTGCCAGATTATTTGCAGTGGTTGAGCGACGAAGGTGTTTTTTCCGGTCAGACCTTTTCCCGTTTGCGCTTGTCGCGCCTGCAGGAATACCCGGGGCATGTTGATTTTAACATTGGTTCCAGTGCGGCAGGAGCACGTTGATGGGCAAGCAGTGGGCAGCATTGGTTCAATGGTTTGATCAGCGCGCTCTGCGCGAAAGGGCAGTGCTGTTGCTGTGCGTCGTCGCGATCATGGTGGCTGCGGTCTATCTGTTGGTGCTGGAACCGGCAGCAAAAAAGCGTGGCGTGGCGCGTCAGCAAATCGCGCAGATGACTGCCGAAATCAGCCAACTGGAAATGACAGAAGCGCTGATCAGGAAGCGTTCCCAGGTTGACCCGGACGAGGAACTGCGTGATCGCCATGATCACCTGGTAGAGCTGCTGGACGAGCAACGCCAACAGTTGCAGCTGGGGGTGTCACATCTGGTGACACCGACAGAAATGCCGGAATTGTTGAAACAGATGCTCACCCAGGGCGATCTTCATTTGATTTCTCTGGAAAATCTGCCGGCCGAATTGATTTCTCCCGGTGGCCAGTCCAGCGACCAGTCTTTGCGTCTTTATCGCCATCCGTTGCAGATGGAGTTGCGAGGAGATTACTTAAGCCTGCTGGCTTATCTGCGCCAGCTCGAGCAACTGCCGCGCTTGCTGGTATGGGAAGAGATTGGGGTATCGACCCAGGAGTATCCGGCAACGACAATCCGTCTGCGCGTTTATACCCTGGGGTTATCCCAAGAGTGGTTGGGTGGCTGACATGAACAAAACCTTGATTCTATTCCTGCTGATTGCTGCACCGTGCCTGGGCTGGACGCAGTCGTCAACACCACTTGTCGATCCTCTGCGGCCATCTCATTATCGGCCGCAACCACAGGCTGAGGTACAGTTAGACGCGCAACAGATCGATACATTGCGTGATCAGTTGCAATTAACCGTCATATTGACATCTGCCGAGCGGACCATGGCGGTGATTAATGGTAGACCGTTACAGGTTGATCAGACCATCAATGGTTTTCGTCTTACCAGAATCGCTGTTGATTACGTTGTCCTGCGCAAGGGGGAGCAAACGCTGACCCTGCATCGAACAATCAGTGGAGTGAAAAAATCACCTGCCCAAAAGCAGTGATCGCGTTGCAAAAAGTCCGTCCTCCGGCGTTACGGCGTTTTTTCAGGACCTTGACATACTATATGTATGCCTGCGCCCCTGAAAAACCACCAAGCCTTGTAGGACGAAATTTTTACTTAGCCATTCACTGCTTTTGCGAAAGCATCAAAAGCAGTGACATGCCGTAATAAGGAGTTGTTGTGACCAAGTTGATGGGAAAGAGTATTTATAAAGGAACAATCAGTTGCCTGTGTTTGCTGCTGGCAGTCGGGTGTGCCCCTTTGTCGCGCAGCAACGTCCCGGCGACGGCTATTGAAGAAGCCCTGCAACCGCCTGCCGTCAGCGCATCGGTGCCGGTACCCGTGCCGCCAGCCGAAGTACGTTCAGCGCTGATTCCCCCGCCGCCGGCGCCGAGTCGTGCCGCTAGTGTTGCCGAAGCCGAACGCTTTGACATCAATGCCCATCAGGTCGAAGCCCGTGATTTTTTTATGGGGCTGGTGGAGGGCAGTCGCACCAACATGGTGGTCCATCCCGAAGTCACCGGACTGATCAGTCTGAATTTGAAAAACACCACCATCGATGAAGTGATGCGCGTGGTTTACAGTGTTTACGGTTTCCCTTACAGCAAAAATGACACCATCTATCAGGTAATGCCGGTCGGATTGCAAAGCCGGACATTTCAGGTGAACTACCTCAATCTGATCCGCAGTGGTTCATCCCAGACTCGTATCAGCTCCGGCCAGATGACCCAGGGTGATTTAAGTGATGATGGTCAGGGCTCACGGGACGGCACCTTGTCCGGCAGCCGTATTGACACCCAATCCCTGACCGATTTCTGGACCGAACTGACCAGTGCCGTTATGGGTTTGATCGGCAGTGACGATGGCCGCAAGGTCGTCGTTCAGCCGCAGGCCGGTCTGGTCGTCGTTGTTGCCCTGCCGAGGGAGTTACGCCAGGTCGATGAATACCTGCAGAGTGTGCAGCGCAACATGCTGCGGCAGGTCGTGATCGAAGCCAAGATTATCGAGGTGACCTTGGGTGATGGTTTCCAGTCCGGTATCAACTGGGCGGCCCTGGCCACCACCAGCAGTGGTCGTGGTGCCCTGATTGGACAGACGGCACAAGGGGTTGGTCTCATCCCCGGGATCAGCAGCGGTGGTTTGTCGATCAGAGAGCCAGGTTCCCAGACTCCCTTTTTAGAAGCCTTTGCTGCTGAAGCCCTTGGTGGCGGTTTTACCGCAGCCCTGAATTTTAAAGATTTTCAGGGTTTTATCGATCTGCTCGAAACTCAAGGTGACGTTCAGGTGCTCTCCAGTCCGCGTATTTCAACGGTGAACAACCAGAAAGCGGTTATCAAGGTTGGTTCGGATGAGTTTTTTGTCACCGATATTACCTCCGATACCACCACCGGCACCACCACCAACAGCAGCACCGACATTACCCTGACCCCCTTCTTCTCCGGAATTGCCTTGGATGTGATGCCGCAGATAGATGAAAACGGGGCCATTATTCTGCATATTCATCCGACCGTCAGTGAGGTCGTCGATCAACAAAAACAGATCAGACTGTTCGGCGTTGATCAATCCCTGCCTCTGGCGTTCAGTACCGTCCGTGAGTCGGATAGCGTGGTTCGTGCCGAGAGCGGTCAATTGGTGGTCATTGGTGGTCTGATGCAGGAGAAAACCGCCAATAATCGCGATGGGGTTCCCCTGCTTGGGCGGATTCCCGGTATTGGCGGGTTGTTCCGAAATACCCGCATGACTTCAAGCAAAAGTGAACTGGTGATTCTCCTGCGTCCCCAGGTTATTCGGACGGCTGCTGACTGGGAGCGGGATATCGATGCCAGCCGTGAGCGGGTGCAGCAGATGACCCCGCGGATGCACCACGGCTGGTAGCATGTATCGTTCGCAAACCAGGTAGTCACCAGACCGCAGGACTAAACTATGTATGAAACCTTCTACGGTCTTCAGGAAAAGCCCTTTTCCCTGACCCCTGACCCCGGTTTTTTCTACCGTTATACCGGCCATCAGGAAGCCCTCAATGTGTTGCTGATCGCCCTGCAGAATGGCGAAGGGTTTATCCAGGTGACCGGTGAAGTCGGAACCGGCAAGACCCTGTTGTGTCGGCGGCTGTTGCAGTTGCTCCCGGATACCTGTGCCACCGCCTATCTGCCGAACCCCCTCTTATCACCAGCAGAACTCTACCGCGCTATTGCCGAAGATCTTCAGCTTGAGGTGCCGGCGGCGGCCACCCTGCAGCAACTGGTACAGCTGATTTTCCGTGAGTTGGCGCGCTTGAAACAGCAGCAACGGCCGCTGGTGATCCTGATCGATGAGGCCCAGGCCATGTCACATCGCAGCCTGGAGGCCCTACGGCTGCTCAGTAACCTTGAAACCGAAAAGGAAAAACTGCTGCATATAGTGCTGTTTGC
>Ga0102938_10004356_pt1 | contig 10427 bp, 8 predicted proteins | sample SalPonR2_B_D2_MG_FD_84516 | JGI IMG/M metagenome (GOLD analysis project Ga0102938, IMG submission 84516) | Salt pond soil microbial communities from South San Francisco under conditions of wetland restoration - Salt Pond MetaG R2_B_D2_MG | ecosystem: Environmental > Aquatic > Marine > Intertidal...
ATGACTTTCATCCACAAAAGGGTGCCGAGAAGCAAATGTTAGCGGGAAGAGGGAACAGGTTCAGGGTCATACCGAGGGAGTGATGAATTTTTGAAAAAGAAGGGATTAATTGATTGATAGCTAGGAGCCTGTCGTACTATGCATGAGCCGGCTGCAAATCCAGCTGTTTGGCTCAGATTTCCGCTCCATTTTGGTCCATAGCTATGGCTATGACCCCGCAAATGACCGAAAATCTGTTCTCAAACTTCTGAATTCTTGCTTCGACTCGCATAGTCCGACAGGCTCCTAGGAGTTTCGCGCATACTTCTTTAGCGGTTGGGCGATTGAGCACAAGGACACATCCCTGGATCTACTTAGGTCGGGATTGAGTAACTCAATCAGAAAAAGTGAAAGCCAGTTGCGGGGAGGTGCCGCAACTGGCTTTCTGAACCACGAAAGGAGGATGAAAATGAAGAGGAACTTGGCTCGCCTGCCACAACAAGCTTCGTTCTGTTGATTGTCACTATATTGATAGCCGTTATCAATTGCAAGCAATAAATGACCAAAAGGGTAATTTTCTCTCAACTCCTTTTTGTGTTCCCCGTTTGTTTCATCCCCTGGTCAATAAGTGCCAAGCCAATTAAAATTTCTATATGGTTACCATTCTACATATGTGCTATTTTTTCCATAAAGTATATACTATAAATATATATTTACAGGAGGAGCCTATGAAAACCGCAAAATTGTTTAAAAATGGCAAAAGCCAAGCAGTCAGACTGCCAAAAGAGTTTCGTTTTGATGGCGAGGAAGTTTACATCAAGCAGACCGGCAACGTGGTTCAGTTGATACCCATGTCCGGGTCATGGGACTCTTTTTTTTCTAGCCTGGATAAGTTTTCTCCTGACTTTATGGCCGATCGTCAACAACCTCAACTGGCAAATCGGGAGGATTTTTGATGATCCTACTCGATACTAACATCTGTATCTACATCATCAAACGCAAACCACAAGATGTCCTGGGCCATTTCCAGCAATATCATCCGGGCGATATAGGAATTTCATCAATCACCCTGGCTGAGCTTCAATATGGGGTTGCCAAAAGTCAGGCACGAAAGCGTAACTCTGAGGCGCTGTCTGAATTTCTGATTCCCCTTGAGATTCTTTCCTTTGGTGAATCAGCTACGCAGACCTACGGAGTGATTCGAACATTGCTGGAACAACAAGGGAATGTCATCGGGGCGATGGATTTACTAATCGCTGCACATGCTGTCTCTTTGGATGCTGTTCTGGTAACGAGCAATGTGAAGGAATTCAAAAGGGTACCGGATCTCAAGATCGAAAACTGGGTAAACATCAAGACCACCGAATCCTGATTTTCAGGGTGTTCAGTAAAGATCGATAACCTCGGATTTTTAGATACAAAATCAATGTAAAAAAATCCAAGATAGTTCTCCCTATAGCAGCCTCCTACCGTAGCTATCATTGCGGCCTTTCCAATAGCCGGCTTTTCAAAAACCTTTCAAGTTATAATGATTATTAATCTACTTCGATTATTTTTAAGGAGCGTGCGCCGACGTTCTAAGCGAGGGCATCTCGACCCGAGAGATCGTAAATGAATAAGGGTTTTGAAAAAAGCATCCCATTCTACTGTTCAATTTAACTTGCCCATGCCGGCAATCAGCCCTTTCAAGATGTCTCAAACAAAAACAGTCATGGCGCTCGGCCTTAATGGGTGTCACTGTCGTTGAATGTTCACATACTGGACACATCGTTCATATTCTATTCATTAGTGCCAGATTGGTATAGCTATGTTTCCTGTAAATTTTCATAAATCCATCATGTAAGGCCGACAGATATATCTCGAGGAAAAACCGGCATGTAAATTGTATTGCAACAATGCTAGATCGACATGCCAAGAAAGATCTGACGTTAGGTTAAAGCAAATTTGATGAAGAATAATGCTTTTCACTATCGCCTCGGCAAACAGCAGGTATGTGGTTCGGGAGTAAAGTGGATGGAATCGGCCCTAGCGACATGCAGGGAATCATCCCTAGGAAAAATCGTCTTGAACTGTTATTTGGCAAAAAACAAACAATAACAAAGGAGAACCTAATGGCATCAGACTTAGAAATCCCTCGTTGCGCAGGTGCTGACCCAAATCCCAGAAAGCCAAGTTTTACCCCCCCTCCAGGGGCCTGTGATTGTCACGCTCATATTTTGTGGCCGCAAAGTCTGTATCCTTACACACCAAATCGATCCTATACGCCTCCGGAGGCCTCACTTTCAAGTTACACAAAAATGCTCGACACCCTTGGCCTTGATCGTGCCGTCATCGTGCATCCCAGTGTTTACGGTACCGACAATCGTGCGACTCTGGACGCTATAGAAAAAGGTGGGCCGAACTTCAGAGGCGTGGCTGTGGTTGACGCGGATATCGAGTTTGCCGAGCTGGAGAGAATGCATCAAGGAGGAATTCGAGGAGCGCGAATCAATCTGCTTTTTAAGGGCGGTATTGGCATGTCAGAGGTGCAAAAATTAACCCAAAAAATTGCACCATTGGGGTGGCATTTACAGCTGCTGATTGATGTTTCAGAGTTTGATGAGCTTGACACGCTGGAAGACCTACCTGTTGATATTGTTTTTGATCACATGGGTCACATGCCGACAAGCAAAGGGCTAGATCATCCTGGTTTTGTACAGATGTTAAAAATGCTGGAACGGGGCCACGCCTGGGTTAAGCTGTCGGGGGCATACCGAATAACCAGCAGTAAAGAATTCCCTTACGCGGACACAGCCCCCTTTGCCAGAGAGCTTATCAAAACCAACCCCGAAAGACTCGTTTGGGCGACCGACTGGCCACACCCATCCATTAACGTTTCCATGCCCAATGATGGTGATCTGTTAAGTCTTTTAGCTGATTGGGCTCCAGATACAGAAACCAGAAACAGGATTCTTGTAGACAACCCAGCCAGGCTGTACGATTTTAGTTGAGATTATCAAATGATGATGTCTGAAATTTCAACAGTCTTCACAACAGATAGTGACCGTTGCCGTTGTTCTCGATAGCGGTTACGGTAAGGAAGCAAAAAAGAGCTTTCAATAATTTCATGTTAATAAAAAGAACACATGTTCAAAATCTAAACATAAGTATATTATTATTTTGCCGTGAGTTTTATCAAGGAATTAAAAACATTAACAAATTAAGCAGTTATCTGATGTCGTTGAGTACACTCAATAATGGCATGATCCTTGTACAATCTAGTCAGTAATTCAGCTCTGCCGTTATTGATGCATGGTATCAAAGTTCGATGCGCAGCGACTTCTTATTAGCAATCTTGGCATTCGATATTTCCAAACAATAGACTTACCCGGCCGTGGAAATCGCCATAGCTGTCGCCAACCCCAGTATAAAGGAGTGTTTTATGAAATTGTCTGATTATCTGCGCTCAAATGCTCTGAAGTCCGTTTGTTTAACTTTTATTTTTCTTTTTATTTCAGTCGGAGGAACTCTTGCTGCTGAGACCACAATCAAGATCGGCTGGCTCACTTCTGATGGAGAAAAAGATCCGTATGCGATTGCAGCAAGAGAATTCTCTGCGGCACTGGAGGAGCTTTCACCTGGAACTTTTAATGTTAGATTTTTCCCCAATCGTCAGTTGGGCGATGACAAAGAACTGATTGAAGCTCTATCTTTCGGAACTGTGGATGCTGCAGTCATCACAAATGCTGTGATAGCAAATGTTCAACCCTCTTTTCAGCTTAATGATATGCCATTTCTCTATAGCGACGAATCACAAGCCCATAGGGTTTTGGACGGACCTGTTGGACAAAAATTAATGCAACAGTTATCAGCAAATAATATTGTAGGGTTAGGTTTTGCTGAGGGTGGTTTTAGACACATGATCAACAACGTTAGACCGGTATATGAGCCCTCCGATGTCCTGAAAGTGAAATACCGTGTCATGCAAAATCAAGTCTTTATTCAAATGTTCTCTTCTTTGGGCGGAAATGCAATCCCTATGGCCTGGGGAGAAACATTTACGGCAATGCAACAAGGGGCAATTGATGGATTGGAAATCCCTTTAGCTGTTATTTATAGTAACAAGTTTTACGAAGTAGCAAAGTATCTATCACTTACAAAACACACATATTCTGCATTGGGTGTTCTCTTTTCAAAAAGAGTGTTTGATAAACTTACGGAAAACCAACAGGAGACAATAAAGAAAGCGGCTAAATTAGCGATTGATAGACAGCGTGCAAAAACCGCTAAAAATTCCCAAGATATCGTTGACATTCTGAAATCAGAAGGAATGGAAGTTAATGACATAAAAAATCCTAAAGATTTCAGAATTCTAGTTACTGACGTCTATGAAGAGTTCAAACCAAAAATTGGCGCGGAAATTTTTGAACAGGCTCTTACAGAAGTTCAATAATTTACTATGAGGGAGAAGTGACTTTATAGTCACTTCTCCCTTTTTTATTGATGTAGAGGTTGTAATGATCAAAGCTTTTGACAACTTTTCAAAATTCTTGGGTATTGCTACCGGTGTTGTTGTTGTATGCATGATATCCGCCGCTATGGTGAGTCTTAATATTCAAGTATTTACCCGCTATGTATTGGGCCAATCGGCTAGTTGGAGTGAAGAGCTGGCCATCTTCTTATTTACCTGGTCCATTCTTTTGGTTGGAAGTCTGGGTGTTCGTGAAAAATTCCATGTAAGCCTTACGTTCATACTGGATTTTTCACCTCGCAAGATTCGAATTTTATTCGAAAAACTCTTACATGTATTGACTCTAGTCTTTGGACTTGTTTTTGCCTTCTCCGGATACAGTTACGTTGAAAGGACACTTGGACAAATTTCTGCTGCTGTCCAATACCCCATTGAGTGGTTGCACATCGCTGCACCCGTATCCGGCATATTGATTTGTATCCATGCTTTTGCTCATTTAATCAGCAATCCCAAAGAAGAAGACTGTAGGTCGGATTCCACCGAAAGTAGTGGGGGCAAGCTATGAGTGAAGTTGCTTTGGTCACTGTCATTGTTTTTTTAGTCCTTATGTTTGGTGGTTTACCCATCGCGATTACTCTGGGGTTTGCTTCTGCCGTCGGTCTTTATATCGCTGACATCGACATGGTTGTTTTGGGTCAGCGGATTATTTCAGGGACCCAGTCTTTTACTTTGCTTGCCATCCCAGGGTTTGTCCTCACTGGTGACTTGATGATGCGTGGTGGCCTGTCAACTCGCCTCGTCCGTATCTGCCATACATTGGTACAACACGTTACCGGGGGACTGGGGATGGTCACCGTTTTATCCGCCTCATTTTTTGCAGCGATTTCCGGATCTGCACCTGCAACGACCGCTGCAATAGGATCAATAATGATCCCGGAGATGGAAAAAAATGGTTATCCAAGACGGTTCCCAACCGCCCTGGCCACCGCGTCGGGTCCCATTGGCCAGATGATACCGCCATCTATTCCAATGATTATTTGGGGTGTTGTTTCAGAACAGTCAATTGCCAAATTATTTCTTGCAGGGATTATCCCTGGATTCTTAATTGCTGTTGGTCTCATGACTGTATGTTATTTTTACGCCCGCAAAATGGGCATAGGGACCTCTGTCAAAAGAGCAACAAAAAAAGAAATGATGGTGGCGTTTAACGATGGAAAATGGGCTCTGCTGGCTCCGTTTGTGATTTTGGGAGGGATTTATGGTGGAATCTTCACCCCTACAGAGGCCTCAGCGGTTGGGGTTACATATGCTCTATTTGTTGGGTTATTTGTCTACAGAGAGTTGAAAATAAGAGACCTTTATAGTGTCGTGTTACAGTCATGTCGGACCACTGGGATTGTTTGCTTCATCATCGCAACAGCTTCTGCCTTTGGATGGTTGATGGCAATAGAAGAGTTGCCGAGTACTTTAACAAACGCGATTTTGTCAGTGTCTTCCAACCCAATTGTTATCCTGCTTTTGCTGAATATCATGTTGCTATTCATCGGTGCTATCATGGATAACATTGCAGCCATGATCATTCTTGGTGGTGTGCTGACCTCCCTTGGCGCGAGTTTGGGCCTTGACCCGACCCATTTCGGTGCGATTGTCGTAATAAATTTTGCGATCGGAATGGCGACACCACCATTTGGCTACTCTCTTTTTGTCGGATCTGCCATCAGCAAATTACCTATTGAAGAAATTGCAAAAGCACTCATTCCGATGTTTATAGTTCAGGTCATTGTTTTGCTACTGATTACATTTGTACCATTTATTACCTTAACGTTGCCCTCACTTCTCGGCTGATTTGCTGCCGGCTAGAATCTGCCTGGTTCCCATCTGAAGTTTAAGGATGGGGCTAGGCAGGTTTATGATTTCCATATCGTTAAGATTGGTAAGTTTTCAATATTAGTAGCGGTTTTCAGTTTAAAAGTTTGTGGTATAGTGTCGGATAATATTACCGCTACCGACCTTAGCATCATCCTGAGGCCCACGGTATTTCTCCTATCTGAGTGCAATTAACATGAAACCTAGAATCATTGTTACCTCCCCTAATTCAGAGTTCACCAAGCTCGTGCGGCAGGTCAGCAACGAAAAAAACATCAAGGTAAAGATTATTGAAGCGATGTTGGAGGATGCCGTTTCTCAGGTAAGTGAGGCGGTTGACAATGATGATTATGAGGTTGTTGTCAGTCGAAGTCGTACGGCCGTTGTTTTGCGGCAGGCCATTGATATTCCGGTAGTAACGGCTGAATTTAGTGACTTTGACCTTCTTCACACATTGTGGGAAGCGAAAAAGTTTGGCCAAAAGATTGCATATTTTGATTCCTCAAATCGACAGATTTATAAGAATGAGGATTTTCTCGATATTTTGGGGACTGATGTTAATAATTATGAATATGAGACTATATCCCAACTTAAAAAACAAATAAAAAAAGCCCATGAAGATAAAGTTAATGTTGTTGTTTCTTGTTCTGAATTTACCAAAGATCTTGCTGAATCTTTGGATATGAAAGGACTTGTTGTACCAGGAAGCTATAGAACCGTTGAGCAAAACCTATTACGCGCTGAGGAAGTAGTATATATAAGGAAGAGAGATAAAGAATACTACCGAAGACTATGCTCAATGATGCAAGCGGTAAGTGAAGGCGTCATATGTATTGATTCATTTAAAAATATTATACTAATTAATGATTATGCCTTGAAATTATTAAATATTAAAAGAAATGATATGCCAGCTAACTTCCCTATTGAAAAAAATGAATATCTTTCAAAGTTACTTAAAATCCCAAATGAATCCGATGAAAAGCATTCAATTAATGGAATAGATTTGATTATAAATCGTGTTTCCGTTGAAGAAAAAAATGAATATTTTGGAGAGGTTTTCACTTTTAAAAGATTATCTCAAATTCAACAGTTAGAACAAAAAATCCGAAAAGAATCTTATAAAAAAGGCCTTATTGCTAGATTTAACTTACAAAATATCATCACTAATGAAACTTCAATGCTTGATATCATTGAAAAAGCTAGAAATTTTGCAAAAGTTGATTCGACTTTGCTCATCATCGGAGAAAGTGGCTGTGGTAAAGAAATGCTGGCGCAGGGAGTTCATCAGGCTAGCACCCGGTCTAATGGACCTTTTGTCGCAATAAATTGTGCAGCATTGCCGAAGGATCTTTTAGAAAGCGAGATGTTTGGATATGAAGAGGGTTCCTTTACTGGGGCAAGGCGGGGAGGAAAGATTGGACTTTTTGAGCTTGCTCATAAGGGAACTATCTTTCTGGATGAGATTGGAAGCATACCAAAAGATTTACAAGCGAGGCTTTTACGGGTTTTACAGGAAAGAGTTGTTATGCGGATTGGCGGTGATTCGGTAATACCTGTAGATGTTCGTTGTATAGCTGCTACAAATGAAAATCTACAGGAGGCCATTAAGCGAGGAGATTTTCGTCATGATTTATATTTCAGAATTAATGTCTTAAAATTAAAAGTGCCTTCATTGAGGGAGCGAAGAAAAGACATCCTGCTTTTAACAGATTACTTTCTTGCTCATTACAACGCTCTATTTGGGAAAAAAATTAAAAAAATTCCAAAAATCATTATCGACTGGATGGAGGGTTATTCTTGGCCCGGCAACGTAAGGGAGCTGGAGAATTTTATAGAACGCATGGTTGTTCTGACTAGTCAAAATGATCTGGAAAAGAAGTGGGCATTACAACTGATTTCCGAAGCAGATGAGGGAATCATTCTTAGTTCAAATGATAAAATTGGGGTTAGATTGGGAACATTGGAAGAAATGGAAGATCAGTTAATAAATGCAGCAGTTGATCTCTATAGCACTCGCAAGTCCGACTTGGCAAAACTTTTGGGAATAAGTCGCACAACGCTTTGGAAAAAATTAAACAAAGATGATAGCTATAGAACTTAAAATTTTCCTCTAAGCTCTTAATTTGCACCCAACACCGGTGTACCTGACGTTAAGCAAAGGATATTCGGTGATTATTTTAAAATTGACAGTTGTCCCGCTTTTTATTGCGGGTGTAACGCTGGCAGGACGCCGCTGGGGAACAGGTGTCGCGGGGCTACTCGGTGGCTTTCCAATTGTGGCTGGCCCGATTGTGGTGTTTATTGCCCTCGATCAGGGACCGCAATTTGGAGCACTTACTGCAACTGCTGCAATTTCTGCGATCGCCAGTTTGCTGGTGTTTGGTGTTGCTTACTGCTGGGCTAGTGTTAGGTGGGCTTGGCCGGCGGCTCTTGGCTGCGCACTCTCTGCCTGGCTGATTGCCGCCGTCGGCTTGGCCGCATTACCGCCATTGCCACAAATAGCGCTTACCGTTGCGGGGCTGTCTCTTGTCTTGGCGCCGCGACTGCTTCCGCACAGCCTGCCCTCCACAACCCCGAGGGCAAGTCTGAACGATCTACCGTATCGGATAATCACTGGAGGACTGTTGACGCTCGCTGTAACCGGTGCGGCAGCTACCCTAGGTGAGGTTTGGAGCGGACTATTGGCGGTTTTTCCCGTCATTGGACTTATTCTTGCTGTATTTACTCACCGGGCCCAGGGTCCGCAACAAGTTGCTCATGTTTATCGTGGTATGGTGCGGGGACTTTATTCTTTTGCGGCTTTCTTCTTGGCGTTGGCAGTGCTCTGGACCCGGCAAGAATTCTGGAGTGTCTGTGCCATAGCAATTGGTGCCGGCATTACTATTCAGGTGCTAGTCCAGTTTCTGGTATTGCCCAAGAAAACACCCCAACCGACCCGCTAACGCATGTGGTTGAGCACCAATAGAGTCTTTGGTTCTTGAGAGCCATCGTTTGTTCTACGATCAATCTAGTTGACCCCGTTTGAATTTTTCCAACGACAGGAAGAGGAAAGAAAAGCTTTACATATAGATTCGCAATTAACGTGTTAATTTTTTTTGTCAGAAGTCATTAGAGATTTTAGCCGGTAGCTACATGTCCGACAACTTACGACCATAAGAACACGAAACCCCTGCTTGGCTATTCAGGTGGGGTTTTCCGCTAAAGCAGGGTGTTAAGTAAAGTTTGATCAGCTCAGTATTTTGGATCAGATAGCGATGCAAAAAAAAACTCAGGACGATTTATGTCAAGCGCTCATGTTTAAAAAAAACGGCACAATCACCAGGCTGTTTTCTTGTCCACGCTGCATCCGAAACTTCTTACAGACTCAGGTTGATACCGATATCGTGGTGCTTTTTGCTCTGCCATAGCACAATCAGGAGTGCCGCGAATACGATATTGCCCGAGAGCATGAAAGGATACATGTCCGGCGGGATGCGGAGCCAGTCACCGGTAAAATTCATCATACCGTAAAAGATCAGGACAGGGAGAATGCTGCGCCGGGTGCGATTGTACACATGCACGATCAACAGCGTATGGCAAACAATCATCGGCAGCCACCAGAAAAGCGCCGCCAGTCGACCAGCCGCCGGAACAGATCAAGGATCATTGCCTTGTCGCCTGTAAGCGCTGCCAGGCCGAACCCGGCAATCACTGGGTTGGCGCCACCGATCAGGACCAGAGAACCTTCGGAAGAGACCATACGGACGCTTTTAAACGCAGCATGGGCGTCCAGAGCAGATAAGCCCAATCGAGGTAGAGTAAGGGAAAGGCGAGGATCGGGTGCGCAATAACCTATTGACGCACGCCGGTGATTTGTTGGCGGTCATCATTCATGAGGAAATTCGACATCTGTCACATCCGCCACGAAAAACGGAAAGTACTCATCAGTGCCGAAATGGTTGCCGGCTTCCACATGTGAGGGTAAACGGTAACCAGCGAATTTCCGAAAGGCTGAAAGATACCCCCCCGAACGGCTGTAACCGATGTACCTTCTGTGGATTGGCATTGCTCCATCGTTCAAAGCAGACCTGAGTTGGCTGACCATCCGGTGCAACGATAACATCGACAGATTGGGTGAGACCCTGATAGCAAA
>Ga0102938_10004359_pt1 | contig 10424 bp, 8 predicted proteins | sample SalPonR2_B_D2_MG_FD_84516 | JGI IMG/M metagenome (GOLD analysis project Ga0102938, IMG submission 84516) | Salt pond soil microbial communities from South San Francisco under conditions of wetland restoration - Salt Pond MetaG R2_B_D2_MG | ecosystem: Environmental > Aquatic > Marine > Intertidal...
AGGTGATCGAGGAAGGCCAGGGTTTCGATGCGCAGGGGCTGCGGCTGCGGCTGGCGGCCGAGGTGCCGGGCGCGGTTCTGGACGATCACACCCGATGGCGGCAGCCGCTGGTCAATGCGGCGAGCCGGTTGCGGCTGCTGGGTTGGGTGTCGCTGCTTCTGATCGGGGCGACGACGGCGGCGATCATTACGCTGGCGGCGAATGCGGCGTTGGCGGCGAATGCGCAGGTGATCGGCGTCTTGCGGCAGGTCGGCGCGCGCGACGCCTATATCGTGCGCGCTTTCGTGCGGCGCTTCACGTTGCGGGCGCTGGCCGGTGCGGGCGCGGGGATGGTGCTGGGTTGCCTGGCCATCCTGCTGTTGCCCGCCGCGCAGGATGCGGGCGGGTTCCTGACCGGGCTGGGTTTCCAGGGATTGAGCTGGATCTGGCCGCTGGTGGTGCCGCCGCTGGCGGCAAGCGTGGCCTTCTGGGCGACGGGCGCGGCGGCGCGCCGGATGCTGAAGGATCTGCCATGAGCCATGCGCTGCAATGGGTTCGGTCGCTGATTTTCGTGATCAACATCTATGTCATGATGGGGGTCATGGGACTCCTGTTCTTTCCCTGGGCATTGGTCAGTCGCCGCGGTGCGCTGACCGCCTGCCAGAGCTGGTGCCGATGGGTGCGTTGGAGCGCGCGCTGGATGGTGGGCTTGCGCACCGAAGTGCGCGGTACGCCGCCAAGCGACGAGGTGCTGATCGCCGCGAAGCATCAGTCATTCCTGGACATCATCCTGATTTTCGGCGCGGTGCCTGCGGGCAAGTTCATCATGAAGCGCGAATTGATGTGGGCGCCGATCATTGGGCAATATGCGCTGCGGATCGGCTGCGTGCCGGTGGACAGGGGCAAGCGCAGCCAGGCGATACGCCAGATGGTGACGGATGTGGCCAAGGGCCGCCAGGAGCCGGGACAGCTGATCATCTATCCCCAGGGCACGCGCATCGCGCCCGGTGTCAAGGCACCCTATAAGGTGGGGACCGGGGTGCTTTATCAGGAGCTGGGGCAGGATTGCGTGCCGGTGGCGGCGAATGTCGGGCTGTTCTGGCCGCGCAAGGGTATCATGCGCAAGCCGGGTACGGCGGTGGTGGAATTCCTGCCGCGTCTTGAAATCGGTTTGGAGCGCGAGGTTTTCATGGCTCGCTTGCAGGACGAGGTCGAGACGGGGTCCAACCTTTTGATGCGGGAGGCCGGGTTTGATCCCGAAGATTGAATATATCGAAGATGTCGCCACGCTGGAAACGCATTACGGCGCACCGGGCGCCGCGAGCCTGCGCAAGGTGGCGACGCAGCTGACGCCGCTTTACCGCAAATGGATCGCGGCGTCGCGCTATTGCATCATGTCCACGGTCGGCCCCGAAGGCACCGATGGCAGCCCGCGCGGCGAGGATGGGCCGGTGGTCAGCGAACTGGACAGCCGCACCTTGGCGATGCCCGATTGGCGTGGCAACAACCGCTTGGATTCGTTGCGCAATATCGTGAGTGACGGGCGCGTGTCATTGTTGTTTATGGTGCCCGGATCGGACACGGTGGTGCGCCTTAACGGTCAGGCCAGGGTCACGGCTGATGCGCAGCTGAGGGCCATGTTCAACCGTCAGGGCAAGCAGCCCGCAACGGTTATCGTCATCAAGATCGGCGAAATCTATTCTCAATGCGCACGCGCCTCGATCCGTGCGGCGATTTGGGGGCGTGACGACAGCAAGGGCCTGCCGACGGTGGGTGACCTGCTGGCCGAGGTGAGTGGCGGCGAGGAGGGCGGCGCGCAATACGATGCCGAATGGCCCGAGCGCGCCATGAAAACGCTTTGGTGACAGGCGCCGGACGCGGTGCGAGTATGATGACGCCGCATCGAACCCGACAGGAGAATGACCGCGATGAGCGCCCCGGTGACATTCAGGCCCGCCCGCCGCGCCGACCTGGAGGCGATTGTCGGCTTGATCGCGGATGATGGGCTTGGCCGTGGCCGCGAGAGCGCCGGTCACGGGGTCGAACCGGCATATGTGTCAGCCTTTGACGCCGTTGCGCGCGACCCCAACCAGTTGATGGCGGTCGCCGAGGCCGACGGGCAGGTCATCGGCTATATGCAGATCACCTTCATTCCGGGCCTGTCGCGCAAAGGCGCCTGGCGCGGCCAGTTGGAAAGTGTCCGCGTGGCCTCGCATCTGCGCGGGCGCGGCATCGGCGCGCGGTTCTTCGGCTGGGCGATCGAGCAATGCCGCGCCCGCGGTTGCGCGCTGGTGCAGTTGACGACCGACAGGCAAAGGGGCGACGCGCTGCGCTTTTATGAGCGGCTTGGTTTCAGCGCGAGCCATCATGGAATGAAGCTGCAACTTAAATAGACGAGCGCGCCGGAGCGCCCGAATTCCGCTTCGGACGCCCCAAGGCAAATGCGCGCCGGTCCTAGCTGTGGATCGGGCCGTCGCCGCAGGCGAGCGCGGCTTCGCGCACCGCTTCGGAATAGGTGGGATGCGCATGGCAGGTCATCGCCAGATCCTCGGCCGCGGCGCCGAATTCCATCGCAACGCAAATTTCGTGGATCAGGTCGCCCGCCATCGGGCCGATGATATGGGCGCCAAGGATGCGGTCGGTTTCCTTGTCGGCGAGGATCTTGACGAAGCCTTCGCCCGCGAAATTCGCCTTGGCGCGGCCATTGCCCATGAAGGAGAACTTGCCGATCTTGTAGGCGCGCTCTTCTTCCTTGAGCTGTTCTTCGGTCTTGCCGACGGCGGCGACCTCGGGGTGGGTGTAGATCACGCCGGGGATGACATCGAAATTCACATGGCCATGCTTGCCGGCGATGATTTCGGCGGCGGCCATGCCTTCGTCTTCGGCTTTGTGAGCAAGCATCGGCCCGGCGACAGCATCGCCGATGGCGTAGATGCCTTCGATATTGGTGTGCCAGTTTTCATCGATCACGATCTGGCCGCGATCCGACAGCTTGAGCTTGAGCGCGTCAAGCCCCAGACCGTCGGTGAAGGGTTTGCGCCCGGTGGCCACCAGAACGACATCGGCGTCGAGCGTGTGTTCGCTGTCATCCTTGCGAAGCGTGTATTGCACCTTGGCCTTGGTCTTGAGCGTCTCGACCGATTGCACGGCGGCGCCCATGATGAAATCGAGCCCCTGTTTCTTGAGCAGGCGCTGGAACTGTTTCTGAACCTCGCCATCCATGCCGGGGGTGATGTGGTCGAGATATTCGACCACGGTCACCTCGGAGCCGAGGCGCGAATAGACCGAGCCCAGTTCAAGGCCGATCACGCCCGCGCCGATCACGACCATCTTCTTGGGCACCTTGGGCAGTTCAAGCGCGCCGGTGGAGGTCACGACGATCTTCTCGTCCACATCGACGCCGGGCAGCGAGGAGGACTGCGAGCCGGTGGCGATGATGATGTTCTTGGCCTCGTGAATGTCGTCGCCGACCTTGACCTTGCCCGCCTGTGGTATCGAGCCCCAGCCCTTGAGCCAGTCGATCTTGTTCTTCTTGAACAGGAATTCGATACCCTTGGTGTTCTGGGCGATCACGTCGTCCTTGTAGGCGAGCATCTGTTTCCAGTCGACCGAGGGCGCCTTGCCCTTGAGGCCCATCTTGGGGAAGTTCTCCTGCGCCTCATGGAGCTGATGGGAGGCGTGCAGGAGCGCCTTGGAGGGGATGCAGCCGACATTGAGGCAGGTGCCGCCAAGCGTCTCGCGCCCCTCGACGCAGGCGGTCTTGAGGCCCAGCTGCGCGCAACGGATGGCGGCGACATAGCCGCCGGGGCCGGAGCCGATGACGATGACATCGTAATTTGCCATGGGTCAGTGTCCTTTCGTGAATGGGGGAAGGGGGCGCTGCCCCCGTCGCCGTGCCGGCGACTCCCCCGGGATATTTGACAACAGAAGAAGCATCAGACAAGCGCCGCCAGCAGCATGAGTGTGGTGGCAAGGAAGCCGATGGCCCAGATCAGCGAGCGCCAGGGCCGCAGGCCGAGGTAATAGGCTGGGATATAGAGCACACGCGCGCCCAGATAGGTGAAGGCGAGGGCGGCGGTGAAGCTGCTGGACTGGCCGGTGAGGGCGATCACCGCGCAGGCGATGGTGAAGAGGATCAGACCTTCGAAATGATTGCTCAGGGCGCGGCCAAGGCGGGCGGTGCCGTCCGACATCTGCCGGGCGGGTTCGCGATCGCGCGGGGAGGTCGTGTAGCCCGGCCCCAGTTCGAGATTCGCGGGCACCGCGTAGAGGCCGTATTGCACGACCTGAAGCAGAGCGGCGAGGGTGAGGGCGGTGAGTTCGGGGCTCATGGGCGTGGGTGTCCATTGCGCGGGGCGGGGCGTGTGGGCGTGCGGGGCGGGGTGAACCCCGCCCTGCGGGACGTCGTCAGAGGTCCATCAGCAGGCGGCGGGGATCTTCGAGGGCGTCCTTGACGCGCACGAGGAAGGTCACGGCGCCCTTGCCGTCGACGATGCGGTGGTCGTAGCTGAGTGCCAGATACATCATCGGGCGGGCCACGATCTCGCCGTTCACGACCATCGGGCGCTGCTGGATCTTGTGCATCCCGAGGATCCCCGATTGCGGGGGGTTGAGGATCGGCGAGGACATCAGCGAGCCATAGACGCCGCCATTCGAGATGGTGAAGGTGCCGCCCTGCATTTCGGCCATCGAGAGCTTGCCGTCGCGGGCGCGGGCGCCTTTTTCGGCGATGGCTTTTTCGATCGCGGCGAAACCCATGGAATCCGCATCGCGGATCACCGGCACCACAAGGCCCGTGGGCGTGCCGGTGGCGATGCCCATATGGACGAAGTTCTTGTAGACGATGTCGGTGCCGTCGATCTCGGCGTTGACCTCGGGGACCTCCTTGAGGGCGTGGCAGCAGGCCTTGGTGAAGAAGGACATGAAGCCCAGCTTGACGCCGTGTTTCTTGAGGAACTCGTCCTTGTATTCGTTGCGCAGATCCATGACCGCGCCCATGTCCACCTCGTTATAGGTGGTGAGCATGGCGGCGGTGTTCTGGCTGTCCTTGAGGCGGCGCGCGATGGTCTGGCGCAGGCGGGTCATCTTGACCCGTTCCTCGCGGGTGGCGTCCTCGGCGCTGACGGGGGCGCGCGGAGAGGATTGCGCGGGCTGGCTTGTGCCGGAAGCGGCGGCGGATGTGGCAGCGGCGGTGGCGCGGGCCACGTCCTCCTTCATCACGCGGCCATCGCGGCCCGAGCCCTGCACCTGATCGGGCGAGAGCCCTTTTTCGGCCATTGCCTTCTTGGCGGAGGGTGCGTTTTCGACATCCTTGCCCGAAGATGCGCCGGAGGACGCGCCCGAGGACGCTGCGGCGGCAGGGGCATCTTCGGATTTGGCGGCGGGCGCGGCGGGTGCGGCGCCTTCGCCCGAGGTCATGACGGCAAGCTTGCCGCCTGCCTGAACCGTGTCGCCTTCGGCGGCGAGGATTTCGCCGATCGTCCCGGCGGCGGGGGCGGGTACCTCGACCGAGACCTTGTCGGTTTCCAGCTCGCAGAGCATTTCGTCCTGGGCGACGGTGTCGCCCACCTGCTTGAACCAGGTCGAGACGGTGGCCTCGGAGACGGATTCGCCGAGCGTGGGCACCATCACGTCGATGCTTTCGCCCGAGGGCGCGCTGTCGGGGGAGCCGGACCCGCCGGCGGCGGCGCTGTCGCCGTCATCCTTGGCCTTGTCCTTGGGCGCGGGGGCGGCGCCTTCGCCTTCGGAGATGGTGGCGAGCAGGGCATCTACGCCCACGGTCTCGCCCTCGCCGGCGACGATTTCGCCCAGGGTGCCAGCGGCGGGCGCGGGAACCTCGACGGTGACCTTGTCGGTTTCCAGCTCGCAGAGCATTTCATCCTGCGCCACGGAATCGCCGGGTTTCTTGAACCAGGTGGCGACGGTGGCCTCGGACACGGATTCGCCGAGCGTGGGGACGCGAACTTCTGTGGTCATGCGTTATTTCCCTTCGATGGTCAGCGCGGCATCGACCAGCGCCTCTTGTTGTGCCTTGTGTTGAGAAGCCAGGCCCGTGGCGGGCGAGGCGGCGGCCGCACGGCCGGCATAGGTGGGGCGGGTGTGCTTGGCGTCGATACGTTGCAGCACCCATTCGATATTGGGTTCGATGAAGGACCAGGCACCCTGGTTCTTGGGCTCTTCCTGACACCAGACCATCTCGGCCTGTTTGAAGCGTTCCAGTTCCTTGACCATCGACATGGCGGGGAAGGGGTAATATTGCTCGACCCGCATCAGGTAGACATCGTCGATGCCGCGGCTGTCGCGTTCCTCGAGCAGGTCGAAATAGACCTTGCCCGAACACATCACCACGCGGCGGATCTTGTCATCGGGTTTCAGCTTGGTGTCGGAATTGCCGTATTGCGCATCATCCCAGAGCACACGGTGGAAGCTGGAGCCGCTGGTGAAATCCTCGGTCCTGGAGATCGCCAGCTTGTGACGCAGGAGCGATTTCGGCGTCATCATGATCAGCGGCTTGCGGTAGGTGCGGTGCAGCTGCCGACGCAGGATGTGGAAATAGTTGGCCGGGGTGGTGCAGTTGGCCACGATCCAGTTGTCGCCCCCGCACATGGTCAGGAAGCGTTCGAGCCGGGCCGAGGAGTGTTCTGGCCCTTGGCCTTCGTAGCCATGCGGCAACAGGCAGACGAGGCCCGACATGCGCAGCCACTTGGATTCACCCGAGCTGATGAACTGGTCGAACATGATCTGTGCGCCATTGGCGAAATCGCCGAACTGGGCCTCCCAGAGCGTCAGGGCGTTGGGTTCGGCAAGGCTGTAGCCATATTCGAACCCCAGCACGGCGTATTCCGAGAGCATCGAGTCGATCACCTCGTAGCGCGCCTGACCCTCGCGGATGTGGTTGAGCGGGAAATACCGCTCTTCGGTTTTCTGGTTGATCAGTGCCGAGTGGCGCTGGCTGAAGGTGCCGCGCGTGCTGTCCTGACCCGAGAGGCGCACCGGGTAGCCTTCGAGTTGAAGGGAACCGAAGGCGAGCGCCTCGGCGGTGGCCCAATCGAAGCCCTCGCCGGTGTCGAACATCTTTTTCTTTGTCTCGAGCAGGCGGCCCACCGTCTTGTGCAGCGGAAAACCGTCGGGTGCAGAGGTGAGGGCCGCGCCGATCTCAGTGAAGGTTTCGGGCGCGATGGCGGTTTCGCCGCGCTGGTAATCCTCGTCCTTGCGGTCAAGATGGGACCATTTGCCATCCAGCCAGTCGGCCTTGTTGGGGCGGTATTCCTTGCCGGCCTCGAACTCGTCGGCGAGATAGGACTGGAAGGCGGCTTTCATGTCCTCGATCTCGCCCTCGGGGATCAGGCCGTCGGCGACAAGGCGTTCGGTGTAAAGGCTGAGCGTGGTCTTGTGCTTCTTGATCTCGTTATACATCACCGGGTTGGTGAACATGGGCTCGTCGCCCTCGTTATGGCCGAAGCGGCGATAACAGATCATGTCGATCACCACGTCCTTCTGGAATTTCTGGCGGAATTCCGTGGCGACCTTGGCGGCATGGACCACGGCCTCCGGGTCGTCGCCATTGACGTGGAAAATGGGTGCTTCGACCATCAGCGCGATATCGGTGGGATAGGGTGATGAGCGCGAGAAATGCGGCGCGGTCGTGAAGCCGATCTGGTTGTTCACGACGATATGCATGGTGCCGCCGGTCTTGTGCCCCTTGAGGCCCGAGAGACCGAAACATTCGGCCACGACGCCCTGGCCCGCGAAGGCCGCGTCGCCATGCAGCAGAATGGGCAGGACGCTGATGCGTTCGCTGTCGCTCAACTGGTCCTGCTTGGCGCGCACCTTGCCCAGGACCACGGGGTTCACCGCCTCGAGATGCGAGGGGTTGGCGGTCAGCGACAGGTGGACCTTGTTGCCGTCGAATTCGCGGTCGGAAGAGGCGCCGAGATGGTATTTCACGTCGCCCGAGCCGTCCACGTCCTCGGGTTTGAAGCTGCCGCCCTGGAACTCGTTGAAGATCGCGCGGTAGGGTTTGCTCATCACGTTGGCCAGCACGCTCAGGCGGCCACGGTGGGGCATGCCGATGACGACTTCCTTGACGCCAAGGCTGCCGCCGCGCTTGATGATCTGCTCCATCGCGGGGATCAGGCTTTCGCCGCCATCGAGGCCGAAACGCTTGGTGCCCATGTATTTGACATGCAGGTATTTCTCGAAGCCCTCGGCCTCGACAAGCTTGTTGAGGATCGCCTTGCGGCCCTCGCGGGTGAAGGTGATTTCCTTGTCGTAGCCTTCGATCCGTTCCTTCAGCCAGGCGGCCTGTTCGGGATCGGAAATATGCATGTATTGCAGGGCGAAGGTGCCGCAATAGGTGCGTTTGACGATCTCGAGGATCTCGCGGATCGAGGCGACCTGAAGGCCCAGAACGTTGTCGATGAAGATCGGACGATCCATGTCGGATTCGGTGAAGCCGTAGGATTTCGGGTCAAGCTCGGGGCGGTAGCCGTGATCGCGCAGGCCCAGGGGGTCGAGCTGCGCGACGAGGTGGCCGCGGATGCGGTAGGCGCGGATCAGCATCAGCGCGCGTACGGAATCGAGCACCGCGCGCTTGACGGATTCGTCATCGACCACGACGCCTTTCTCGGCGGCCTTCTGGCGGATCTTCTCGCCGGCCTTGGCGGTTTCGATCTCGGCGGGCCATTCGCCGGTGAGGGCGCTGGTCAGGTCGTCGCTGGGCATTGGCGGCCAGTCGGCGCGCGCCCATGAGGGGCCTGCGGCTTCCTTGCGCACGTCGCTGTCGCCATCGCCAAGCTGGGAAAAGAACGCCTGCCATGCCTCATCGACCGCATTGGGGTCGTTGGCGTAGCGCGCATAGAGCTGTTCGAGATATTCGGCGTTGTGCCCCTGCATGAAGGAGGAGGCATGGAACTGGTCGTTGGGGCTTTGTTCTGTCATGTTCATTCTCCGCGCGGGATGGCGTGCTCCATTTGGGCAATTGCGCTGTCACCAGCGTCCCGGCCGTGTCCGGGGCGCAGCATGGCGGGCGCGGCGCGGGTAAATGCCGTTCTGGGTTGATCCGTCATCGCGCGTCCTTTCTGACCGGTCTGGTGAAGCAGCAGGAGAGAAACCCGGATGGTCGCTCAGGTGCCCGTCATGATGCTTCGCCGGAGCGAGAGGGTGGGCGGTGATGCCGCCCACCCGGGTGATGTTCAGCCCTTGATCGCGGCCAGGACGGCCTCGCCCAGGGTGGCGGGGCTGTCGGCGACGGTGATCCCGGCGGATTTCATCGCCTCGATCTTGTCGTCAGCGCCGCCCTTGCCACCGGCGACGATGGCGCCCGCATGGCCCATGCGGCGGCCCGGAGGCGCGGTGCGCCCGGCGATGAAGCCCGCGGTGGGTTTCCAGCGGCCCTTCTTGCGCTCGGAGGCGAGGAATTCGGCGGCGTCTTCCTCGGCGGAGCCGCCGATTTCGCCGATCATGATGATCGCCTCGGTCTCGTCATCGTCGAGGAACCATTCCAGCACGTCGATATGCTCGGTCCCCTTGATCGGGTCGCCGCCGATGCCGACGCAGGTGGACTGGCCAAGGCCCACATCGGTGGTCTGCTTGACCGCCTCGTAGGTGAGCGTGCCCGAGCGCGACACGACGCCGACCTTGCCACGCTTGTGGATATGGCCGGGCATGATGCCGATCTTGCAGGCGTCCGGCGTGATGACGCCGGGGCAGTTGGGGCCGATCAGCTTGGAGTTCGAGGTTTCCAGCGCGCGCTTGACGCGCATCATGTCCAGAACCGGGATACCTTCGGTGATGCAGACGATCACTTCCATCTCGGCGTCGATCGCCTCGAGGATCGAGTCGGCGGCGAAGGGCGGCGGGACATAGATCACCGACGCGTTCGCGCCGGTCTGGTGCCTGGCCTCGTGGACCGAGTTGAAGACCGGCAGGTCAAGATGCGTCTGGCCGCCCTTGCCGGGGGTCACGCCGCCGACCATCTTGGTGCCATAGGCGATCGCCTGTTCGGTGTGGAAAGTGCCCTGCGAGCCGGTGAGGCCCTGACAGATCACCTTGGTGTTTTCGTCGATGAGGACTGCCATCTTGGCGTTCTCCTTTGGAAATTCCGGGAAAGGCGCGCAGCGGATGCGCGCCCTGGGGGTCAGCCTTTGACCGCCTTCACGATCTTTTCGGCGCCGTCCTTGAGGTCGTCGGCAGCGATCACGTCGAGGCCGGAAGACGAGATGATTTCCTTGCCCTTCTCAACATTCGTGCCTTCGAGACGCACCACCAGCGGCACCTTGAGCCCCACCTCTTTCACGGCGGCGATCACGCCCTCGGCGATCACATCGCAGCGCATGATACCGCCGAAGATGTTGACCAGGATGCCTTTGACCTGCGGGTCCGAGGTGATGATCTTGAACGCCTCGGTCACTTTTTCCTTGGTGGCGCCACCGCCCACGTCAAGG
>Ga0102938_10004360_pt1 | contig 10423 bp, 9 predicted proteins | sample SalPonR2_B_D2_MG_FD_84516 | JGI IMG/M metagenome (GOLD analysis project Ga0102938, IMG submission 84516) | Salt pond soil microbial communities from South San Francisco under conditions of wetland restoration - Salt Pond MetaG R2_B_D2_MG | ecosystem: Environmental > Aquatic > Marine > Intertidal...
ATGGGCCACTTATGGTTTTTGGGGAATATTTTTGCCTACGTGCTGTTGTTTTTACCTATTTTCTATCTCTTAAAACAACGCGTAGGAGGGAAGTTCCAGCAAATTTTGAACAAGTTGATGTCCAACCCGGGTGGACCGCTATTGATTTCACTGTTTTTTATGTTGGAGGCTATACTTGTGAAACCACAGATTTACTCGCTTTATGCGGAGACCTGGCACGGGTTTTTTCTAGGGGCATTGGCTTTCTTTTTCGGGTATTTGTTCGTGTATAGCGGTCAACAATTTTGGAACACTGTAAAAAAGTGGCGATGGGCCTATTTGGCAATTGGCTTGGTGCTGTTCGCCATACGCTATTTGGAATTTCAACTGGAGGCACCGGGGTATCTTATGGCCTTGGAGTCCAATTGTTGGATTTTCGGCGTCTTGGGTCTTGGATACCGCTATTTGAACAAGCCTAGTGATTTGTTGCGCTATTTGAGTCAAGCGGCCTATCCCGTGTACATTATCCATATGTTTGTGATGTATTTTGGAGCTTTGTTGATTTTACCGTTAAAGATTCACCCTATTTTACAGTTGTTGGGAGTAATTGTATTCACTTTCGCGGTTTGTTATATCCTATATGAGTTTCTTATCCGTAGGGTTTGGTTTCTGAGGCCTTTGTTTGGTTTAAGGAGTAAACAAAAGAAAGAAATAGAAACCAAGGTGTTGGTGAGTGAATCATAATATAAATTAAGCGCCCCATATAAAAATGTTTCCATATGGGGTGCCATTAATTGCTTTCTAAAAAAATCGTTGAAAACTAAAATAAAACATGAATAATGTAACAGATTTTAATTCAAGACGTCAGATTAAATAGTGAAAAGTTATTACTTGTATCAATGAAACTATTGAAAAAGATTTTAAAGATTGTTTTTGCTCTTATAGGGGTGCTCATCATAGCCATTCTTGTAATTATTGGGGTCGATGCCCAAAGAACGAAGTACTTGGATGTTGACCATGTTGAGAATGGGGATATCAACTCTTATCTTATTACTCATGTGAATGTGATCCCAATGACCCAAGACACTGTTCTCACTGATAAAACGGTGTATATCAAGGATGGTACAATAGAAACCATCGCTGATAATATAAACATTGATGGTGTTGAAGTTATCGATGCGAAAAATAAGTATCTAATGCCCGGTCTAATGGATATGCACGTTCATGTTTGGGATAGGTATGAATTGGGACTCTATCTTTCCAATGGGGTTACTACGGTTCGTAATGTATGGGGAATGCCCATGCATCTGCGGATTAAGGAAGATGTAAATAAAGATGAAATAATTTCGCCCTTGTTCTTTACCTCGGGTCCAAAACTTACAGGGCCAGAGTTTATAGGTGATGACAATCTAAATTTGACAACCCCAGAAGAAGCAAGGGATAAAGTGATTTCGTATAAGGAGCGAGGCTACGATTTTGTTAAAACCTATTACGGATTAACCCCCGATTTATTCAATGCTGTTCTAGAACAAGCAAAGATATCCAATGTGGATATTGTTGCCCATCCTTCGCAAAAAATTCCGTATTCCTATCATTTTGATCCTCAGTTAAAATCCATTGAACATACCGAAGAGTTTGTTCAACAACCGCTGAACTATGTGTTGGATACTGTTAAATTAAAAGAGATAATCGATTTGTATGCCAATGCAAAATACAGTGCCCATTGTCCCACATTGGTTGTTTATAACAATATTTATCAAATGTTGATGGATGACAATATCTTGGAATCCGAGTCAATGCAATATATGAGCCCTTTAATTAAAAAGGTGGATAGCAAGACACAGTTTGATAGATGGCACAATGCCAAATTAGAGGACTCTTCGGTTACTGAGCGCATAAAAAAACAACATGATTTTCACCTCTACATAATAAAAAAACTGCATGAAGCCAATGTTAGGATTATTTGCGGCACAGATGCCGGTATCGGTGTTACAACTCCAGGGTTTTCCATTCACCAAGAGCTTGAGTTTTATAAAGAAGCTGGTCTGTCCAATTATGAAGTGCTGAAAACGGCTACAGTAAATGCCGCCAAAACACATTCAATTATGAATAATATGGGAACCATAGAAGGAGGGAAGCTTGCAAATCTCGTATTGGTGGGCAATAATCCCTTATCCGACCTCTCGGCAATAAAACATCCATCAACCGTTTTTGTAAAGGGTAGAAAATTGGATAGGAAAACCCTCGATTCCTTTGAGGAAAAAGCTAAAGACCGCAAAAACCTGCTGGCTTCGGGGATACGATATGCGGAAAATCTGATCATTGAAAAATAATTGCCGTGAACAGGTAAATATGTGCTCAAAACCCATTTTTCGGAAAGCTAAGGCCAACTCTTTCGTTAAACCATTTTATACCTCATATATTTGCAACGTTTTGATTTTAAAACTATAAACAAAAATTATGAGTAAAGTAAAAGAGAATGACACTGTAAAGGTGCATTACACGGGCAAGCTAACTAGTGGACAGGTATTTGATAGTTCGTTGGAAAGAGAACCGATGGAAGTAGCCTTGGGTCAGGGTCAGCTTATACCAGGTTTTGAAAAAGGACTTATTGATATGGCCGTGAACGAAAAGAAAACCATTACCATTGATAAGGAAGATGCGTATGGCGAGGTCAACGAAGCACTTTTTCAGAAAATCTCCAAAACACAATTGCCCGAAGACCTTAAGCCAGAGGTGGGCATGGGATTGGTAGGTTCCAATGCACAAGGACAAGAACAACAGTTTCGTGTTGCAAAAGTAGAAGCAGAAGATATTATAATAGATGCCAACCATCCTTTGGCTGGACAAGATTTGGTGTTCGACCTTGAAGTGGTTGAAATATTATAAAACACATCCCTAACCAAGTTAGGGTCAACAATAGTGAAGAAGAGGGAATCGAAATGAATTTGGTTCCCTCTTTTTTAATTATGGGGTCTAAGAAATTTGTGCGACAATATTGTCAGGAGATCTTCTTATAGCTCCAAACGGCCAATCCGTTCATAATTATGGCATAAAGCAATGTCTTGGATAACTGGGGAAAGATGTCTTTAAGTCCAGAACCCTTGAGCATCACCATTCGCATAACCTCCACAAAGTATTTTATGGGATTAAACTCTGTTATGATTTGAGCCCATTTTGGCATACTTTCTATGGGCGTGAACAATCCACTCATTAGAATAAAAATAACCGTAAAAAACCAAGCAATAAACATGGCTTGTTGTTGTGTTTCTGTAAAATTTGAAATAAATAAACCTATGCCCAAAACCACCAAAATATAAATTGAGGTATACAAATACATCAGCGGCAAACTACCGATCATGGGAATATTGAATATAACTTTTGCCAGTAGCAATCCAATGGTCAACAACCCCATACCTATTACCCAAAACGGAAAAAGTTTCCCTATAATAAATTGACTCTTTTTAATCGGTGTTACATTTATTTGCTCCAAAGTGCCAATTTCCTTTTCACGAACAATATTCATTCCGGATAGGAACAAAGTAATCATGGTTACCAATAAAACCAATATACCGGGAACCATAAAGGTTTTATAATTCAGAGTTTCGTTGTACCAAAATAAAGGGATGCTTTCGATGTTTGTTGGCTGAATTTGTTGGTCGGAAACCTGAAACAGATCAGTTTTTAAATTTTGGTTGAAACGCTGCACAATCTGTGTAACATATACATTTTCAACGCCTGCAGCTGCGCCATCAATAGCATTTATGGTAACGCCTAAATTGTTGTGTTTTTCCTTTTGTAAATCACGTTCGAAATGGGGCGGAATTTGTAAAAGTACATCCACGTCCCCCTTTAGCATGGCAGCACTGGCAAGTGCTTTTGAGGGAAAATCCGTTAAAACATTAAAATATGTGGAAGCATCAAATCTTTCTATCAACGCCCTTGATGTGGAGGTGTGGTCGTTGTCCACATAACCAAATTTGATGTTTTTCACTTCAAAAGTGGCAGCGTTGGATAAAATAACAAGTTGGAGTAGTGGAAGTACAAAAATAATAGGAAGCATACCTTTATTTCTGAAGATTTGCTTGAACTCCTTTTGTATGATGTAAAGAATGGTTTTCATATAACCTCCTACTTGGGCAGGATAATTTTAATTTTTATTCCAATCTAATTTTATATTTCTTCACGCTCAATCCAATGAAAAACACTGTCATTCCGACTAAAATCAGGGTTTCTTTCCAAATAAATTGAAAGCCGACGCCTTTGAGCATAATACCTTTGATAATGATGATGAACCATTTGGCAGGAATGATATTGCTGATCAATTGCAATGGCAAAGGCATACTGGAAATAGGGAAAATAAAGCCAGAGAGCAAAATAACTGGAAGCATCAATCCCATTAAGGAAATCATCATTGCTGTTTGTTGGGTTGCGGAAATGGTAGAGATTAAAATTCCCAAGGCCAATGCGCTTGTTATAAACAATATGCTTTCCAGAGCCAACAAAAACAGGCTGCCTTGAATGGGCATTTTAAAAATGAAAATGCTCAACATTACAATTATCACTGCGTTGATTATTGATAGAAAAATATAAGGAAACACTTTGCCCACAATAACCTGAAAGGGTTTTAATGGAGACACCAAAAGAACTTCCATGGTGCCCAATTCCTTTTCCCTGGTAATAGAAATGGATGTCATCATTGCCGAGACCAACATCAAAATTATTGTCATTACCCCTGGAACAAACATATACACACTTTTTAATTCTGGATTGTAAACCATTCTTGTTTGTGGTATAATTTGATATGCAATCGTAACATCTTTGTTCAGTTCTTTTTGATACTGCGTAAGAATTGCATTCACGTAATTGCTGATGGTGTTTGCCGTATTTGGATCCGTGGCATCTGTAATGATCTGGATAGTCGTTTTGTGTTCTTTATTCAGGTTTTTACTGAAATCGTTTTCAAAACTTAAAACGGCTTTTACTTTTCCTTTTTTGAAAATGGTTTCGATATCGGATTCCTTTTCAATCAATTGATTGATGCTAAAATATTTTGAAGCTGAAATTTTATGGATAATTTCTTTGGTATCGGCATCTTTGGAATGATCTAAAATGGCAATATCCACATTATTGATCTCATTGGTTATCGCAAAGCCGAACAACATAATTTGGGCAATGGGCATTCCGAAGAGAATAAACAACGAGCGTCTATCCCTAAAAATGTGGTAGTATTCCTTTTTTATGAATCCTATGAAACGTTTCACCCTCTGGCCAATTTTAAAAATACATCGTTCATGGTATCTGTTTTAAACCGCTCTTTTAACTTTTTTGGGGTATCTAGAGCTTCAATTGTACCATTTACCATAATCGAAACCCTGTCACAATATTCTGCTTCATCCATATAATGCGTGGTGACAAAAACGGTTGTTCCTTGGTTAGCCGCTTTGTATATCATTTCCCAAAACTGGCGTCTGGTAATTGGGTCCACACCTCCCGTAGGTTCATCCAAAAAAACAATTTTAGGATCATGAAGCAGGGACACGGAAAAGGATAATTTTTGTTTCCACCCCAATGGTAAAGAACCAACGAGTTTATTTGCTGTTTTTTCGAGTCCCAATTCTTCAATTAAAGCTGAGGATTTTTCTGTGATGCGTTTTCTTGACAAGCCATAGATTCCACCAAAAAAGTTAATGTTTTCCTTTACAGTTAAATCGTCGTACAAGGCAAATTTCTGACTCATATAGCCAATATTTTTTTTGATGTCCTCAGCATTGGTAAATACATTAAAACCAGCAACATTAGCTTTTCCTGAGGTTGGGTTGGAAATACCGATCAGCATTTTCATGGCTGTTGTTTTACCGGCACCGTTGGCACCTAAAAAACCAAAAATTTCACCTTTTTTAACTTGAAAAGTTATGGCGTTCACTGCGGTAAAATCACCGAACATTTTGGTTAGCCCTTCTACTTGTATGACGTGGTTGTTGTTCATTATTTTGCCAATTCCATAAATGTATCCTCTATGGTTGTTTCCGTTTTCTCAATTTCTATGTTTGATATTTCTCTGGATTCCAAATACAGCAGCAAATCTTCCGGGCTAAAATCTGCTCTCTTATCGGTATAGTGTACATACTCACCAAATGGATACACGCTATGGTTGTGTTCGTAGGCATTTAAACTGGTGATGAGTTGGTACATATTGTTTGCACGAACATTGTAAATCTGTCTTGTATAGTGCTTTACAATGGCTTTTGGTGTATCTATCTCCAGAATATTCCCATCTTGAATCAATGCAATTCTATCACATAAAGCGGCTTCATCCATATAAGGTGTGGATACCAAAATGGTAATGTCCTTTTGCTGCAAACGCTTGAGCATTTCCCAAAATTCTTTTCTGGAAACTGGGTCAACGCCGGTTGTTGGCTCGTCCAGAAACAATACTTTGGGTTTGTGGATCAAGGCACAGCATAAAGCGAGTTTCTGCTTCATTCCACCAGATAGTTTTCCTGCCCTACGACCTTTAAAAGGTGCTATTTGTATATAGATGTCCTTGATCAGATTGTAGTTTTCCTCAATGGTTGTTCCGAAGATTGTGGCGAAAAATTTCAGGTTTTCTTCAACGGTCAAATCTTGGTAGAGGGAGAATTTACCGGGCATGTAGCCCACACTGCTCCTAATTTTTTTATATTCCGAAACCACATCAAAACCAGTAACTGTAGCAGAGCCTTCATCGGCAATAAGTAATGTTGAAAGAATCCTGAACAAGGTTGTTTTTCCCGCACCATCTGGCCCTATCAAACCAAAAAGCTCACCCTCTTTTACATTAAAGGAAATGTTCTGTAATGCTTTTACGGTTTTGTATGATTTTGATATATTGGATACTGTGATGCTCATTATTTCTCGGATATCCACATTTCGGCGGGCATACCGATTTTTAAGCTGCCGTCATTTTTAACATCTACTTTTACGGCATACACCAATGCCACGCGTTCTTCCTTGGTCTGAATGATTTTGGGGGTGAACTCTGCATCCGAGGCAATCCAGGAAACGGTACCCGCGAAAGATTTCATCGCGTCGGCATCATCAATTTTTACGGTTACTTTTTGTCCAATTTTAATAGTTGCCAATTGGGTTTCACTAATATAGACCCGCAATTGCATGGTGTTTAAATCAGCAATTTTGTAGAGTGGTTTGCCAAAAGCCGTAATTTCGTTTGGCTCTGCGTATTTGGTCAAAACTGTTCCGTTTATCGGGTTTATGATTTTACTCTTGTGGATTTGGTCGTTTATTTGCTTTAACTGCACATCAATGGATTTAAGCTCGTTTATAACTGGTGCATTCTGGATTTCTACACTTCTTATTTGATTTTTAATCACATCGATCTCTCCGTTTACATCGTCCAATTGCTTTTGTGTTCCCGCATTGTCCTTTATCAAATTTTCAATGCGCGTTTTATTGATGTTCGCGGTTTTTAATTTGGAATTCAATACCGAAATTTGAGATAGGACACTTTTGGATTTTGAGCTGATCACCGCTTTGGATACTTCCAGTTGTTCGCGTTGTAAAGCCAAGGGGATGGTATCGATATAACCAATAAATTGCCCCTTTTTGAGTACATCCCCCTCATCAACATCAAACTGAATCAGTTTTCCATTGTTCTCGGCCGAAATGGTTATTTCTGTAGCTTCAAAGTTTCCATAGCCCTCTGCTTTTCCGTTACTGTTTCCACAGGAGAGCAAACTGAAAACAATAATGCCCAACCCTAATATATAACTGTATTTTTTGCTCTGTTTCATGTTATTGACCTTTAATGAGGTTGTAATTTGCTTTTGCCAATTGCAATTGGAGTTTATGTTTTACCAAGGTGTTTTCATCCTCGTATAAATTGGTGAGTTCTGTAATGTATGCAGAAGAGGTAATCACGCCGTTCCTGAGTTGCGAATCCGCGGTTTTCAACACCTCTTTTCTAAGGTTTGTGATTGCTATATCGGATGCTATAAAGCCCTCGATCTTATTGATTTCGTTCTGTTGCCGATTCAGCGCTATATTGGTGTTCAGTGTAAATATTTCAGATTCGTTCTCAATAATTTCTTTATTTATGGCTAAAGATTCACGTTGTTTTTTGTTGGAGTTCCAGTCGAATACATTCCAATTCAATTTTAGACCGACTGTATAAAATGGTTGAAACGAATTGTCCAGCATGTTCAATCCTGGGTTACCATAGCCTCCAGTGGCAAAACCAAATAATTTTGGAGCATTTTCCTTTGCCAACAAACTTTGTGAGTTATCCACCTCTTCTTTTTTAAGTTGAAATAATTCCAGTTCTGGTCGTGCTAAACCGGTTTGTAATTGAATTTCAACAAGCGGATTTTGAAATGTGGTAGAACCATCCAAGGGTAGATCTATTAAACTTGAAAGCGTATGGATAAGCGTTGTCCTATTGCTTTCCATTTCTTGGTGTTGTTGGTTTATCTTCAACAATTCAGCTTCCAAGACTTTGTCCGAAGAGGGTAGTGTGGTTCCATACTTTATTCCGGCTTTCAGTTCTTTAAGCTTGGCTTTTAATTGTTCTTTCTTCGCATTTAGCAACAATTCCGATTCTTGTGCCAATAAGATTGAAAAGTATAACTGGTTGATTTGCTGTTTTAGTTGATACAAACTTACTTCTATCTGTTTTTGTTTGGTTTTAAGCTGTGCCGATTTTAGGTGTAAAGATGCATCTGTAGCACCACCGTTATAGATGAGTTGATTGACTGATACCGTGGCCCGATATTGGTCATTGTTCAGTGGTTCTATAGTTGTATTGGGAATGGGAATTTCTATGACATCGGATAGATATATTGCCTGCATATCCAAACTTAATTGGGGCAATTTAGAGGTTGACACCACTTCCTTGTCCAATTTATTTTGCGCATCCAACAACCGAAATTGTTTTGCCAAAGGATAATTTTCGGTCACCGATTGATAACATTCCTCCAGCGATATGTTTTGCTGCGCCACACTTTGCAGTGTGATCAAAATTGTGAAAATGACTATTAACTTTTTCATTTCAATGCACCTTTATGGAGTTAATGATAAAATTGGCCACTTCTGTCTTTCGGTCTTCCATAAGTTGTTTGTAATCTTCATCAACCGTATTTGTAAGAGCCATGATCAAAGGTTTTGCCACAAAGGGGAAAACATTCAAAGCCATAATATTGATGAACAATTGTTCCGCACTAATCGGCTTTAAGATGCCTTTTTCTATTTCATCATTTACTTGTTGTTTAAATTTTTCAATATTGGGAAAGCTTGGATTATTCTTTATTTTTAAAATAAAGCCCGGATTTCTATTGAGTTCCTGAATGATGAAGTTGGGTATATAAGGATAGTCAACTATAAACGAAATATAGTTGGAGGTAAAGTTTTTTATCTTCTCTTCGATGGAGGAATCATCATTTAAAACAGCATTTAATTGAGGTGCCAATAAGGAGAAAGCATTTTTAAAGACCGATTCAAATAATAATTGTTTGCTTCTGTAGTAATAGTGGAGCATAGCCTTATTTATGCCAGCTTTGTCGGCTATTTCTTGCATACGGGCGCCATCCATGCCCTTAGCCTGAAATACTTGTTTTGCTGCATCCAATATTTGTTCTTCAGTGTTTTCGTCTTTTGTCTTCGCCATATTAACTATATAGTTTAACCAAATGGTTAACAAAGTTATAAATTAAATTGTTACGTTTTATAAATGGAGCTATATAATTTTAGTGGAAGGCTAGGAGAGGGCATAAGGTTTTAGGGATGCTGTACCATTAACTTCTTATAAAACCAATCGCACCGTTGGTAGTGACTATTTGTAACTTCGGTAAGCTCCACACGGGTGTTACGGCAAATTATAGCTTACAAACATTTGAATTTTGAGGAATTCGCCTGCGCGTTAGGTTTACGTTTTATTACAGGAGAGTGTTATGCCTGTTAAATTTAGTTTAAAACGTATTTTCCATAATGTAAAAATTAACTTTTTTAGAATAGCCAGCCAAGTTGATTTCACTATCCTTATATTTAAAGGAATAAACCAATTTTCGAGTCCAACCCAATTATTGGGAATCCTTAGCCTCGAGTAATAACTACCTTTAAAAAATTGAAAATGAAATTTTTATCAACCTTTATTGCCCTATGTACAATGGGGAGCATACTACATGCCCAAGACCGATTAACCGGCGAAACCTTTACTACACGCTCTGAAATTTTGGCACAAAACGGCATGGCGGCTACAAGCCAACCTTTGGCCACCCAAGTTGCTTTGGATATCCTAAAAAAGGGAGGTAGTGCGATGGATGCCGCAATAGCGGCCAATGCTGTGCTAGGACTTGTAGAACCTGCAAGTTGTGGTATAGGGGGCGATGTCTTCGCCATAGTTTGGTCCGCTGAAGAAAAGAAATTATATGGTTTAAATGGTAGCGGTAGG
>Ga0102938_10004364_pt1 | contig 10418 bp, 12 predicted proteins | sample SalPonR2_B_D2_MG_FD_84516 | JGI IMG/M metagenome (GOLD analysis project Ga0102938, IMG submission 84516) | Salt pond soil microbial communities from South San Francisco under conditions of wetland restoration - Salt Pond MetaG R2_B_D2_MG | ecosystem: Environmental > Aquatic > Marine >...
CGACGTCGACCTCGCGATCGGCCGGTCGGTCGGCCGGATCGCCCGCGACGGGCGCCATCGCGTACCACCGGACGCGCTTGGTGCCCTCGGGGACCTCGTACACCACCTGGCTGAGCTCCCCGAGCACCCGTGCTCGCACCCCGGTCTCCTCCTCGACCTCCCGGACGGCAGCCACGACGTGCGGCTCGCCCGGGTCCAGCTTGCCCTTCGGTAGCGACCAATCCGCGTGGCGCACGCGGTGGACCACCAGGACCTCGGGCCCGCTGCTGCCGTCTCTGAGCACGACACCACCGGCTGCCTCGACCGCTGCGGGTCCCGTCCACCTCGAGGTGATGACGCGCTCCTCGCTCACGACCCGGCCCGCCGCCGCGCACGCTCCTGCAGTGTCAGGTGGGTGTCGACGCCTCGCCGGCAGGCCACCCGGCGCCAGCGACCGTCCGCCCCGAGCTCCCAGGCCAGCAGGTCGTCGGCGAGGTTGACCGCCAGGATCTCCTCCAGCCGTCGCTGCAGCCGGGGATCCTCCACCGGGGTCAGGGCCTCGACGCGGCGGCTGAGGTTGCGGGTCATCCAGTCGCCGGAGCCGATCAGGTGGTCGAACCCACGAGCCGGGCTGCCGAACCGGTAGAGGCGGGAGTGCTCGAGGTAGCGGCCGACGATCGAGCGGACCGTGATGGACTCCGACAGGCCCTCGACCCCCGGCCGCAGACAGCAGATGCCGCGCACGATCAGCTCGATCGGGGTACCGGTGCTGGCGGCCTCGTACAGGGCCTCGATGATCTGGCCGTCGACCAGGCTGTTCATCTTGGCGACGATGTGTCCGTCCTCGGCGTCGCGCTCACGGGCGATCAGCTCGAGCATCCGCGACCGGAAGGTGGTCGGGGCCACGACGAGCTTGCGGTACTCGGACTGCTTGGAGTAGCCGGTGAGGACGTTGAAGAGGTCGCTCAGATCCTGCCCGAGGTCGGGGTCCGCGGTCAGCAGCCCGATGTCCTCGTAGATCCGCGCCGTCTTGTCGTTGTAGTTGCCGGTGCCGATGTGCGCGTAGCGGCGGACCTTGCCCGACTCGCTGCGCACCACCAGCGCGATCTTGGTGTGGGTCTTGAGCCCGACCACCCCGTAGGCCACGTGGACGCCGGCCTCCTCCAGCGCGCGGGCCCATTCGATGTTGGCTTCCTCGTCGAACCGGGCCTTCAGCTCCACGAGCGCGACGACCTGCTTACCCTCCTCCGCCGCGTCCAGCAGTGCGCGGATCACCGGGCTGCCGGGCCCGGAGGTGCGGTACAGCGTCTGCTTGATCGCGAGCACGTCCGGGTCGTGCGCCGCCTGCTCGATGAACGCCTGCACCGAGGTGGCGAAGGAGTCGTAGGGGTGCTGGACGAGCACGTCGGCGTGGGCGATCGCCTCGAAGATGTCGAGGTCGTCGGTGGCAGCTTCGGCCAGCAGCGGCTGGGTCGTGGGGGCGAACGGTCGCTGCTTGAGGTCGGGACGGTCGAGGTCGTACAGGGACCACAGGCCCGACAGGTCCAGGGGACCGGGGATCACCATGACCTCGTCGGCGGAGATGTCCAGCTCGCGGACCAGGAGGTGGAGGGCCTCCTCGCTCATGTCGGGGGTGACCTCGAGCCGCACGACCCGGCCGAAGCGGCGTCGGGTCAGCTCGGTCTCGATCGCCAGCAGCAGGTCGTCCGCCTCCTCCTCCTCGACCTCGAAGTCGGCGTTCCGGGTGACGCGGAAGACGTGGTGCTCGAGGACCTCGAGGCCCGGGAAGAGCCGATCGAGGTTCTCGGCGATGACCTGCTCGAGCGGCACGATGCGCTCACCGTCGGGCATGATCAAGAACCGCGGCAGGACGGGCGGGACCTTCACGCGCGCGAAGTGGCGCGCCTGGCTCCCCGGCTCGGCGACGAGCACGGCGAGGTTCATCGACAGGTTCGAGATGTAGGGGAAGGGGTGGGCCGGATCGACGGCCAAGGGGGTCAGCACCGGGAAGACCCGCTCCTCGAAGATCAGTTGCAGGTGCCGGCGGTCGTCCTCGTCCAGGTCCGCGACGTCGCAGAACCGCACACCTGCGGCCGCCAGGGCCGGGACCAGTTGGGCGCGGAAGACCTCGGCGTGCCGCACCGCGAGGTCGGTCACGACCTCGTGCAGGGCCTCGAGCTGTCCGGTCGGACTCATGCCGTCCGGGTTGTTGCCCGAGACCTCCGCGGCTTCCTGCTCCTTCAGGCCGGCCACGCGGACCTGGAAGAACTCGTCCAGGTTGGTCTGGAAGATCGCCAGGAACTTCGCGCGCTCGAGCAGTTCGAGCTCCGGGTCCTCGGCCAGGGCCAGCACCCGCTCGTTGAACTGCACCCAGGACAGTTCGCGGTTGAGATAGCGGACCTGGTCGGCCGGGACCGGGTGCCACGCCAGGATGTCCAGCGTCACGTCGCGCGGGTGGGGACGGCTCCGGGTCAGTGAGCCGGGTACCAGCACCTCATCGCGTGGGGCCTGAGGCGGTGGCGTCGGTGGCACCGCGGTGGCACCGCTCGCACCGCTCCGGTCGCCGGGACGTTGGTCTGCGACGAAGGTGCGGGACCGCTTGGTCCGCTCGGTCCGGCGTCGCGACCACGGCCACCAGCGCCACGGTTCGCGGAGCCGTGCACCGTCGGTCATCGCGTCGGTCCCTGTCGTCGTCGTGGGGTCGCCGCCGCCGCCGGGCGCGCCGGGTCGCCCGCAGCCGCGCGCCGTCGTCGTGTCGTGAGCGTAGGCGGTGTCGGGGGACGCGGCGTGTCCCCCGCAGAGGATGCTGGCCGGGGTCCAGGGTCCCCGGGTCGTCAGGGCCGATCGCCGGGTCGGTGAGGCCACCCTGACGTGCACGGCTACCGTCCGAGGTCTACAGTTGGTCGCGGCGCCCGTGCGGTCGTGGAAGATCGTCGGTGAGGGCGTGGACGGACACAGACCAGGAGGTCCAGGTTGACGTACGTGATCGCTGAGCCCTGCATCGACGTCAAGGACAAGGCGTGCGTCGAGGAGTGTCCGGTCGACTGCATCTACGAGGGTGACCGGATGTTGTACATCCATCCCACGGAGTGCATCGACTGCGGGGCCTGTGAACCGGTCTGCCCCGTCGAAGCCATCTTCTACGAGGATGATGTCCCGGACGAGTGGCAGGAGTTCACGCCCATCAACGCGGAGTACTTCGAGGACGAGGTCACCGGCCTGGGCTCGCCCGGTGGCGCAGCGGCCGAAGGGGCTTCCGGAACGGATCACCCGACCGTCGCCTCCTGGGAAGGCTGATCGCCGACGGAGGGTGGAACCTGGGGTGCGCGCCCGAGATCGGTCGCGCACCTCGCGCTGTGACGAACCCGACAGCGCGCAGGCCACGCAGCGCTGGACCCGGGGCTAGACTCCAGGACCGACCGCGTCCCTTCCCGAGTCGATGAGGAGCCGCCGGTGGCGTACGTGATCGCTGAGCCCTGCATGGATGTCAAGGACACGGCCTGTGTCCAAGAGTGTCCGGTCGACTGCATCTACGAGGGCGACCGGATGCTGTACATCCATCCCACGGAGTGCATCGACTGCGGGGCCTGCGAACCGGCCTGCCCCGTCGAAGCCATCTTCTACGCCGACGACGTCCCGCCGGAGTGGAACGAGTTCACCGCGATCAACGCGGAGTACTTCGAGCCCTCGGTCACCGGTATCGGCTCGCCAGGGGGCGCTGGCAGCGTGGGCAGTTCCGGGGCGGACCACCCCAAGGTCGCCGGCTACGAGATCGCGTGACGTCGTCGCCCAGGAACGGCGCGGAGCCGGCCTGATGCGGCGGCGTCACCGGCGGGTCGTGTTCCCGGCTCTCGACGCCGTGACGCCGCCGTTGCTCGATGAGGTGTGGCGTCCACTGGTCGAGGAGCATCTGGAGGCCGGCTCCCCGTGCGGCTGGTTCGAGCCGGCCTACCAGGCAGCCGTGGCCCGCGGTGCGCGGTTGCCCTGGCACGAGGGGGCTGCGCACCCCTGGCTCGTGGACTGGTTGGATGCGCCGGTCCACACTCCACCGGGTCGGCGCGCCCTGGTCACCGGGTGTGGGGTGGGCGACGACGTGGCGCCTCTGGTCGCCGAGGGGTACGAGGTGACGGCGTTGGACATCGCGCCGACGGCGATCATGTGGGCCCACCAGCGCGCCGACGAGCGCGGTGGGGGCGGCGACGGCACCGTAGCCTGGCGCACCGGCGACCTCCTCGACCTCGAGGCGTCGCTGGTGGGCGCCTTCGATCTCGTCGTCGAGATCCACACCGTGCCGTGGCTACCCGGCGTGGTCCGCGACGCGGCCATGGCAGCGGTCGGTGCCGCGGTGGCTCCGGGAGGCGTCGCCGTGGTGATCACCGAACTCGCGACCAGCGAGGCCGAACGCTCCCGGCTACCAGGGCCGCCCTGGCCCCAGGCGCCCAGTGAGCTCGCCGCCTACCGCGCCGGTGGCCTGGTGCGCCTCGCTCTGGAACACCCACCTGCCGAGTCGGAGGCCACGATGGAGGTCCGGGGTACCTGGCAGCGACCGACGGGCACCGACCCGGTAGCTCCCCCCGTTCGTCCGCTGCCCACGGTCGGGTGACCCCGGCTCACTCCTCGTCGCCGAAGAGCTGCTCCGTGCGGTCGGTGACCACCTTGCGTGCCAGGACCACCGCGCCCGCGACCAGCGCCGACCAGAGCAGCAGATCTCGCAGCTCCGCGTCACCGCGCACACCCTCGGCGGTCGGCGGCGGCTCGTCCTTGGCGAACGTCCACCCGAGCTCCACGGCCTTGCGGGCCGCGACCGCGGCAGCAGCGGCGGCTCCGGCGGCGATCATCCTGCGCAGCAGTGCGTTCACGCCCGTCCTCCACCTCGGCGTCGGCGTGCCGAGATCGGCCGCCGTCGGCCAGTGACGCTAGTCGCGCGGCCGTGGATGTGTGGCGGTCCGGCACGCACCGGCCAGATCGGAGACAGAGCCGGTCAGGGGACACGTGGCGGTCACGGCGCGGTCGGGTGGGACTCAGACGAGCAGGCGGGCGGCGGAACGCTCCGTGGTCGGGGCGTACACCGCCCACGCCGACGCCAGTCGACGCACCCCTTCGCGCAGGTCCCGTTCGGGAGCCGTGAACACGATCCGCAGGCAGCGCCGGTTGCCGTCGTCGACCGAGAGGGCGGGTCCTGGTACGACCATCACGCCATGTCGCAACGCGACCTCGGTCAGCTCGTCCGCGTTGCCGTGCGGCAGGGTGAGCCACAGCGACAGGCCGCCGGTCGGACACGTGAAGCTCCAGTCCGGTAGGGAGGTGCTGATCAGTTCGCACAGCAGGTCGCGTCGGGGCCGCAACTCGGCCCGTCGCTCGGCCAGCACCTCGTCGGCAGAGTCGAGCAGCGACACCGCGAGCAGCTGGCTGACCAGTGGCGTCCCGAGGTCGGCGACGGTCTTGGTCGCCAGCATCCGTGCTCCCCAGTCGGCGGGAGACCGGATCCAGCCGACCCGCAGCCCCGCCCAGAACAGCTTCGCGGTGGAGCCGATGGTGTGGACCGCAGCGTGATCGGGCGCGAGCGCGGCGATCGGAGGTGGCAGGCGCTGTTCGTCCAGGGCCACCTCGCTCATCGCGAGATCCTCGAGCACGACCGTGCCGTACTCGGCGGCCAGGGCACCGATGCGGGCCCGACGGTCCTCGCTGAGCACCGCGCCGGTGGGGTTGTGGAAGTGCGGCGAGACGTACAGCAGCTTGGGCTCGGCGCGCTCCATCAACTCCGCCAGCACGTCCGTGCGTGCCCCGTGCTCGTCGACCGGCAGCGGGAAGGTGCGGGCGCCGAAGCGCCGGAACACGTCCAGTGCGCCCGGGAAGGTCGGGCTCTCGACGATCACCGGATCGCCCTGGCGCAGGGTCTGGCGTGCGACCAGCGAGATGGCCTGGTGGGCCCCGGTGGTGATCACCACGTGCTCCGCCGAGGTCGGCAACCCCGTTGCGGCGAAGCGGTGGCTCACGGCGTCGCGCAGCGCGCGGAGCCCATGGGGGAGGTAGCCGTGGTGCTCGGTCAGCGACCGGATCTGCTCCAAGGTCACGCTGCTGAGCAGCCGGTCGACCGTCGGTGTCCCGGCGACCGCAGCGACGGAGAGGTCGATGACGTCGTTCTGCTCCCCGACGTGCTCACCGGGACCGCTGCGCTGCACCAGGCCGTCGTCGGACAGGAACAGCCGTGCCGTGGCGACCGCGTCGACGCCGACCGGCGTCGCGGCAGGTTGCGGAGCACGGACCCAGGTCCCGGAGCCGCGGCGGCTCTCCAACCAGCCTTCCGACTTCAGGCGGTCGTAGGCGGAGACCACGGTGGCGCGGCTGACCGACAACGCGCGCGCCAGCGTGCGCTCGGGTGGGAGGACCGTGCCGAGGGGGACCTCGCCGCGGTCGATCGCACGCTTGAGACCAGCGGCGAGCGAGCGGTACAGCGGACCGTCGCCCTGGAGCGCAGGAGCGAGCAACCGGGCTAGATGCGGTCCGCTTTCACGGATTGGCTCATCCAATAGCAGTCCAAAGTCGTGAGACCATGCGGTTGGACCGGTGCGGTCGGGGCTGGTAACGTAGCATCCAACAGGCCAACCGGATCGGCTTCTCCCAAGCTGTGCAGGTTGGTCCGGTTCCACTCCAGGGCCATCCGGCCGGGGCAGCTGCTCCGACCCCCCGGTGGACACGACAACTGCAGACCGGCGTTCGACCTCCCTCCCAGGGGTCTCGCGCCCCGCTCGGACCGGTCGGGCCCGCATCTCTCCATGACCTGCGGCCCTCCCACCGCAGGCGAACGGATGCTCTCCCCATCCGCTCCCGCGAGGTCCGCACCTCCGAGCGCACCACGTCCCCCCGGCCCTCCCACCGGGGGGACGCTTCTTTCTCGAGGTGGTGGCCCCTGTGCATCGCGGCCCTGTTCAGGTGAACCGCAAGCTCGGTACCCCGTCGAAGCCGTCGAGGACCCGCACACGCACCCCGCAGGTCCGCAGGAAGTCCCGGACCTCGTCGGAGCCCTCGTAGCGGCCACCCGCCGCCACCACCTCCGACACGCCGGCGTTCGCGATCAGCTTGGCACAGCCGAAGCAGGGGACCCCGGTCGCGTAGAGGCTGGCGCCATCGCGTTCCTCAGGGGAGGAGAACAGTAGGACGTTGGCGGCAGCGTGGATCGCGATGCAGGAGTCGTCATCGGGTCCGGCCCCTCCTGGCGCCGAACCCGGGCAACCGCCCTCGTCACAGTGCCGATAGCCCGAGGGGCCACCGTCGTAGCCGGTCGCCACGATCCTCTGGCCCTGGACGAGCACCGCTCCCTGCTGACGCCGTAGGCAGGTGCCACGCGTCGCGGCCGTCGCGGCCAGCTGCAGGGCGTACTCGTCGAAGCTGGGTCGCTGCGTCGCCTGGCTGGCCACCTTCGGCACTCCCGTCCTCGCTCACGGTCACGCCGCCACGGACCGCCGGCGCGACCCTACCGGCCGGGCGTGGTCCGCTGTGGCCCCAGGAGCAGTTCCCGTGTCGTGCCGGCGCGCAGTGCGGCACCCAGCAGGTAGAGGAACAGCGCGAGGCTGCCGGTGATCACGGTCGCCAGGGCCCACGCCGCTGCGCGGACGGCGGAGCGCTCGCGCCAGGCGATCCAGAGCCAGCCGAGCAGGAGGGCGAGGTAGAGGTCGATCAGGGTGACACGGCCCCAGGCCAGGGCCAGCAGCATCGCGCCGTCGTCGGTGATCGACGCCACGCTGGCAGCAGCGAGGATGGTCGTGAGCATCGCGGCGGTCCCGAAGGCGGCCACGGCGCGCAGCGTCGGCAGCAGCCAGCGTGGCTCGTCGGCGCCGTTCACAGGTTGCCCCGCCGGGCCTGTGCACGTTCGATCGCGGCGAACAGTGAGCGGAAGTTGCCCGCGCCGAACCCCTGCGCGCCGTGCCGCTGGATGATCTCGAAGAACACCGTCGGTCGGTCCTGGACGGGGTCGGTGAAGATCTGGAGCAGGTAGCCCTCCTCATCCCGGTCGATCAGGATGCCGAGTTCGGCCAGGTCGTCCCAGGACTCCTCGACGTCGCCGATCCGCTCGCGTGCCTGTTGGTAGTAGGTGTCGGGCACGCTGAGGAAGCCGATACCGCGCCTGGTCAGCGTCCGGACGGTCCCGACGATGTCGTCGGTGGCCAGGGCGAGGTGCTGGACGCCGGGACCCCCGTTGGCGTCGAGGTACTCCTGGATCTGGGAGCGATGCCGACCCGCGGCCGGCTCGTTGATGGGCAGCTTGACGCGGCCCCGACGGTCGCTGAGCACCTTCGACATCAGCGCGGTGTCCTCGGTGGAGATGGACGCCTCGTCGAAGTGGCGCAGTTCAGAGAACCCCAGGATCCGCTGGTAGAACGCCGCCCAGCGCTCCATGTCGCCGAGATCGACGTTGGCGACGACATGGTCGACCGTGCGGAGGCCGACCTCTGGTCGTGCCTCGCTGGCCGGTGGCTCCGGGACCGCCATGTAGCCGGGCCGGTAGCTGCCCGCGTACCCCTCGCGTTGGACGAAGGAGTGGATCGTGTCCCCGTAGACCGCGATCGTGGCCACGGTCACCTCGCCGTGCTCGTCGACCAGGACCTCGGGTTCGCGCACCGCGATGGCTCCACGTTCGGTCGCCGCCGTGAAGGCTCCAGCGGCGTCGGGTACCTGGAAGGCGACGTCCCGGATCCCGTCACCGTGCCGCAGCTGCCACTGGGACACCGGGTGCTCGGGTGTGAGCCCAGCGGTCAGGACGAACCGGATCCCGCCCTGCTCGAGCACGTAGGACGCTCGGTCCCCGACGCCGGTCTCCGGTCCCGCGTAGCCGACGAGGCGGAAGCCGAAGCCCGTGCGGTAGAAGTGGGCCGCCTGGCGGGCGTTGCCAACGTGGAACTCGATCGCGTCGTAGCCGACGATCTCCAGCTCCCGGGCGCGCATATCACCTCCTGGCCGGCCCTTCAGGGTAGGACCCGGCCGCTCGGGGCGCCCACGGTCCGGCTCCCTCACACGGGTGGGATCTCGCCCGGGGGGAGGTCGCTGCGGCCGGCGAGTGGTGACAACTCGAACTCCGGCCGCCCTATCTGCAGGAACTCGACCGGACGGTCGTCACGCAGGTGCTGCTCGACGAGCAGCGGGACGTCCTCCAGGGTGACCCCGCCGTACCAGACGTCGTCGGGTGCGACGTAGATCGTCGGGCCGACCATGCACGGCTCCAGGCAACCGCTCGCCACGATCTTGATGTCGACCAGCCCCTGGGCTCCGGTCTCCTCCCGCAACGCTTCGAACAGGCCGGCGCTCCCGCGTCGGATGCACGAGGGACGGGGGTGCTCCTCCGGCCGCTCGTTGATGCAGACGAAGACGAACTTGCGGGGCATGCCGACGCGGGCCATGGACCGCTCCTGGTGGTGTGGGTGATCGGACGCCGGTGTCACCGTAGCCTGCGTGCCACCAGCCGTCGGGAGCCCGATGTCACACACCGAAGGGTCGCGACCCTGGGTCCTGTTCGACCTCGACGGGACGCTGTTCGACTACGAGCGAGCCGAGACCGACGCGGTGGCCGGCACCCTGCACAGTCTCGGGCTCCCCTCGGGGCCGGACGCTCTGGCCCGGTACCGGCGGATCAACCGGGGGCACTGGGCAGCGCTCGAACGCGGCGAGACCTCCGCGGCCCAGCTCAGGACCCAGCGGTGGGCCGATCTCCTGGCGGAGCTCGCACCGCACCGGTGCGCAACGACCGACCTGGAGGTCCTGGCGACCGGCTACCTGCAGCAGCTGGCCGCTGGAAGCCATCTCCTCCCGGGGGCTGAACAGGTGGTCGCGCGACTGGGGGTCTCGCACCGGATCGGCTTCGTCACCAACGGCTTGGCGGAGGTCCAGCGGCCGCGACTCGCCGCCTCCCCGGTGGCCGATGCCGGTGCGGTGTTGGTGATCTCGGAGGAGGTCGGCGCCGCCAAGCCCGCGGCGGCCTTCTTCGACGCCGCCTTCACTGCCATGGGACAGCCACCCCGCTCCCAGGTGACCATCGTCGGCGACTCCCTGAGCGCCGACATCGCCGGAGGGCGGGCCTACGGGCTGATGACGGTGTGGTTCGCGCCACGCTCGGCATCAGATCCAGACGATCCGGCGCTGCGTCCCGACCACCGGATCGGCACCCTCGAGCTACTGCCGGGCCTGCTCGGGACCTGACCGGCGTGCTGCGCCGGTCGGGCCATCCTCTCCGGCACCGGTGTCGTACCGACCGTGTCGCGTCCCCGCCGAGCAGCACGTCTGCGACAGGTCGCGACACCGTTGCGTGGGGCCCGACCCCCCGGCCCCCCCTGCCCCCCCCCCCCCCCGCCCCGCCCCCCCCCCCCCCCCCGCGGCCCGGGCCCGACCCTCCCCCCGGCCCCCCCCCCCCCCCCCCCCCGCCCCCCGCCCCCCCCCCCCCCCCCGCC
>Ga0102938_10004369_pt1 | contig 10417 bp, 9 predicted proteins | sample SalPonR2_B_D2_MG_FD_84516 | JGI IMG/M metagenome (GOLD analysis project Ga0102938, IMG submission 84516) | Salt pond soil microbial communities from South San Francisco under conditions of wetland restoration - Salt Pond MetaG R2_B_D2_MG | ecosystem: Environmental > Aquatic > Marine > Intertidal...
ATTGAAATTTGTTCTATTGGTATATTCATCGCTTTATATTTATTTTGTTATGGAAGATTTCTGGAATTATATACGATACATGGACGCACAGTTTTCACAGCGCATCAAGGATGTTTTGAGTTACAGCAAAGAAGAAGCTGTTCGATTGGGAAATTCCCATATAGGGGTTGAGCATCTGTTTTTAGGAATTCTAAGAGATGGAGAGGGTCGAGCAATTGATGCCCTTATATCACTTGGAGCTGAGCTATACGATTTGCGAATAGCAGTGGAGAAAAGCATTAAAAATGAGAAACCAGCTCCGCTGGCCGATCCCGATACCTTACCACTTCTTAAAAGTGCTGAGCGAACACTGAAGCTAGTATATCTTGAAGCAAGGGCCATGAAGCAAAAAACCATTGAAACAGATCACTTGCTTTTAGCCATCCTCAAGGATGAAAATAATTTTGCCACACGCTTTCTCGTGGAGAATGGCATTACTTACAACAAAATCAAGCAGGAGATAACCAACGGTGATGTAGAAGGAAAAGCCGACTTTCCGGGAGACGATGATGCTGAGGTAAAGGGCCCCTTCAGTGGTGGTGGATCATCAGGAAGTGGCAAAGGTGGTGGCCTGGGAGGATCACAAAAATCGGCATCCGACACACCTGTACTGGATAACTTTGGTATCGATTTAACCAAAGCTGCTGAAGAGAATAGGTTGGACCCTATTGTTGGAAGAGGAACAGAAATCGAAAGGTTAGCCCAAATTTTAAGCCGCAGGAAGAAAAACAATCCCATTCTTATCGGTGAACCCGGAGTGGGTAAATCTGCTATCGCAGAAGGACTGGCATTGCGGATCATTCAGCGCAAAGTATCCAGGGTCCTTTTTGATAAACGGGTTGTAACCCTTGATCTTGCATCAATTGTAGCTGGCACCAAATACCGCGGACAGTTTGAAGAACGGATGAAAGCTATTCTCAATGAACTGACGAAGAATCCAAATATTATTCTCTTTATCGATGAGATCCATACCATCGTGGGTGCAGGGGGAGCCACCGGATCACTGGATGCAGCCAATATGCTTAAACCAGCCCTTTCTCGAGGTGAAATTCAGTGCATTGGTGCCACAACACTGGATGAGTACCGTCAGCATATTGAAAAGGACGGGGCACTGGAAAGACGCTTCCAGAAAGTCATGGTGGATCCGACTTCCGAGGAGGAAACCGTCAATATCCTTCATAACATAAAAGAGCGTTACGAAGACCACCATAATGTGAATTACACCGATGAAGCCATTGAGGCGTGTGTAAAGCTCACCCAGCGTTATATCAGTGACAGGCACCTGCCCGATAAAGCTATAGATGCAATGGATGAAGCGGGCTCCAGGGTTCATATTTCCAATATTGTGGTTCCAGACCGTATCGTAAAACTGGAAGAGGATATTGAGAATACGAAGCAGGAAAAGATCCAGGCCGTTAAAAACCAGAATTTCGAAAAAGCAGCCAGTTTTAGAGATAAAGAGAAAGATCTGCTCGATCACCTGGATTCTGAAAAAAGAAAATGGGAAAAAGAACTTGCCCTGAACCGGGAAACCGTGGATGAAGATAAAGTGGCTGAAGTAGTCGCTATGATGACCGGCGTTCCTGTGCAACGAATCGCTCAGGCAGAAGGAACACGCCTTCTTCATATGGGGGATGAGATGCGTGGCAGTGTAATCGGACAGGACGAAGCCATTGGGAAAGTGGTAAAGTCCATTCAGAGAAACAGGGCCGGATTGAAAGATCCCAATAAACCCATTGGTACATTTATTTTCCTTGGACCAACAGGAGTTGGTAAAACCCAACTGGCCAAGGTATTAGCCCAATACCTGTTTGATTCGGTGGATAACCTGATCCGTATCGACATGAGTGAGTATATGGAGAAATTCTCTGTGTCTCGTCTTATGGGGGCTCCCCCCGGATACGTGGGGTATGAAGAGGGGGGACAGTTAACAGAAAAAGTACGGAGAAAGCCCTATGCAGTGGTCTTGCTTGATGAGATCGAGAAAGCTCACCCGGATGTGTTCAATATCCTCCTGCAGGTTCTCGACGAAGGCCAGCTTACCGATAGCCTGGGGCGGCGGGTTGACTTCCGAAATACGATTGTCATCATGACGTCCAATATCGGATCCCGGGAATTGAAGGATTTTGGTCAGGGTGTTGGTTTTGCAACAAAAGCTCGTCAAAGTTCAGCCAATGAACACACAAAAAGTGTTATTCAAAAGGCATTGCGGCGTGCTTTCGCACCAGAATTTCTGAACCGGATTGATGATGTGGTCCTATTCAATACACTGAGCCGTGAGGATATCCACAAGATTATCGATATTGAACTCGAAGGCCTCTATGAAAGGGTAAACCTCCTTGGATATCACATCACCATTTCCGATGAAGCGAAGGATTATGTACTTGATAAAGGATATGATGTGCAGTTTGGTGCACGTCCCCTGAAGCGGGCTATCCAAAAATATCTTGAAGATCCTATGGCCGAGACCATAATCAAATCTTCCCTGGAAGAGGGAAATACACTGATGGTCGATTTTGACAAGGAGAAAGATGAAATCTTAGTAAGAGTTGATAAAAAGAAAAAGGAACTTCCCAGCGCCAAGAAAGAATTGGAAGCCCGTAAAACAGGAAATAAGAATAAAAACGAGGATCAAGGCAAAAAAAGCTCTGATTCCTAGAATTATAAACACCCTGGGAAAGGGGTATCCGGGTACCCGGATACCCTTTTTTATTTCTTCTTCCCGATTAGTAGCACGCCCGCCATTATGAAACTTAATACATAACCTGCCTGAAGCAACATATTGGCACCGGGCCAGTGCATGAGCTTAAATAATATGCCCAGAAGCATCACCACAAAATAGAGGGCCAGTAAATACTTGAAGTCAGTACTCTTACCAATAAAGAACCAAATCATCAGAAGCACCGCCAATCCCCCTCCACCTATTACGAGCAGGATCGATGCACCGGGCCAGTGAACCAGCTTGAATATGGCTCCCAGTAAACCTATAATGATAAGAATGAGGGAAAGAGTAGAAATGATATCTTTTTTCATGGGACTGTAGATTTTGTGATCTGAAACAAATTACACTTTTTTGAAGACAAAATCAATACCAAACCTACCTGACACTTATTATGCCTCCTCAGATCAATTCACCTCGAAGCTCGAAATGATCTGCGCCTGTAATGCGCACCTTAAAGAAATTTCCCACCTCCATGAAGTTCTCATTTTTGGAGATCATGACCTCATTATCCACCTCGGGCGAATCAAACTCGGTCCTTCCTGTATAAAAACCTCCCTCTTCCCTGTCTATCAATACTTTTAACACCTTCCCCACCCTGGAGCGGTTAATGGTATACGAAATATCCTGTTGTGCCTCCATGATCAGAGCTGCCCTGCGCTCCTTTTCCGAAGCAGGAATATCATCTTTCATCCGGTAAGCAGAGGTTTGCTCTTCGTGGGAATAGCCAAACACTCCAAGCCGCTCAAACCTGAAGTGACGGACAAAGGCAAGCAATTCATTGAATTCTTCCTCGGTCTCTCCCGGAAACCCTGTCATTACGGTTGTGCGAATGGCAATCCCGGGAACCTGCTCCCGAAAACGCAAGAGGAGTTCTTCCAGTCTTTGACGGGTATGCCCGCGATTCATAGAACGAAGGATTCGATTATTTATGTGTTGTATGGGAATATCAATGTAGTTGCAAATACGCGGCTCATCTGTCATCAATTGAATCACACCGGATGGAAAGCCTGTAGGATACGCATAATGCAATCGGATCCATTCAATCTTTTCCACCGTTAGTAGCTTTTTTAAAAGCAAAGCCAGTGACTTTTTGCTATAAAGGTCTGTTCCATACGATGTAAGGTCCTGCGCAATGAGAATCAACTCTCTAACCCCCTTATCAGCCAGCCGTTGCGTTTCTTCAACGAGATCCTCCATCCTCCGTGATTGCTGAGACCCTCTTATCGATGGGATGGAACAAAAAGAACAGGAACGGTCACACCCCTCCGAAATCTTCAGAAATGCATAATGAGAGGGAGTTGATAAATAACGGTCATTGATCTGATCAGGGTAATAAACCCCTCCAACTGATTTTATTACTGCCTGTTGGTCCCAAACTCCAAAGAATCCATCTACTTCAGACATCTCCCTGGTAAGCTCTTCTTTGTATCTCTCGGAAAGACACCCCATAACCAGCACTCTCTTCACAAGACCCCTGCTTTTCAGGTTTATCGCTGTCAGTATGGCCTCCACCGACTCCTGCTTGGCATCGAGAATAAAACCGCAAGTGTTTAGAATCAGAATATCGGAGGGACCGGGATGATCAGCGTGGCGTGCCTGAAAACCACTGGCTTCAAGCTGACGAAGAAGACGCTCCGAATCCACCAGGTTTTTCGAACATCCCAATGTTACAAGCTGAATGGTCATGTATTATTCCCGAAACAAAGTTTCCACAAATGCTTCTTTGTTAAACAGCTGAAGATCTTCCATTTTTTCACCAATACCAATATATTTCACCGGAACTTTGAATTGATCGGATATTCCCAGGACTACACCCCCTTTGGCTGTACCATCCAACTTGGTTAATGCGAGCGCATTAACTTCCGTAGCGTTGGTAAACTGACGGGCCTGTTCGAAGGCATTTTGTCCCGTTGATCCATCCAGTATCAGCAAAATCTCATGGGGAGCATCAGGAATAACCTTCTGCATCACTCTTTTTATCTTGGTCAACTCGTTCATCAGGTTGACCTTATTGTGAAGACGTCCTGCCGTGTCGATGATCACCACATCGGCATCAGCTGATCTTGCCGAATCCAGTGTATCATAGGCAACTGAGGCAGGATCAGATCCCATAGGTTGTTTTATAATATCTACCTCTACACGATCGGCCCATATGGTCAACTGATCTACAGCAGCAGCTCTGAATGTATCGGCTGCACCTAAAATCACTTTTCGCCCGGCTTTTTTAAAATGGTAGGCCAACTTCCCTATCGTTGTAGTCTTTCCCACTCCATTCACACCCACCACCATAATCACATAGGGTTTAGAAGATAATGGTGCATCGAATCCCCGGAACTCCTCCTGGTTATTCTCTTCCAGTAAGGCAATGATCTCCTCCTTCAGGATACGGTTTAACTCCTCGGTGTTCATATACTTATCCCGGGATACCCGTTCCTCTATACGTTCTATAATGCGTATGGTGGTATCCACTCCTACATCAGATGTGATCAATACCTCCTCGAGGTTGTCAAGAACCTCCGCATCAACTGAGGATTTACCAACAACTGCTCTTGAAAGTTTACGAAAAACATTCTCCCTGGTTTTTTCAAGTCCCTTGTCCAGGTTTTTTTTCTTCTCCGATGTAAATATTCCCATATCGCGGAAATTATGAACCCAACTATATAAAAAAAGCTTTCTTCATTGAGAAAGCTTTGTCACGTATATATCTCCCGGATGTAAAGGCAACTATTGTGCGAAATAATCTTTGATATGATCATTATGGACAATCTCCTCTTCAAAAACGTACGCACCCGTTTTCGGAGACTTCACCATTTTTATGCATTTCGTGAAATTTCTGCCTTCGCCTTTCTGTAATGTTGCAACAACTTTCTTAGCCATAATTCAAAATGCTTTATTTGATCTCGCGATGCAATGTAACTTTCTTAAGAACTGGATTATATTTTTTCATTTGAAGCCGGTCAGGTGTGTTTTTCCGGTTTTTGGTAGTGATATACCTCGAAGTTCCCGGCATACCACTATCCTTATGCTCAGTGCACTCAAGAATAACCTGTACCCGGTTGCCTTTCGCTTTTTTTGCCATGACTATAGGTTATGATACATTAATACTTGGTAATAAATCCCTTCTCTACAGCTTCGTCCAAACAACTCTTCAGCCCTCTTTTATTGATCATGCGCAATCCTTTGGCAGACACTCTCAATTTAATGTGGCGATCCTCCTCGGGCAGATAAAAACTCTTATCGAAAAGGTTTGGATAAAACCTTCTTTTTGTCCTCTTCTTGGAATGGGAAACGTTATTACCGCTTACCACTCTTTTTCCGGTTATCTGACAAACTTTTGACATTTTTTGATGAATTTCTTAACTGATTCTCTAACGAGGCGCAAAGTACGCTATTTTATTTCAATTAATCAAACATTTCAACCAAAAAATCCACTTGAAACGCTATTAACCACCGCGATACACTATTGCATAATCAACTTCCGCATCATGGCCAATCCCATAAGGCTCGCCTGCTCTATTATTCTTTCCCTTGATCCGCCAAATTGAAATTTCCGGCTTTCAACAGATCCCAGGTATGATACAGCCATCCATACCGTTCCCACGGGTTTTTCATCGGTTCCGCCACCCGGACCAGCGACTCCCGAGCTGGCTATACCACAATCTGCACCAAGCTCCCCGGTTACACCAACGGCCATTCGTTCAACCACCGGCTGACTGACTGCTCCGTACCGATCCAGGATCTCAAGAGGAATACCCAGTTTCTCGCTTTTAAGCCGATTGCTGTAAGCTATGATTGATCCCTCGAAATAGTCTGAACTACCTGGAACCGATGTGATCAGACGGGCTATGTTACCCCCGGTGCAACTCTCTGCGGTTGATACAGTCAAGTTATTATTTTTAAGCACTTTACCCAGTGCCTCCTGAAGTGTTTGTTCATCATAACCGTATATATGCTTCGGAATTATCTTCTGCAACTTATCTATCTGCTGATCCAGTATCTTTTGCGCATCCCTGGCACAACTACCTCTTACTGTTAGTCTCAACCGTACAATTCCCGGTCGTGGCAGATAGGCAAGTTTCATGCAATCAGGCAGTTCCTCTTCCCAATCCCTGATCATTTCGGCCAGATATGACTCAGGTACACCCTGGGTCATGATCGTGCGATGAACGATCTCCGGAGTGCCAAACCGGTTCTTCAAACGGGGTATGATCTGCTCCTCCATAAGCGCTTTCATTTCATAGGGTACACCCGGAACGGAAATTACCGTGGTGCCCGACCTCTCAAACCACATCCCGGGGGCTGTGCCCTGACTGTTGGGTAAGGCTTCACAGGTGTCCGGAACCATTGCCTGATCACGATTCGATGGCAATACCCCTCTTCCCCGGCTGGCGAAAAATGCCTCGATAAATGCCAGAACTTTTTTATCCATTACCATTTTTCCTCCAAAATACTCTCCAAGGGTCTTTTTTGTCAGATCATCTTTGGTCGGACCCAATCCCCCTGTTAATATCACCAATTCCAGTTTACCAATATACCGGTCAAGTGTTAGGCTGATATGATCAGGTGTATCGGAAATGCTGCTCATCTCCGTAACTTCAACTCCCATAAGATTTAATTGACCGGCCAGCCAGGCAGAATTGGTGTCGGTGATCTGACCTATCAAAATCTCATCCCCGATGGTCACAATGACTGCTTTCATAGCGATTTATGGTTGATCCAGGTTTTCAATGCGTTGTAATAACGGAGGATGCGAATAATGGAAAAAGACGTAAGCAGGGTGAGGCGTAAGATTGCTTAAATTATTACGAGTCAGTTTTTTAAGACTGGAAATAAGGGGATCAGCCAATCCGAAGCTTCCCGCATATTCGTCTGCCTGGTATTCATGTTTTCTCGATATCTTATTCATCAGTATTCCCAACACCGTCGATACAGGTGTATATATAATACCAAATGCAATCAGGCCCATATGAAAAGATGCTTCAGATCCTCCCAGAACCCTGGAAAAGACAGGAAATTCAACAAACAGAGAAAACAGGTACAACATAATCCCCGTATGTACAGTGGAAAGTACCAGGTTCAACATGGTGTGTCGCTTCTTGTAATGACCTATTTCATGGGCAAGAACCGCCACAATTTCCTCATTCTCCAGGTCATCCACCAGGGTATCATACAGAACGATCCTTTTCTTCGGACCAAGTCCTGTAAAATATGCATTTGCTTTTGATGACCGGCGTGAACCATCGATAAGGTAAATATTGGAAAGATTGTATCCGGCTTTCCTGGCAAATGCTTCAATACGATCACGCAGATCTCCCTGCTCCAGGGGGGTCTGTTTGTTGAAGAGAGGAACGATCAGATTGGAATAGAACATGCTCATAAACAAGGAGAATAGTGTAATTACTCCCCAGGCCAGTAACCAGAAATAGGATCCGGTAGCTCGATATAACCAGGTTATCAGTAAAAGGATGCCACCGGCTATGAGAGCAGTGAGGATCCACCCTTTCAAATGATCCGTAATGAATGTTTTTACAGTGGTGCGGTTAAAACCGAAACGTTCTTCCAGGACAAAGGTGTCATACACACTGAATGGCAGCGATAACAGATCAGATAATATCCCGATAATTCCAAAAAACAGGAGCACGAATAGATAGTAAGAATCCACCCGCTCCATTAGAAATCGCTCCAATACGCCAAACAATCCAAATAACAGAACCACCAAAAGTAAGATGAGACTGAACGTACTTGAAATAAACGAAAACCGGGTGTTGGATTGTTTGTAAAGCTGACTTTTACGATATTCCTCATCATCAAATACATCCTTCAGTTTATCCGGTAATTCGGGAACTGTATATTGCAGATTCTGGTAGTCAAGCCATTGCTCCAAAAAATAGCTTCCTGTAATAATCACTATCATCGTAATAAACACCAGCTCGGTCATAATCATATATGTATTGTACAGTTCAACATATGAGAAAACAGGTGATTCTCACGCAAATCAATGCACCTGTTTTAATACCTTCTCTTTCTTCCGAACACGCAATTGCAGATCGGTATAGTACCGGTCTGTCTCCTCATTATCCCAGGATTCGAAGGCCAGTTCAGCCATCATCAATGCCTGTTCCAGCTCATCTTCGAGTTCGTAGTAAATAGCAAGATTGTGTGCCGATTTACCCACCAAGTCTGTATTGTCACTTTTCACACCCTTTGCCCAGAGCTCCCTTGCTTTCTCCCACTCGCCTGCATCGGTGTACTGTGCAGCTTTTTTAAGTAACGTTTCTCTTCCCCTGAATACCGGACGGGAAATTTCAATCCAGAGTGGAACCAGGTGACTACCGTAAATCTCTCCCGCAGAGTAAAAGGCATCCCTGATCATTTCAGTCGGCGAGTAATGCATCGAGACTGGATCCTCGGCATAATTCACATAAAACAGGGTGTCATAAATCCTGAATTCATCAAGCGGATTGACAGAATCGGGAAGGTAAACCCTCCACATAACTTCCTGAAGCAACGCATATACCTCTTCCTGCTGCTGAATACTCCAGTTAAAACGTACGGTCTTTCCCAGTCGCAGACCGTAGTATTCCTGGGATATCAACGCATCACTTCCATAACGATCACATATGGCACGAACCTGGTAAGCCGGCAAAGCCTCCTCCTGCCCTGTAGTATCATTCCTGCGGGAGGATAAAAAAACCGGCTCTCTCAAATAGTCCAGTGGCGAATCCTGCATTACATCCAGAAACCCGCGGCGCAACCCGTTTACAATGATGGTATCCAGAATGAAAAGATCCTTTTGATCATTCTGCATCAATGTTGCTTCATCAAAAGCTGCTTCGGGTTTGGGTGCGCGGTTCAGATACGCCACTTCTTCAACCACCTTGGGAAATGTTACAGGGGCCGGTTCAAGGATCTCAAAGGTAATATAACTCCGCGGCGCTACACACCCCGTAAGCAGAATCATCATCAGCGCCAGTACGCTCCCTCTCCATCGGTTTTCCATACAAAATCGCGCTAACTCATTCCACCGCATACCGAAATCGTCTGTCCGGTCACATAGGAGGACAAATCCGATCCCAGGAAAACCGCAACCCTGGCCACATCCTCTGGTGTACCGCCCCTTCTGAGAGGTATCTGCTTTGTCCACTCCTGTTTTACCTCATCAGAAAGTTTCGCAGTCATCTCTGTTATGATGAAACCAGGCGCTATGGCATTGCAACGAACATTCCTGGAGCCCAGCTCTTTTGCAACAGATTTGGTGAATCCCAGGATACCGGCTTTCGATGCAGCATAATTCGCCTGTCCCGCATTTCCATTTACACCGACAACCGAACTCATGTTAATAATGGCTCCCGATCGCTGCTTCAGCATAATCCGCTGAATGGCTTTGGTGAAGTTGAAAACCGACTTAAGGTTTACCTTTATCACCATATCCCACATCTCCTCTTCCATACGCATGAGAAGCGTGTCACGGGTGATACCGGCATTGTTGACAAGAATATCGATCTGACCAAATGTATCCACAATCTCCTCGACTGTCTTGCTCGCTGCATCAAAGTCGCTTGCATCACTTAAATACCCCTGGCATTTGACACTCATGGCTGTCAGTTCCTTCTCCAGTGATTCCATATTCTCATCGCGCTTCAAATCAGTGAATGC
>Ga0102938_10004371_pt1 | contig 10416 bp, 9 predicted proteins | sample SalPonR2_B_D2_MG_FD_84516 | JGI IMG/M metagenome (GOLD analysis project Ga0102938, IMG submission 84516) | Salt pond soil microbial communities from South San Francisco under conditions of wetland restoration - Salt Pond MetaG R2_B_D2_MG | ecosystem: Environmental > Aquatic > Marine > Intertidal...
CATCCGCAGATTGGGATAGTCCTGTTCGGCGAACGCGTCGAGCGTCTCCTCGAACCACGGACCGGGTTCGTGGACGACGACGACCGCGACGACCGGCGGGGCAGATGGGGTCTCCGGTTGCACGATGGAGCGAGGCTACCGACATGGCTCGGTATCGTGAGGTCATGACCCGGTTCGATCCGACGAGCTTCGATCTCACCGACTTCGACGTCACCCATCTCGCCGCCGAAGCCGCTGAACGAGCCGGTGACGTGGTCCAGACCGCCGGCCACCTGGCCCGGGAAGCGACATATGTCACCGTCGGGCTGAGCATCCTCACCTTCCAGCGGGCACAGGTCCGTCGCCGGGAGATCGAGCGCTCGCTGCGGCGCTGAACCGGTACGGCTCACCGGAGCGACACGACGGACGGGGGCCCCGTCGATAGGCTCGACGGGTCGTGTCGTCGCCATCCACCTTCTCGCGGGCCACCGCACCGCTCCCGGAAGGGACGGTCCCCGTCGGCATCGCCCTGCTCATCGCCGGCGTCGCCACGTACGCCTTCTTCAAGGTGGGCAACGTCGCCGTCGGCGGCGACGAGGCGTTCGAGCCGATCGCCTCGATGTGGTTCGCCACGTTCGCGCTGGCTCCCGGGTTCTTCCTGCCGCTCGAGCAGGAACTGGGCCGGGCCGTGGCCTATCGCCGCGCCGTCGACCAGGGTGCCCGGCCGGTCGTGAAGCGGGTCGTCTCGCTCGGGGCGGTGCTGGTGGGCCTCGTGGTGCTGGTCATCGTGGCCTTCAGCCCGGTGATTGCCGGCTCGTACTTCGACGGCGACTGGTTCATGGTGATCGCACTCATCGCGGCGTTCGCGGCGTACGCGCCGGCGCATCTCGCACGCGGCGTCTGCTCGGGTACCGGAAGGTTCCGCGAGTACGCGATCATCATGGGCTCCGACGGCGTCGTGCGCATCGTGTTGTGCGTCGTGCTCGCCGTGGTGGGCGTCACCGCGGCAGGGGCCTACGGCCTGGCGATCGCCGCCTCACCGCTGTTCGCCGTCATCTGGATCCAACGGCGCGGCGGCCTGTCCACCGAGCCGGGCCCCCCGGCCGAGTGGAACGAGGTCACCCCCAATCTGGGCTGGCTGCTGCTCGGCTCGGTGTTCGCGGCGTCGCTGTTGAATGCGGGCCCGATCGCCGCCAACCTGCTCGCCGAGGACAACCAGGCCGGACTCGTCACACAGTTCTCCTACGGCGTGCTGCTCGCCCGCATCCCGCTGTTCCTGTTCCAGGCGGTGCAGGCAGCACTGCTCCCACGACTGAGCCGGCTCGCCGCCCGGGGCGAACTCGACGAGTTCCGCTCCGGCCTCAAGCGGCTCATGGCCGTCGTGCTCGCCGTCGGCGTCACCGGCACGGTCGGCGCCTTCATCATCGGCCCGTGGGCGATCGAGGTCGTGTACGACGCCGACCTCAGCGGCCGCACGCTGGCGATGCTGGCGCTCAGCAGCGCCTGCTACATGCTGGCGCTCGCCACCGCACAAGCGGTGATCGCCCTGCAGGGCCACGCCCTGGTCGCCCTCGGCTGGGGCATCGGCGTGGTGACGTTCCTGCTCGGTACGTGGCTGTCGAGCGACGAGGTGTTCCGTCGCATCGAGATCGGTCTGCTGATCTCGTCGGTGTCGGCACTCGCCGCGTTCGCCGTGGCCTTGCGCTCCCGGCTCCACAGCGGCGCCATCCCCGACGCCGGTTCGATGATGGACGCCATCACCGACATGCCCTTCGAGACCTGACCGGCACGACCGATGTCACGATTGGGGTCAGACCCCGATCGTGATCGATCTGCGGATGATGTCGAGCATCACGATCGGGGTCTGACCCCAGGTGCAATGCGTCAGAGGGCGATGTTGGCGCGGCGTGCTTCGCGCTGGAGGTCGTGCTCGACCATCATCTTCACCAGTGTGGGGAAGTCCACCTCGGGCTCCCAGCCCAGCTTCGTCTTCGCCTTGGTGGGGTCACCGATCAGCAGGTCGACCTCGGCCGGCCGGTAGAACTTCGGGTCCTGACGCACGTAGTCACGCCAGTTCTCGATCCCCACCTCGGCGAACGCCCGCTCCACCAACTCCTCCACCGAATGGGTCTCACCGGTGGCCACCACGTAGTCGCCCGGCTCGTCCTGCTGCAGCATCATCCACATCGCCTTCACGTAGTCGCCCGCGTACCCCCAGTCACGCTTGGCGTCCAACGTGCCCATCACCAACTCGTGCTGCAACCCGAGCTTGATCCGCGCCGCCGCATTGGTCACCTTCCGGGTCACGAACTCGATGCCCCGACGCGGCCCCTCGTGGTTGAACAGGATCCCCGACGACGCATGCAGCCCGTAGCTCTCGCGGTAGTTCACCACGATGTCGTGCCCGAACACCTTCGCGCACCCGTACGGGCTGCGCGGATGGAACGGCGTCATCTCCGTCTGCGGCGTCTCACGCACCTTGCCGAACATCTCCGACGACGACGCCTGGTAGAAGCGGATCGGATTGTTCTGCGACCCGCCGATCATCCGGATCGCCTCCAACATCCGCAACACACCCAACCCGGTGATGTTCGCCGTCAGCTCCGCCTGCGAGAACGACAACGCCACGAAACTGATCGCCCCCAGGTTGTACACCTCGTCGGGCTGCGACATCTCCAACGCCGCCACCAACGACGGCAGGTCCGCCAGGTCCCCCGACACCAACTCCACGAACGGCAACTCCTCCGACAGGCGCTCCACCCGCGGATTGTTCTGCCCCTTCACCATCCCGTACACGTCGTAGCCACGACCGTGGAGGAACTCTGCGAGGTGCTGGCCGTCCTGGCCCGTGATACCGGTGATGAACGCTCGAGGCATAAGGCGAGCGAGTCTAGGGCGGTGGACGGCCGCCGCTGCGGTGTGGGCCCCCACCGGTACGCTCCCACGCTGCATGAGTGACACGTCGGGTGACACGGAGGTCGGGGGTCCGCTGGCGGTCCGCGTCGCCATCGACACCGGCCCGCTGCACGGACCCCGCACCGGGATCGGCAACGGGGTGCAGTGGATGCTCGACGCACTCGCCCAGCGTGACGACGTGGAACTCGCACGGTACGTCACCAGCCTGCGGGCGAAGGTCAGGCCCCCCGAGCGCCGGCTCCCCCTGCCGGCCGCTGCCGCGGTCCGGCTGTGGGCACGGCACCGAGCCCCGTCGATGGACCGCTGGCTCGGCGACGTCGACGTCGTCCACGGCACCAACTACGTCGTGCCGCCCTCCACGCGCCCGCGTCTCGTGTCGGTGTACGACTGCTGGTTCCTCGAGCACCCCGAGGACGCGGTCGACGACGTCCGCCGGGCCGCCGCCGTCCTGCGGCGCAGCGTCGACGACGGCGCCCACGTGGTCACGAGCTCCCACGCCACCACGCGCCGGGTGCGCGAGCTGCTCGGCACCGACCGGGTCACCACGGTGCTGCTGGGCCCGCCGCCGGTGCCGCCCGCCGTCATCGACGAACCGCCGGCCGGCCTGCCCGATCTCACCGGCCGACCGTTCCTGCTGTCGCTCGGCACGGTGGAGCGGCGCAAGAACCTGCCCACGTTGATCGCCGCGTTCGGACGGCTCGCCCGCGAGCACCCCGACGTGCGCCTGGTGGTGGCGGGCGCGGTGGGCAACGACATCGCGGCGGTCACGAGGGCCATCGGACGGCTCGATGCGCCGATCGCCGAGCGGGTCATCCGGCTCGGACCGGTCGACGCCGCCACCAAGTCGTGGTTGCTGGCCTCGGCGCGTGCGCTCGTCTATCCGTCGCTCGACGAGGGTTTCGGTTTCCCGATCCTCGAGGCGCAGCAGGTCGGAACCCCCGTCGTGGCCAGTGCCGCCGGCTCGATTCCCCAGGTGGCCGGTCCGGCTGCCCTGCTCAGCCCGGCCCTCGACGCCGAGGCCCTGGCCGCCAACCTGTACTGGATCCTCACCAGCGACGAGATGCACGCCAAGCTCGTACGCCGAGGCCGGGCGAACGTGGCACGGTTCTCGTGGCAGGCCACGGCCGACCAACTCACCGAGCTGTACCGGCAACTGCGCGACGGAGGGGAACGATGAACGCACGTCCGGCCGACCCGAGCGTCGCCGTGGTCTCGGGTGGCGTGGGCGCGGCGCGCTTCCTGCTGGGTCTGATCGACGCCGTCGACGACCCGGCCACGATCACCGCCGTGGTGAACACGGGCGACGACTGTGAGCTGCACGGCCTGTCGATCTCGCCCGATCTCGACACCATCACCTACACCCTGGCGGGAGCGATCGATCCCGAGCGGGGTTGGGGGCTGGTCGACGAAACGTGGCGCGCGATGGATGCACTCGGCCGCTACGAGGCAGTCCGGCCGCACGGCTCGGCAGCGGCTCCCCGCTGGTTCAACCTCGGTGATCAGGACCTGGCGACCCATTTCTACCGCACGGCCCGGCTGCGCGAGGGTGCGTCGCTCACCGAGGTGACCGACGAGATCCGCTCCGCCTGGAGCGTGCCGATCCGGATCGTGCCGATGGCCGACGGCCGGTGCTCGACGATCCTCTCCGTCGACGAGGGCGACGGCCCCCACGACGTGTCGTTCCAGGACTACTTCGTGCGACTCCGGCACTCCGTGCCGGTTCACCGCATCCGGTTCGAGGGCTCCCCCACCTTGGCCGCAGCGGCCGAACGTGCTCTGCGCGACGCCGACCGCATCGTGATCGCACCGTCGAACCCGCTCGTGTCGATCGGCCCGATCCGCTCGCTCGGAGGAGTCGACGAGCTGCTGGCCGCTCGTCGGGATCAGGTGGTCGCCGTGTCGCCGATCGTCGGTGGTGCAGCGCTGAAGGGCCCGGCCGACCGGATGCTCGTCGAGCTCGGACACGAGCCGACGGTGGTGGGTGTCGCCCGCCTCTACGCCCCCATCGCATCCGCACTGGTGATCGACCCGGCCGATGCCGATCTGGCCGCCGCCGTCGAGGCGGAGGGGCTGCGCTGCGTGGTGACGCCGTCGGTGATGTCGACGGCGTCCGTCGCCGAGGAACTCGCCCGCACCACCATCTCGCTCTGAGCGAGGACCTCAGGCGTCGTCGCGGAGCCGGGCGAGACCGGACGGCACATCGGTCCACGGCGACCACTGCAGGTGGATGCGCGCCCTGACGGGAGACACGGCGAACCGCACGAGATCGTCGGGGCGGGGTGGGGCGGAGACCGGCTCCACCACGTCGCGGTCCGCCGACACCAGTGCCCACAGGTCGCGCAGTGACGTCTGCTCACCCGTCCCCACGTTCACCACCAGTCCGCTGCCGCGCTCGCTGGCCTTCACCAGGGCGTCGACGGCGTCGTCGACGAACACCAGGTCGCGCGTCTGGCGTCCGTCGCCTTCGATGGTGGCGGCCGTACCGGTCGAGGCGGCGTGCTCGAACGCAGCCACCACGCCTCCCTCCGGCCGCTGCCGGGGTCCGTACACCGTGGCCATCGCCAGCGCCGTGAACTCGATCGCATGCTGCTCGCGGTAGGTGGTGAGCAGGTCGACGATCGCCCTCGACACGACGCCGCGCACCCCGCGCGGCGCCAGCTCGCCCTCCTTCACGGGAAGCGACGACACCGACGGCTGGCCGTACATGGCCGCTGCCGGGAGGGCCACCACGATCTTCGACACGCGATGCCGACGGCAGGCCTCGAGCGTGGTGAGTGCGGCGCCGAATCCGTCGGCGTACTGCGGGGCGGCATGCCGACCCCTCGGGACCAACGCGAGGTGGTACACCACCTCGGGCGTACGCATGCCGATCAGCGTGTCGGCATCGGCCGACGTGGCGTCGAGATGGTGGAACTTGAACGCTCCACCCGAGCTGCGGGCGTCGGCGAGGTTGGCCAGTGACCCCGTGGAGAGGTCGTCGATCACGTCCACCTCGTGGCCTTCGGCGAGCAGACGGTCGACCAGGTGCGAGCCGACGAATCCCGCTCCCCCGATCACGACGACACGCATGACCGTCGACGATAGGCGCGCCGCGTCCTGCGCACACCGGCGACGCCGCCGCGGCCGACGGGCGGTACGTTGGACGGCGTGCTCTCCTCCGGCACCGGCATCGACACCGTCGTCGTCGTCGTCCCCCTGCTCGTCCGGCACCCCGAGTGAAACTGGGACACGCCCCGCATGGCATGCCCGCCCCGGCGTGGCGGTTGAGCCTCGCCGGTTTCCTGGCCACGGCGGTGGCCTTCGGGCCGGCACGCAACGGATTCGGTCTGTTCCTCCCGGTGTTCCGGCAGGAGTTCGGTCTGTCCACTGCCGTGTCGGGCATGATCGCCGGCGGGGCCTACGTGGGCTACCTGACGGCACTCTCGATCGTCGGCCTGGCGGCGGCGCGAGTCGGCTCCCGGACGTTCCTCACGATCGGCGGGTTGTCGGCGACCGTCGGAATGGTGCTCGTGGCGGTGGCGTCCGACACCGTCACGTTGACGACGGGCCTCGTGCTCGCGGCCAGCTACGCCGGCTGGTCGTGGGCGCCGTACAACGACACGGTCGAGCAGGAGGTTCCCTCGTCCTTTCGCAGCAGGGTGCTGTCGGCGGTCAGTACCGGCACCAGCTTCGGCCTCGCTGCGGCCGGCTTCGTCGTCCTCGCCGTCACCGTCTGGGGATTGTCGTGGCGCGCCGCCTGGCTGGGCTTCGCAGCTGCAGCGCTGGTGGTCACGATCTGGAACGCAGCGGCTCTGCCCGCGGAGGACAAGAGTCCGGCACCGGCGGACGACTCCGATGCGCAAGGATCGCGTTGGCGGCGGCCGGGCTCGACGGCCCTGTTCGCCGCAGCGTTCGCAGCCGGGATCCTCAGCGGGTTCCACTACTCCTTCGCCGTCGACATGGTCTCGCGTTCGGCCGCCCTGCCGTCCGAAGCAGGTCCTGTCTTCTTCGTGGCGATGGGAGCCGCCGGTTTCGTCGGCCTCCTGACCGGCGACGCCATCTCCGAGTTCGGCCTCCGCCGCGTCCTGGCCGCCTGCTTCACCTTCTTCGGCGTGGCGGGGCTCGTCCTCGGAGCCGCACCCGCCTCCTGGATCACCGTGGGGGTCTCCGCCGCCTCCCTCGGCGCCGCCATCATGGGCACGAGCGCGTTGCTGTCGACGTGGAGTTCGCTGCTCTTCACCGAGGAGGCCTCGACCGGTTTCAGCGCCACCCTCGTCTTCCTGGGAATGGGCTCCGTCGCAGGCCCCGTCGGTCTGGGTGCCCTCGCCGGCCGATCCAGCCTCGAGGCAGCGTTCCTGGTGGCGGGCGTGCTCGGGATCGTGGCCGCCGTGGTTGCGACGATCACGACGCCGCCGGACCCGTCGCCGCAACCGTCGGCCGGCGGGAATCCGCCGTCGTAGGAACAGCGCTCTCCGGACGAGTCGGGCCGACCGGCAATCGGTTGCCCGCCCCCGAGTCCGGCGTCGAGTGCGGGCGGTCAGTCGGCCGGGGCCGGCACGACGGAATCGTGCAACGCTGCGCCGGACGCGACCTCACCCGCCGCACCCACCATCGAGTCGACGACCTCGGCAGCGTCGCCGACCGAGCCCATCACCAGCGACCGGGTCACCTGCGCCCGTGCACCCACGACGGCATGGGGAAGCAGCACCGAGTCGACGACCCGGGCGCCGGCGCCCACGGTTGCGTGCTCGCCCACGATGCTGTTGGTGATCACGGCCGTCGGATCGAGCACGGCCGACGGAGCGACCGCATCACATCGGTCGTGACTGCGAAGACCGCCGAGCAGGTCGAGGTTGGCGGCGCGGTACAACTCGGGGCGACCGGCATCGAGCCAGTAGTCGTCGGTGGCCATGCCGTACAGGCGACCGTCGGCGGCCGCCGCCGGGAACACGTCACGCTCCACCGACACGCGGCGACCCGGAGGGATCCGGTCGAGCATCGACGGCTCGAACACGTACGTCCCGGCGTTGACGAGATTGCTCGGCTCCTCCCCCGGCGGGGGCTTCTCCACGAACGCACGGACGCGGCCGTCGTCGGCCAGATCGACCACACCGAACGCCGACGGATCCTCCACGCCGATGAGGTGGACGGTCGCCTCTGCCCCGACGTCGCGATGTCGGGCGACCAGCGCCGCCACGTCGAGGTCGGTCATCACGTCACCGTTGGCGACCACGAACGTGTCGTCGATGCCGACGGAGTCGGCGGCGAAGCGGATGGCACCGGCCGTGTCGAGCGGCTCGGGTTCCACCGCGTAGCGCAGCTCCACGCCACCGCAGCGGCCGTCGGGGAAGCCCGCCACGAACGGTTCGGGCTTGAAACCGAGTGCGAGCACCACCTGGGTGACACCGCCCCGTTCGAGACGGCCGACCAGCCGGGCGATCATCGGGACGTGCCCGACGGGCAGCATCGGCTTGGGAACCGTGTCGGTGAGCGGCCGCAGCCGCGTGCCGAAGCCGCCGACGAGGACGACCGCGCGCATCAGCCCTCGGTGGTGGCGGGCGTGCTGGCGGGCTCGGTGGTGGCGGGCTCGCTCCCCTCGGGCACGGTCGCCCCGGGAAGGTCTTCGGGCCGCAGCTGACCCGAGTCGATGGCGCCCAGTTCGGGCAGCTCGGGCGCCCACGGCGGCATGCTGATGTCGGTGTCGCCCGGCACGAACGCGATCGCGACCACCATGGCGTCCTCGTCGAGACGGATGTTGCCGAAGTCGGCGATGAACGTGGTGCCGTCGTCGGTGTCGGAGAAGTTGTCCCACACCACGGCCTTCAGCTCGGCGTCTTCCTCGTTGCCGTCGATGGTGCAGGTGGTCTCGCCCTCCTCGAACACGCCGGTCTCCTGCTGGTACGGCAGGCCGGCGCGCTGGTCCTCGGGGAACGTGAGCTTGTCGTTGGTGAGTTCCACGCCGTACACGTCGAGGAACACGCTCAGCGTCGCGCGACGGCCGACGGCCGCCGACGAGAAGGCGTGCCAGTGGATGAGCCCGTCGTCGTGGCTGTGGACGCCGGTGCGGGCGTAGTCGCTGTTGGCGAATCCGCTCGTCGTCTGTGCGTCGGCCTCACCCGACAGCTGGAACCAGGTGTCGCAGAGGTAGAAGCCGTAGGCGTGGTGCCAGTGGTCGTCGATCTGGGGTGCGGAGGCATCGGCGGCGGGGCGGCTCTGGCGGGCGTAGAACACCAGCGAGAGGCCGAGCACGATGACGGCCGCGACGATCACGGGGAAGAGCGTTCCGCCCTGGAAACGGACCTTCTTGCCCTGACCGGACTTGGCCAGCTTGGCGGCCTTCTTGGTGGATGACGAGGAGGGTGCCACGGGGATGAGAGGTTATCGGTGACCGGGGCCGAACGTGGGTCGGCCCGCCGAGGAACGGTTCATCGTCTGGTATGGCCCAGGGTGTCGACGAGTTGGTCGTAGGCACGGCCGACGGCGGCCGGCGACGCCTCGCGCTCCACCCAGTCGCGTCCCCGACGACCCATCGCGGCAGCCTCGTCGGGTGCGGCCAGCAGGCCGCGTAGGGCGTCGACGAAGGCCGTGGCGTCGTCGGGAGGGACGGCGACGCCACCACCGGACTGCGCCAGGATGGCCGGCACGGCGGTACCGGGATCGATCGCTGCCACCACCGGCCTGCCGGCCGCCATGATCGAGTAGGTCTTCGACGGGACGCTCACCCGGCCCAGACCTCTCTTGAGCGGCACGACGTGGACGTCGCCGGTGGCCAACAGCTCGGACAGGCGCTCGGGCTCGATGTAGCCGGCGAACCGCACGTTGGGGAGACCGTCCGCCTCGGCCTCGAGCGACCGCCGCGCCGCACCGTCGCCGTTGACCAGGAACGTCACCTCGGGCAGGGCCCGGGCAGCCGAGAGCACCAGATCGAGTGACTGGGAGAACCCCACGTTGCCGGCGTACAGCACCACCGGCCCCTCCCCCAGACCCAGCTCGCGGCGGTACGGGGTGAGCCGGTCGCCGGGCGTGATGACGGCGGTGTCGACGAAGTTCGGGATCACGACCACCTTGGCCGGGTCGTCATCCGGATGCAGCTTCGCGACGACGTTGTCGCGCAGGTCGTCGGACAGCACCGTGACGGAGTCGGCGAGCCGGTAGCTCCACCGCTCCAGCCAGGTCGCCACCCGGATGACCCGTCGGTCGGTGATCGCCCCGGTCTCGATCGCCGCGTCGGGGAACACGTCCTGGATGTTGAAGATCATCGGCGAGCGGCGCAGGCGGGCGGCCAGCCAGCCGGTGAGGCCCAGCGTGAGCGGTGGCGACATCGCGAGGACGGCATCGCACCGCGTGAACCAGCCGCCGACGCGCAGGGTCTGGAACCCGGCGAGCAGCGAGTAGCCGAGGAAGCCGACGGCCCGGCGCGCGAGGTTGGACTTGTCGGCCCCGGGGAACGGGTGCACCCGGGTGATCGAGCCCCACGGCGTCGTCTCGGTGCGCACCGACCGGCCCCTCCAGGCGGGCTCGATGGCGTGGCTGCGGTACCAC
>Ga0102938_10004373_pt1 | contig 10415 bp, 6 predicted proteins | sample SalPonR2_B_D2_MG_FD_84516 | JGI IMG/M metagenome (GOLD analysis project Ga0102938, IMG submission 84516) | Salt pond soil microbial communities from South San Francisco under conditions of wetland restoration - Salt Pond MetaG R2_B_D2_MG | ecosystem: Environmental > Aquatic > Marine > Intertidal...
CCCGCCTGCTGGTGCTTCCGGCCGATCACCTGGTGCGTGATCGGCAGGCGTTCGGTGAGGCGGTTGCGCGCGCTGACGCGCTCGCCGCAGAGGGCTGGCTGGTTTGTCTGGGCGTTCAGCCGACCCACGCAGAGACCGGGTTCGGATACATCCGGGCCGGCGAGCGCCTGGATCATGAAGGGTCGCGCATCGAGGCTTTTGTCGAAAAACCCGATGCCGAGACCGCCCAGCGCTATTTCGAGAGCCGGCAGTATCTCTGGAATGCCGGCATGTTCTGTTTCACCGCAAGCGCCATCCTGGATGCGCTGGCCGAACAGGCGCCGGATATTCTGGCCGGCGTCGAGGCCACCTGGAGCGAGACCGCGCACGATCAGGATCCCGTGGAACTGGACCCGGCACGTTTTGCGACGGTTCGCAGCGAGTCCATCGACTTCGCGGTCATGGAACGCGCGCCGCGGCGCGCGGTCGTTCCGGTTGCCTGCGGCTGGAGTGATATCGGGTCATGGCAGGCGATCAGCGAACTTTACGAGACCGACGGCGCCGGCAATCAGGTCCAGGGCCATGCGGTGCTGGTTGGATCGAGGAATACCTTCGTCCAGAGCGACAAGCGGCTGGTGGCTGCCGTGGGGGTCGACGATCTGGTCATCGTCGATACCGGAGATGCGGTGCTGGTGGCGCGCCGGGGCCGGGCGCAGGAAGTCAAGGCCGTGGTCGAGGAGCTTACCCGGCGCGATCACGAATCGGCGGTATTCCATCAGACAGTGCATCGGCCATGGGGCAGTTACACCGTGCTCGAGGATGCCGATGACTGCAAGGTCAAGCGACTGGTGGTGTCTCCCGGCGGCGTGTTGTCGTTACAGCGCCACGAGCATCGAAGCGAGCACTGGACCGTCGTTTCAGGCACTGCAAGGGTACGGGTGGGTGACGACCAGTTCGACCTCGGCGCGAATCAAACCGTCGAGATTCCGGCCGGCTCGCTTCACCGCCTGGAAAACCCGGGTGACCAGAACGTGCATATCATAGAGGTCCAGACCGGCAGCTATTTCGGCGAAGACGACATCGAGCGGCTGGAGGATGTTTATGGGCGTGCATGAGATCGTGCCGCGGTTGCTTTTGCCTGCCGCGCTTGTTCTTGCCGGATGTCATGAACGGGAGGACATCGCAATGCTCTCGGGCAGCGAACTGTCGCAGGAAACATTCGAGCACGTCAACATGGACTGGCGCGCGCGCCGCGTCGAGCGTCTGACCGAGCCGCATGGCTGGCTGAGCCTTGCCGGCCTCGTGATGCTTCAGCCCGAGAGCGTGACGACCGTCGGCAGCGACGCCGACAACGACGTGGTGGTCTCCTCGGGGCCGGCCCGCTGGGGCAGCGTTCGGGTCGGCGAAGGCGGGCAGGTCCGGTTTGACGTCGCGGCCCCCGGGGAAGTCCTCATCGATGGCGAAGAGGCGGTTTCGGCCGAACTGAAGCTCGACCGCAATGGTGATCCGATCAACGTGGAGGCCGATGACGTCCGAATTCACCTGGTTGCGCCCGGCGGTCAAATCGCGCTTCGCATTCGTGACCCTCGCGCCTCGACGCGAACCGAGTTCGTCGGGCTGGATTATTACCCGCTGGATCCGGGTTGGAGAGTGAGTGCGGAATTCATCCCGCGGCCGCCCGGCTCGACCATGCTGGTCGCCAACGTGATGGGGCAGCTTATCGAAGAGCCCAATCCGGGAACGGCAAGGTTTGTTCACGACGGCAAGACGATATCGCTGGAGGCGGTCCTCGAGGACGATCGGTTGTTTTTCATCTTTGCCGATCGAACATCGGGGCGCGAGACGTACGGACTCGGGCGATTTCTATACGCTGAACTGCCGCGTGACGGCCGGGTAGTGCTCGATTTCAACCAGGCCTACAACCCGCCGTGCGCATTCAACGCATACACGACTTGCCCGCTTCCGCCTCAATCGAACCGGATCGATGCCTGGATTCGCGCCGGGGAGATGCAGTACGCGGGCAAGCCGGGCCTGGAAAAGCCCAGAGCCCTGCCGCCCGAGGGACGGCTTTCGTCATTCTGAGAGAGCCTTCGCCGGTCTCTTTCACCCGTTTCATTCCATCTGCCGAACGTTTGCCGCAGCGCCGACCCCGGCTTTTCCGGGTCGCTGATCTGTCCGTCGCGTATCGGCAAACCGCAGGTCGAAGCGGGTGGGTGAAGGTGGCACAAGGGCCGGGGCCAGCGCCGCGTTTGCACCGGAATCTCAGGCCCGAGCCGCTTGGAAGAACTATCGTTCCATATTGTGCAGGGTGACGGCTTCGATTTTCGACGCCGGCGATCGAATATTCGGGCCGTGACGGCGCGCGCTTCAGATCTGCGCAAATTTTGCCCAATATGAACATCATTTTCACATATATCACCAAATTTTCACGATTTGGCCCTTTCTTTTGATTGGCAGCGCTACCTAGACTTGGATCGACGCAGCGTGACTTCTGCTTGCAGACTCGCGTAACGATCGATCCATTTAATCTGGCCCTGAGCGGCCTTATTGGGGAGTGACAAATGCCGAAACGCAGAGATGTACTCAAACTGGGCGCGATGGCCGGTGGGCTGGGAATGACCTCGTCCGGCGCGCTGGCCCGCGGCGCGGTACCGCAAAGCGGTCTCGTGTTCCCGCAGGGTTTCACGCCGTCCATTTTCGAGCGGCCCAGCCCGCCTTCCACGCCATTCAAGGATCCGCTGTACCGGATGCCTGTCGCCGAGCCGGTCAATCCCGCGTCGCTGAACCCGAATCCGGACGGCCGCAGACACCAGCGGTTCTATGACTTTCCGCCCGCGAAGTATTACCGGGAAGTGATCCAGGAACGCCGCTGGCGCTATCACAGCGATCCGCCTTACGCCGACGGCTCCTGGTCCTACACAATGAATGGATCGATCCCGGGCCCGACCTATCACGCTTACTACGGCGAGCCGGTCTTCGTTAGACGCATCAATCGCCTGCCAGATGTCGGTCAGGGCAAGGTGCCGTTCGCGCTCCCATCGACCACGATGCACCTGCACAATGGTCACACCGCGTCGGAATCGGATGGGATTCCGACGGATTTCATGAACCCGGGAGAATTCTGGGATCATCACTATGCAAATTTCCCGGCCGGCTTCGATGATCGGGAAATCATGAACACCCTGTGGTACCACGACCACAGGCTGGATTTCACCGCGCCGAACGTCTACGCCGGGCTGTCAGGTTTCTACCTGCTGTTCGACGACCTGGATTCCAACAACGAAAACGATCCGAATCCGGACGCCTTCCGTCTGCCCAGCGGCGAATACGACATTCCTCTGATCTTCCACGATGTGCAGTTCAGCGAAGACGGGCAGGCCATCTTTGATTTCTTCGCCGCCGGCGAACCCCCCGGCGTTACCGAGAAGTCGCCCGACGATTCATCGCCGTCGACGATTTACAGGGGTACCGACAACATCACCCTGTTCGGCATGCTCGGCGACAAGATCACCGTCAATCGCATCATCCAGCCGTTTCTCGATGTGGAGGCGCGCAAGTATCGTTTCCGCCTGCTCAACGGCGGCCCGTCGCGGTTCTACAACTTCTGGCTTCGCCTGGAGCGGGCCGACGGGACCGTCATCGATAACCACCCGGGATTGAAGTTCTACATCGTGAGCAACGACGGCAACCTGCTGCCGGAGCCGATCGAGGCCGAGAACGTCGAGGTCTGGGTGGCCAATCGCTACGACGTCATCGTCGACTTCTCGGCGTTCGAGCCGGGCGACAAGGTCTACCTGGTCAATCGCATGGATATGCGTCGAGACGGCGCCGGCCCGACCGGAAGACTGCTCGACGAGGGCGAACTGGCAATGCGTTTCGACGTCATGCCGGCTGTCGGCGAGGATCCAAGCCGGATTCCGGACTTCATGCGCGAACTGCCCGACATCAATATGGACGAAGTTCGCCGCGAACGAACCTGGGTGTTCGATTACGACAACGGTCTGTGGACCGTCAATGGCAACCTGATGGACGCCAACCGCATCGATGCCAACATCGAACAGGGCTCGGCCGAAATTTGGACCATCCGCAACGCCGGAAATACCTGGGCACACCCGATCCACACGCATTTCGAGGAGTTTCAGATTCTCGAGATCAACGGTCGACCAGTCAAGGACGGCGAGCTCAAACGCTCGCGCAAGGACATCATCGAGCTTGGTCCGAACATGGAAATCAAGTTCTTCGGTCGCTGGCGCGATTTCTTCGGCACGCACGTGATGCATTGCCACAACGTGGTGCACGAGGATCATGAAATGATGATTCAGTGGCGAATCGTTCCGCCCGGACAGGGAGACTGATCATGAGCAGAATCGAAAACAACATTACGGAAGCGGAAGAATTGCGCATTCAGTCTCGCAGAAAGTTGCTGGCCGGTTTCTCGTTGACCGCGGCGGCAAGCCTGCCGGCGCTGGCACTGGGAAGCATGCCGACCCACCTGATCGAGCAGCGTGCCGCGCGCGTCATCGATCGCAGCCGCAACCAGGGCTTTCCGGATACGCGCGTGACCGCGCATACCGGAGAGGTGTTCCGGTTCTACGAAGACCTGGTGCACGATCGCGTCGTGCTGATCAACTTCATGTCGATCAGGCGCGAGCCCGATCTTCCGATCACGCGCAACATGGCTCGGCTGGTACAGGGCTTCGGCGAGCGGATCGGACGCGATATCCACGCTTTCTCCATCAGCTACGACGAGCGGGACACCCCGGAGCGCCTGGCTGATTTCGCGAAGTCATTCCATGCGCCGGCCGGCTGGAAGTTCCTTTCGACCACGCCCGAGGATGTGATTTCTCTCGGCTATCGTCTCTACCGTACCGAGGGGCGATTCCGCAGCGCGATGCATTCCGACCTGATTCACTTCGGCAATGCCAGCGTTGGTCTCTGGGGAACGATGTCGGCGGAAATCTCCGACGTCGATTTCGCCATGCAACGGGTGACCTCTGTCATGCCCCGCAATGCAACCGCGGGCGCGCAACTGCGCCGGGCGGGTCCGCGACGGTTCGACTCGGAAGGTCCGGTCATCCACCACCGCGAAAGCTCGGGCGAGTCCTGAGTGCCTTGGAGCCAACTGAACAGGAAGGAATCATGATGATGAATACATTCAAGATATGTTTCTCCGGGGCCGCGCTCGCGATGATGCTGGCCGCCAGCCCCTCCCAGGCAATGGGACCGCCTCCCGGAACCTGCATTCTGCTCGCGATGCTGGGCATTAATGCACCGGATTGCGATAACGATAACGGGGTCGATGCGTCGGAGCCGACCTTCCCCCAGGCGCCTGCCGCCGACGCATGTCCGGGACACCCCGGTGTGCGTCCGCGTCCGGGTTTCTCGACGATGGAATTCGACGACGCGCGCGGTGTATACGTTGTGACGACGCCACCGACCACGTTTGCACCGTCCAGCGCCGAGGACAATCTCCCGCTGAATCTGTGCCCGACGGTGTATGAAAACGCCAGGAGCATGAGCGGGGCGGAAATCCCGAACACGCTGCCGTCGACGCCGGACAATCCGTACAACCTGCACCCGGAGCCGACCGTGTCGTCGATCGACCCGCGCTCGCCCAGCGATGATCTGCGCGCGGTGATCGGCGCCATGCGCCAGGCTCTGGCCGAGAGCGATGCGCCGCTGGCGGCCGATATCCAGTTCGGTATCGACATCCTCGAAGGCAACGAGATCGATCGCGCATACTCGGGCATGCCGCTGCTTCACTACAACGGCCCCAACAAGACCAAGAAGGTTCAGCCGATCTTCGACGACGAGGGCAACAAGATCGGCGGCGTGGTGGAATTGCACCAGGTCTGGTTCGACGGTCGCATCATGGGCGTCACCGCACTGCTGGATCCCAGCGAGGTCCAGGACGTGCCGTGGACCATGATCGTGCACGCCGATACCCTGAACAACGGTCACGAGGACTTCGCGCCGTTCCAGATGTACTTCGACGATCCGGCCGAAGTCGGCCGGCCGGTGCCACACGTGGCAATGGACATGACATTCTTCCCGATGGAAGACGGCACGCGCACGACCTTCGAAATGAAGATGGCGCCCGGGCGGTTCTTCAATCTCACCTACTACTGGGGCTGGCGCATTCACCCGCCGCGGGTCCAGGTGACGGAGAACATGCTGAAGATGGCCGGTCCGCGCTCGCTGTTCGAGTGGGAAACCTTCATTTTCGGTGAAGACCCGGAAGGCAGCGAGGAGGCCAAGCTGGCCGCCATCGCGATGATCGGCGACCTCGCCCCGGCCAAGCGCATGTGGAACCTGCTGCGCGAGTTTCGCGATGCGCCGGAGCTGGTCGACGCCGCGGACGTCGATGCGCTCGAGGCCGCGTTCTTCGACTGGCGCGACCGGTTGAGCCTGCCGTCGGGCATCGAGTTCGACGATGACTACGACGTCAACGTCGTCTACCTCAACAACACCCTGTACGGGAAGGCGAAGGGGCAGGGCAACTGGGAACAGACTGTGCCCTTCGACAAGCCGGGCGACCAGGTGCGCGTCAAGGTGATGAACGGCGACTACTTCCCGCACGGCTACATGTTCGTCGACTTCGGTGGCAACCGGGGTTGGGAAAACACGTTCCACAGCACGGTCGATTTCGGCGGGGCGGGCCCCTGGTTCACCTTCGGTCGAACGCACTGGTGGCCGATGCTGGATGGTGCAGCGATCGTTCCCCCGGCTTCCCCGGCCGAGGGCACGGCCAATGTCAAGAGCGTCGATGCGCTGATGCAGTTCGCCCTGGCCGGCGAGCAGCGCGTGACCGCCGGCAGCGTCAATGGCAAGCCGTCCGACTACGTGCTCGCGCCGGAGTGGCTCGATTTCACAAAATCGCCGACGGTTCTGCCTGAGTTGCAGCAGCGTGTCCAGACCAGTCACGGGGCCACGCTTGGCGTACTGCCGCTCGAGTTCCACATGAACCATACGCCGTCCAAGCGCTTGCGCATGTATCAGTTCGACCCGCTGCACCACGATGTGGCCGTATGGTCGATTCACTAGGTCGAAAGTCGAGAAACGATCGCAATCTGCCGCCGGGCCCTGCGCCCGGCGGCACTTTCCGTTTCTTGATTCAGCCCGCTGCAGGTTGTCCGGCGCCGCTCTCTCGGCGCTGCCGGCGCCATTTGTTGCGTCAGGTCAGGCATTACTCATGCATGTCTTAGTAACCTGCAAAATATGATTGGTGACAGGAGATGTATTCGATGAAGTCCAGGTGGATTCTTTCAACAATGTTCGGCGCGATTCCTGTTCTCATGGTTTCGTTGTTTCTCGGCGCGGCGTCGTCGGCGATCGCCGATCCCGGCGAGCGCAATTTTCTGGTCACCGAAGAGGTCTATGTGCTTCCCGATGTCACTCTGGTCGACAGCGCGGGCGATCCGGTGAGGTTTTCCGATATCACCGACGAGACCGAGCGTACCGTCATAAGCTTCATATTCACGAGCTGTGCCGGCATCTGCCCGATGATCACGGCCAACATGGCGCGCGCCGTGCCGGCGCTGGACCAGATCGGCAACGACTACCAGATTCTGCTGATCTCGGTCGATCCCGAGTACGATACGCCGGCACGCCTGGCCGAATACGCCGACCGTTTCGGCACCGGTCCGCGTATCCGGTTGTTGACCGGAGACCGGGGCGACGTATTTAAGGTACTGCGGAGTCTCGAGGCCCTTTACGAAGGCTCCAACAAGATGAACCATCAGCCGGTCACGCTGATTTCCAGCCACGAACCCGGCGGCTGGACCCGTATAGATGGTTTGATCGGCAGCGAAGTGCTGATAGAGCAATACCGGAGGGTGGTTTCCGGCTCGCCCGGCTGATGCGCCTCACCGCTTCGTTCGTGCTTGGCGTCGAAAGCCGCAAGCGCAGGCCCGGCGGGTACCGGAATGCCCGATGGTTGAAGGACTCTCATGAATGCAATAGTCAAAGGCGGGCTGGAATGAAGGTATCGATCTGTTTGGGATGGATGATGCTTCTTGCCGGAACCGGCCTTGCGACCGGCCAGACGATCTCGGCTGAGCTCGAGGCTGATGTGGAGGCCGGGAAGCGACTTTACCGGGAAGGGATAATCGCCTCCGGCGAAGCGCTGGTCGGAAATGGCTTTGGCGATGTCGAGATCAGCGGAGAGTATGCGGCATGCGTTCGCTGCCATCGCCCCAGCGGATTCGGTTCCTACGAAGGGGGCTACTACATTCCCCCGATAACCGCGCCGTACATGTTCGGTGGCCGTCAGATTTCGCGCGACGATCGCTTTCGCGCGCTGTTCATGCAGGCCCAGACCGCAGAATTCAGGCACCAGGTCAGGCGCGTGCGTGATCGCCCCGCCTACGACAGGCATTCGCTGGGCAAGGTGCTGCGCGAAGGTGTGGACACGAACGGGAGAAACCTGGAGAGCCTGATGCCGCGCTATGCGCTGTCGGACCAGGATGTGGTCAATCTCGAGGCCTATCTCAGGGCGCTTTCAAGCGAGGTCTCTCCGGGTGTCGACGAGGAATTCGTCGAGCTCGCAACCGTGATTCACGTCGACGTGCCGGCGGATCGGCGCGATGCGATGCTGGGCACGATGCAGAGTTTCGTCGACTGGTACAACAAGCGGACGCTGGGCGACATGCAACTTGCCGGACACTCGGTCTACGGCTCCAGTCTGTACACGCGCTATTCGCGTCTTTATCGGCTGAACGTGTGGGAGATCGAAGGGCCCCCGGATACGTGGCGCGAGCAGCTCGAGACGCACTATGCGCGCAAGCCGGTCTTCGCGCTTGTCAGTGGCCAGGTCGATGGATCCTGGAGCGAAGTTGGCGCGTTCGTTGATTCGCTTGGTCTGCCGGCCGTTTTTCCGATAACCGACATGCCGCATGAAATCGGGCTATTGGGCGGATATTCGGTATATTTCAACGCCGGGTTGCAGCTGGAAGCCGACCTGATCCGGGATTGGCTGCTGCGCAAAGGGAGCCGGAACGTCCTCCAGGTCTTCGATCCGGCCAGCCCCCGCAGCACATTTCCGGCAAGCCGCATGCTCGAGTCGGCAAGCGGAGACGATGGACCGGAGGTGATCTCGATCGAGATCGACGAGTGGCGCAGACAGGTTGCATCGGGCATTGCCGGCGGCGATCATGATGCCCTGATTGTGTGGCAGGAAGATCCTGACGCCGAAGAACTCGTGGCATGGGAAAAGCATGCCGGCGCAGACGCGCTACTCCTGCCGTCGGGCGCTCTGAGTTCAATCGGTATCGATGACGCAGGCAGATTGCAGGGCAGTCTGCTTTTCAGTTATCCGAGGGCGCTGGAGCAGGAGCAGTACCCGGAGCGGTTCAGGGCACGCGCCTGGATGAACACACGAGGGCTCGACTACAGCGCCCAGGCGGTTCAATACCGGACCTACTATGCCATGCTGATGTTCCGCGACTCTTTCGTGCACCTGCTTGATCACTACTATCGCGACTATCTGCTGGAGGTGCTGGAGCACCAGATTCAGGGCAGCCCGAACCCCGGCCTTTATCCCGACATGGAGTTGGCTCCCGGCCAGCGATTTGCTTCCAAGAGCGGTTACATCGTCACGCTCGAAGACGGTGGGCCGGGACGGCTCAGGCAGGTGGGCGGCCGGGTCGTGCCCTGACGGTCAGACGGGCAGGTCCGGAAGCTGCGAACGGGGGTGCGGTCTTGCACCCCGCATACTATCGGCCCTGAAATTCGGGCTTTCTCTTCTCCAGGAACGCGGCCGTGCCTTCGCGCATGTCTTCGGTGGCACAGCACAACGCGAAGCGCGCGGTTTCGAACCCCAGGCCCTCGTCAAGCGGCATGTCCAGACCGCGGTCTATCGTCTCGAGAATTGCGCCGACGGCGTGCGGCGCGGCCTTGGCCAGGCGTTCGGCAATGGCCAATGCGTGTTCGGCAACCTCTCCGGCGCCGACCACGCCCTGCACGATGCCGTAGCGCTCGGCGAGGCGGGCATCCACCGGTTCGCCGGTCAGGATCATTTCAAGGGCGCGGCTGCGCCCGACCAGTCTCGAGAGCCGCTGCGTGCCGCCGAAGCCGGGCATGATCCCCAGCTTGATCTCCGGCAGGCCGAGACGCGCGTTCTCCGAGGCAAACCGAAAGTGGCACGCCAGCGCCAGCTCAAGGCCGCCGCCCAGGCAGTAGCCGTTGATGGCGGCGATAACCGGCTTGGTCATGGTCTCGATTCGGCGCATCAGCCGCTGGCCGCGCGCGGAAAAGTGGTGGGCATCCAGCGGTGTCTGATCGCGTATCTCCGAGATGTCGGCGCCGGCGACGAAGGCTTTTTCGCCTGCACCGGTCACGACAACGGCGCGTACGTCAGCGTCTCTGGCGAATGCCTGGAAGGCCTGGTCCAGCTCTTCTATCGTCCGGTTGTCGAGCGCGTTGAGCTTTTCGGGTCG
>Ga0102938_10004375_pt1 | contig 10408 bp, 11 predicted proteins | sample SalPonR2_B_D2_MG_FD_84516 | JGI IMG/M metagenome (GOLD analysis project Ga0102938, IMG submission 84516) | Salt pond soil microbial communities from South San Francisco under conditions of wetland restoration - Salt Pond MetaG R2_B_D2_MG | ecosystem: Environmental > Aquatic > Marine >...
CTCTTGGCTCGTATCGAACGATAACGGCTGTTCCGCAGGCCACAAAGGGAAAACTTGACCGGCACTCCCCATAGACTGGCCAGCCAAGAAAAAACCGCCCGGAGAGCCTCCGGGCGGTTCAGAACTACGACAAAGCCACGATCAGTAGCGATAGTGCTCGGGTTTGAACGGTCCCTCGGGGCTTACCCCGATGTACTCGGCCTGATCCGGTTTCAGTTCGGTCAGCTTCACGCCGATCCGACCCAGATGCAGGCGTGCGACCTTTTCATCCAGATGCTTGGGCAGGATGTAGACCTGATTGTCGTACTGATCGCCCTTGGTCCACAACTCGATCTGCGCCAGAACCTGGTTGGTGAAGCTGGCCGACATCACGAAGGACGGGTGGCCCGTCGCGTTGCCGAGGTTGAGCAGGCGACCTTCGGACAGCAGTATGATGCGGTTGCCCGAGGGCATCTCGATCATGTCCACCTGCTCCTTGATGTTCGTCCATTTGTGGTTCTTGAGGTTGGCAACCTGAATTTCGTTGTCGAAGTGGCCGATGTTGCCGACAATCGCCATATCCTTCATCTCGCGCATATGCTCGATGCGGATGACGTCCTTATTGCCAGTGGTGGTGATGAAGATATCCGCGCTGTCGATCACGTCCTCCAGCAGCACAACCTCAAACCCGTCCATGGCGGCCTGGAGCGCACAGATCGGATCGACCTCGGTCACCTTCACACGGGCACCGGCGCCACTCAGAGAGGCAGCACTGCCCTTGCCCACGTCACCATAGCCAAGAACCACGGCGACCTTGCCAGCCATCATCGTATCGGTTGCGCGGCGGATCCCGTCGACAAGGCTTTCCTTGCAGCCGTACTTGTTGTCGAATTTCGACTTGGTCACGCTGTCATTGACGTTGATCGCTGGGAATGGCAGGTGACCCTTTTCCATCATCTTGTAGAGACGATGCACGCCGGTGGTGGTTTCCTCGCTGACGCCCTTGATCATGTGGCGCTGCTTGACGAACCAACCGGGGCTTTCCGCCAGACGCTTCTTGATCTGGGCGAACAGGGCCTCTTCCTCTTCGGATTGGGGCATTTCGATCAGATCGGTTTCCCCCTCTTCGACACGCGCGCCGATCAGGATGTAAAGCGTGGCATCACCGCCATCGTCCAGGATCATGTTGGCGCCGCCCTCGGGGAACTGGAAAATCCGGTCGGCATAATCCCAGTATTCTTCAAGCGTTTCGCCCTTGACCGCAAAAACCGGCGTGCCGGTTTCGGCGATGGCCGCCGCGGCGTGATCCTGCGTCGAGAAAATGTTGCAGCTGGCCCAGCGCACGCTTGCACCCAGTGCAACAAGGGTCTCGATCAGAACAGCCGTCTGGATCGTCATGTGCAGGCTGCCGGCGATCCGGGCGCCCTTGAGTGGCTGGCTGTCACCATATTCTTCGCGCAGGGCCATAAGACCCGGCATTTCCGTCTCTGCGATATCCAGCTCCTTGCGCCCGAAAGCGGCCAGAGAGATATCCTTGACCAGATAGTCCATTGCCATTTGATGGCTCCTTGCAAACTAGATTTGCAAGGCAGATAGCACTCGATACCGTGAAGGGCAACGTGCGAGTCTGTTCAGATCAACCGGCCGTATCGGCACGCCTGTCAGAGGGCGCAACCAGATGCCAATCCGTGCCAGTCGCCAGAACGCAGGTCTGACCGTCCGGCGTTGTCAGCATGACCGTGAACGTGCCCGTATCCTCTGAGGCCCAGACCTCGACCAGCGTCTGGTCCTCCTGCACCTTTTGCAGGCCACCACCTGCGTAGCTTTCGTCGTAGTAGGCCTTCAGCCTTTCCACCACCCTATCACGGTCCGCGCAGTTGGACGCCTGTGCCGGGGTCACCAGACCCAGAACACCTATCGCTGCCCCTGCCACAAAAAGTTGCCTGATCATTCCAAGCTCCCTTTACAGGTTGTATCAGGAACGCACAGTCGAGGTCGGATGTGCGCGCCACATTGGATCGCCTGTTCGGTTACCGGGCTATTGCTCTTGTCATTTGCCTCATTCGCCCGATCCCGCTGGCAGCAGACACGCGACGACAGGATTTTGCGTCGAAAATGTGGCGACATTGTGGCCGGGCGTGGCGGGCTTGCTGCGCACGGACCCAAAGTCTAGGAGTGACCCACCTGGATTTAACAGGGCCTTGATGGGGGCACGTCCGGACATGTCATTCTCCAGCCGCGCGGCGCGCGCGCAGTATCATCTTCTCATGATCCTGTTCCGGTTTGCGGTGAACCGCTGGTTTTATGGCTGGTTCACGCGAGGTCTTGCGCGTTTTTTTGATCCGTCGAACGCGGTGATCGTTACGCTGCCCACAGGCGGCCGGTTTCGCATCGCGCTCAACGACGGGTACTGGACCCGTTTCGCGCTGTTCAACCGCGAGTATGAACCAGAGGTCGGCGCGATCCTGCGGGTGGCGGCGGCGCATACCGGGTTTTTCTGCGACGCCGGGGCAAACAAGGGCTACTGGACATCGTGGGGATCGACCCTGTTCCAGCGGATTACCGCTGTAGAGGCCGCATCCAAGACCTTTGGCGCCTTGATGCAGAATGTCGACGGGATGCCGAATGTCACCTGTCGGCGGGCTGCGATCTATTCCGTCAGCGGGCGTCAGATGTCCTTTGTCAACGTGGAGAATTCCCATGCTTCCGCTCATCTCGGGGATCAGCCGGAAGGCGGACACCTCGAGATGGTCGAAACGATCTCGCTTGACGACCTGGTCCCGCCGGGCACCCGGGCAATCATCAAGCTGGATGTGGAAGGCGCAGAGATCGAGGCCATGCGCGGGGCCACGCGCTGTCTGGCAGAGGGCTCTGTCCTGATTTACGAGGATCACGGTGCGGATCTTGAATCCGAAACAAGCCGCTATCTGTTCGAATTGGGCGATATGTGGCTCTGTTTCGCCGAAAATCCCACAGAACGACTGACCGGCCTCAAGGACGTGCAGGTGCTCAAGTCCGATCGCTTCAAAGGTTACAATTTCTTGGCGGCACGCGCCGATTCACCGCTGCTTGCCAGTTTGCTCAACAGTTTTGCAAAAGACTGACCCGGGATGTATCACCGAAGTGTCAGTTGTTCAGCCAATCGGAGGATCCATGCCCAAGACCCGCGCCTGGCAAAAGATGCTGTCTGGCCGGCGGCTTGACCTTCTGGATCCGACGCCCGTCGATATCGAGATCGAGGACATCGCCCACGGTCTGAGTTTCGTGGCACGCTGGAACGGGCAGACCAAGGGTGATTTCGCTTATTCGGTGGCCGAACACTCCTTGTTGGTGGAACGGCTCTATTCACGCCTGAGCCAGCAATTGGACCCCAAATGGCAGTTGGCCGCTTTGCTGCATGACGCGCCGGAATACGTCATCGGCGATATGATTTCACCGGCCAAGGCGGCCATCGGCCCGGGATATGACGATCTGGATAAACGCCTGGCCGCTGCCGTTCACATCCGTTTTGGCCTGCCGGCGACACTGCCCGTGGCCGTCAAGAAGCAGATCAAGAAGGCCGACAAGATCAGCGCCTGGATGGAGGCAACACAGATTGCCGGTTTTACAGTGGAGGAGGCCAATCGTTTCTTTGGCAGGCCCGATGCCGACATGATCACCGATCTGGAAATTTGCCTGCGCCCGCCTCTGGAAACGCGCCACGACTATATCGCACGTCACAACCAGTTGCTGGAAAGCATCGGATGATCCATGTCCGCCAAGCCGGTCTGCTGGATGCCCGTCACGCGGCCGATTTGCTGAACGAGATCATCGCGCGCGGCAGCACGACGGCGCATACAGGTGTGGTGACACGCACCGACATTGTCGAATGGATGACGCGATACAAGGGCCAGAGCGCGTGGTATGTCGCCGAAAACGGCAGCGGGGATCTGCTCGGCTTCCAGTTCATCGAACCACATTCCGATCTGCCCCCGGATGCCTGCGACATTGCCAGTTTTGTCCGGATTGGCCGAACCGGTTTGGGGATCGGCTCAAAACTCTTTGATGCCACACGCAAGGCGGCCCGTGATCTTGGTTACAATTGGATAAATGCCACGATCCGCGCCGACAATGAAAGCGGGCTGACCTATTATCAAAGCCGTGGCTTCGAGGATTACAAACGCATTCCCGACACACGTCTCGCCAACGGCCTCATCGTGGACCGCATCTGCAAACGTTATGATTTAACGCGGTGAGCGTTTTGCCAAAATGCGCTGCAGGGTGCGTCTGTGCATGTTCAGGCGACGAGCGGTTTCGCTCACATTCCGGTCGCAGAGCTCATAAACCCGCTGAATATGTTCCCAGCGCACGCGATCCGCGCTCATCGGGTTTTCCGGCGGTGGTGGCATCTCATCGTTGCCAGCCAAAAGCGCATTTGTGATGTCCGTCGCATCAGCGGGCTTGGACAGGTAATCCGTCGCGCCGATCTTGACCGCCGCTACAGCGGTGGCGATCGCACCATAGCCGGTCAGGACAACAACGCGGCTGTCGGGCCGCTTTTCCCGGATGGTTTCAACCACATCAAGGCCGTTGCCATCGCCAAGTCTCAGGTCACAGACGGCATAGGCCGGAGGTCGGGCAGTGGCGATGGCCTGACCGGCCGCGACAGACCCGGCCGTCTCGACTTCGAACCCGCGCTTTTCCATGGCCTTGGCCAACCGACGCAGGAACGGCTCATCGTCATCAACGAGCAACAGGGACTTGTCTTCGCCTATCTCCCGAAAGTCTTCGGCCATCCCGCTCTCCTCCTGCGCATGTCCCGTTTCATTGTCTTTAGCCTGCGCTGTATGATGCGTCAAACCATCGCAGGTTTCTACATCGCGTCCACAAAACATTCGACGCGATCGGCCATGGCCTCGGGACTGGTTTCGCGGCGAAAGAATTCGACAAAACCGTATTCGGGCAGGGTGAGATAGGTAAACGTCGAGTGGTCGACGAGATAGTATTCCTCGTCGCCCTCCTGCTTTTGATAAAAGGTGCGATATGCCTTGCTGGCGGCCTTGACCTGTTCGGCGGTGCCAGTCAGGCCGACCATGCGGGGATGGATGTTGGCCGCGAAGTCACCCACGACCTGGGGTGTATCCCGATCCGGATCGACCGAAATGAAAACAGGCTTGGCCATAACGCCACGCTCTTCGAGTGTATCGACCGCAGCCGCATTTCGCACCGCATCGAGCGGACAGACATCAGGACAGAACGTATAGCCAAAGTAAATCAGCGCTGGCTGGTCGATGACGTCAACGTCGGTAACCGTTTCACCTGACCCATTGACCAGGGTGAACGGCCCCCCAATCTGTGAGGCCCCACCGGCAACCTGCCCGGCGCGACACTGGGCAAATCGATCATCGCTGCGACCCATGGTCAGAAACCATGTTGCGGCCCCCCCGGCCACGATAATCAGGGCTGCCAGAATAACGTAAAGGCGCATCATCGATCTGTCTCACTTTTCTGGGCATCTTTCATGTCCTGTGGCACATCTAATGGGACGAGCAACGCTTGCAAAGAGAGGGCGGCCCCAAATGGCAGACTCCACGATCAATTTTCCGGCAAGCAGCCGAACCCGAAACTGGATCAGGCTGCGTACGCTGGTGTTTCTGCGGTGGTGGGCCATAGCCGGGCAAATCGCCGCATTGGTGATAGCGGAACTGCTTTACGGCCTCTCTCTGGAAATCGGGTATTGTTACCTTGTTGTGGGTGTCTCGGTCGTCTCGAACATCGTCGCGACGTTCATCTTTCCCGAGAACAAGCGTCTGTCCGAGCGCGAGACGCTGATTATCACCTTGTTCGATCTGGTGCAGCTTGGCGTGCTTTTGTATCTGACGGGTGGTCTCAACAATCCCTTTTCCATTCTGATCGTTGGCCCGGTCACGGTGTCCGCTGCGGCGTTGACGGCGCGATCGACCATCTTTCTGGCGCTGACTGCCATCGTCATTGCCTCGGTACTGATCGAGTTCCACCTGCCGTTGCGCACGGAACAGGGTTTCATACTTCGGGTTCCTGATATCTTTCTGTTCGGGATCTGGGTTGCGATCGTGATCGCCGTGATTTTTCTGGGCGCTTACGCGCGCAGAATCACATCCGAAATGCACGCCATGTCCGAGGCGTTGCAGGCAACCCAGATGGCGCTTGCGAGAGAGCAGAAACTGACCGACCTCGGTGGTGTTGTCGCCGCAGCCGCACATGAGCTTGGAACGCCGCTGGCCACGATCAAGCTGACCAGTTCCGAACTTGCCCAGGAACTCGAAGGGCACGACGACCTGCGAGAGGATGCCTTGCTGATCAAAGAGCAGGCGGACCGGTGCCGTGATATCCTGCGATCGATGGGGCGGGCAGGAAAGGATGACCTTCACCTGCGGCATGCTCCGCTTGTCGCCGTTCTGGAAGAGGCCGCGGAGCCGCATGCTGAGCGCGGTAAAACCATTCTCTTCGAAGAAAGGCCACATGGAGACCCATCCGAACATCAGCCCACAATCCTGCGCCGCCCTGAGATAATTCACGGTCTGCGCAACCTGATCCAGAATGCCGTCGACTTTTCACGCGCGACTGTCTGGATCGAAACCGAATGGACCGACCAGAGCATCACCATCAGGATCATGGATGATGGTCTGGGCTATCCTCCGACTTTGCTTGGCCGGATCGGGGAACCTTTCATGCGACGGCGCAACCAACCTGCCGATTCCCGCAGGCCTGAATATGAAGGCATGGGTCTGGGACTGTTCATCGCCAAGACTTTGCTGGAACGCTCAGGCGCCGACCTGAATTTTGCAAATGGCTCTGACTCGTTTCGGACGCGAAAGGACTATTCGGACCGGACAGGGGCCTTTGTCGAAGTGACATGGCCTCGCGACAGGCTGGAAAGCGACCCGCGCGCCGCACGCAAGACCCTGGGTCAGAACCAACCGATTTCAGGGTAGACGCAGCATCTCGCGGTCAACGATCTGCAGGCATTTTAACCTGTCATTAACCCTGTTTGCGCCATTTTGGGCAGATCAGTCCCAATCCGGTAGGCAGCATGCCCGGTCTTTCCATCTTCGAGCTTTCTGGTCTCGTCGTGATTTCAATGGTCATCTCGCTGACCTTTCTGTGGCTGGTCGGGCATTCAAGACGGGGTGCGGTGCGCTCGCCTGTCGATCCGAAGGTTTCGGAGCCGTCGTCCATACATTTCCTGTTCGAGGGTGACACCCTCGCAGACAATGATTTGCCCATCCAGCATATCGCCACCAAGGGCGAGACCGATATTCAGACCTGGAGCGATTTGCGCAGTTGGTTGGGCGGTCGGTTCGGAGCGCTACCGAACAGCCTGTCTGACATCGAACCTGACGACGTCGTGCATCGCGCATCCACTAAATCCGGTGACCGCGCAACATTGACCATTTCCAGAAGCGGTGAGGCCCGGCGCGTGACACTCACGGATTCAAACCTGCCGGACGCGCAGGCACGCCACCGCGCCCATCTCATGGAAAACGCGCTTGGCCAACACATGGCCGCATTGAACGAAGCGCCATGCGCGATCTGTCTGCTCGACAAGGACAAGCAGCCCGCCTGGCAAAATGAATTGTTCGCTGAGTTTTCCGAAATGGAGGCAACCCACCTCAGAGAGGCCGCGACCAAGACACTCGTGTCCGACCGGGTCCGCCTGAAATCGGGAAACCGTGAAGAGGACAGGCATTTCGAACTGCGCAAATCCGTGCAATCGGATTACGAGGTTCTTTATGCGATTGATGTCACGAAGGTCGTTCAGGCAGAACGCGTGCGCCGCGAATTCGTACAGACCCTGACAAAGACATTCGCCAACCTGACGACCGGCCTGGCGGTGTTCGATCGTCACCGGCAACTGGCCCTGTTCAACCCCGCCCTGGTGGACCTGACCCATCTGCCCGCCGTTTTCCTGAGTGGCCGCCCGTCACTGCACCAGTTTTTCGACAGGCTGCGCGATCACAAGGTTCTGCCGGAGCCCAAGAATTACAGCGATTGGCGCACGCAGATAGACGCGATGATCGCGTCTGCCTCCGATGGGCTTTATCTTGAGGATTGGTGCCTGCCGGCAGGATTGACGTACCGTGTCACGGGACGACCGCATCCCGATGGCGCTATCGCCTTCCTGTTCGAAGATATTTCAGACGAAATATCTCTTACCCGCCGGTTCCGGAGCCAGCTGGATCTGCATATGTCCGTATTGCACCTGCTGGATGAGGCCGTTGCCGTGATCGGCCCCGGCAATATGCTGGTCATGTGCAACGCGGCGTGTTCAAGGTTGCTTTCCATCGAACCGGACAAGAGTTTTGCCGATTTCTCGGCGAATGACTTTTTCTCCGCCTGCCACCGAATACTGCCGGATGAAAAAACCTGGGCCGATGTTGGTCAGGCCGTAAAGGAGCGGCGATCGGGACAGTATGACATTGCGATGTCGTCAGGTGGGATCTGCCACTGTTTTGTCAAACAGCTGCCAGGACAGTCCGTGATGATCAAGCTGTCCACGCACCACACCGAAACCCAACCCGACCTGACGTCTGTGTCGGCCTGAACCACCTTGAAGGTACATGCGGCCGGTGTAGTGTCGGGCCATGGCGGATCAGACGCGGTCTTTATTCCTGAACAGCCCTCGGGCGACATGCGACCTGGCAAGAGCACTTGCCCGGACGCTTGGGCCCGGCGACGTCATTTTGCTGTCCGGGCCTGTGGGCGCGGGCAAAACGCATTTCGCACGCGCGCTGATCCTTTCGCTACTGGAAGAGCCGGAAGACGTGCCCTCCCCCACCTATACGCTTGTGCAAACCTACGAAACCGAAAGGCATGAAATCTGGCATGCGGATCTGTATCGGCTGACAGATCCCGCCGAGGTCATCGAACTTGGGCTTAACGATGCTTTCGAAACAGCGGTTTGCCTCGTTGAATGGCCCGACCGTCTGAATGATCTGGCACCGGGCAATGCGCTGTCTCTGGCCTTTTCCAACCCGGCAGGCGATGATACGCGGAACGTTACGATGGCTTGGTCGGACCCGTGCTGGACGGATAGAGTGAAGGACATCGCTGATGACTGAACGGGATGCGAAAATCGAAAGTTTTCTGTCCCGCTCCGGATGGTCTGACGCGTTGAGGGCTGTTCTTGCGGGGGATGCGTCCAACCGTCGATACCTGCGCCTCGTCCACCCCGAGACAGGGGATCGCGCGGTGCTGATGGACGCCCCACCGGACAAAGGCGAAGATGTTCGTCCCTTCATTCGTATCTGTGGCTTTCTGCGTGGCCTGAACCTGAGCGCACCAGACATCAAGGCGCGTGATGAGGACGCCGGCTTTCTTTTGCTGGAGGACCTTGGAGATGATCTTTTCGCTCGCGTCATTCCGCGTGAGCCACAGCTTGAAAACAGTCTCTATTCAGCTGCAATCGACGTGTTGATCCAGCTGCATGCCCATGCCCCACCACCGGGCCTCGAGGCATATGGGCCGGCCATGGCGGCACCTCTCTCGGCGCTGGCTTATGACTGGTATCTGCCAGCCGCGACAGATCAGGAGAACGCCAGTGCGAAATCAGAGTTCATGGTCGCCATGCAAGACGCGCTGGCCGCCCATGCGCCGGATTGTGACATTCTGATCCAACGCGATTATCACGCCGAAAACCTGCTTTGGCTGCCGGAACGTAATGGTGTTGGGCGGGTGGGTTTGCTCGATTTTCAAGACGCGGCACTTGGCCATCGCGCCTATGATCTGGTTTCGCTTCTTCAGGACGCACGCCGCGACGTGCCTACTGATATCGAGGTGGATATGATCGACCGCTATATCGATGCAACAGGTCAACCCTCCGCGGCATTCAAAGCCGCCTATGCCACGCTTGGCGTGCAACGGAACCTTCGCATCCTTGGCGTTTTTGCCCGGCTTTGTGTTCGGGACGGCAAGCCGGGTTACCTTGATTTCCTCCCACGGGTCTGGGGCCTTTTGCAGCGCGATCTGGCACGTCCGAACCTGTCCGCGCTGCAAGACATAATAGACAAGACGCTGCCTTCGCCCTCCCCCGAAATACTGGACAAGGTGAAAGCCAAATGTGCAACCGACCCGAGGCGGTAATGCTGTTCGCGGCCGGGTTCGGCACGCGGATGGCACCCCTGACCGATCATCGCCCAAAACCCATGATCCCGGTCGGCGGACGCCCCCTGATCGATCACGCGCTGGATCAGGTTGAGGCCTATGGGCCAAAACGCATCGTGATGAATCTGCACTATCTGGGCGAACAGATCGTCCAGTATCTGGAGAAACGTCCAGTCCGTTTTTCCCATGAAACCCCGGACATTCTGGAAACGGGCGGTGGCCTGCGCGCGGCGCTGCCGCTTTTGGGGGACGCGCCGGTATTTACCATGAACACCGATGCGGTGTGGCGCGGGCCGAACCCGCTGGC
>Ga0102938_10004377_pt1 | contig 10407 bp, 10 predicted proteins | sample SalPonR2_B_D2_MG_FD_84516 | JGI IMG/M metagenome (GOLD analysis project Ga0102938, IMG submission 84516) | Salt pond soil microbial communities from South San Francisco under conditions of wetland restoration - Salt Pond MetaG R2_B_D2_MG | ecosystem: Environmental > Aquatic > Marine >...
CGGCCCCAGATTGTGGAAATGCGGGTCCATCGATGACGGCTCCGAACTCAGACCGATCCGCAGATCGGCGGCTGTCGCGGGCGCCGCGGCCAACAGGGCCAACGGCAGGGCCAATCTTGCAATGCCGTGCTTCATGACGATTCTCCTCTGGATCAGGACGCTTCGGCGTCCCTATGATTTTTCGTGCGCCAAGCGATCAGTTTTTAGCATAGCGATATTGCGTCAGCGCAACAAATTGGTAATATCTAGATGGTGTATTGTCACCATTAAAAATGATCAGATTTTGTAATAGAGGTATGCCGAAAATGGAAAACGAAGACGATGGCGGGCGCTCCTCCCGTCCAAGCGTGCGCGAACTGGAAGTGCTGCATGCTGTGATCACCACGCGCAAGACGACGGCGGCAGCACAACGATTAGGTGTTTCGCAGCCGGCCGTGTCACGGGCGATCGGGGCGCTGGAGGCGCGTCTGGGGCGCGATCTGTTCGTCCGCGATGGCGGGCGCCTCGTCCCCACAGCCGACGCCTTCGCCCTCGACGCCGAAGCCGCGCCGATCTTCGCGGCTCTGGCGCGGCTGTCGAACTGGCCGAACACGCCCAGCGTCGGCACGCTGCTGCGCATCTTCAGCACGCCGACCATTGCCCATACCTTTCTCGCGCCGATGGTGACGCGCTTTCTCCAGGTCGAGCCTGATACGCGCATCCAGATGGAGATCGGACGCTCCGACGATGCCGTGGCTTCTGTCGCGGACGGCACCACGGATCTCGGTGTGCTCGACGTGAAGGCGGCGCATCTCGGTGTGCGGGCCGAGCCGTTCCGGCAATCCGTCGCGCATGTGCTGATGCCCGCCGACCATCCGCTCGCGGCAAAGGAGGCGATTCGGCCTACTGATATCGGTGATTCGCCGATGATCGCCGTCACGCGCCGCTTCTCGGCCCGTGCGCGGCTGGAGCGCGCCTTCGCAGATGAAGGCGTCGAGCCACGGACGGTTCTCGAATCGGGGACTGTACAATTCCTGCTGGAGATGGTGCGTTCAGGTGTCGGGATTGCCGTTATCAATCCGTTCCCGATCGCCTATGTTGCAGGTTCGGGGCTGGTCTTCCGACCGTTCGAGCCGTTGATCGAATACGAGACGTCCTTCGTGTTCCCGGCGGTCGGCGGAAACCTCCCGGTGGCACGGCGTTTCGTCGATTTCGTTCGCGCCGAGCAAATGAATCTGGTGCCGGCTGCGTAGCCGGCCATCGAAACATATAGGGAGCTGTTATATGTCCTATGACAGAATCGTATCGATTCTGTCGACGCTGGTGGCGTTCGACACGACGAGCCGCAATTCCAATCTCGCGATCATCGACTGGATCGAGCGCTTCCTCGCCCCGCACGGTTTCAGCTTCGAGCGGATCTATGATGAAACCGGGCTCAAAGCCAATCTGTGGGCCAGTATCGGTCCGCAGGACAAGCCCGGCTTCGTCCTCTCCGGCCATACTGATGTCGTTCCCGTCGATGGTCAGAACTGGTCGAGCGATCCGTTCACCGTGACCGAGCGGGAAGGGCGGCTCTACGGGCGCGGGACCTGCGACATGAAGGGTTTTCTCGCCGTTTGCCTGGCCAATGCCGAGGCCATGGCGCAGGCGCCGCTCGCCCGCCCGATGCATTTCGCCTTCAGCTATGACGAAGAAGTCGGCTGCGTCGGTGCGCGCGGCCTCGTCTCCTGGCTGCGTGAACAACCGGTCCGGCCACAGGCCTGTTTCGTGGGTGAGCCGTCCGGCATGCAGGTGGTGCTGGGGCACAAGGCCAAGCGCAGCCTGGTCGCCACGATACGTGGCCTCACGCGCCATTCCTCGCTTGCGCCGCAGGGTGTGAATGCGGTGGAGTTCGGTGCGCTGCTGGTGGCCGAGATCCGCCGGATCGCGGAGGAATTGCAGGAGGCGGGGGCGCGCGACGCGCTCTACGACGTCGCGCATACCACGGCGCATGTCGGTATCATGCAGGGCGGCACGGCGCTCAACATCGTGCCCGATCGCTGCGAAATCCGCTTCGAGTTCCGGGCCGTCGGCCAGGACGATCCCGACACGCTCGTGCAGCAGGTCAAGGATTATGCCAGCCAGGTGCTGGAGCCGCGCATGCAGGCGATCGATCCGGCGAGCGGCATCGATATAGACGTCTTCGCCGGTTTTCCCGGTCTCGATACCAAGCCAGAGGCCGATGTCGCGACGCTCGCCAAGCGCCTCGCCGGACGCAACGACCACGCCAAGGTCGCTTACGGCACCGAGGCCGGCCTGTTCCAGACCATCGCCGAGGTGCCCACGGTCATTGTCGGTCCCGGCGCCATCGCCCAGGCGCATCAGGCCGATGAATGGGTGGCGATCGACGATCTGATGAAATGCGATGCCTTCATCCAGGCGCTGGTCGAGCACGCCACACGCGCGTGAGCGGCCTCAGAACGCCTTGAAGGTGATGATGGTCTTGGTGTCGTCGATCTCGGGGATCGTCTGGACCTTCTCGGCGACGAAATGGCCGATATCGACATCGCGGTCGATGTGGAACTTGGCCAGGATGTCGTAATCACCGGCGGTGGAGTAGATTTCCGAGGCGATTTCACGATCGGCGAGTTCCATCGCCACGTCGTAGGTCTTGCCCAGCTTGCATTTGATCTCGACGAAGAAGGTCTGCACGGAATGCGCTCCTGTTGGTTGGGGGCGAGGGCGCCCGTTCATGATCGATGTGATCTAACCCGTCGCGACGCTGTGGCAAAGCCACTTGTGCGGGACAGCAATGATCATCAGCCGCCCGCCAGCGCGACCAGCCGGCGCGTCATCGCCGAATCGGGATCGGCCAGCCCGGCGATCACGTCGAAATGATGGCACGCGCCGATGCGTGCGTAGCGTGTCGTGACGCCGGCTTCGCCCCAGGCCGCGACGATGCGCTCGCTCTGGCGATGATATTCCGCACTCTCCGCACCGCCGACGACCGCGTCGAGAATGGCGCCGGGGTGCGGCGGCGGACCGTGCAACGGGCTCACCGCCCGCGCGGATTCGGTATCGAGGCCGAGCGCCTTGTTGATCGAGGTGGAGACCAGCGGCTCCAGATCGAACAGGCCTGATATCGCGTAAGCGGCGCGCACGCTGTCCTGCGCCAGATCCGGGCCCTGCGCGCGCCAATCCGTCGCGAGCATGCAGGCGGCGAGATGCCCCCCGGCGGAATGACCGGCAACGACGAGGGGGCGACCGAGCTTCAGGAGCACCCGGCAGGCCTCGCGCATCTGGTCAATGATCCCGGCAATGCTGTTGTCGGGGCACAGATCATAGCCGGGCACCGCCACAGAGATGCCATGTGCGTTCGCGCCTTTCGCCATATGGCTGAAATAGCTGCGTTCCATCGCCTGCCAGTAGCCGCCATGGATGAAGACCAGCGTCGCCCCACCGCGCGGATCGGCGGGTGTGAACAGGTCGAGCACCGTGCGCTCGCCGGGGCCGAAGGGGATCGGCGTCGGCGGCGTGTTCTCGCGGTAATCCGCCGCATCGGCGATCCAGCCGGCGATATGGGCGCGATGATCGGGAACACGGGCGCGGTTGTTGTATTCCGCTTCATAATCGATCACGCTCATGCTGCTTCCTCCCCGCCGGTTCGCCGACGATCCGATTGCGTAAAAGTGCATGAGACGGGCGGACGGCGCAACTTCGCGCGCATTGCACCAATCGGGAAAGCGCGCGTGGTCGCTTTGACAAGCACGTCCGGACCGGGCGCAAACTCGGCGCTCCGAGATGGTTGGCAGATGAATGGCGGCACGATGACGGATCCGGTTCTGATCGAAGTAACCCGCGGTGACGAGGTGGAGTCACGCCATTGCGGCATGGTGGCGATCAGCGATGCGAAGGGTGGCCTCGTGGCCGGTATCGGCGATACCGCGCGCCGGGTCTTCCCGCGCTCAGCCATCAAGGCGCTGCAGGTGTTGCCGCTGGTCGCCTCCGGTCTGGCGGAGAAGGTCGGCCTCGGCGCACCGGAAATCGCGCTCGCCTGTGCCTCGCATTCCGGCGAGCCGGCGCATGTGACGACGGCGCAGGGCATGCTCGCGGGGGTGGGCCGCGACGAGGGCTGCCTCGAATGCGGCACGCATTGGCCGATGAACCAGGAAGCCATGCGCGCGATGGCGCGGCGCGGTGAGACCCCGCATGCCGGTCATAACAACTGCTCGGGCAAGCATGCCGGCTTCGTCTGCCTCGCCTGTGCTGCAGGGCACGATCCCGCCGGCTATATCGGCCCCGATCATCCGGTTCAGCAGCAGGTGCGCGCCGCGCTCGTGCGCATGACCGACACGCCGCACGAGCCGGTCAATCGCGGTATCGACGGCTGCTCGATCCCGACTTACGCCATCCCGCTCGAATCTCTCGCACGCGCTTTCGCACGCTTCGGCAGCGGGGAGGGGATGCCTGCGGATTATGCACAGGCAGCGGACGTGATCCGCAATGCGGCGGCGCAGGCGCCGTTCATGGTGGCGGGGACAGGGCGCTTCGATACGCGCGTGATGGAACGGTTCGGTGACCGCGTCTTCATGAAGACCGGCGCCGAGGGGGTCTATTGCGCGACGGTCCCGGAGCGCGGCCTCGGTATCGCCGTCAAATGCGCCGATGGCACGACGCGCGCCTCGGAGGCGATCATGGCGCGCATCCTTTCGGCGCTGCTGGCTCGGGACGACGATGAGCGCGCTTTCCTTGATGATCTGGCGCATGCGCCCCTGATGAACTGGAACGCGATCACCGTCGGGGCGCTGCGCCCGACGGATGCGCTGAATGACGCGCTTGCCCCAATCCGGTAAGGCCGCCGGCGCGCGCCTCAGGAGATCTTGCTGCGTACCTTCAGGAAGCGCATGGCGCGCTCTGAAAGCTCGGCGGTCAACTCGTCATAGCTGGCCAGGTCCTTTTCGATCTGCTTTGACGGGAGGCCGAGCCGCGAGGCGCGCATGGCCAGAACGTCCGTGAAGCCGTCTTTACCGAGCCCCATTGCCTTGCAGGCGACGGCGATACCGCTTGCTTCCTTCTGAAGCAGCGCCCGCAACGCCTGGGTGTTTGGGATATCACTGAACGTGCTGATGACCTGGGCGAGGTCGAAGGCGCGATCATCCTTGCACAAAAGGGAGACCACATCGTCGATCTCACGCTTGCCTTCCTTGAGGTCGGCGATCAGAAGCCGCACTTCGAGGCGCCGTTCACGGGCCTTGCGAGCGAATTGCTTGTTCTTGCTTGCATCGATCACCTCGGTCTCGACTTCGGGGGTGTGCGTCAGGCTCATCTGGGCGGCGATCTGCAGAACGCGCCGCGCCTGTGTCGCGGGCAGATCATCAGAGCGCTCGGCGAGGTTGCGCGCGACCTGCGTGTCGCCGTCGCTGCGGCTGATCAGCGTATCGAGGCCGCGATCCGAGAATGTGGCGCCCTCATTGCCCGAGACGGTGCGCAGGACCTTGCGGTCGCCGCGCTCGACGAGGACATCGGTGACGGTTTCCGACAGGCTGGCGCGCTCGGCGATCGCGGCGAGATGGGCCTGTGAATGGCTCACCGCGATGGCGGCGAGATCGTCGTCGCTCAGGACGGGCGAGAGGCGCAGAACGAGCTGCGCCACCGATGCCTCGTCGTCGGTGGCCAGGCGTTTCGCGATCGGGTTGGGCAGTTGCGGCTCCGCCGCGACGCGCTCGGCATACGCGGCACGATCGTCGGAACCCATGGCGTCGAGGGAACGCCGGGCGATATCGCTGTAATGCTCGGTCGCCGCCGCGCTGGCGTCCTCGTCAACCAGGAAGAGATCCGTTACTGCGTTCAACAATGTTCGGCGGCCCTCGGAGGAGGTATCCACAGACATTTCCGACAAGCGTTCGAGCATGATGGCCTCAATTTCGTTTGCTCGAACACAACTGCCACAAATTGCTTCACACGGGGTTAATCTCTAAGCTCAAACCTGTTTGCAAGAGTAATTAGTAACTCATATCTTACGTGAATACGCGGTACGCATCAATAAATAAATACAATCATTTATTGCGTCTTCCAATTCCCGCTCTGAAGGGCGCCTCTTGCATCGTCTCGATTTGTCGCAGGTCCTGCGGCGCTGCGTGATGTCACGCGGAAAGGGAATATGGATGAACACGACATGCGCCGCAGATGCCGCGCCGCGGGCGCTCAGTGCCGTATAATAGGCGGCATTGCATAGATAGCGCCCGGCATCAGCCGAGATCGCGGCGCGCAGGCCGCGCCGGTGCATGGCGCGCACCATCGCCGCAATCGGTGCTTGTGTGCGACGGAGCAGACGGGGATCCTCCCGGTCGAGCCGCAGGCTCGCATCCCCCACACGCCCGCTCGCATCGGGGAACAGGCGCGACACCCGGTTTCGGGCCTGGCTCTCCGGTGTGATCGCGGCACGTTTCGGTGCGGCACCGAGGAGCAGCACCGCATCCGGATCGCTCTCGCGCAGTGCCGGTAGCAGTTGCGTCCCGAGGGCGTTGTAGCGGGTATCGAGAATGCGCAGATCGACCCGCCAGCCAAGGCGGCGCCAGCGTGGATTCGCGGCGGCTGCGCGCGCCACGCGCTCGGATGGATTGCGCGGAACCCGGGGAAACGGGCCGAAACCGGTGATCAGCAGGCGGGGCATGAGGGCGCTCACAAACCGAGAATTCCAGCGATCTCGTCGGCGGCGCTGGTAGCTGGGAGCGCGCCGCGACGCACCTCGTCTTCCAGCGCACGAATGCGCGCACGCAGATCGGCATCACCGTGCAGCCGGCGATGAATGCGTTCCTCGATCATGGCCCACATCCATTTGATGTCCTGTCCGCGCCGGCGCGCGCTGATCTCGCCTTTGGCTTCGAGCCGCGCATGGTGATCGCAGACATGCGCCCAGAGCGTGTCGAGCCCCTCGCCCGTCAACCCCGATACGGTGATCACCGGCGGGCTCCACAGCGGCGAGGCCGGGGCGAGAATATGCAAGGCCGCGCGGTAATCCACCGCTGCCGCACGGGCGCGCATCGCGCCCTCGCCATCAGCCTTGTTGACGGCGATCATGTCGGCCAGCTCAATGATGCCCTTCTTGATGCCCTGCAATTCGTCCCCGGCGCCGGGCAGCATCAGCACGAGGAAGAAATCGGTGAGATCGGCGACCGCCGTCTCGGACTGGCCGACGCCTACGGTCTCGACGAGAATCACGTCGAACCCGGCTGCCTCGCAGAGCAGCATTGTCTCGCGCGTCCTGGCCGCCACGCCGCCCAGAGTGCCGGAGGCGGGGGAGGGGCGGATATAGGCGTTCTCGTCAACGGCGAGCCGCGCCATGCGGGTCTTGTCACCTAGGATCGAGCCGCCGGTACGTGTCGAACTCGGATCGACCGCGAGCACGGCCACGCGCTTGCCCTGCGCCGTGAGCATGGAGCCGAGCGTGTCGATCGTCGTGGATTTGCCCACGCCCGGAACGCCGGTAATGCCGACCCGCAGGGTGTTTCCCGTCTCGGGCAGAACCTTCTCCAGAAGCTGACGCGCTGCGTCACGCCGGTCCTGCCGGCGTGATTCCACCAGCGTGATGGCGCGCGCCAGCGCGGCGCGCTCGCCGGCGATCAGGCGCGCGCGCAGATCGGCGATGTCGATGTCGGGGGGGCTGTTGCGACCGGGGGATGGGTGAGGAGAGGGCATGAAACCGGTATTGACTCCTGATCTGGTCGATCCGCATCAGCGGCAAGGCTGCGCGCGCTGCAACGACCGCGAATCCATCGCGCGAGAGTAACGCCGGGGTCAGGCCAGGGCCAGCGTGAATTGCCTTTGCAGGAGCCGGATCGCGGAATACGGCGCAGCCGAAACGCTCCAGCTTGCTTACATTTATCAACCATTCCTTCACCACGATTTGGGTAAACCGGGTGCATAAAAGGGAGAAAACGCCGCATGTTCGCCAGAAAAGTCGTGTCGAAGGCTTCTGTTTCCGGTCAGGAAGCGGAGGGCAATTTCGAATCCGCCATCTGTGAAGCCCTGCAGGCGCTTGCGCGCGGCGAGGCGCCCGATACGTCCGCGATGCCGGCGCAGGTCGTCACGCATCTGCATGTGCTGATGGGGCAGATCCGCTTGCACGACGCGCGTGAGCTCGAAAACACCGTCGCGTTTTCCATGCAGGCAAGCGAATCCATGACTGCGATCGCCCGTGCCACAGGCGAGGTGCGCGCGGTGGATCGCGATGCGCAGGCCATGTCCGCCGCCGTCGAGCAGCTGGATGCCTCGATCCGCGAGATCAACGGCTTCGCCGCCCGCTCCATTGAGGCCCTCGACAATTGCGTGAGTGAGGCGTCGGGCGGCCTCGAGGCGGTGCGCACGGCGCGGCGCGAGACCCGCAGCATCGGCGCGGCCTTCGCCACCATCGACGAACGCGTGCGCGCACTGGAGAGCGCCGCGCAGCAGATCACGCAGATCGTCGATACCATCGCAGCCATTGCCGGGCAGACCAATCTGCTCGCCCTCAATGCCACGATCGAGGCGGCGCGCGCGGGTGAAGCGGGGCGCGGTTTCGCCGTCGTCGCGGGCGAGGTCAAGAATCTCTCCGGTCAGACGGCGCGGGCCACGGAGGATATCCGGGCGCGGATCGACAATCTGCAAAGCGAGGTCACCGCCATACGCGGCGCGGTGGAGCACGCCACCGAATCCGTCTCCGCCGGCGTCAGCGCCGCTGATCAGGCAGAGCATTCCGTGGAGGCGACGGCTGGCGAGGTGTCGCAGAGCCACGGGCTGGTCGGCGAAATCGCCCGTGCCATCGCCGAGCAGTCATCGGCCACGGCGGAACTCGCACAGGGCGTGATGCGCATCGCCTCCGACGCCCGCCAGGCACGCGAGCGGACGGAGGCGGTGGTGTCGGCTGCGGCAGGTTCGGAAGTGGTGATCGGGCGCAGCCTGCAGGAACTCGGCAAGCGGGCGATCCCCGATTATGTGCTCCATTGCGCCAAATCGGACCACCTGATCTGGAAGAAGCGTCTCGCCGGCATGCTGGTGGGGGTCGCGCAGCTGAAGGAATCGGAATTGTCCGATCACAAGGCCTGCCGGCTCGGCAAATGGTACGAGGCTGCGCGCGCCGATTACAGCCGTTATCCGGCCTTCGTCGCGCTCGAAGCACCGCATGCCCGCGTGCATGATGCGGGCAAAAACGTGGCGCGGGCCTTCAATGCTGGTGATCTCGCCGCCGCCGAGGCGGCATTCGCCGAGCTCGAGGAAGCCTCCGGCGCCGTCATCGCGGCTCTGGATGATCTCATCGCTCAGACAAGCGCGGCGGCGGGGCGCGGACATGCGGCGATGATTGCCTGACCGACCGATCTCTGGCGGGTATCAAGATCTCTTGCGGCTGCCATGAACCTGCGCGCGGCGTCATGTGGCGCGTGCTCACTGCGGCGTGCGCCCGGTGTGCCGGTGGCATCGCAGCGACATCATCGCAACCGAAAAAACCTCCTGCCCACCTTCGGGAGGAGGTCATCTTCGAAATAACGCAAGAGTCTTGCGCGCCACGTCGGACGAGTGGTTCCCCGAACATGCCAGACGCGCCCCTTCAAAGGCCGCGTCGACCGGTTTTCCCTGCGGCGACCGCCAGGGCCCCGCAGCATGCGCCGCGATGCCGGTTGAGTCGCCGATGCTCAGCGTGCCTTGCCCTTGCTCGGCAACAGGCCCTCGCGCTGCATGCGCTTGCGGATCAGCTTGCGGGCGCGGCGGACGGCTTCCGCCTTCTCGCGGGCGCGCTTCTCGGAGGGCTTTTCGTAATGACCGCGCAGCTTCATCTCGCGAAAGATGCCTTCGCGCTGCATCTTCTTCTTCAGAGCGCGGAGAGCCTGGTCGACATTGTTGTCACGAACGAGAACCTGCACGCGAAAACCTTCCTTGCTGTGATCGACTGCGCCTGTCAGCGCAGGATGGAATCGGAATACGGAAAGACAAGGCGTCCGATTACTCGGACACCTGTCGGTTGGCGATGCACATAGCAGACACGCCGATGCTTGTCCACACATCGAAACGTTTCCCTGACACGGATGGTCGCATCGGGTTCGCGCGCGAGGGAGCATAGCGCAGAACCCGCTGCAATGCCTGCTTTGCAATGCTTTTGCCCCGATGGCGAGCCGGCGTATGCGGCAGCTGACGGATTTCCGGATGCGTTGCATGCGCCTTCATCCTATACAGACCGGGCATTCCATTTCGCGAATCGGCGATTCGGGCCGACGGATGCCAAAGGGTGATAACGGGGCGAGGAGCAGCAGCGCGGTGACGACTTCGGAGGCGAGCAAGGGGATTCTGACGGGCGAGAGCCGCGAGGACGATATCGATGCCTCGCTGCGCCCCCTTGCCCTGTCCGATTTCACCGGCCAGAAGGCTGCGCGCGCCAATCTCCAGGTCTTCATCGGCGCGGCGAAGGCGCGGGGCGAG
>Ga0102938_10004380_pt1 | contig 10404 bp, 10 predicted proteins | sample SalPonR2_B_D2_MG_FD_84516 | JGI IMG/M metagenome (GOLD analysis project Ga0102938, IMG submission 84516) | Salt pond soil microbial communities from South San Francisco under conditions of wetland restoration - Salt Pond MetaG R2_B_D2_MG | ecosystem: Environmental > Aquatic > Marine >...
GTCCAGGAAATGACTCAGCTTCATAACGGTGCGCTTTCCAGCCTGAAAAGGCTTGCCTGGCAATTAGCGGGTTAGGTCAAGTCAGTAAGTCTGAAAATCCGCTTAATCAGCATAAAAACCGATATGATATAGGGGTACACGGCTAATTCGTTCCTTTTTTGATGGGTTTCCTATCCAGGCGAGATCTAAATAAAAGGCGATTCGCGTTCAGGAAACGCCTATAACAAATACCAAAAAACCGCCCGCAATCCAACAGGAATCCAACAAGCGCCCAAAATAACATAAAATATAAATGTCGTTCCTATTGCTTGATCACCTGCCAAAGCGAGTCCACAAAATAGTGCCGCGCATCCGAATAGTTTTCAATGATTTCAAAACCAATACGCCGGACCTTTTCCCGGATATCTGAAATGGTGAATTTATAAGAGGATTCCGTGTGAAAGGGCTCCCAGGCGTCAAAGGAAAAAGCGCGGCATAATGCGTCAATGTATACGGACTGAGATTTTTTGCTTAACAAACAGCTCTTCACCGCCCCGTCAAAAGCGTCCCACGCACTATAGTAGACAAACTGATCAGGATCAAAATTACCGCCAAGCTCCCGATTGATCCGGTTTAACAGATTCAGGTTAAAAGCCGCGGTCACGCCCTGGGCATCATTATACGCCTGGTTGATGATGGCGGCATCCTTTTTCAGATCCATGCCGATCAGCACATAGTCGCCGTGGTTTAAGGCGTTCCAGAGACCTGACAGAAATTGGATCTGATGGGCGGGTTCAAAGTTGCCGATGTTGGAGCCCAGAAACAGAATCAGGTTTCTGGCCGCATTCTGATGGGACAGCCAGTCCACGCCCACAAAATAATCAGATACCAGTCCATTGATGGCAATCTCCGGACACTCTTGGGAGAGATTCGAACAGAGACCGCTGACCGCACTCTCGGATATGTCAATCGGCACATACCGGAAATCGATTTTTTGACTGCGCAGCTCATTGATCAGGATGCGGGTTTTACTGCCGTCGCCCGCGCCCAGTTCAACCAGATTCAGCCGCGGGCTGGAAACCGCCTGGGCGATCGCCGGGCTGTAGCGCAGCAGGATTTCGGTTTCGCAGCGAGTTGGATAATATTCCGGCAGTTCCATAATCCGGCAGAACAGCCGGCTGCCGGTTTCATCATAGAGGTATTTGCTGGGGATTCTTTTAACCGGCTGGGACATCCCGTAAAGCAGATCAGATGCAAACTCGTCGTGTTCACTGCAGGAGCGGACATCGCCCGGTGAGAGGACCTGATAAGTAGCTTTCATAGCACAACTCCCTGTGAAATCTCATTCAATAAAAATGCCTTTTGGCATTCTGTTCCCCATGCCATTAAATTAAGCCATTTTTACCCTCATCCCGGCCTTCTCCCAGAGGGAGAAGGAGAGTGAAATGGAATCTTAAGTTAATGGCATTAATGCTATTTTTTCAATATGACCGCCCCACAAAAACGCTAATGCCCCGGAATGCCTTTTCCGCCCGGCTTGAATCGATAAATCTGAAAGGGCGATTCTTCTTTCCAGGATTTTCCGATTACCTGATGCAGCGCACTGCAGGTGACGTACAGGTATCCGTCCGGCCCGAATCCAAGGCCATCCGGCCATCTGAGCCTGCGGGTGTGAACCAGGGGGGTAAGCGATCCGTCAGGCGCCATACGGACGATCGCGGAATCCGCGAAAGCGGTGATGTAAATATTTCCTGAAAGATCCACGGTAAGGCCATCGCTCATGGGTTTTCGGGCAAAAGTGGTCACCCGGCCCCCAAGTTCCTTTGATGACAATTCCGGATTTTTCAAATGCCGGGTCCGGACCCGGTACATATATGGACTGGTGACAGCCGCATAATAAAGCCACTCGCCATCCGGGGAGAGCGCAATTGAGTCAACCCCCGGGCGGACGGCAAAAAGGCCGAATATATGCATTTTTCGGCCCTGCACCACCGGAATAAAGGGAGCCGGTATTACCGAGGGATGGCTTTCAAGCAGACGCCGGCAATTTCTGGTTTCCGTGTCATAAACCAGAATGGCCGGGGTTTTGGCGATAATTGAGGCATCCGCGATATAAATGGTCCGCCCGTCCGGCGAGACCTGAAAATCATTCAGATGGGAGCCGAATCCCGCGCATCGATCCGGAAACGCGAACTGATGGACCAGCTCATCCGTGGACAGGTCAAAGGCCAGGAGCCGTGGCTGGCCAATGCCGTGCCTGGCCAGATCCAGGGTCCACAGGCGGCCCCGGCGATCGATTCTTAGCGAAAGCACGGTGTCAAAATATACTGCCTGCCCCTTCTTCGGCCCCTGAAAACTCTCAGAGGGGTACGGCCCTGGCTCTCCGTTTTTGAGTTCCGCCACCCGGATGTTTGGACCGGCTTCCGGATGATAAGAAAAGAAGATGCGCCCGGAACCTGATACCGCTATATTGCCGGGCGGCACATCCAGATCGGCAACTGTTTGTAACGCGAACGCCGAATCGATCGGTGCCCCGGCACTTATGGGAAAGTCCGTGCTGCCGCCGCCGTAGCGAAGTCGGATCAGCCCGGCACATACGATGCCAATGATGGCCAGAATGGCCAGGCTGTAAAAACATATCCGGAGCAACCGATGTTTGGGCTTCACCTGCCTGCCTCAAAAATTTATCGTTTAGGTTTGCTTCTTACCCTGGCCGGCAACTGCGGCCTCAGCCCGGGCTACTGCCTCCGGATCGCCCAGGTAATAGTGGTTTCGGGCATTTAACGCCTCATCCAATTCATAGACTAGCGGGATGCCGGTGGGGATGTTTAGCTTGACGATTTCCGCATCCGAAATATTATCCAGGTGCTTCACCAACCCTCTCAGGCTGTTGCCGTGGGCCGCAATGACCACGCGCTTGCCCGCTTTTATGGCCGGGGCAATGGTATCGTGCCAATAGGGCAGAAACCGCTCGATCGTGTCCTTCAGACTTTCGGTGCGGGGGATCTGGCTGTCATCCAAATCCGCATACCTGGGGTCCAACGCTGGATCCCGGGGATCGCCCTTTTCCAGCGCTCCTGGGGCGACATCGTAGCTGCGGCGCCAGATCCGAACCTGCTCCTCCCCGTATTCTTTAGCCATATCCGCTTTGTTAAGGCCCTGAAGCGAACCGTACATCCGCTCATTGAGCCGCCAGGAGTTTTTGACCGGAATCCACATCTGATCCATTTCATCCAGCACAATCCACAGGGTTCGGATGGCCCGCTTTAAAACCGAGGTAAACGCGACATCAAATATAAATCCCTTTTCTCTTAAAATCCGGCCGGCCGCCCGTGCCTCTTCAATGCCGGCATCGGTTAGATCCACATCCGTCCACCCGGTAAACCGGTTTTCCTTATTCCAGACACTCTCTCCGTGTCGTAAAAGAACGAGTTGGTGCATAGTCACCTCCTTTTCAAAATATCAGGCATTTTCATCATCATTTGCACCCAAGCCATAATTATCTTCTGCTGTCGTCTCACTTGCTGCCAAAGGCAGAATTTTGACAGCAAACTGGATCATCTGGGTATGGGTAATCATTTTAAACTCTGGCCGGGTCCGCCCCCTTTCCGCACGAAGCGGCCGGCACATGATTTCCATGGCCTCCAAAGGCATAAATGATTTTTTCGACAGGCAAATCGCCAGTTCGCCCAGCTGATCGTATGTCGGCACCGTGCAGGCCAGATACCCGCACAGCAAAGGGCTTCCCAGGACGCATCCAGTTCCTCCCAGGGTGTTGGGATATCCATTAAGACTGCATCCACCTGTGTTTCAGAAAGCGGCTCCTTTTTATCCCGCAGTTTGAGTGTCACCCGATCCGCCAATCCCACCCGGCGAAGATTCTTGCCGGTGCATTTAAGCATGTCCTCCCGGATATCATAGGTATAGACGCAGCCCTCCGTGCCCACCGCATAGGCCAGGCTAATGGCCATGGCCCCTGAGCCCGCGCCGATTTCAACCACCCGGGCACCGGGCCTGATCCCGATTCGATACAGGATACGGGATATATCCTTTGGATAGTTGATATTTGAAATCCGTCGCACCCCCATGGCCAGATCCTCAGCAGTGGGCCGCAATAAATACACCGGATGGCCGATACTGGTGGTAATGGTAGCGCCGTAGGGCCGGCCGATCATTCTGGAATAGGAAAGTTTTCCGTGTTTGGTGTTCATCTCGCCATTTTCCCTGACCCGGATCAGCTTGGCGCCCTTATCCTTAAAATAGCAAACCACCATATCGCCTTCATGTATCAGCATTATCTGTCTCCGGTAGGCGCGCTGCGCATCTGTTTATCCATGCTCCGAAAAGGCGGTTTTTAATCCGGCAATCCGTGCTGCTCACCGTTCTTAATAGATATCATAATCGCAATTTATTGGAATGCCATTGAAATCATGCGGATTTTCTGCAAACCCGCATTTGAACGCATGAAAATGGCTAACATGAGGATTGAGATGTTGGGATGCGATGAGGGAAGGATTATCGATGCCTGTTTTTACGGCTCATGTGATCTTCTAAGGCGGACTGCAAGGCGGCCGCTGCCAGGTATGCACAGTGCTCGTTTTCCGCCGGCAGTCCGCCGAGTTCGGCTAAAATCTTTTCACCACTGATTCCCGTCAGTTCAGTCGGGGTTTTGCCCATGGCCATCTGGGCGGCATAGGAGCCGCACACCAGACTTGGACCACAGCCATCCGTCTGGAACCCGGCCTCTGACACCCGGTCCCTGTCAAACTTCAAATAGATTTCAATTGAATCCCCGCACGTGCCGGTTTGTTTCGCATACCCGTGCGGGGCCGGGATAATCTGCAGATAGCGAGGATTTTTCCAGCGCTCATATACTTTTTCGCCAAAGGTCTGGCGGGTGTCTTCATCTATTTCAGATTGAAGCTGCTCGACAAAATCGTCAAATGGATCGTCCATTGTCTATCATCCCGTTTTGCTGAAGACTTGCGTGGTATAGCCTTCCGGCAAATGCGCGGTTCCCTTGACGCATGGCACATCTACGGCATTCGCCAACTGCTGCATCAGCTCATCAATGTTTTCACAGAACCCATCGCCCATGACCCAGCCGCCATCGCCTTTGCTGGCAAACGTGCAGGTGCACATATGAATGGCTTCCGCGCCCTTGCTTTGCAGGATTTTGCCCAGGTTGGCCACGTTGTCGCCCGGGCAATGACAGGTAAATACTCCGATCAGTTCACCGTCTTCATAATCGGAAAACGCCTGCTGGGTGCCCCGAAGGCTTTTAATACAGTTGGTCAGCGGGCATCGCTGATCATTTTTTTCGCAGCGGATGATACCAATATTGGCCATTTTATCAACTCCTCTGTGTGCTTTTCAATTTTTGCTGAATCTTTGATGATCAGCTGACTCCAATTATTTCCTAAATTCTTGCAAGCATAGTGCCACAAAAAATATATAATAATAATTAATATTATTACAAAAAGTTAAAGAATTTAGTTAAAGTAAAACATTAACTTATAGAATCTCATTTTGGAAATGAATGACGCCATTATAGACGTATTTCTGCAACGGTATAGAACTGAGTACGAGCAGTTCTGAAGCCATAAAAAATTTGGGCGACCCCGTAAGGATCGCCCAATGGAGGAAAAAAACAAATGGTTTCAGAATTAATTCACCAGCCCGTATTTAAACGCATAATGCGTAATCTCGGCATTGTTTTTCATGCCCATTTTCTGGAGGACCCGGGAACGGTAGGTGCTGATGGTTTTTTCACTCAAATTCAGGTCCTGGGCGATAGCCTTAACCGTTTTGCCGGCGGCAATCATGCAGAGTGACTGATACTCGCGGTCGGACAAATTATCATGCGGCAGCTTTTCCTGGTCCGTGCCCAGGGTAAAAAGCAATTTTTCCGCCAGGGCTGCGCTGACGTATTTGCCGCCTTTGGCCACTTTTCGGATCGCATTGACCAATTCCTCAGGGGCGCTTTCCTTGGTCAAATAGCCGGATGCACCGGAGCGCAGCACCCGCACGGCATACTGCTCCTCCGGATGGATGCTTAACACCAGAATGGGCATCTGGGGGCTAATTTGGTGGATTTGCTTTACCAGGTCCAGGATATTGGGACCGGGCATGGTGATGTCCAGTATGACCATATCATAATTATTGGCCTTCACATGATCGATGACCTCAAACCCATTATCTGACTCCCCGAGGACCTGCATATCAGAGACTTCTGAAATAATCTGTTTCAACCCCTGGCGTACCACCGCATGATCATCGGCTATAAACACATTAACCATAAGAACATCCTTGCGCCTTAACATTTTGTTTAACGCTCGCCCATTGATTACGGGGGAGCCTGCCGTACCCGCAGTTAAATTGATTCGGCATATTGCCTGTCATCTCCATATCTCAGATGCGGCCTCAGCGCTATCGTGCTTAGGCTGAAAGTTATGTCATCTTTCTTCTTTAATACTTGTAGTCTTTTGACCGACAAAACACCACGGGCCAGCTTATAACGAGGAGGCGCTTATTTTACCTCGCCCGCAATCAGTTTTGCGCCAGGCGCTCCTCAGTATTGCCGACAGCCGGCAGTTTGATTTTTAAAGCCGTCCCGTTTTCCGAATCCCCTTTTAACTCCAGGCTGCCGCCAAAGGCATTGACCCGCTCCCGAATACCCAAAAGCCCAAAGGATTGACTGTCATTAATGGCATCTGTGTCAATGCCGACACCGTTATCAATGATTTGAAAATCAATCCATCCGTCTGATTGATTAAGTTTGACAAATGCTTCTGTCGCCCCGGAGTGGCGGGCAACATTGGTCAGCGCCTCCTGAAAAATCCGAAATATCGATATACATAGCTCATTGCAGATGAAATCCCCTGAAAATGCCTGCTGCTGTATGCGGGAGTCACATTTAATGCCGGTTCGCTCGCGAAACTCCGAAAGGTACCAATCCATTGCCGCTTCAAGTCCCAGGTCGCTCAGTATCTCGGGGCGCAGCCGGGAGGAAATCTGCTTCACCGACTGAAGCGACTCATTGACAAGCCCCATGCTCATATCCACTTTTTCAAGCAGCGCGCTCGTATCTCCTTCCGGTAAATGCCGTTTCATCCAGGCCAAGTCAAACTTGATTGCTGTCAATAGCTGCCCCAGGTCATCATGCACCTCCCTGGCAATGGCCGTGCGCTCCTGCTCACGGGCGGCTTCCAGGTGTTTTGAAAGATTCCGCAGCTGCTCGTGGGATTTGTGCAGGGCGGCCTCGGCTTTTTTACGCTCCGTAATATCTTGCAGCGAGCCCTCGATATGGGAAAAATTGCCAAAATGATCATAAATCACATGGGCCGTAACGCTTGCCCAGACGATCGAGCCGTCCCAGCACCAGAGCCGGGATTCATAATCCCCCACATAGCCATCTTTCATCAACTGGCGCCGGAAATTTTCCCCATCCGCGGGTTTTAAATACGCCCTCCGGGCATCCTGGGCCACCAGAGCTTCCCGGCTGGGACACCGAAAAATTTTCAGACAAGCCGGGTTGGCATCAATAATCCGGCCATCCATAGTCGTCTGAAAAAGCCCGACCGGCAGGCTCTCAAAAAGGGATCGATATTTCTTCTCGCTGGCTCGCAGCGCATCCTCCGCATGTCGGCGGTCGGTGACATCCCGGGTAATACCCCCGAATTTTCGAACATTGCCCTCCGCATCCCGGATCAGGGATACCGAGGTGTCAAGATAGGTGATGACACCGTCTTTTCGCTTTACCCGCCATTCAGAGCCTTTGGCCCCCCTGCCCGTAGCAAATACCTGGTTGAAGGTTTTGAACACGCGGCCCGCGTCGTCTTCCAGCATAAAAGAGCGGTAATTCATGCCCATGAGTTCGGATCGGAGATAGCCCAGAATTTCACACAGGGACTCATTAAAAAAGGTCAGGTTGCCGTAGAGATCCACTTCATAGTAGCCGTCCTCGATATTGGCCAGAATGCCCCGATACTTGGCCTCGCTTTCCTGAAGGGCCAGTTCCGCGTGGACTTTTTCAATCACATCCGCCCCAACCGCCACTCCCCCGATAATCCGATTATCTAATGAGTAAATCGGGGCAAAATCGGCCTTGAGAAAAGAGCGCCGGCCGCCGGTGACCGAGGTGTAGAAACCCTCATAATGCGTAATTTGCCCTTTCAGGGCGTCTGCGATGGCATTTTTAAAGTCCCTGTCAACCGTATCCTGGAGCAGATTAAACGCCAGCAGCCGATCCACCGTGGTGCCCATGATGTCTGCACAGGTTTGGTTGCACTCAATAATCCAGCCGTCCGTATCATAGGAGCAGATACCGACCGGTGAGCTGTGAAAAAGCATGCGGTATTTTTCCAGGTTTTCGGTAAGCGCTTTTTCCGCTCTCTTCCGATCGGTGATATCCCGGGTCACCTCAACAACCCCCTGCAATCCGCCGGCTTCACTGACCATCGGAAAACTCCGGATATACCAGAACCGTCCATCAGGGGTTTCCCGCTGCATTTCATGGGGACTTCCGGTTTCAAAGGTTTTAAGAACCGGGCAGTCGGGACAGGGGGCCTGCCTTTGAAACCAGCATTCATGACAGGTCATTGAAAGAAGATCGGCTTTGGCATATCCGGATGCACTGATGAGCGCCTGATTCACCCATTCCGGCGTCATCTCCGGCGACGGATAGAAGGCGACGATGTCTGCGATGCTGTCTAAAATAGTGGATTTGATATGTTCGGACGAGGAATCATGAACCGGCGATGCGCTCGGCCGATAGACAGGCGGCGCGTGGCCATTGGGCGCCGGCTCGGCGTCGCTATTAGCAGGCGTCGGGGCATTTTCAGGATCTCTGACGCACTTGGCCTGCTTCTTCTTACGGGGCTTTCCGCCGGGCATAAAAAAAATCCTCCCAACCAATCGCTCAATTTAGGCAGCAGATATCTCCTTTCCTGCATACGATAGTCAGCCAAAAGATGCAACCGGTTGCTGACATGAAAATTTCAGGATACCGCCTGCAAACTCAATTGAGGCGCCATGAAAACCGGGCAGATGGTCGTGTTATGGATAGACGCAGACTATTGACAATGGGACTCAGTGATTTATTTTAATGTATCACAATGTGGCATTAAAAGGAGGTGATCCGATGTTTGAAGTAAGCCAGAAAGCCAAAAAAAAGCTGGATCAAATACTGAATGACCGACAGCCGGAAGGAAACATCCGCCTGATGCCGGTTTCCGGCGGCTGCGCGGGGACATCCCTTGACTTGTTTTTTGGTAAAGCCACAGATGCCGACATTCGGCTTAACCATGACAACATTGATTTCATTATTGATAAGGCACTATACGAGCAGGCAAAGCCTGTTTTTGTAGATTATTCGGACAACCCGGTGACCCCCGGATTTATTGTTTCATCGGGCCTTGACAGCGGGGCCGCCTGTGCCGGTTGCTGCGGATGCTAACAGGCGTCACAGGTAAACTGCTATGACATTGTCAATAAGGAGGTTTCAAAATGGAACTTTCCAATAATATACAGAGCAATTTTCAATCGGGCATGAAAGCGTTTACCAATAACGACTATGCCCTGAGTGAGAAATACTTCACGCTGGTCCTTGAGGCGGAGCCGGATTTCCGCCTTGGAGTGGAAAGCCGCGGCGCCGCCCGCCTCCGGCTGGATAAGCTGGAGGAGGCGATCGCCGATTTTAACCGGGCGATTGAACTATCCCCCGAGCATGCGCGGCCATACCACCTGCGCGGCCTTGTCAATGAGCGGAGGGGTGACCTTGAGCAGGCATTGGCAGATTTTAATCAGGCGATTGCCATTAACCCCGACTATGCAGCCGCCTATCACAGCCGCTCCCTTGTTCGGAATCGCCGCGGGGAGACGGAATTGGCGGATGACGACCTCAGAATGTTTAAAATGCTCACGGAAAAACGGCTGGAAGAATTCGCCAACGAACATAATGTATGGCGATCCGCACATATGGCGGTCGAGGAAGCGGGCGCCGCAGACGTGATGGTGGACCGATAAGGAAACGGATGTCATACGGCCCGGTCTTTAAACGGACCGGGCCGTTTATTCACCTATTTTTCATTAACTTGTTACTGAACTGGCAAACATTTTTAACATAGACATGATGTTATTTAAGACCATTTGAATCGGCTTTAGAAATCGGGCCGGCGGATAACGATTGTTTTATGCCTCCTCTCTTAAAACAAAACCGCTCAGGGTTTAAGGCGATCAAAACTGAAATCCTGATGATGCATCCAAAGGCCCGGTACCTATTTTTGTCTTAATCTTACTCTTAATCTTACTCTTCCTGCTATTCCGCAATCCTCCCCAATTTTACTCAAAAAAAACAACAAATAAGTTCATCCCCGCATTTTTTTTACTTGCACGTTTGATCAATGTTCAATAAAATGATCAATA
>Ga0102938_10004384_pt1 | contig 10401 bp, 9 predicted proteins | sample SalPonR2_B_D2_MG_FD_84516 | JGI IMG/M metagenome (GOLD analysis project Ga0102938, IMG submission 84516) | Salt pond soil microbial communities from South San Francisco under conditions of wetland restoration - Salt Pond MetaG R2_B_D2_MG | ecosystem: Environmental > Aquatic > Marine > Intertidal...
CCCGGCAATCCGGACGCCGTGGCGCAGAAGGCACGCCCATGATGCACCCGTCGATCCTGCCTTCGCGGAGAATTCCGTCACCTCGCATGAGGCCGAGCCGCTTTCGCGCGTTAACGCCATGTTACCCTTCTTGGTTAAAGCTTGGTTTCGCGGACGGAACACATCTCCGCCGGCTGGGGGTTGTAGCGCTCCGGGGCTGAAACCGGGGTTCAGATAATCATTCGAATTGTCACTATCGGGCGATTCGACATAGCGAGCAGGAGATCGCGCATGCGCTCAATCCGTTTCATGATGCGCCCGGCCATCACGCTCGGGAGCTGCAGCGTCCTGCGCTTCTGGCTGCCGGCACTGGTCGCCCTGATGATCGCCGGGCCGTTCGCTGCTGCGGGGAACGCACAGCAGAACGCGTTACCGCCTCCGGGCCAGCCGGGCAGCGGTGTCGCACCCACCCCCCGCAATGCTCCCGAAACATTCGAATCCCGGGAGATCATCGAACAGGGCCATGCCTTTTTCGGCTCGATCTCGCGCGGCCTCGCGCTGACGGTGCAGGAAGCCTTTTCACGCTGGGGCCAGCCCAACGGCTACATCCTCGGCCAGGAGGCAGGTGGCGCCTTCATCGGCGGATTGCGTTACGGCGAAGGCGTGCTCTACACGCGCAATGCGGGCAACAGAAACGTGTTCTGGCAGGGTCCCTCGATCGGCTTCGATTTCGGCGGCGAAGGCTCGCGCACGATGATGCTCGTCTATGAACTGCCGTCGACCGACGCGATCTACCAGCGTTTCCTCGGGATGGACGGCTCGGCCTTTGTGGTGGGTGGTTTCGGCATGACGGCTCTTTCGGCCAACTACATCATCGTGGTGCCGATCCGCTCCGGTGTCGGAGCGCGCCTGGGCATCAATATCGGCTATCTGAACTTCACCGAAAGTCCGACCTGGAACCCCTTCTGACGCAAAGCCCGGAAAGCGGGGTGGCGGTCAGGCGCATGGCGTGGCATGGTCGAAACCTGCGCAGGATCGAGCAAGGGCGCGTTGCCGCGTGATCGAGACCATCATGATCTTCGCGTTGGGATTTTTCGTCTCGACGCTTTTCGGGCTGATGATCGTGCCGGCGCTCAACGAGCGCGCGGACCGGCTGGCGCGCAGACGCGTGGAAGCGCAATTGCCCGCATCCGTGGCCGAACTCAATGCCGAGCGCGATACGCTGCGCGCGGAACTCGCCATGCGCGAAAGGCGCATCGAGCAACGCCTTGAGACGATGCGCGAAAAGCAGGCTACGGGTATGGCCGAGCTCGGGCGGCGCATGACGCGCATCGCGACGCTGACGGAGGAAGGCGAAGCGGCCCGCGCCGAAATCGGCCGCCTCGAACAGGATCTCGCCATGACCCGCAATGCGCTGGCCGACAGCGAGGCCCGCGCAGCCGGGCTGAGTGCGGAACTCCTTGAAACCCGGGAAACGCTCAGCGCGCGCGACACGACGCTCGCCGATCTGCAGGCGCGTCAAGAACGCGCCCTCGCCGATCTCGACGCACGGCGCATCGAGGTTTCCGACCTGCAGACGCGGCTCCAGGCCGAGACCGGTCGCGCCCGTGAGATCGAGCGGGTTTCGCGCAGCCGGGCCGAAGACATCGCGGAATTGCGAATGGCGCTGGAGCGCACCCGCAAGGCCCTCGCCGACGAAGAAGCGCGGGGCGCGGTGCTCGAACGCCGGGCGGAGAATTTCGCCGGCGAGCGGGACGAGGCCGTCGCCGCACGGCTGCAGACTGAGGCGGACCTCGCGCTGGCGCGGGACGCGCAGGCCGCAACGGGTCGCGATCTCGCCGCTCGCCATGCCGAGCTGGAAAAAGCCAGCGCCCGCATCGCCGCTCTCGAAGGACACCTCGCCCTGACCCGGCGCAAGCTGGGTACGTCCGACGAAGCGACCCGAACGGCGCAGGATGCCTTGCGGCGCGAGATCGACGGATTGCGGGCGGAAAAGGCCTCCCTGCAAGGCGCGCTCGATCATGCCCGCGGCGAACGCCGCCGGATCGAGGCGGAGTTCGGCGCCTTTCGCAAGGAGGCGCAAAGGCAGCTGGAATCCGAGAACGCAGGGCTGCGCGCGCGAATCGACGCGGTCACGCGCATGATCATGGGCAATGAGACGCCGGGCAGCGACTCTGCGAAGGCAGCATCCCGGGAAGCGGGATCCTCGACAGCCGAAGCCCCCAAAGCGACACGGACCGGCAAGACGAAACGTGCCAGCAAGACGACTAAGACCGGCAAGACCGGCAAGACTGATGAGGGTCGGGCGATTTCCGACAACAGGCCGCCGGCGAAACCGACCGGCAGGGTTTCGGATCGCGAGAAGGATACCGCGCAGCCCGCTGACGGGACACAGCCGGAAGGCGTTTAGGCGACCGTGCCCGGAAGGCGACCGGGGTGCCGGCGACCGGGCGATGGGGTGCCAGCGTGCCGTTTCACGAAAATATGACGACGCGAATGCACGACGGCCCCGCCGCGCGAGTTGGGCACGATCATAAGTATGCGACATCCTAAAGATGGATGACGACATTTTGTCTACAAATTAGGTATAAATCGCTATTAAAATATTGACAGGCGTGCCGGGCCCGTACAGCATGCAACCGCGCATGTAAAATCAGAGGGATGCGCAAACCCGATGGGAGATTGTATATGAAAGCTTTTGCTCGCGCAACAATGGGGCTCGGTCTGGTTGTTGGAATGACTGCCGGAGCCTCGGCTCAGAGCTGGGACATGCCGACGCCTTACCCGGACGGCAATTTCCACACCATCAACATCAGCCAGTTCGCCGATGATGTCCGCGAGGCCACGGATGGTGCACTCGACATCACCGTCCATTCCGCCGGGTCGCTGATCCGCCACCCGGAGATCAAACGCTCGATCCGCTCCGGCATCGCGCCGATCGGGGAAGTGCTCGTCTCGCTCCATGCCAACGAGGCGCCGATCTACGGCCTCGATTCGGTGCCCTTCCTCGCGACCAGCTATGACGATGCCCGCGCGCTCTATCAGGCCCAGCGCCCTGCGCTTGAAGAGGCGCTCGCCGAAGAAGGTCTGACGCTGCTGTTCTCGGTGCCGTGGCCGCCCCAGGGCATCTACTCCAAGATGGAGATTACCGCCATCGAGGACATGGAAGGCCTGCGTTTCCGCACCTACAATCCGGGCACCGGCCGCATCGCGGCGCTTTCTGGCGCGACGCCGGTTCAGGTCGAGGTCGCGGATCTGCCGACGGCTTTCGCCACGGGTCGTGTCGAGGCGACGATCACCTCCCCGGCCACGGGCGTCGATTCGCAGTTCTGGGACTTCCTGGAATACTATCACGACACCCAGGCCTGGATTCCGCGCAACATGGTGATCGTCAACAGCGCCGCTTTCGAGGCGCTGGATGACGCGACCCGCGAAGCCGTGCTGGAAGCTGCCGCGACCGCCGAGGAGCGCGGCTGGGCCTCTTCCGAAGAGGTGACGGTTTCCGCAACAGAAGCGTTGGCCGAAAACGGCATCAACGTGATCACCCCCTCCGACGCGCTGCGTGAAGGCTTCCGGGAGATTGGCGCTCAGATCGCCGTCGAGTGGGAAGAGGAAGCTGGTGAGACCGGCGCTGCCGTGTTGGAGACCTACGAGTCCCTGCGCTGATAACGCACCACGAAGACCCCTTCCGCGGAAGGGGTCTTTTTCGTTCCGGCGGACCGGATCGCAGAATTCGGTCTCGCCGTGAGCGCTATTGTTGTTTTCGGAGCCGGACTGATGCGACGCACTCTTGATACCACCTACGCGATCGCCCTGTGGGGCGCGATCGCCTGCCTTGTTTCGATCGCCCTGCTCGTCGGCCTGCAGGTCGGCGGCCGGATCGTGGACGCCATACTGAGCGCGCTTGGTCTGGCCCGGTCGGGCTTCGTGATCCTGTCACTCTCGGAAATCGCCGGTTATCTGCTCGCCGCAGCGAGCTTTCTGGGCCTTGCCGCAACCCTCAAGAGCGGCGTCCATATCCGGGTGACGATGCTGATCAACAACGTTCCGCTGAAAGTACGTTCCGTGCTCGAAGGCGCCGCGCTGCTCTTCGGCGGCATCGCCGCGAGTTTCGCCTCCTGGCATCTCGTGCAATACGCCCATACCACCTGGCAATTCAACGAAGTCTCACCCGGGCTGGTGCCGGTCCCGCTCTACATCCCGCAGGTCGCAATGGTCGTGGGTGCCGTACTGCTGGCCATCGCCTTTCTTGATGAATTCATCATCACCTTGCGCACCGGACGTCCGAGTTTCACGGGCACCGAGGACGCCATCAATCTCGGTCGGGAGGAGTGAGCCATGGATCTGCTTCCTGTCAGCCTCGGTCTCATCGCCCTGCTCTTCGCCATGATCGGGCTGGGCCTCTGGATCGCCGTGGCGCTCGCCACGATGGGCTTCGTCGCCATCATTCTGCAGTTGAGCCTGCCCGCCGGCACCATCCTCGCCACATCGATGTGGCAAGGGGCCAAATCCTGGGATCTCACGGCTTTGCCGATGTTCATCCTGATGGGTGACATCCTTTTCCGCACACGCCTGTCGCAGGATATGTTCGACGGGCTTGCGCCCTGGTTGGCGAAGTTGCCCGGGCGGCTGATTCACGTCAATATCGTCGGCTCGACCATCTTTGCCGCGGTCTCGGGCTCTTCGGCGGCGACCTGCGCCACGATCGGGCGCATCTCGCTCTCGGAACTGGCCAAACGCGGCTATTCCAACACGGTTTCGATCGGGGCACTGGCCGGGTCGGCCACGATCGGTCTGATGATCCCGCCATCGATCATCCTGATCGTCTATGCGGCAGCGACGGAGCTCTCCGTGGCGCGGCTGTTCATCGCAGGCGTGATCCCCGGGCTGATGCTGACAGCCATGTTCATGACCTACGTCATCATCTGGGCCCTGTTCAACAAGGACAAGATGCCACCGCCGGAGCCGGCGATGCCCTTCCTCGAGCGGGTCAAGGCACTGCGCCGCCTCGCTCCCGTGGTCCTGCTGATCATCGGGGTGATCGGCTCCATCTATATGGGTCTCGCCTCCCCCACCGAGGCCGCCGTGGTCGGGGTCTTCCTGTCGCTCGCCATCGCGTGGGCGACGGGGACGATGACATGGGAGACCATGCGCGAAGCCCTCGTCGCCTCCACCAAGACGAGCTGCATGATCATCTTCATCCTCGCCGGCGCCGCCTTCCTGACGACGGCGATGGGCTTTACCGGCATTCCGCGCGTGCTGGCGGAGTGGATCGGCAGCTTCGGGCTGTCACAGGGCATGCTGCTGCTCGCCCTCACGGTCTTCTTCATCATCATGGGCTGCTTCCTCGACGGTATCTCGATGGTGGTGCTCACCACATCCATCATCATGCCGCTCGTGGTCGGTGCCGGTTTCGACCTGATCTGGTTCGGTATCTACATCGTTCTGGTGGTCGAGATGGCGCAGATCACGCCGCCCGTCGGTTTCAATCTCTACGTCCTGCAATCGCTTACCGGAAAAGACATCTTCAGGCTCGGGCTTTACACGGCACCGTTCTTTCTGATCATGTGCCTCGCAGCCTTCCTTCTGGCACTGTATCCAGATATTGCGCTCTGGCTGCCGCGCACCATGCTGGAGGCACCCCGCTGATGCGCGATTCGTAAAGTAGGGTGCGCGAATCCGGAGACGTCATGAGTGCGAAAAGCCTGAACCCCTCCGGCATCGGTCCCATCGTCTCTTCCGCCCATCTGGCGGAGGGGGCGCTGCCGGCCCTGTCGGAGTTCGAATTCGGTCTGATACTGGCCAGCCACGCCTTTCATCGCTGGATGATGCGCTGCATCGCGGCGGCGGGCGTGCCGGATCTCTCAGCGCTCGACGTGCTGATCCTGCATACGGTCAACCATCGCGGACGCGCCAAGCGGCTGGCGGATATCTGCCTCGTTCTCTCGATCGAGGAGACCCATCTCGTGAGCTACGGGGTCAAGAAGCTGCAGGGCGCTGGCCTCGTCACATCAGGACGCGCCGGCAAGGAAAAGACCGTCGAGATCACCGGGAAGGGGCGCGATATCTGCAAGAAATACCGCGAGATTCGCGACAAGCTCCTGATCGGCCCCTTGAGCACCACCACGCTCGACAGGGAACAGCTCTCTGAAATCGCCGCGATGATGCGCGCGCTCTCGGGTCATTACGACCAGGCGGCGCGAGCGGCCGCCTCCCTGTAGCCCCCTCAGGCGAGACCTGTGAAACGCCCGTGACGATTTTCCGCTTCCGTCATCCTGCCATACGGGCCTAGCCTGACCGGGTCTCTCCCCCCGATGAAGGTGATCCCCGTGTCCGCTGCCCCCGCCCCCGCCAACCACGTCCTTTCCTGGCTCGAAGAGCAAAAACCCGCCATGCTCGCCCTGCTGGAGGAGGTCGTGAACATCGATTCCGGCTCCTATGACAAGGCAGGCGTCGATGCGGTGGGGGAGCACTTCAAGCGTTTCTTCGCAGAACACGGCATCGAGACCACGACCATCCCCGATGAGGCCTATGGCGAGGTGATCAAGGCGCATGTGGCCGGTTCCGGCGGTGCCAACAAGCCGATTCTGCTGATGGGCCACCGCGACACGGTCTTCCCCAGCGGCGAGGTCGCACGCCGCCCCTTCCGCATCGAGAATGGTCGCGCCTACGGGCCCGGCGTATGCGACATGAAGGCCGGGCTCGTGATCAACGCCTTCGTTCTCGCCGCCTATCACAAATTCGGCGGCGCGCCGGCACCGCTGCTCGGGCTGATCACCAGCGACGAGGAGATCGGCTCTCCCGCCTGCCGCCCGATCATCGAGGAGACCGCCCGCGAGGCGCGCGCCGTGTTCAATTCCGAGCCGGGGCGCCCGTCGGGCAATATCGTGACCGGGCGCAAGGGCGGGGTGTTCATGCAGATGACCCTCCACGGCAAGGCGGCCCATTCCGGCGGCAACTTCGCGCAGGGCGCCTCGGCCATCGGTGCGCTCGCTCACAAGATCATCGCCCTGCATGCGATCACCGATATTGACGCCGGCATTACCGTGAATGTCGGGCTGATCCGGGGCGGACAATCGGTGAATACGGTCGCCCCGCTCGCCGAATGCGAGATCGATCTGCGCTATATCACCCCCGACCAGCGCGAGGCGGCGATGGCGCGCATCATGGAGATCGGCGCAGCCGAGGATGTCGTCGGCACGCGCGCGGAACTCCTGATCAAGGGCGAATTCCATCCGCTGGTACAGGATGATGGCTCGCGAGCGCTCTTCGAGGTCTATCAGAAGGCCATGGCGGAAAACGGGGTCACCATCGACGGCGAATTCGCCGGCGGCTGCGCCGATTCCGGCTTCACCGCGAGCGTCGGCTGCCCCACCCTGTGCGCCACCGGCCCCGTCGGCGGCAAGGCGCATTCGCCGGAGGAATACATGGAAGTCGAGACCATGGTGCCACGTGCACAGGGCATCGCCCGCGCGATCGCGGGGCTGGGCCCGGGCGATTGAGATTTTCACCGCAAGCGGGAACCTCGCGCGCGGTCGCGCGTTCGCCATGCGTGGGATGCGCGTTGCGCGCAGGCTTACCCCCTTGTGCCGGACAGTGAAAGCGACCGTGACTTGAAGAAGAAAAAGAGACTCGGCCTCTTTCAGGTCACGACCCGTACGCCGCGCGCGCTGATCTTTCCCGCAATCGTGGTGATCGCCGGGATCGCGGCGACATTCTTTCTTAGCCAGCAATACGAACGCCTCGCGCGTGAACGCGACGCAGAGCGTTTCAATGCCATGGTGGAACAGCGCGCTGCGGCGGTGCAGCAACGCATGGAGGATTACATCGCCCTTCTGCGTGGCACCGCCGCGCTGATGGCAAGCCGCCCCGCCGGCGCGGTCAGCCAGCCGGAATTCCGCCGCTATGTCGCCCGCCTGCGGATCGCGGAGCTTTATCCCGGCGTGCAGGGGATCGGCTTCGCCCGTTCGATAACGGCGCCTGAAATACCGACGGTCGAGGCACGGATGCGTCAGTATCATACCGATTTCCGGGTCTGGCCCGAGGGTGATCGGGACGCTTATTCCACCATCGTCTATCTCGAACCCCAGGACGTGCGAAACCGCGCCGCGCTCGGCTACGACATGTTTTCCGAAGCGATCCGGCGTGATGCGATGGAGCGTGCCCGCGATCGCGGCCAACGCGCCACCTCCGCGCGCGTAGAACTCGTTCAGGAAATCGAGGAAGACGATCTGCAACCGGGTTTTCTGATCTATCTGCCGATCTATCGCGGCGCACGCATCCCCGAAACGGTCGAGAATCGACGCGAGCGGCTGATCGGCTGGGTCTACAGCCCGTTTCGCGCAGGTGACCTTTTCGACCACTCTTTCGAACTCCGTGAGCGCCCGTCGGAAATCGCCTTCTCCGTCTTCGACGGTGAGACCACCGACGAGGCCGATCTGCTCTATCGCTCAGCGCGCAGTGAAACCGACCCGGCAATCGTGCTTCGCGACGAGCGGGTGATCCAGATCGGCGACCGCCCCTGGACGTTGCAGATCGAGACGACGCCGTCCTTCGCCGCCGATTCCGCCCGCGCACTCTCTCCCTGGCTCATGGGGATCGGCTTCTTCGCCACGCTGCTTCTGGGGGTCGCCACCCTGGGGCAGGCCCGGGCGACGGAGGACGCCGAGGAGGCCAATACCGCCCTCGAAGAGATGAACGAAACGCTGGAGCATCGCGTCGAGAAGCGCACCGCCCAGTTGGAGCGTGCGCGCGCCAAACTCGCCGGGCTGATTGCCAATCTCGAACATGCGGTTGCTTCGCGCACCGCCGATCTGACCGAGGCCAACGAGGAGATCCAGCGCTTCGCCTATATCGTCAGCCATGATCTGCGCGCGCCGCTCGTCAACGTCATGGGTTTTACCGCTGAACTCGAGGCGGTGCGCAAGGAGGTCGAGGCCTTCATTGCGCAAGTCGCGGCGAAAGCGCCGGAACTCGTCACCGACGATGCCCGCATGGCGGTCGAGACCGATCTGCCCGAGGCGCTCGACTTCATCCGCTCCTCCACCCAGCGCATGGACCGCCTGATCGCCGCGATCCTCAAGCTCTCCCGCGAGGGCCGCCGGGTGCTGACGCCCGAACCAATCGTGATGCGCGACGTGATCGCGCAGCTCGCGCAGAACATCGCGCATCAGCTGGAGGAAGAGGGCGCGGAAATCTCGATCGAGAACATGCCCGATCTGGTCTCCGACCGGGTGGCACTGGAGCAGATCTTCGGCAATCTGATCGAAAACGCGGTGAAATACCTCGATCCCGCCCGCCCGGGGCGGATCACCGTGCGCGGCCATGCCGAACCGGATCACCGCCTGCGCTATGAGATCGCGGATAACGGGCGCGGTATCGATTCCAGGGATCACCAGCGGGTCTTCGATCTTTTCCGCCGCGCAGGCGCGCAGGACCAGACCGGCGAGGGAATCGGGCTTGCCCATGTGCGCGCCCTCGTGCGCCGCCTCGGCGGCACGATCCATCTTGAGTCGGAACCCGGCAAGGGCTCGACTTTCATCGTGATCTTGCCCAAAACTCTCAAACCGGACGAACATCAGGAAGACGCATGAGTGCCCTGCCCGTGACCATCATCATGATCGAGGACGACGAAGGCCATGCGCGCCTGATCGAGAAGAACGTGCGCCGTGCCGGCGTCAATAACGAGATCCTGCATTTCCTCGACGGAACCAGCGCCCTGCGGCATCTGGAGACACCGGAAACGCGTGGCCAGGGGCCGCTTCTGGTGCTGCTCGATCTCAACCTGCCCGACATGAGCGGCACGGATATTCTGGCACGCATCAAGCAGAACGAGTCGACCAGGCGTGCGCCGGTGATCGTGCTCACCACCACCGACGATCAGACCGAGATCCAGCGCTGCTACGATCTGGGCTGCAATGTCTACATCACCAAGCCGGTCGAGTACGATACCTTCGCGACAGCGATCCGCCAGCTCGGCCTCTTCCTCTCCGTCATGCAGGTGCCGGAGGGCTGATGGCATGGGCGCCGACAAGAGGGTCCGGGTGCTCTATATCGACGATGATCCCGCTTTCGGGCGTCTTGTCGCACGCGCCCTGACGCGCCAGGGGATGGAGGTGACCTTTGCCGAAGGCGGGGATGCGGGGCTCGCGCAGCTGGCGCAGGACCGCTTCGACGTCGTCGCCCTCGATCATTTCATGCCCGGCAAGGAAGGGCTTGAAGTTCTGAAGGAAATCCGCGCCATGCCCGCTCCGGCGCCGGTCATCTACGTCACCGGCGCGGATGAGGGGCGCATCGCCGTTGCGGCCTTGAAGAACGGCGCGGCGGATTACATCGTCAAGGATGTCGGCGGCGCCTTCTTTGATCTGCTCGGCGCCTCGGTCCGCCAGGCGCTGGAGCAGGAATGCGTGCGCCGCGCCAAGG